>ERZ1090881.487-NODE-490-length-18850-cov-69.822400_pt1 | contig 18850 bp, 22 predicted proteins | sample MGYA00478470_ERZ1090881 | MGnify/ENA primary metagenome ERZ1090881 (study PRJEB33644, sample SAMEA5815736) | chicken gut metagenome | biome: Chicken; feature: Gastrointestinal Tract; material: Caecum | place: Ireland | collected 2019-01-01 | study: A study of the...
TACACGCGTAAGATCGTCGGCAGCGTCAGATGTGTATAAGAGACAGCAGCTGACACCGTGTCAGTTTCCCCACTTCACTCTCATGAAGTATGACACCGGGTTACTTCATTGTTGTAAAGTGCTAACACATTTTACTTTAGCACTGCAAAGTGATAAACCTAGAAAGTGTGTCGAAACATTACGTAAAAATAATTTGAAAAAAGTCTTGACATGATGGCTCTGGTGTGGTATAATATAGACAAGAAAAGAGGAAAGGAGACAAGGACAATGAAACTCACAATGGATGAAATGAATATGTTGTTGGCAGCATTGTATACGCATAGTGACCACCTTAGCAAGTTAGCTAAAGATGCCGCCAGTGCTGATAAGCCTTTGACTGCTAAGTTGTTCGCAGAACAGGCCGATAAAGAAAAGGCTCTGCGGGACAAGTTAATTGCAAACCTTGATGAAATGACCATATGAAAATATCTATTTTACAAAGGAGAGATAATTATGAAGTATACTGTTTGTGATTATGAAGCAGCCCGTGAACTGTATCTTTACGTTAATAACAATTACGCTGTTTATCAGCAGTTGTTACAGGTTTTTAAGTCCCTGAATCGCAAGGCAATGAAAGGGAAGTATGATTCTGAAAAGGCTTGTAAAGCGTTTGAATACGTGGTTAAGGATGGAGCAATCCGGTATACGCAAGAGTTTGCAACTGGTCCGTATTACAATATATTTAATGCCGCCACACGCTGTGAGGTCTGCCGTAAAATTGAGGCGACCGAACGTGAAAGTATCATGAATGGTGATTTTTAAGTCGAAACCGGGTTTTAACCCGGTCGCGTGAGGGTTGACCGCCCGCGCCTGATGATGACAGGTCAAATGTTCCACGTGGAACATTCCGTAAAATGAAAGGAGAATTCAACATGACACATTCTGATTTTCTCGCAAAGACATTTGTCGCCCAGTGCAAAGGCTACAAGCGTTTCCGCATTGAAGGTATGTATTATTCCGCTCTTGACACTTTGAACCACGCATATGACGATAAAATCATCACCCGTTCGGAGCGGAACGAAGCATACGAATATTTCCAGAATTTCATTTATGAGTGAGGTGAAATGCGTCAGGCATTGAAATAAACAGACAGCACGAAAGGAGGTGATGCAATGCTGTCCTATTATTGTTACGTGAAAGAGGTTGGTGACGAGTACGTTTTTTCCGACCGTTTCAAGGAAGGTTTTGAAACCCGCAATTTAACCACGGAGAACGTGCGGAAACTGCCGTTGAAATTGCTGAAAACTTTTGCAACTTTCTGTGAAGATAAGATGCAAAATTCAACGCGCCCGACCATTCGCAAATATGAGGAAATTTATGAGTTCATTCAGTATGAAATCAAACGGAGGTTAGAAAATGGTGTATGTGAGTAGGGACCTTGTGCGGTGTCTGGAATTTACTACGCGCCCCATCGGGATGTATAGAGGGTGGATGCGCCCTGATAAAGAGAGTGTAGCTCTCTCGCTTTATTGCATTTTGGATGGACACATGATTATGGGCTTGCATCACACGCAAGGGGATTTGATTGTTGAAAGTCCCTATAAGTACTTGATGGCAACGCCCTACGTCTACAAAGCGCAATGTGGTTCTTACCGCATTCGCGTACAGGAGCGTGTAGTTCCTGTCATCGGCTTTTTTATCACGCGCAACGGTGAGTACAATTTGCTTGCCGTTGAGAGTGAGGATTTAGTAATAGAATGCTGCAAAGCCTGCAAAGAAATGCGTCTTGGCAATACCCCTATTGTGACGGACAAGATGTTGCAATATAGCGCTATGAATGCTGTAACAGAGGATATTTGTTTCAAGCCTGAGCAAGCGTTCCTGAAAATTCCGTACATGAATTTATGCCGTGAATTGGGGGTGATTGAATGAGAGACGAAATGGCACGGCAGTACCGGGTACAGATGTTACAGCAGCGGTTAAACGACCTGTACAGGGAGCATGACCGTAACCCGGATGATTATAAGGTCAATCTCGAGATTCGTGACCTGAAATCAGAATTACGGAGGCTAGACAACTTATGGTAACTCGCTTTTTACTGGTTCTAATTTTGTTGATTGTCATTGTATGGTTTGGCGCAACCTATTTGGGGGATTAATTATGTTGTATAATTATTATAATAATGGCTATCATTTGAGTCAATGGGATTTCTTTTGGATGGCATTTAAGCCCCTGATTCCGGTTATTGTGATTTGCATTGCAGTGTTTGCTATCTTTTTCTATTTTTGGCGCTGGTACATTCGCAAAGTCCAGCAGCGCGAAGCAGAGGAAGAAGCGAGGATGAAAGCCACGCTTTCTCCCGAAGATTTTAATCAATGGCTGTTACGGCGCGAAATTCGCAGAGCCGCTAGCATTATATCCTGCACCTACTATTTCACTATCAACAAGAAAGGAAACTAACATGAAATTTGCAATGATGGCTATTGACCGCAACCGTCAGATTGAATCTTGCAAGCGCTTTCTTATCATGGACTTGGAAAGCATTGAAAAGATGCAAGGGATGGGCTGTTCAGACGAGTGTATTAAAGAGGCATTGAATATTTGTTTTAACCATGCAGGCAACCTGTATGTTTGCGGGATGATAGACGAGGAATTTTTTCGGTTTATTCTGGATGGTATTGTCGTGAACGATGCTATTGATATGTTGATTGATGGCATGAACGACATCCGCAAAGACATTGTGAAGTGTACCGGTTAAAGAAAATTTTTTGAAAATGTGAGGTGATAAGAATGTTTCCTGTTTGGGTTTGGTGGTATGTGCTCATTGTGAATGTATTGCAGCTTTTAGGTCCTTTGCTGCTGATTGCCGGTATAGGTCTGACCGTTTACCTGGTAGCAAAAGAATTGATAAAATTTTCTAAAAAATCTTGACACACGATACCCGATGTGCTATACTATAGATAGAGGGTGAAACCCGTCACCCCCTATCGAGTATTGGACCATGAGAACAAGAAAGAAGGTTTAAGAACATGGCAAAGTATGTTACCCGTACGTTCATCACGTCTGTGATTCACGGTGTGTCCGTCTACATGGACGGTGACAACTGCGTGACCAGCCCCCTCGCTGACGTTATCGTTGACGGCAAGCTCGACTATGACAAGGCAACCAAGGCCCTGAAAAAGGCATACCCGAACGAGAGCAACGTGCTTGTGATGGGTGTCGAGTACAAGACTGAGCTGCGTGGCATGACTGTGGAGGACTTCAAGGCCAATTCCATTGTGATGCCTGAGAAGGGCAGCGCAGACGTGGATGCTGACGAGGCTGAGACCGAAACTGAAGAGAACTACTAATGGAGGTATGAACGATGAATGACGAAATGAGCATGACCGCGTACGATGGTGGTATGATTTCTATTCAGCAGGACTTGCAGTCCCATCCGAATAGCTACTGCTCCATCAAGCCCACCACGACTGAGGAGAAGAAGGCCCTGTACAACATGATGAACAGCTCTGACGAGCGTCTTGCTGATTGCATCAATCAGGTCATCAAGGTGAAGGACCTCTACATCGAGAGCGTGGAAGTCAAGAACGAGGAAGGCATTACCTCTATTGCTCCCCGCATCATCCTGATGGACACCGAAGGTCGCACTTATGCGTCCGTTTCCGTTGGCATCTACAACAGCCTGCGCAAGCTGATTCAGGTTTTCGGCGAGCCTACTTGGCCCGAAGGGATTGCCGTAAAGGTGGTGCAGCACACCAAAGGCAATCGGAAGATGCTGTCGCTTGTAATGGCATAAGTACCGCACCTAGGGGGATAGCAGTTAATGTAGAAAGGAGTTGAAACTCCCTCCTATTTTTGAAGTATGTGATTGCATTCCCCAGCATTGCCCGCAGCGTGTGCATGAACTGCGGTCAACATAAGAAAGGAGTTGAAAAGCTCCTATTCCTCTAAAATCTGTAGTGCACACAAAGACAACCACGTCGCGCTTTATACGTTGAAGTCCCAAGATAGGGCAGGGGTTCAGGCCCCTGTCCTTTTATTATAACTAAGGCAGGTGAAGGCATGAAACCATTCTACGATAACTTAAAAGATTCAGCTTTTTGGTATGAGCTGGATGGCGTCAAATATTTCTTTTCCACCGAATTGCGGCGGGATAACTTTATTAAAAGGTATCAAGATAACCGCAAAGAGGTCGCTGCAAGGCTAAAGAAACGTTGGCGCTTTGATATCGAATCTAGCCTGCTGGCAGATTTATACCTGTATTCAAGTATTGAATTGCACGGCTTTTACATCGAGCATAACGGGGGTGCATTTGAATGGCAAAGACAGGTAAAATTAGATGGACTGCGGATGACGAAAAAGAATTACGAGACGCCGTTCGGCGCTACAACCGAAAAATTGCTAAAGTAGCGAAACGTCAACCGGAGTTAGCAGAATATCAGCCATCACGTATCAATGTGGCACAAGCCATTAAAGAGGTTAAGTCTGGTACGCGCAAGGGATACAAAGAGATGCTAAAGCACATTGAACAGTACAATAAACCGGGTGCAGAGGCCGTAGTTACCACGGAAGCGGGAGTGACGACGACCATTTATCAAGTGACAGAGAACAAGAGAGCCGCAGCAGCAATCAACGCTTACAAGCGTGCAGGGCTGAAAAAGGCGGAAGAAAATGCAAGTCCGTATAAAGGTACTATGGGTAGGGCACGGGAGAACGACTTCCGGCCCATCAAGGACCGTACACAGGATACCGCGCCGAATTCCTTTGAGGCATATTCGCGTAGCTTAGAAGAACGGCTCATGCGTTTCAAGAACAATTACTATGAGGACTTGTACAAGCAGAACTATCTTGAAGCAGTGCGGCAGCAGTTTGGAGTGAACAGTAGGTTATACAAGTTAGTGCAGGGCATGAGTGCTGACGACCTTTCCGACCTATGGTACAAAGATGCAGTAACCGATATTAGTTTCGTATACGATGCAAACCCCAACCCGTCTAAAGCACAAGTCAACGACCACGAGAATTATATCCTTGACCGTTTTGCCAGTTACGGATATGAATACGCAGACGTCCCCTCTACGGGGTACCGTTTATGATTCTAGCTGCTGACTTTGAAACAACTGTTAATCCTGAGCATACAGACGTTTGGGCATGGGGACTTTGTCCAGTAGGTGACACAGAGGCATTCCAGCATGGTACGAACATAGATTCTTTTATGGCTTTGATGGAGCGCCTTTCATCTCATGAAACTGTTAAGGTTTACTTTCACAATCTAAAGTTCGATGGTGAGTTCATCATTTATTGGCTGATGCACAATGGTTTTGAGCATAGAGAGGATAGTGAGAACCTAGACAAAGAGACATTCAGTACACTGATAAGTGACATGGGGCAGTTTTATTCCATTGAAATCTGTTTTGGAAAAAGAAAGAAAGCATTGAAGAAAGTCAAGCTGTACGACAGTCTAAAGTTGATTCCGATGCCTATCGCAAAGATGCCGAAAGCGTTCGGACTTCCAATCAAGAAACTGGAAATCGACTATGAGCGAGTACAGAAACCTGACAGTGAGCTGACGGAACAGGAAGTCGAGTACCTGAAAAACGACGTTCTTATCCTTGCCATGAGTTTAGACCATATGTTCAAGCAGCGGTTAACCCGTATGACCATTGGCTCAAACGCATTGGCAGAGTACAAGGACCTTGAAGGGAAAAAGAAATTTGAAAAGCTATTTCCCCAGATAGATTACTTTGATACAGATATACGCCGTTCTTATAAAGGTGGGTTTACATACTGTGACCCACGGTTTGCAGGGAAAGACATAGGTGAGGGGATAGTCCTTGACGTCAACAGTCTCTACCCATCCAGAATGAAATATTGCCCGCTTCCCTACGGACAGCCGATATTCTTTGAAGGTGAGTACAAGGACGACAAGGCATACCCTTTATATGTGCAGCACCTACAATGTCAGTTCAAGTTAAAACCAAATCACATTCCTACGATACAGGTCAAGCATTCAAGATTTTTCGTGTCCACTGAATACCTCACATCTTCTAACAGTGAAATTGTTGACATGGTATTAACAAGCGTGGACTTAAAGTTATTCATGGAGCACTATGATGTTTTTGACTGTACTTTTATTGACGGCTTTAAGTTTCGTGCAGCCGTTGGGATGTTTGATTCGTATATTGATAAATGGAATGATATAAAGGTAAAGGCCACTGAGACGGGGAACCCCGGATTAAGGACCATTGCGAAATTGATGCTGAACAACCTTTACGGGAAGTTTTCTACCAATCCTGAAAGCGCACAAAAATTCCCATACCTTGGAGATGATGACTGTGTACACTACCGCCTTTCGTCGCCTGAGCACCGCGACCCTGTGTATATACCTGTTGGGACTTTTATTACTGCATGGGCAAGGGATAAAACCATACGTTCAGCCCAACAGGTGTTCGACCGATTCTTGTATGCTGACACAGATAGCTTGCACCTCATTGGGACAGAAATTCCCGATGGACTTGAAGTGCACCCCTCAAAACTGGGGGCGTGGAAGCATGAAAGCACGTTCGAGAGGGCGCGGTTTCTAAGGCAGAAATGCTACATCGAACAGATAGATGGAAAACTGAAAGTCACTTGTGCCGGAATGCCGGAACGGTGCCACGAGTTTGTCACATGGGAGAATTTCCACATTGGGGCAGAAATCCCGGGAAAACTGAAACACACGCACGTGCCGGGCGGCGTCCTGTTGGCGGAGACACCCTTGACAATACGCGAATAATCTGGTATAATTTTTATGGGGCGGTATTCCGTTTAATCCATCGCACGCAATGAGGGTGTCAAGCCTGAAAAATGGCTCCTGCTTGCGCGTGGCCTTGACCGGTGGTGATGGAACGGATACTAGCCCTTTTTTGGTTCCCTACGGGAACCGCAACGGAGGAAAGATATATGTATTGGGACATAAACCGATGTTTAAGTTACAACTGTCTATTTAACTTCATTGTTGGTGCTCGAGGTGTCGGTAAGACCTACGGTGCAAAGAGATACGTAATTAAGAAGTTCATCCAGAGCGGGGAACAATTCGTATACGTGCGTCGGTACAAAGATGAATTGAAGAAAATGAAACGGTTCTTTGAGGACATTTATCAAGAGTTCCCCGGACATGAGTTCAAGGTTAGCCCGCCGAACTTCATCATTGACGACGTTGTAGCAGGAACTTATATGCCGCTATCCACGGCGAAGATTGAGAAATCGACCCCGTTCCCGAAGGTCCGTACCATTATCTTTGATGAATTCATCCTTGATAAAGGCACCCATCATTATTTGCCGGATGAAGTCACGAACTTTCTTGAACTGTATTCAACCATTGCCCGTGACAGAGATGTACGTGTGCTGTTCTTGTCCAACGCCCTGACGCAGACAAACCCTTACTTCCTTTATTTTAATATAAACCTTCCGTATGGGAAGGATATCGCTGCAAAAAATGATATCCTTGTCGAGATGGTGACGGACGAAGAATACAAGCAGCACATTGAACAGACACGGTTCGGCAAGCTGATTAAGGGCACTGAATACGGCGATTATAATATGGGCAATCAGTTCTTGCGGGATGATTCCACGTTCGTGCAGAAGAAACCAGACACCGTGGTATACAGTTTCACGATGAAGTACAAAGAAACGTACTATGGCGTATGGACAGACCGCATGACGGGCTATTTATATGTATCGTATGACGTAGACCCAACCAACCATTTCTCCTACTCAATCACACAGGCGGACCACCAGCCGAACATGGTATTGTTAAAGGGACACATCTCCGTCCTGTTTGACCGGTTCTTGCTGTACTATAAACGGGGGTATGTGCGGTTCGAGGATATGAACATTAAGAATATGTGTCAAGAAATTTTGAAACTGACGCTTTAACGCTTGAATTTTGCACTTTAATATGATATAATAAGTATAAGGAGGTGGGGGCCTATGGAGGCTGCAACTTTCGTCGATTTGTTTTCCAACGTTGGGTTCCCTACCGCCATGTGCGCGGTCCTGTTCTGGATTATCTGGCAGGACCGGAAGGAACACAAGAAGGAACGAAGCGACACTAAGCAGGACAATACAGCACTGATTGCAAACATCCAGAGCACGAACAATGAACTAATCAGGAAATTAGAACAAAGTATCGACAAGAACACAGAAGCGATTGAAAAACTAGAAAATCTGGTTTATAAATTGTCTGTTCATGTTGATGATATCCGCGACGATATCAGCGACCAAAAGAAAGGAAGGTGAGCCACATGAGTTACACGGCTGAGGGTCTTGTGGAGTATTGCAAGAAAGCTCTGAAAATGAGTACGCTGTATATGTACGGGGCGATTATGCGGCCTATCACTACCGCATATGTGGACGACCGGGCAAAGGCGTATCCCTCGCACTACTCCGCGGCCCGCGTTAAGTTCCTGAAAAGCAAGGTTGGTTCAGCTTACGGCTGCGACTGTGTAGGGCTTATCAAGTCCTATTACTGGGGCGGAGTCGGGGCCCCCAAGTACCGGCCTAGCAACGATGTTTCAGCAAATGGGATGTACCAGACCGCGAAAACCAAGGGTCCTATCTCCGCCATCCCTGAACTTCCGGGTGTATGTGTGCAGATGGATGGGCACATCGGTGTTTACATCGGGAACGGCAAGGTCATCGAATGCACGTCGAACACCAAGTTTGGTGACGGCGTGTGCGAGACGAACTTGAAAGACCGCAAGTGGGAACATTGGCTGTACTGTCCTTTCATTCAGTACGAGCTTGTCCCGGCAGTACAAGGTGAGTACACGGTACAGGCAGGCGACAGCCTTTGGGCAATCGCTGAAAAGTACCTTGGTTCCGGTGCACGATGGGAGGAAATCAAGACCCTGAACGGGCTGCACAACAGTCTCATTGTGCCGGGGCAGGTATTAAGGATTCCTCTTGACTGAATAAGAAAGGTGATACACCCCTCACCGTCCATACGGACGGAGCTCCCCTTAGCACCCCTCACCGCCCTACGGGCGGAGCTCCCCTTAACAGGGGAGCCAAGGGGAGCCAAATAAGAAAGGTGATTATGAATGCTTAGCAAGGAAGAATTCGCAAAGGAAGTCATGGTGATATCGAAAAATACCGGTGACTTTCCTGAAATCATGGACAGCTTGAAAAAGCTGCAAGACAGCTATAACGAAAGCATTGATGCAAGTGCAGCACAGGGAACTGGGACCGCAGAAGGTGAACAGAAACCCGCGAACACTTACACGGATGCAGACGTTATGGATAAGGACGGCAAGCGGTGGAGCGAGAAGTACAGTGAGCTGAAAGACGAATATCGCAACCGCTTCTTTGGCGGAGGGGATACGCCTAAGAAAAAGGAACCGCCTATCGACGTCCCCGGTGAACCGGGGAATGCCTCTGACGACCCCGCAAACATCACGCTTGACGACTTATTTACTGAACGCACTTAAAAAGTGCGCAAATCACACGATTCCACCTGCAATAACAAAACCGCATTGACAAGAGCGGCAAAGTTATACAAGGACCTAACTTGAAGTGAGGTGTAAGTTATGCCTAGAGTTCCTAAGACTTTTGACGCGAAGTTTGACGGTATTCAGATTCTGAACGCCATTCGCAACGCTGCTTCTACCACCTATCAGGAACGTATCCCCGTTGCCACCCGCGATAACATCAAGGACGTCGGCAACGCAATGATGCAGTATGAGGCCACGCAGAATGAATTTCTGCATATGCTGGTCAACCGTATCGCCCGCGTCATCATCACGAGCAAGAGCTACTCCAACCCGCTGAAACCCTTCAAGCGGGGTGTGCTCGAGATGGGTGAGGCGATTGAGGAAGTGTTCGTCAACATGGCGACCGCGAAACCGTTCGACCCCATTCTGGCCGAAAGGACGGTGTTCAAACGTGAGATTCCTGACGTCTCTGCTGTGTTCCATAAAATCAACAGCCGCGTTTTCTACAAGACCACCGTCTCCCGTGAACAGCTCGCCGCCGCCTTCCTTAACGCGGAAGGCATTACGGACCTTGTGTCCAAAATCGTTGATTCCCTGTACTCTGGCGCGGAACTGGATGAATACATCAGTATGCGAGAGATGTTCTCTATTCAGGCGCAGAAGGGCGCGTTCTATCCCGTCTACATCCCCGCCATTACTGAGGCGACTGCAAAGAGTGCAATCACCACTATTAAGAAGTGGTCAAATCAGCTCGAGTTCATCTCCGCGAGCTACAACCCCATGGGCGTGAAAACCCGTACTGTGAAACAGGACCAGTACCTTTTCGTCACCCCTGATTTCGATGCCGTGATGGACGTCAACGTCCTTGCCGCCGCGTTCAACATGGACAAGGCGGAGTTCATGGGACACAAAATCATGGTCGATAATTTCGGTACCGGCATGGAGAAGGTGCAGGCCATTCTCATTGACCGCGATTGGTTCATGGACTTTGACCGGATGAGCGAGTACAATGAGATTTACAATCCCGAAGGCCTGTACTGGAACTACTTCTATCACGTCTGGCGGCTGTACAGCGCGTCCCCGTTCGTGAACGCCTTGATGTTCACCAGCGACGACACCATCGCGGTTACCTCCATTGATGTTGTGCCTGCTACCGCGACCGTGAAGAAGGGTGCCTTGCAGCAGTTCACTGCGAACTTTACAGCCTCTGCTATGGCTCCCCGTGGCGTCATCTGGGAAGTGTCCGGTACTCTCCCCGTCCGCAGTCAGATTGACTGGACTGGCCGTCTGTTGGTGGTTCCCGACGAGCAGAATACTGAACTGACCGTCAAGGCCACTTCCACCTACGACCCCACCAAGAGCGATACCGCGACCGTGACTGTCACGGCATAAGGCAGCTCTAAAAACTAAATAGCCATTCAGGACCCTACCCGCTTGCTTCTTTACGGCGTCACCACCTTTCCGCCGGTTTCCTTCCTTGGCGGGTAGGGTCAATTTTTGATACTCTAAAGAGTATCCAGCAAACACGGCTGTACCTGCAATAACCGAACCGCGTTGACAAGAGCGGCAAGGTGAGTGCAGTGACCTAACTGCGAGGTGAATAACTAGATGCCAGAAACTACAACTACCCGTCTAACAAAGGTCCGTGTTCTGAAAGACGTTCCGTGTGACGATACCTATACAGACGTCCGATACTTTGAGGACACCGGCAGTCAGCAGGGGTTCTTTGAAGGTTTCGCAAAACACACCTATGAGAATGCCGCATACCAACGTGTAAACGACCAAGTTGCCCCGTACCGTGAATTGCTCACGCTGCGAATCCCGGCTGTTGCGGATGATGTGTATGACTGTAACTACATCATGTTCCAGAATCAGCCATACGGCAACAAGTGGTTTTATGCGTTCATTCGGAAGGTCAATTTTGTGTCCCCGAACTGTACCAAAATCGACTATGAAATTGACTGGTTCCAGACCTATATGTGTGACTTTGAGGTGCATCCCTGTATGGTTGTTCGCGAGCATTTGAATCCAGCGGATGACGTGCCGTTCGCGAACTGCGTTCCTGAGCCTATTATGGTGCCGCGTTATACGATTGACACATCGAGCGTTGACCACTATTTGCAGGGCGGCACGACCTCTATCAACACATGGGTAACTGTTGCGATTGTCCCTAACACACTGACTGTTGCCATTATTGAGGCAAGCGGTTTTCCCCTTATCAACAAAGGCGACTTGTATAACGGTATTTACAATGGCGCATGGTATCTTTCGTGCCCTGCTGCTGTCGCCGGTACGCTCATTGAAAAACTTATCACAGCCCTTGCTGCGATTGACTGCGCTGAGCAGATTTGTGATATTTTCATGACCCCTTCTCCGCCCACCCCCGGCACGCAGAATGCAAACCAGACGAGCCACAGCACAGGTATCAACGTTGAAAACACAACCTTTACCCCTGCTGACGGCTCTTACACGGTACACAATAAAAAGCTGCTGTCTTACCCGTTCTCTTATGTTGAATGCGTGAGTGACAGCGGGGAGGCAATCAACCTAAAACCCGAACTGATTAACGGCGGTACGCTGCAAGGCAGCGTATATACAGTTTCTTCTAATGAATTCGGTATGAAGTTTATCCCTGCATACCAAGGATGTGAAGATAGAAACGGCCTGCAACCTTGTCTGACTTATGCCTGTGATATTCATTGTACGTGGATGGGACAGGCATACGGGAACGCTTTTATTGCTAACACGATTCGTATTGGTCTGAATGCTCTTGCATCGGGGGCAAACCTTGTGACACAAACTTCCATGGCAGGAATTGGCGGTACTGGTGTTGCAACCATGAGTGATGCCCGCCGTTTTGGTGACTTTAAGAGTGAAACTAGCGGCGATGCGGGGAGTCTGTTCAACGATACGGCAAGCAACATTTATAATACGCTGTTTGACAGCCCTGAACAGCACTACAACAGAAACGGCAGCGGGGCTATCAACTTTTCTATCGGTTTGCGAGGGTTCCATTTCGCACGTAAATGCCCGACCAAAGAATGGATGGAAAAGATTGACCAGTATTTTGACCTGTTCGGTTATGCCGTCATGACCTGCAAAATGCCGAATTTGACCGGGCGTCCGAAATGGAATTACGTGCAGTTGCAAAAGCCCTGCATCACTGGTTCCGTTCCTGTTCAGGGCATGATGGCTATTAAGGCAGCATTCGCCCGTGGTGTCCGTCTGTGGCACGTCGATGAAATCGGGGAATACAACGGTCCCGGTGATAATGGATAATAGGAAATGAGGTGAACACCATGGAATGGCTTGATTCTTTCAATTTGTTACTTCAATCTATCTTTCGCATGGCTATTATCATTTTGGAGGTGTTAAGGAATGGGTTATCTTAAACCTTTTAATCCATTGCTCAATATGCCTGGATGGCACAAGCCGAACAAACCCCGGCTTGAGGCGGCATGGCTGAATAACCTCACATTCATGGACTATTACTATCGTATTGAGGAAATTGCAATCAATATGTTTGAATGGTCTGGCCTGCCCGAATCCGTAGATGAACGGTTCATCGAGCTAGTTCTATGTGAATACGGGTACGGCGTTTATTTCGATGACCCTGTGGTGGGTAATCTGTTCCTAACCTGCATGACCATGGGGCCGTTTGACGTGTACCGGTATCCGCGTAAACGCATGGCATATGCGGTGGACGATTATCAAAAGGAACTGAATGAGAAGAATTCGGTCCTTGTGTATAACAACTACCTGCATACCAATACGCTCACGACCATTATTCTCTATGCCCGCCGCCTGTCGGACATTGAGCGCAGTATCGAGGTGAACATCCGGGCGCAGAAAACCCCTGTTCTCATTACCTGTGAGGAAGAACAGCAGTTCACCATGAAGAATGCGTACAAGGACTATGACGGCAATATGCCTGTGATTTACGCCAACAAAGGAGTATTCGACCCCAAAGCCATTCAGGCGATTCAGACACAGGCCCCGTTTGTCGCGGATAAGCTCATGATTATCAAGCGACAAATCTGGAATGAAATGCTGACGTTTTTCGGTGTCGAAAACGGCAACAGCGAGAAGAAAGAACGCCTGATTACAGATGAAGTCATGAGCAATCTGGGGTCTGTACAAGCACAGCGGTACGTGATGCTGAACAGCCGACGCAAGGCCGCAAACCAAATCAACAAAATGTTTGGCACTGACATTGAGGTTAACTTCCGTCAAGACTTCTCTGCCCTGAATACCCAGATGCCGACCACCACGACCATGACCACTGGCAGTGCGGAGTCTATTGACGCACGTGCCGTAAACCTTCCCCAGAATACACCGTTAAATTAAAGGAGGTTTTATCACCTCTCACCGCCCTACGGGCGGAGCTCCCCTTAGCACCCCTCACCGCCCTACGGGCGGAGCTCCCCTTAAAAGGGGAGCCAAGGGGAGCCAAATATGAAAGGAGGTTTTGAAATTGGCAGAATACACAATGGAACTGCGGGAACTGGTTGAACGCCATTACCCGCTTGCTCTGGACCGGTACCCCATCTTTGATGAAAACCACAGGGCTGTTCTTAACAACAAAATCATTCAGCATTTCTGGTACCGTGAAATCGGACAGGAAACCCCCGACCGGTTTAACCGAATGCTGGGCCGGAAGATGAATGAAATCATGCCGTATTACAATCAGCTGTATGTTTCCACCCTGATTGAATATGACCCTCTGGCAACGGAGTTCATCAACGCGACGACCAAGGACGTCACAAGGACCAAAGAGAAAACAGAAGCCGGGTACGCTGCTGCAATGAGCGAAACGACCGGAGACGTGCAGTCTACGAATCGTGACCTCACGCAGAAAACCGGAATGGAATTCACCACGGACTATACATCGAACATTGAAAAGCATAAAGTTGGCGCTGAGACCATCGACAGCACCGATAACAGCGATTACCAGAAACAAGGCGACCGGACCGTAGATACCACTATGGACCGTATCGAAGATTTGAACGAAGATAAGACCGCGAACACTACCACGAATCGTGACCTGACACGGAAAACGGACTTTGAGGAAAATACGCAGCATCAACAGAACGAAACCCATACAGAAGATACCACCGAGAACACCAAGATGGAAGCCCATGAGGATTTTGATGAAACTCGAAATACCACGGGCAACAAGATGCACACAAATAACATTACGGAGATTGAAGCGAAAGACACAAAGTTCTCTGATATGCCGTCTGCAATGACCGCTACGGAAGAAACGGTCGAGGGCGATGACGACGGGAACGGCGGCGGAACTACCATTGAGGTTGACGGGTATGTTACTACCCGAACTGTCGAGAATACCACCAAGAACACGACCGATATTGGGAACGAAAACTGGACCGAAAACGTCAAAACTGACCACACCAAGGATAATACCCAGACCACGGACTTTACCCGTGACCGAGATAACACAGACGATATCCATTGGACACAGGACCACACATCTACACAGGATGTGACGGAACATGAAACCACGATTCAGGATTACACCCATAATGTCAAGAACACAAACAACATCAATCAGCACGATTTGAGTAACGAAATCTGGCATGAGAGTGGGGTGAACCATGAAGCGTATCATGCTGACCGGTCTTACCGTGAGGATAACACATCCGCACAGGCTGACAATACCCATGGCACGCAGAACACCGCGACTGGTGAGAATGAGAAGAACGACAGCGAACGGAACGTGGCTCACAATCAGCAGGAAGCAAGCGCACGCCAGCAGCACGTCGTGGGAGATAAACAGGGGGATATCTCTATTAAGAGCGAGGGTCGACGCGGCGTCAGCCCTGCAAAGCTGATTGAGGAATATCGTTCTGTGATTCTGAATGTTGATATGCTGGTTATTAAAGAGCTGGAACCGCTGTTCATGCAAATGTGGTAGTTCCCTACTAAGAAAATCATTGTTGATTTTTTGACGTCACTGTGATATAATATAGGTAGGAGCCGGATAATCCCCGTCTGCGTTCCTACCTTATTATATTGGGAGGTGTAAAAATGCACGACCATCATAAACCTTTTCCGCCCCCGCCCCCGTATGGGCCGCATCCCCCGCAGCCGTTGCCCCCTGATTACCCTCATTTCATCCCCGGCGACTATTGCTGCCCGCCTGTTCCCGCGATGCCGCCTGTCCCCTCTGTTGTAGAGGGTGAGAGCCTCTATGAGGCTGTCAACAACTGCATCGACCGTGTGAACGTCTGCATGGACACTTACAACAGTGTCATGGCTGAGTGCTACAAGACACTGCACAACTTGCAGCGTGCTGCGGAGGAAAATGGCGCGTACTATGGCCCCGCTGACGTGTGGACGGAGGAAGGATACGACGCGGATTCGTCTGCGAAGTATTTCATTATCCACAAACGGCACGTTGACCGCCGTGGTCAGCCTATCTTCATGGAACTGGGTCTGGCATACGACAACGCGACCAACAGCAAAATCGAACAGAGCATCTTCTCTGCGTCTAAAGTCAAGTACGCTGACAAAATCGTCGTGGCACAGCCCAAGACTGAAAAGGGTTGGTACGGGAAAGCTATCTGGCATGGCGCTCCCATTCAGGCTGACCCTGCCGCCAATCTCTGGACCGTCGGTTTCACCAAGGGCGGGTTTATGCGCGTGTACTCGAACGGTACTGGCGTGGATACCATGCTCGCGGACACCGTGTTTAACGCTATGGGGTGCTCTGGCGTCCTGATTCAGGATGGCGCCCTCACCTCTGAGATGTACTATAATCAGATTCCTGATTATAACAAACAGACCAGCCGCGTCATCATGGGCCAGAACATCGCCACCGGCGAAGTCATGATTCTGGTCACTGGCCACGAGAACGACGTCAACGCGAAGGGCATGACCTCGACTGCTGCTGCGGAGATTCTCCGTCAGCGCGGCGTTACTCTCGCTGTCGAGCTGTGCGAGGGTGAAAGCGCTGGGGCCTGTGACAAGGGCCAGCTCATGTTCACCCCTGAGAACGACACCGTTCCCACCGCTTACTGCTTCTGGTACATCACCCGCCGTCGATTTTACAAAAATGACTATGAGCGGGAACTGGCAGAACTGACCCAGAACTACGGTCAGTCTATCTGGCAGGGGTACCTGAACGGTGAAAAGATTCAGGACATTGCAGCTGACCTGGCTGCTGAAATCGACCGTGCACAGAATGCTGAAAACAACCTCGATGCCGCTATCAAAGCGGAGACAGCCCGTGCACAGGCTGCGGAAAGTCAGCTCAATACCAAAATCGAGGCTGAAACAACCCGCGCTGAGGCTGCTGAAAAAGCCCTCGACAACAAAATCACCGCTGAGACGGAACGGGCGACCGCTGAGGAAGCCCGCCTCGATGCGAAAATCGACGCTGAGACCGAACGTGCAACCGGCGTCGAGGCTGATTTACAGCAGCAGATTACTGCGGAAGTCACCCGCGCCAAGGCTCGTGAAGATGAGATTGCCAGTGACCTGGCAGATGAAGTCAACCGCGCTACTCTGGAGGAAAATCGCCTGAACGGCCTGATTACTACCGAAACGCAGCGCGCCAAGGATGCAGAAGCCGTACTCCAGACCAACATCGACAACGAACAGCAGGCCCGTGAAGATGCCGACACGGCACTGGGTGCCCGGATTGATTCCCTTTCGTCCGACGTAACCCAGCAGATTAACGACTTTAAGACCGAGGTCAACCAGAAAATCGACGATATCGAGAGCACCGTCAACAACCTCAAAACTACCGTCACTTCCCTTGGGGAACAGGTCACCCAGCTGGGCAACAACGTCACGACCCTGAGCGGAACCGTCAATAAGATTCAGCAGACTGTCAACACCTTGCAGGAAAACTACACGTCCCTGTCTAGTGCGGTCGCTGACCTGAACGACCAGATTGACAAAATGCAGTCTGGGGACCTTGACCTGCCCTATCTGAAACGTGGCGGTGATACCGGCACGGGGACTTTCAACTTCACCGGCGCTACCGTTAATGTTGCTGCACCTACCGCTGATGCAAATGCTGCAACTAAAAAGTACGTTGACGATGCCGACAAGGTGAATGCTGCGGCAATCGCTGCGGAAACCAAACGTGCCACCAACAAAGAAAATGAGCTGAACACCGCAATTACCGCCGAAAAGGAACGCGCTGAGGCCGCTGAAAGTTCTCTGTCTGGCCTTATCAATCAGGAAACTACGGCCCGCAAGGCTGCTGACAATGCTCTGGAAGCCAAAATCACACAGGAAGTCGAGGACCGTACCGAAGCGGATAACGCTATTAAACAGGAAATCGCAAATCTGACGAACGGAACTACGGCGATGCCGTATGTCAAGAAGTCCGGCGATACCATGACCGGTGCACTGAATATGCAGAATCACAAGGTCACGAATGTTGCTGCACCTACCGAAACCGCAGATACAGCCAACAAAGGCTATGTGGATACTGCTGTCAGCGGTCTGACCAGCGGGACCACGGCTCTGCCTTACGTCAAAAAGGCTGGCGACACCATGACTGGTGCACTGAACCTTCCCGTACCTACGGCAGATGCAAACGCGACAAACAAGAAGTACGTCGATGACGCTGACGCTGTGCTGAATGCTGCGATTCAGAAGGAAGTTCAGGACCGTACAACTGCTATCGCGGGAATTCAGACTGAGATTGACGGCGTAACGGGTGACCTGTCTGGGTATCTGCCCCTGACTGGTGGAACCATGACCGGCGCGCTGAATGTCCAGACCCCGACTGAGGACGCAAATGCAGCGACCAAAAAGTACGTCGATGACGCTGTACAGAACGCTACTGACCCTGAACTTGCGGGGCGTGTCGAGGCGCTCGAAACCTCGCAGGCACAGCAGGATACTGAAATCGCAAACCTGAAAAACGGGACTACTGCACTGCCTTATGTGAAAAAGGCCGGGGATTCCATGAACGGAGTCCTGAGCATGAGTAACAACAAGGTTACGAACGTCGCGGACCCCACTGCGGACGGAGATGCGGTCAACTACAAGACCATGAACGCGATGAAAACGGACCTTGAAAGTCAGATTAGCGACCTGTCTGACCTGCTGGACACTGCAAATCAGAAGATTCAGGACCTTGAACAGCGCGTTGAAGAACTGGAAAATAACCCGCCGCAACCGGCGGACCCTGCTACCAAGTTCAATCAGATTGATTTGAGCAACTACGTTGGCGGTCTGTCGGGGTCTACTGTTAATACTGCGAGCGACTTCAATGCAGCATTGCAGTATATTCTGGATAACAATTCCGGGAAGCATTTCTACTATGGTACTGACCATGCGGGTACTACTTGGTACTTTGCATCTGATACCGAACTGAGTGCACTGAGCAATGATTCCTATACTTGCGGGAACGGTGTGCA
>ERZ1090881.489-NODE-492-length-18817-cov-4.750560_pt1 | contig 18817 bp, 15 predicted proteins | sample MGYA00478470_ERZ1090881 | MGnify/ENA primary metagenome ERZ1090881 (study PRJEB33644, sample SAMEA5815736) | chicken gut metagenome | biome: Chicken; feature: Gastrointestinal Tract; material: Caecum | place: Ireland | collected 2019-01-01 | study: A study of the...
GCGATGAGCGCTAGTCTCGTGGGCTCGGAGATGTGTATAAGAGACAGATTATGAGTCCCTCGGCAAGGGCGAGCAGTATATACCCTATTATATATCCGCCCGTAGGTCCGACGAGCGCGCCGAAACCGCCCCTCGCGCCCGAAAACACGGGCAGACCCACTCCGCCGATAACGACGTATGCGACGACTGCGGCAACGCCGTGTTTGCAGTCAAGCACGCAGGCGGCAAGGTATACGCCGAGAGATGCGAGCGAAAGCGGTATCGGTCCGAGCGGTATCGTCCACGGCGACACCGCGCATATGACCGCGGCAAGAAGCGCGGTAAAAGCTATCGTCTTTGCCGAAATCCTCATAATTTAAGCGATACCTCCCCCGCGGCGAAACTCACCCGCTCCCCGTCTTCTCTTTCGAGGATGAGCGAACAGTCGTCCGCAATGCCGACGGCGAGCGCGTCGTACTCGCCGTTCACCGTCACCCGACGCCCTATGACGCAGGAGCGGCGGCGGTACTCGTCTATGAAATCGCCCGTCGAAGCGGCGCGCGGCAGATCGGCAAGCTCGTCGAGAAGTGCCGCCGCAAGATCGCTGCGACTCACTCTCACACCGCTCTCGGTGAAAACGTCGGACGCTCTCTCCGTCACGGATGCGGGCATTTCGCCCTTGCCGGTGTTTATGCCTATCCCGACGACGGCGTATGAGAGTTTGCCGCTCTCCATGCCGAAACCGCCCTCAGTCAGAACGCCGCATATCTTTTTGCCGTTCATATACAGGTCGTTTACCCACTTTATCGATACGGGCGCGCCGCACAGCCTTTCCGTGGCGCGCGCGGCGGCGACGGCGGCATATGCCGTTATCTTTCCGCAGTCAGACGCCATGATGTCGGGACGGAGCACCGCGCTTATGTATAATCCCGCTCCGCGAGGAGAATAAAAACGCCTGTCCAGCCTTCCCCTGCCCGCCGTCTGCTCCTCGGCAATGACGGCGACTCTGTCCGCGCCGCTCTCGGCAAGACGGCGCGCGCGTTCCATCGTCGAAGGTACGCTTACGAGTGACTCCACCTTCCACGCCGTTTTCAGCTTCTTCTCCACTACTTCCGCGCACGGCACGTCCGCATACACGAGCTTGTAGCCGCGGCGATCGGATATTATGTCGTAGCCGTCCGCGCAAAGCGCGCGCACCGCTTTCCATACGGCGGCACGGGTGACGTTCAGTTCGCGCGCAAGCGCCTCCCCGCCCGTTTCGCCCTCGCAGAGCCTTATCAGTATGTCTTCTTTCACTCCCATATGCGGATTGTACCACGGACAGGATATTATGTCAACTAAATTATAAGTTAAAGTTTACGAAACGACGCGTCTGCAATAAAATTACAAAAATTTTCGGAAAAATTTTTCGCCAGGCTATTCCATTTTACGATAATATGTGCTATAATAATGGTTCGGAAGTAACGGAGGGGGCTTTTGAGCCATGGAGATAGACGACAATAACCTTGTCAACAAACTCATAATACTTTTCATTTTCGACAAGATGGGCATGCCCGTCACCGAAAAGACACTGCTCGAAATGTGCGCGAGCCGCAACAACTGGGTGAACTACATGGAGAGCATAGAGTGTTTGGGAGAGCTTGTCGATTCGGGTTTCGTCTTCCGTGCTACGAGCGAGCGCAGCGAGTACTACACGATAACTACGTCCGGACGCGAGTGTCTGGACAGCTTTTTCACGCGGATACCCGCTTCCAAGCGTACGGAGATAGCGGACTACATAAAGGAAAACCGCATGATGTACAAGCGTGCTCAGGAGTACTTCCGCGGGTATTACAAGAACGACGACGGCTCGTACACCGTTCACCTCAAAATACTCGACCCGCTCCGCACCACAATGGAACTTAAACTCAACGTCGCCAATCGCGCCGTCGCAAAGACGGTTTACAACAAGTGGGACAGCAGCGCGGCGGAAGTGTATTCCATGATATACGAAAAACTGATAGACTGACAGTAGGGATTTACAGGAGGACAGAGCAATGGAAATTTATAACACGGCGGGCACCTGCTCGCGCCAGATCATCTTTCGCGTCGACGGCGAGAACAGAGTTTCGGACGTCAAATTCATAGGCGGTTGTTCGGGCAACCTGCAAGGCATAGCAAAACTCGTCGACGGGCAGAATATAGACGACGTTATCGCTAAACTCAAAGGCATAATCTGCCGCAGCGGTACTTCCTGCCCCGATCAGCTCGCAAGAGCGCTCATAAAGTATAAGGAGAAGCGCGCCGGCGACAATTCGCAGGCGGCAAAGTAAATTTACCGCCGAACGGTTTAATGCGTTAAAATGCTTGACTTTCGTCGGGAATGGATATACACTAAATGGGTAATCGATAATAAAAGCAGGTGCGGAGAGCTTGCTCTCCGTGGAAGCGTTTGAATGTACGGCTTTGACAAAACAACATTCATGTCCGAAAGCCGCACGGCTTCGGACTTTTGTTTATTATAAAGGAGATCGGTCAAGATGAATGAAGAGACGACACCTACTGAACGTGAAAGCGCGGACGCGGAAACAAGCGCGGGCGCGGCGAAATCGGACGACGCAAGCGCGACGATAGCGGCGGACGCTACGGGCGCGGACGGCGCGGTCAAGAAAAAAAAGCTGAGCGAGATGAAATTTTCCGAATGCGCGAGCGGGCGGCAAAGGTTTGCCTGGCTGATGAACTACATTTTCATCGAGGGCATGAGCGGAATGGCGCTCGGACTGTTTGCGACGCTTATCGCGGGGACAATCGTCTGGCAACTCGGACAGCTTATCGACAAGGGCGGGAACAACTTTTTCGGCCTTGCGCTCGAAGCGATAGGCAAAGTCGCGCAGATTGCCATGGGCGCGGGCATAGGCGTGGGAGTGTGTCTGAAAATGAAAAAGACCTCTCCCCTCGTCGTCGCGTCGGCGTGCGCGGCGGGCATGATAGGCTCGTATTCGGGAGCGATAATCGGCTTTTCATATAACTACGATACGATGGCTTACACGGCAGTAGGCGGAATCATGGGCGCTATACAGAGCGGCGGAGCGTTCTCCATATCCGTTGCCGCCGCAGGCGATCCCATGGGCGCGTTCATAGGCGCGATGTGTGCGATGACCCTCGGCTCGCTCGTTTCGGGTCGCACCAAAGTGGATATACTCGTCACGCCGCTTACGGGAATCATAGGCGGAGCGATAGGCGGACTTGCGATAGGCTTCCCCGTATGGCTCGCGCTCAACGCGCTCGGCTCGTTCATCATCTGGGTGCAGACGCTGGGCACGATCGCCGTCGCGGTCATGGGACTCATCGTCGCCGCGATAATGGGATTTGCGCTCACCCTGCCCATATCCTCCGCGGCGATAGGGATATCCATCAACCTTTCGGGAGTGGCGGCAGGCGCGGCAGTCGTCGGTTGCTGTTGCCACATGATGGGATACGCCGCAATGAGTTTCCGCGAAAACCGCTGGGGCGGCGCGGTCGCGCAGGGACTGGGCACGAGCATGCTGCAAGTTCCCAACCTGTTCAGAAAACCCGTGCTGTTCCTGCCTCCCGTCATCTCTTCCGCCATACTCGGCATGACGTCCACACTGCTGCCCAACGGTGTGGGGCTGGGACTCATCGCCACAAAGACGGGCAGCGGAATGGGAACGGCGGGACTCGTCGGCCCGATAGACATGCTGTTTGAAATGCTGGGCGCGCAGAACTGCAATGTTCCCCTCACCCTGCTCTGGGTCGCGCTGTTCTGCTTTGTGCTCCCCGCCGCGCTCACTCTCGGCATCGGCGAGATATTCCGCAAGACGGGCATCATAAAGTACGGCGACCTCAAACTGCAATTGAAGTAACAGGCGCGGCGGTCAGTCAAAGAAGAGTGCCGGCGTAAGTCGCGGTGCGGTAAAGCGCACGCGTGGGCATGCGGACACGGCGCGATCGGCGAGTGCGAAAGCTCGGCACGTTACGGCGCATTCGACGAGCTACGGCGGCGCGGTAAAGTGCATACGCGGGCATTGGCGCACGCGGGCATGCGGACACTGCGCGATCGGCGCGGCTTACCGCCGAAAACCATTAAAAACACAGCTATATAGGCGCGGGCATATGCCCGCGCCTTATGCGTTTTACGTCTTTGTTTGCCGTGCAGAGTGCGCTTTTCTTTACTGAGAGACCACGCCCGCCATGCGGTACAGATCCTTTCTGAACTTGCGCGGCATTGCGAGAGCCTCGTTTATATCGAGGTCGATTATCTTTTCCTTGCATATTCCGATCACGCGGTTGCCGATATCCTTTTTAAGCAGACCTACCGCGTGATAGCCGAACTGCGTTCCCAGCATGCGGTCGTACATGGAGGGCGATCCGCCGCGCTGCTGATAGCCGAGGACGGTCGCACGAATGGAAAGATTGGTCTCGCGCTGTAAGAACCTCATCAGCTCTTCCGCGCCGCACACGCCTTCCGCGAGCACGGCTATGCCGCTCGTCTTGCCCTTCTGCGACGCCTCTATAAGAGCTTTCTTTATCTCCGAGAAAGTCAGCGGAACTTCGGGAAGTATGATCAGCTCCGCGCCGCCCGATATGCCCGAATAAAGCGCTATATCGCCGCAGTGCCTGCCCATGACTTCCACTATCGTTATTCTGTCATGCGAGGACGACGTGTCGCGTATGCGGTCGATGGCTTCGAGGCAGGTGTTGCATGCCGTGTGGAAGCCGAGAGTGAAATCGGTGTATGCAAGGTCGTTGTCTATCGTGCCGGGTATGCCTACGGTCGGAAAACCCTTGGCGGAAAGCGCGGCAGCGCCTCTGAACGAGCCGTCGCCGCCTATGACGACAAGACCCTCTATACCCTGTTCGCGCATATTGGCTATCGCCTCGTCCTGACATTCGGGCTTGTGGAAGTCAAGGCAACGCGCGGTGCGGAGTATCGTTCCTCCGCGCTGGACTATGTCCGAAACGCTACGCATATACATTTCGCGGAACGCCTTGTCGAGAATGCCCTGGTAGCCGCGCTCTATGCCTACGACGCTCATGCCGTTGCAAAGCGCCGTTCTGACGACTGCTCTTATCGCCGCATTCATACCGGGGGCGTCGCCGCCGCTCGTAAGTACTCCTATCCTTTTCATTGCTATTTACTCCCGTTGCAAATATCTCATCACCCTTTCCGACTTTATATTATACACGCTCGGCGCGGATTTTGCAAATATTTGACGCTAATTATTTTTAAGCTATCCTGACGTTGTTTTCTCCGAGAAGACCCACCATTTCGGCGCGCGCCCTGTTCGCGTCCACGGGAGAGCCGCATTTGAAGATATTTCCCGTGTCCGTATCCTTGATATACAGCGTGTCGCGCCCGGGGTACGCGCAGGCAATATCCAGCACGTCCGCGGAAAGCGGCGAGTCCTTGCCGCCCGCAAGATAGCAACATATCTTTTTGGCTTCGCCCTTTTGTTCGGGTTCGACCGTCGCCGTCTTCCACTCCTCGATGTTCGTCGCCCATATGCTCGCTTCCCTGTCGCCGCTCGCAGAGATACGCCCCGTCACGGTCACCAGCTTATCGGGAACGAGCACGCTTTTCAGCCTCTGCCACTTGGGCGGCGAGACCATGACTTCCACCGTTCCCATAAGGTCTTCGAGAACGCCTACGCCGAACTCCTTGCCGCTCTTGGAGAACTTCTTCTCCGCGCTTATTATCATGCCGCGCAGTACGATGTTCGATCCGTCCTGAAGTTCCGTCGGCTCTTCCGTCTGCTCCTCTTCGTCGCTCGTCGACGGATCGAGCTTATGCACGTCCGCGCTGTTGTAGCGCATGGCGGCAAGCGCGGCTTCGCACGATTGCAGGGGGTGACCCGTGAGGTATACGCCCGTCACCTGCTTTTCCTTGCGCAGTTTATCGCGCATCGAATACTCGTCCGCTTCGGGATATACGAATTCGTCCATACCGCCGCCCGCGGCGTCGAACATATCGAACATGGACATCTGACCGCCCGCTTTTGCCTTGTTGTCCGCCGCCACTCTGTCTTGAAGGAGCGGATACGCCTGAATGAGCACACTGCGCGCCTTGCCGAAACAGTCGAACGCGCCCGCGAATATAAGGCTCTCTATCATGCGGCTGTTGAGCTTGACGTTGTACATTCTCGAAAGGAAGGAGTAAAGGTCGCTGTACGGTCCGTTGGCGTTGCGCTCCGCGACCATTTCTTCCATTATCGCGGACCCGACGCCCTTTACCGCCGCAAGACCGACGCGCACGCAGTCGCCCTCGACGGAGAATCCGACGATGGACTTGTTTATGTCGGGCGGGAGCACCTTGACGTTCTTCTGTTTCAGGTACATCAGATAGTTGGTTATCTCGTCTATTTTGTTTATGCGGTTGTTCAGCACCGCAACGATGAACTCTTTTAAGTAGTGGCATTTAAGATATGCCGTCTGATACGCGACGTATGCGTACGCCGCCGCATGCGACTTATTGAACGCGTATGACGCAAAGTCCATCATTTCGGAGAAAAGCTGGTCGGCGTCCTGCTCGCTCATGCCGTTTGCGACTGCGCCGTGCACCTTTACGGTAACGCCCTTTTCGTTGGTGAACGTTCCGCCGTGGACGAACGTGACGCGTTCCGCCGCAAGTGCGGCGGCCTTTTTCTTGCTCATCATACGACGTATGGAGTCCGCGCCGCCCATGGAGTAACCCGCAAGCTCTCGGCATATGTTCATGACTTGTTCCTGATAGACCATGACGCCGTATGTCGCTTCGAGGTTCTTTTTGAGCGCGGGGTGCTTGTACTTTATCTCGTCGGGGTGCTTTTTGTTGTATACGTACGTCTTGATGTACTGCATCGGACCCGGGCGGTAAAGGGAAATTCCCGCTATGATATCCTCTATGCAGTCGGGTTTGAGGTCGCGCATGAAGTTCTTCATTCCGCTGCTTTCAAGCTGGAACACCGCGTGCGTGTCGCCCTCGCCTATCATCTTGTACACTTCCTGATCGTCGTACTTCATCGAGTAGAAATCTATCTTCCTGCCCGTGTCCTGCTCGACGAGGTCTATAGCCTTCTTGATGTCCGTAAGGTTCATCAGACCCAAAAAGTCCATTTTGAGCAGTCCGAGCTCTTCTACCTGCACCATGTTGTACTGGCATGCAACGACGCCCTGACCGTTCATGGAAAGCGGCGCGTGATCGGCTATCGGATCGCGGCATATTATGACGCCCGCGGCGTGAAGTCCCGTCTGACGCGGCATTCCTTCGAGCTCTATCGCTATGTCTATGACCTGGCGGAGAGTCGCGTCGGAGTCGTAAAGCTCGCGCAGTTCCGCTATCTCGTGATTGACGCCGTCTTTATCCGTCTTTTTGCCGAGGACGTGCTCTATCGTCAGCTTGCCCATCATCTTGGGCATGAGCTTGGTTATCTTGTTCATCTCGGAGAAAGGCACGTTGAGCACTCGCCCGACGTCCTTTATCGCCGCCTTTGCCGCCATGGTACCGAACGTGCATATCTGCGAAACGTGATCGTCGCCGTACTTTTCGCGCACGTAATCTATGACCTCGCCGCGCCTCTCGACGCAGAAGTCTATATCGAAATCGGGGTTGGAAACGCGCTCGGGGTTGAGAAACCGCTCAAAGAACAGATCGAACCCGAGAGGCTCTATCTTGGTTATGCCTATCGCGTACGCTATTATGCTTCCCGCGCCGCTACCGCGCCCGGGGCCTACGGGTATGCCCATGCTCTCGGCGTGATGTATGAAGTCCCACACTACGAGGAAATAGTCCACGAATCCCATTTCGCTGACTATGCCGAATTCATAGTCCGCCCTGTCGCGCACCGCCTTGGTTATCGTACCGTACTTCTTTTTGAGTCCTTCCTCCATAAGCGAGTGAAGATACTCGCCGCTCGTCATGCCGCCCGGCGGATCGTATACGGGATAGAGCATTTTACGGCGGAAAAACGGCGAACAGTCCTCGCACTTGTTCATTATTTCAAGCGTGTTGTCCAGCGCCTCTTTCTGCCCGGGGAACACCGCCTCCATCTCCTCGCGCGATTTGAGGTAAAACTCCTTCGTGGGGAAATAGCTGTCGTCGTCCACGCCGTCCGCGCTCTCCGTTATCTCCGCCTCCTTGTCCTCATCGGGGGGAAGATTGTCGCCGAACGCTATGCATTGCAGTACTTTCTGCGTGCGCGCGTCCTTTTTGCGCAGATAGTGAACGTCGTTGGTCGCAACGAGCTTGACGCCGTTTGCGCGCGCGACGGAAATAAGATAAGGCAGTACCGTCTTCTGCGAGCGCAAATTGTGATCCTGTATCTCCACATAGTAGTCGTCGCCGAAAAGCGCTTTGAAACGCTTGACTACGGCGTCCGCGCCCTCCAAATCGCCCGCGAGTATCGCCTGCGGCAGTTCCCCCGCGACGCATGCGGAAAGGCATATAAGACCCTCGCTGTGTGCGGAGAGCAGTTCGAAATCTATTCTCGGCTTGCGGTAAAAGCCCTCGGTAAAGCCCGCCGACACGAGCTTGACGAGGTTGTGATAACCCGTTTCGTTCTTGCAGAGCAGAACGAGGTGGTTAGCCTTATAAGTCCTGTCGCCGGGCGCGGGGCGCGCCAGACGATCGGGAGCGGTGTATACCTCGCAACCGATTATCGGCTTTACTTTGAAGTCAGACTTCTTGTTGAAATCCGCCGCAGCCTTATAAAAGGACATTGCGCCGTACATATTGCCGTGATCGGTTATCGCCACGGCGGGCTGACACAGCTCCGCGCACCGCGCGAACACTTTGCTTATCTTGGTCGCGCCGTCGAGCAACGAGTATTCCGTGTGAAGATGAAGGTGTACGAATTGTCTGTTTTCTTCGCTCATTTGTGTTCCCCGCTCTTTTTTCTGAGCGCTTCCGCCGTTTCCGTTATCCGCGCGAGTCTGTGACTCACGCAGGACTTGCTCACCCCCAACATTTCGGCAAGCTCCCCCATGCTCATTTCGGGAGCGGACGCGCGCAGGTGCGCCGTCGTCGCCAGCTTTTCGCCGAGAGTTTCAAGACCTATGCGGCGGTCTATATAGCTAATGTCCTCTATCTGACGCACCGCGGCTTCCACGGCGCGATCTATGTTCGCCACGTCGCAGTTCTGCGCCGCTGTCGCGCGCTTGCCCATGTAGGAGTTGACCAACTCTTCCTGCACCGCGAGCGCCGCCTTGGTCGCGCCCATATAGACGAGAACGTCGCTTATCTTCTCCTTGCTCTTTATATACAGCGTATACTTGCCGCCGCGCGCGCCTCTGCCCGCACCGCCCGATACGGGAGCGAGCAGTTCCGCCACGCCGTCACGCAGTACCTCGCCCGTAAACGCGAATTCCATGTGGTTGTTTTTGCCGAGGGACAAGAAACCGCCGCCGAGAAACGCGCCGCGCAGATAGCATTTTTTCGCGCTGTCCTTGCGCACGAGTTCGGGCAGAATGCCGTCTATGCTCGCAACTCCCCCGCCGCTTCTGCCGAGTATGCCGAGTTCGACGAGAAGTTCCGCTCCGCCGCCGAACGATATCTCCGTGTGTTTGCCGCGCGTCACCGTCGGCGCGGGCAGGAGCAGAGTGAGCGCGAGAGCAGAGGCAAGGCGCGGAAGTGCGGGGTTGTCCGTCGCAAGGAACGCCTCGTCCTTGTCCTTTCCTATCCTCAGGCTTCCCGCCGTATGCATGAGCGCGGACAGCTCCGCGAGAGCGTCCGTACGCGACGACGGATAGATCTCCGCAAGCTCCGCTTTTGCCGCCTTGCTGATGTTAGCCGCCATTCTTCCCCCTGTAACCGCCGCGCATGAACTGCGGCGCGCCCGTCAGATTGACTATCAGTTCGTCGGGCAGTCCCGATCGTTGCCACACTCCCCGTTCGATGCCGACGTCACCCACCTTTTCGGGCGTGTGCGCGTCCGAATCGAGTATGAATCGACAACCGAGCGACGCGAGCATGACGAGCTCGTCCTCCGTCATGGATACGCGCTTGCCGTTCAGCTCCATAAGCGTTCCTCTCGCCGCCGCCGCTTCGCCCACCGCTTTGAGATCTATGCGGCAGTCGTGGCAGGGGTGAGATATTATGTCTATGTCGTTATTCAATATCGCGTTGACGTATGCGTCCGTATTGCGGGCAAGCGTCTTTGCCGAGTTTTTGAAAAATAAATTCCCCGCAAAACACGGAACCTCGCGCATTTTCAGCGGACGACTGCCCTTGTGGTAACCGCAGATTATGACGTCCAGCTTGTCCGCATACTCCTTCGGAACGTCCGTTTCGCCGCGCGGCGAGAGAAAGTTGGTCTCCATGCCCGCGTATATGCGTATCTCGGGGTACTTCTCTCTCATCCGCTCTATGTCCGCGAAAAAATCGGGCAGACGGCGGAGCTTTACCCCCGCAAGCAGATGGCGCGGACCGTGATCGGTGATCGCTACCTCTTTAAGCCCCGCCGCTATTGCCGCTCTGACGTTATCTTCCACGCTTCCTTTGCCGTGGCTGTATGTCGTATGGGTGTGATAATCCCCGTAAATCATCAGAATTCACCTATGTATCGCACTTCCTCTTTCAGCCTTACGCCGAAAGCGGAGTATACCGCGAGCTTTACCGTATCCGCCACTTTGCGCCAGTCGCTCGCCGTCGCGCCGCGCTCCGTTATTATGAAGTTGGCGTGTTTTTCGCTCACTCTCGCGCCACCCGCGCGAAAGCCTTTAAGCCCCGCGCGGTCTATGTAGTACCCCGCGCCCACGCCGTCGCAAGCGAGAAACGTGCTTCCCGCGCTCCTGCCCGTCGGCTGAGTCGCTCTGCGCTTTGCCGCGCACTCCTCCGCGCGCGCAAACAGCGTCTTCGGGTCGGACTCTTTAAGCCCGAACACCACGCGGGTTATCGCGCCGCGCGGCAGTCCTCTTACCGAGCGATAGGAAAAGTCCAGCGATCCCGCCGTGACTATGCGCTCGCCGCGCTCCGTCATCACGCAAACCGAGCGCACCAGCCTTCCCGTTTCTCCGCCGAACGCGCCGGCATTGGTCGCTACCGCGCCACCCGCGCTGCCCGGAATGCCCGTCGCCCATTCGAGTCCGCCCAGACCCGCTTCGCACGCTTTGCGCGCCACGAGCGACAGCGGCGTTCCGCTCTCTGCCGTGACGTATCTGCCCACTATCTCCACGCCCGTATTGCGCATGACTATCACGCGCTCTCTCACTCCGATATCGGAGGCTATGACGTTCGTCCCCGCGCCAAGGACTATATCGCCCTCGCGGTAGGAAAAAGCGGACGCATCCGTCACTATCGTGGTTTCCGCCTCGCCGCCCACTCCCGCGGACAGCAACGACGAAAGAAACATTCTGCTCAATATAGTATACTCCGTTTGCCGTATTTTTTCAAGCGTTTAGCGGTCGCTCCCGAAAGTTGCCGCACTCGCAAGAGCCGCCGCCCGTTTCGTCATGTTTTATATATATGCGGCAGACTCCCCGCATGCGAAAATCCCGCCCGCCTTTAACGGCGGACGGGACGGCTTATGCGGATATGTTTTACGCGAGCGTCGCGGTGGCGCAGTAACGCCTTACCGTTTCTATCGCCTTTACGCAGGAAAGCAGAGAGTCGTACGTTTCGCCTATGCATATAGTGCTCTTCTGCGAGTTGCGCAGTTTGTAGTAGTACCTTCCGAACTTGTCGCGGTCGATGACGAAATTGCCCTCGGCGGCGTTCTTTACCACCGCTTCCAGCGATCCGCCGGCTGCTCGCGCGGACGAGACTTCCTCCGTCGCAAGCATGAGCTGACCGTTGCCCGCAAACAACTTGGCGCGGAATCTGCCCTCCGCGGTCTTCTCTATCTGCCACTTGCCGGGCGCGCCGCTCTTGCCCGTCTGAACGGGCATGGGAACGTATTCGAGATATTCGTCGCCGGTCACCACATCGTCGGATACGGGCGCTTCCGCGGCAAGTCTCTTGACCGACTCCACCGCCTTTTCGCACTGATCCTTTGATTTGTATATCTCGCCCACGCAGAGAAGTTTGTTTCCCGCCGTTTTGAGCTTGTAGTAGTAGTTGTCGCTCTTGTCGCGGTAAATGACGAAGTTGCCGTTTCCCGTGATGTTGCGCACTATCGTGGCTACGCCCGAACGCGCGCCCTCTACCGTAGTATACGTTTCGCTCGAAAGCATCAGTTCGCCGTTTTTGGCGCAAAGCACCGCCACGTACTCGCCCTCGCGCTTGCACTCCACAGTCCACGCTCCCGCGGCGGGCTTTACGCGCTTGCGCGCGGTCTGGTCGTCCGCAGTGCGTGAAGACTTTTCCTCTGCCGCAGGTTCTGCCGCGGGTGCGGGCTCCTGCTTGCTATTGCTTTCGCCGTATTCGGGCGCGTCGGCTACCGCCCAGAGCGGAGTCTCCTCCGCCGCAGGATAGTCGGCACTTTTGTCCGAATATTTTAACTTATTCTTCTTTTTATCCGATCTGTTCATCAGGATCGCCGCCGCTATTATACCTACGAGAAGTACTGCGGCAAGAACTATTCCTATTATAAGAGGCACATTTTGTGACATTATTGTTTATCCTCCCTGTGTTTTATGTATTATAGCACATATTTTGGCATTTTTCAAGACACAAACGTAAAATTCCGCGATATTTCAATAAACTTTTCCGCCGCTGCACAAGTTTATCGTCATCTGCCAGTCGTTTATCATCGTTCCTTCGCCGTTTACGACGGACTGAATGCAGGGGTCGGAGTCCAGCCACACGACTATGGCGTGTTCTATGCGCACTCCGCTCCAATCGGGAACTTCGATCGCGTTATCCACTTTTATTGTCGGGTTATGCGGGCAACTGTATATGCCGAGCCCGTATGCGTCATGTTCGGATACGTAATCCGCCACTTTATAGCTCGCATAGCCGTTCACCGTACCGTCGTGCGACATATAGTCGTCCTGTGACGGAGGATCGTAAGGGATCTCGGACTGATAGAAATACGTTCTGCCGCGCTCGCCCTGCCATACCGTCTGATACTCGTGGAAGTGCTCGACGAGCAGTCCGTAAAACGTCACGTCATCGCCGTTGACCAGCAGACCGTTGACGGTGACGTTGACGTCCCATCCGACGCCGTATGTGTGATCCGCGCGCCATACCCAGAAGTTATCGCCTATGACGTCGTCCGAATTTATCACCACGCAGGTGTGCACGTACGTCTTTTCGTCCGATCTGCCGCCCACGCGGAAGAACAGGTCGGAAAGGCATATGGGATCGTCCGAATGGTCGGCGGATGCGTCGGGCGCACCCACTTCGAGAAGAGTGGTCGATTGCGCGCCCGCGTCGAACAACAGTCCGCAGATCATTATGCCGTCCTCGTCCATGGCGCGCATGAGAGTGTCGATATTCTTATCCGAAACGCGAAGCGTCGCATAGCCGCTTCCCATGACTATCGTTCCCGCACGGTTTACGACAATCGGCGCATCCATTTCGTATATGCCGGTGCGTTTTTCGATATGCCGCGCCGATTAAAAGAATTTTGACAACCGCGCGTAAGATCCGACCCAAACGAGCATAAACGATCAGAAACAAAAAGGTCAGCGGATAAACATACGCAAAGCAAACGCCATGCCCTCTTCGGACGCGGGCGGAGCTATCAGTTTTGCCGCGTCGAGCGCGTCTTTCATACCGCCGCGCATGGCTATGGGCAGTCCGACGGAGCGCAGCATGTCCGCATCGTTGTTGGCGTCGCCGAACGCGACGGTGTCGGCGCGCGTAAAGCCCAGCCTTTTTGTCATGAACGCCACCGCGCCGCCCTTTCCCGATCCCGACGGGACGAGTTCGAGATACGTCGGACCGCTGAACATCAGCTTCGATCCGCCGCTCGGCATTGCGGCTATTTCGTCCAATCCCGGGCGGGTCTGTAAGGACGAGAGTATCATCATCTTGTCGAAGTCGCCATCATACGTCCTTGCGAAATGCTCGGACGGAGATACGTACGTTATCGGGCAACCCGTCTTTTGCGCGTAGTCCTCCGTTTCCGCCGTCTTTGTTTCGCAGTACACCTCTCCGCCCGCATGGAACGCGTGCGCGTAGCCGCGCTCTGCGGCAATATCCGAAAAGCGCACGACGTCCGCCCTGTCCGTTACCAGTCTGCGTATCACCTTTCCGTCGCCGTCCACTATCGTGCCGCCCTGAAAGCATATGTAAGGTATGCCGCTCGCGTCGCCGTAGACGCTGTGCAGCTCCTTTTCCAGACTTGCCCTGCTTCTGCCCGTGCATATGACGAATGTGCCGCCTGCGGCGCGGTAGTCAGCTATCGCCCGTCGGGTGTAGTCGCCCACGGCGTCGCCCGAACGGACGAGCGTGTCGTCGAAATCGCAGAATACGAGTTTATACGTTACCATTGCCGTTTTCCTCCGTCTTCCCGTGAAAGTGTTCGTAAACGGCGAGTGCGGACGGCTTGTTCATGCCGGGCGTAGTTTCAAGTGCGTCCAGCGGAAGCGCGCGTATGCGCTCCACCGATCCGTATGCCTTTAAGAGCAGTTTGCTCTTCTTCTCGCCTATACCGGGTATATTTATGAGCTCCGTGTTTATGTGCTTTATGCGCGTGTTTCTGTGGTATGTTATAGCAAACCTGTGAGCCTCGTCGCGCACGCGTTGCAAGAGCTTTAACGCGGCACTGTCCCGCGAGAGCAGTACGGGATCGGGCGAGTGAGTGGTGAATATCTCCTCCTCTCGCTTTGCAAGCCCTACCATGGGTATATCGAAGCCCGCCTCCTTCATGACGGCATATGCGGCGTGGAGCTGACCTTTGCCGCCGTCTATGACTATAAGATCGGGCAGTTCGGCGAACTTTTCGTCGCGGGACGCCGCACGCGCGAGTCGGCGTCTGAGCACTTCCGCCATACAGTGGAAGTCGTCGTTGCCCTCTACCGTCTTTATCCTGTATCTGCGGTACTCGGACGCGGCTTTCGCTCCGTTTATGAAACACACGCCGCTTGCCACCTTGTCCGTGCCCGAAATGTGCGATATATCGTAACACTCTATGCGCCGCGCGCTTTTCAGTCCCAGCCGCGCGCACAGCATGTCGCACGCGCCGAAAGTGCGTTCGCGCTCGCGCAACTGTTCGTCCGCCGCCTTTTCCATGCACTCGCGCGCGTTCTCTTCCGCCGTCCGAACGAGATCAAGCCGCATTCCGCGCTTAGGCATGCGGACGTGTACGGGGCCGCCCCGCCTGTCGCTGAGACACTTTTCGAGAGCCTCCGCGGCTACGGGAAGATTGACGTATACGCACAGCGGCACGGGGTTCGTTTCGTAATACTGCATTATAAAAGACGCGAGCGCGTCGCCGTCCTCACCCGCGTCCGCAGACGGAAAACTGCCCGCAGGCAATAGTTTATTGCCGCGCACGGGCATGACGGACACTGCGGAGCGTATGCCGTCCGTGACGTATGCGAAATAGTCGGAGTCCTCCACGTCGAGATCGGCGAGAGTGCGCTCCCTCATGCTCCTTATCCCCGCTATCAGTCCGCGGTACTTTATCGCGCGCTCGAAATCCTCCGCCTCTGCCGCCGCGGTCATCTTTTCTTCGAGTATCTTTTCGGCGGTGTTGTCCCTGCCTTCGAGAAAGTCCACCGCGCCGCGCACCGACTTTAAGTACTCCTCCCGCGTTACCGCGCCCGTGCATGGAGCGAGACAGAGCCCTATGTGCCAGTCAAGGCACTCGCGCTTTGCGCGCATCGTCCGCGGACAGGTGCGCACGCCGTATACCGATTTTATGATGCTGACCATGTTCTTTGCCGTCATTGCGGCGGTGAACGGTCCGTAATACTTCGCGCCGTCCCGCTTGGGGTGACGCGTCACCTCCATATTGGGGTAATCCGCTTTAAGATCCATGCGTATATACGCCGCCTGCCCCTTGTCGTCTTTGAGCAGTATGTTGTAGCGCGGCATATGCTTTTTTATAAGCGTGGATTCGAGAACGAGCGCGTCCGCCTCGGTGAGAGTGACGATATACTCGAAGTCGTCCACGTTATCCACCATCGCCTGCACTTTCACGGGCTTGGGCGATGAGCGAAAGTACTGCGTTACACGCCGCTTGAGTATGACGGCTTTGCCGACGTATATGATGTTCCCGCCGGCGTCCTTCATGATGTATACGCCCGGCTTTTCGGGAAGATCTTTTATTTTGGGTTCTACTTTATCCCTGTTGAACATCTTATTTGCAATCCAGCCAGCTTTTGCCCGTGTTCACGGATGCGACGAGCGGCACTTTAAGCGTCACCGCGCTCTCCATTTCCCGTTTGAGAAGTTCCGCCGCCGCATCCGCTTCATCTGCGGGCGCGTCTATTATCAGTTCGTCGTGTACCTGCAAAATGAGCTTGGAGCGCATTCCCTTTAGCGCGCCGTACACTTTCAGCATGGCTATCTTTATTATGTCAGCCGCCGTTGACTGCAAGGGCATGTTCATCGCCGCGCGCTCGCCAAAACCGCGCGTGCGGTAATCGCGCGAGTTAAGTTCGGATATCACCCTGCGCCTGCCGAAAAGGCTCTCCGCATATCCCTTTTCGCGGGCGGACTTCACCACCTCTTCGAGATATTCGTGTACGCGGGGGAATCGGGAGAAGTATTTGTCTATATACGACTTCGCCTCCGACGTGGGTATGCCCAGACGATCGCCTAAACCGTACGCGCTCATGCCGTATATTATGCCGAAATTGACCGTCTTTGCGACGCGCCTCTGCTTTGCCGTCGGCTCGCTCGTGCCGAACAGCTCGCGCGCGACCGCAGTGTGTATGTCCGCTCCGTGCATATAAGCGGCTATCAGGTTCTCGTCCCCCGAAAGGTGCGCCATGACGCGCAGTTCTATCTGCGAATAGTCGGCGCTTAAAAGAACGTTGCCGTCGCGCGCGATAAACAGCGCGCGGAGCGCCTTGCCGTCCTCTTCGCGGACGGGGATATTCTGTAAGTTGGGTTCGGCGCTGGACACTCTGCGCGTCCACGTCTGCATCTGGTTGAATTCGGTGTGGACTACTCCGTCCGTGCCCGCCACTTTGCTGAGACCTTCGAGGTACGTTGATTTTATCTTGCTTACGAAACGATAGCGCAGTACCTCTTCCACTACGGGGTGCGCGTCCTTTATCGCGCCGAGTATCTCCGCCGACGTGGAACGCTCCGAACGCTTCTTCGGATAGGGCAATTTAAGCTCGTCGAAAAGCACGATGCCGAGCTGCTTGGGTGAGTTTATGTTGAAACGCCGCCCCGCAAGCTCGTAAATGCGCTCCGTGCTCTCGTCCGCAAGCGCGGTGTATTTCCTTTTAAGCTCTTCGAGCAGTTTCAGGTCGAGTTTGAATCCCGTCTTCTGCATATCGAAAAGCACTTCGGTGAGCGGCAGTTCCATTTCGCGATACAGCTTGTTCATGCCGGACTCTTCAAGCGTATGCATGAGATTGCGTCCGCCCTGAATGAGCGCCGCGGCATCCGAATGCGGATTTAACCCGAGAGTTTCCGCAAAGCCCTCGGCAGAAGAGTATTTGAAATTGGGCCGCGCGAGATAGTCCATCAGCGCGACGTCTTCGTAGCCGCGTATGCGCACGCCGAAAGTATCCAGTCTGCACATTACGGACTTTACGTCGTAAACGTATTTTATAATCTTTTCGTCGGCAAGTAGCGGCGCGAGTGCGCGCAGCGCCTCCCCTTCCGTCGGCCCGTCGCTTATAAGATCCACTTTAAGTTCGAGGTCGTACTGGTGCGTTCCGTCGGGAGAGAGCGATATGCGCCCGTCGGAAAACGATATGCCTGTCTTTTCGTGTCCGTCCGCCGCCGCGAGCAGTTCTCCCGCGCCGCGTACGGCGATAATCTCCGCCTGTTCGTAACGCTCCTCCGCCTTGACGCTCTCGCCGAAAAGCTCGGCTCTCCGAGTGAGCGATTTGAAATCGTGGCGATCGAAAAACTCCATGACCTCGCGGGAAAACGGAAAACGATACGTCAGCTCGCTTACGGGTATGTCTATGTCGCAGTCCGTCTTTATCGTCGCAAGCGCGTATGACATCTCGCAGGACTGTCTGCCCTTTTCGAGATTCTCTTTGAGCTTGCCTTTGATTTCGTCTATATGCGCATACACGCCCGCTACGGAGCCGTACGCCGACAAAAGCTCGCATGCGCGCTTGTTGCCTATGCCCTGCACTCCCGGTATATTGTCCGACGAGTCGCCCGCAAGCGCTTTGTAGTCCACTATCTGCGAGGGCGAGAGACCCATGGCGCTTTTAAGCGACTCGGGAGTCATGACCTCCACTTCCGTTATTCCTCTGCGGGTGAACAGTACCGTCGTCGTATCGCTTATGAGCTGAAAACTGTCGCGGTCGCCCGTAAGGATCAGCGTCGGCAATTTGTGTTTTGCGGCGAGAGTGCCTATTATGTCGTCCGCCGCTATTCCCTCTATGCCGATGTATCTGATACCCATGACGTCCAGCATCTCCCTTAGAACGGGGAGCTGAACGGCAAGCTCTTCGGGCATTCCGTGACGCGTCGCCTTGTAGCCCTCGTACATCTTGTTGCGGAACGTGCCGCCCTTGACGTCGAACGCCACCGCGATGTATGCGGGCGAGTATTCCGTTATCAGCCTGACGAGCATATTCGCAAAGCCGTACACCGCATTGGTGTATTGCCCGTCCTTTCCGGTAAGGAGCGGGAGCGCGTAAAACGCCCTGTTGAGCAGACTGTTTCCGTCTATAAGTACGAGTTCTTCCCTTGGTTTCATAATCGTATTATACCCGTAAACGCATAAATTGTCAAGAGTTACGCCGACGCGGGCGCGCTTACGGGCGAACGGAGCAATACGCGCGGCTTGACGCAAAAAACAAGCAAGGCGCGCGGTTTGACGCAAAAAACAAG
>ERZ1090881.491-NODE-494-length-18780-cov-37.958451_pt1 | contig 18780 bp, 10 predicted proteins | sample MGYA00478470_ERZ1090881 | MGnify/ENA primary metagenome ERZ1090881 (study PRJEB33644, sample SAMEA5815736) | chicken gut metagenome | biome: Chicken; feature: Gastrointestinal Tract; material: Caecum | place: Ireland | collected 2019-01-01 | study: A study of the...
CTACCACAGGAGGCCTTCTTTTTTCATTGTCTACTTTTACTGGAGCGGTTCACTGGGCCCAGTGCTCTTTTCGGCAAGGTCCTGGCTGTTTCCGGCACAGATGTCCAGGTCCTGTTTGACGTAGATGTGGGCGGGTCTGGGGCAGGCGTGCGCTGGATTCCTTACTGCAATTTCTTCAACAATGATTTCTACTGCATGCCGGACGTTGGGGATACCGTTTTCTGCTATTATGAAAACGAGGGTTCCGCCATATGCCTCGGCAGCAAACATATAAACAATACCCGCAACGACTTCTCCTATCCCTGGGAGAAGATGATGACGGCCAACAACCGCATGATCCGGTTCAAGAGCCGTTCCGTTGAGTTCAACGCCAACCGGAAAGAGTACGACGGCGAAGATGACCAGCCTGTCAAGATCGTCCTATCGGAGGACACCGGCATCGAGATCTCCTCCGAGAAGGATATCAACATCGTCTCTGACCATAACATCCTTATCCAGAGCAACGACCTGGATGCAGTCAAGGAAAACCCCATCGAATGGTTCGAGTCGAGCCGCAAAAAGAACATGCAGCAGTTCGACCAGGACCAGCAGAAAGGAGAAAACAAATACATATCCGATGGCGGCAGTTCCAGCTGCAATGCAGGCTGGGAGATGGTCAAGATCCTTGGCGGGAATCTCATCTCCGGTTTTGCAAACGATATCACTGAACCTTTTCAGCTTATCTCCACCCTCGGAGACATGTTTGGCTCTTCCAAAAAAGAGGACACCCCAGATAAGCCTCCCGTCTCCCCGGAAGAAATAGATACTTATAAGGTAGACCTCTTTGCTGTTGAAAGCTGTAAGAATTCATCATCCACGACCTGACGGGGGACTTCCCTGTCCAGCGCAGCTATGAATCCATCTACACCAACGCTGGCGGCCTGCTTGGCAGCCGCTGGTTCCTGAATATCGGCAGCTGGATCTACATAGACGGGCAGAATGCTTCCATCATGATGCCCGACATGCACCTGGAAAAGTTCACCTTCCACCCGGAACAGCAGCAGTGGGTCAACTGCCGGGGTGCAGACCTGTCTCTTTCTCTGGAGCAGCTTCGGGATGGATACAGTCTGACTGCAATCAAGGAGAAAAAAGTCTACCGCTATGATGTAACGACGGCGAAGGAATCCGCAGCGAATACGACTCCAACGACAATAAGATCAGGATCATCTACCCTGACCAGAGCATCGAGCGTATCTTCTACGACCCCATGGGCAATATCCTCAAGAAAGTCCAACCCATGGATTACGATGCCAAACGGGACGATGGCCCGGGCTATACCTACGAATACGATGAAGTAAACCGCCTGGTCCAGATCACCGCGCCGGACGGGACGGTAGAGAAACGGTATGTCTACGACCTCTGCGGCAACATCGTCAAGCTGATCGACGCTGCCGGTTATCTCACCGGCAAAACAGATGCGGAACGCATCGGCTCTCTGTATACTTACAACTATGCCGGCTGGCTGACCGAGGAACGCAAGCCATGCCAGTATGATGCAGACGGCCAGCCGCAGTACCAGCTGACCCAATACAAATACGATACGGCCGGCAACTGCATCGAGGAGCGCCGGTATCTCCACTTCCAGACCGAGACCAGTATGTCCGGCCCTCTGCATGTGATCCGCTTTGAATACGACAAGCTCGACCGTCTGGTCAAAGTCAGTGACCAGACTGGGGCTGCCGTGGAGTATACCTATGACCTGCAGAACCGCCGGATCAAGGAACGGCGCAGGCTGCGGCCCGGCGTCAACCAGCTGTTCCGCTGGAAGTACGACGCCGGCGGCCGGCTTATCGAGCAGGGCCACATGATGGAACGCGCCGACGGCGGTACTGCCTGGGCGTCGGTCCTGTATGAGTACGACAAGACCGGCAACATCGTCCACATCCAGATGCCTGCGGGCGGCGAGGTTTTCCGTGAGTACGATGCCATTGACCGGCTGACTGCTGAGACCCATGTCGATAAAGCAGCGGGCATCCACAACCGGACGGAGTTTGCCTACGACAAGGCCGGGAACCTGGTAGAGATCACCGACAACCAGGGGCACAAAACGAAGATCGAGTATGACCTGCTGAATCACGAGATCCGCCGCACTGCACCGGACGGCGGCGTGACCCGCAGCTTCTACAACGGGAACGGCCTGCTTGCAAAACAGGTGCGGCCCAACCAGTACGACCCCAAAGCCGACAACGGCGAGGGCTACCAGTATACCTACGACCATAAGGGAAATATCCTGTCTGTCATCGGCCCGGATGGTCATGTTTTACAGACCAACACCTACGACGGCGAGGGCCGCCTCCTGCAGCAGCTCGATGCCGTCCAGTCCGGCGTGTCCTTCACCTATGACCTTGCGGGCAACCGCGTCCATATCCAGACCACCGGCGGCGCGACCCAGCAGCTGGAATACGACGCCCGGGGCAACATTGTGGGCGTAGTGGACGGCAACCACAACCGCACCCGCTACCGTCTGGACGAGTGGGGCCGGATCGTCGGCATCTTGAAACCGGACGAAAGCACCGAAACCTATACCTATGACTTCGCCGGCAACATGACCAGCTCCACCGACGGCGAAGGTCACACCACCCAGTATGAGTACAATGTGGCCGGGCAGGTCCGTGCCATTATAGACCCCACCGGCGAGCAGGAGATCTACCTCTACGACGGCGAGGACCGCCTGATCTCCCGCACCGACCGCAACGGCGTGACGGTGGAGATGGGCTATAACCTCTACGGCGCTCCCCTGTTCCAAAAAGCGAAAGACGGTTCCCCGGGTAATTTCTACGAATACACACCGGAGGGCCTGTTGAAGTGCGCCATCTCGGACGGGATGCGTTATGCCTACGAATACGACGAGATGGACCGTCTGGTCCGCAAGTCGGCCAGCGGCCGCACCCTGCTCTCCATGGCCTACGACCACAACGGCAACAAGGTCAAACAAATTGACGTCACTGGCAAGGTGACAGAGTATTCCTACTCCATCCTTGACCTGCCCGAGAAAATTTGGGATGATGGGAATGAGTTGGCGGCCTACCAGTATAACCCTGACGGCACCATCCGTCAGGAGCAGCACGGCCCCGTGCTCAAACAGTACCAGTACGACCAGGACAAGAATCTGACCGGACTTTTTGTCCAGTCCGGCAACGCCATCCTGGCAAACAACCGTTACCTCTACGACGGCAACGGCAACCGTACCCGCAAACAACAGCTTGGAGGTGAGACACTTTACCATTATGACCCGCTGAACCAGCTGCAGAAGGTGCAGTATCCCGGCTACACCGAAGAACTGTTCTACGACAAAGCCGGCAACCGCACCAAACGCATTGCCCAGGGCGTGGAGGAACTCTACCAGTACGACCCCCGCAACCGCCTGACGGCCTACACCAAAAACGGTGCCACCACCCTTTTCCGCTATGACCATGCAGGCAACCTGCTGTCGGACGATAAGGCCCGGTACAGCTACGATGCCTTCAACCGCGCCACCCAGGTGGAGACCTTTGACGGGAACATCCAGGTCAACCGCTACGATGCCGAGGGCCTGCGGCATGAGATGGAAGAAAACGGCAACTTAGTGAAGTTCATCTTCAATCCCGACCGCGAGGTGATAGCTGAACAGAATTCCCTTGGCATTACCCGCTACATCCGCAGCAGTGAGCTGATCGCACGCAATACGGATGCCGCAAGGACGTATTACCACTATGTCAGCGACGAGATGGGGTCAACCACCCACATCGTTGATGAAGATGGAATCGTACTTAACCATTATGATTATGACGCTTGGGGCAACCTTACGGCTCAGGAGGAAGCCGTCCCCAACCGTTTCAAGTTCACCGGCCAGCAGCTTGACCCGGTCACCCAGCAGTATTACCTGCGAGCGCGCTTCTACAATCCAGTCATCGCCCGGTTTACCCAGGAGGACACCTACCGCGGCGATGGGCTGAATCTGTATGCGTATTGTGCCAACCGGCCTACTTACTACATTGACCCGACTGGTCACTGGTGCGATACAAAACAGGACACATTTAACAAGCTGGCATCTGAACGCGGCCTTGACCCTGACAAGATGGACTATGACACCAAGCAGCGCTTGATGGCAGAGGCGTCCAATATTGTAAAGGAACAAAACAAAAAGTCTAATACCGCTTCTCAAACAGATGTCCTACATCAAAATCAACCTGTTAAACCTGTTGCGCAAATTCCTGAATCAACAAGTGCTACCAGGCCGCTGACTTGGAATGAATTCCAAAGTGCTAATCAGGGGAAATATTCACAGAGTCAAATGAGTGAAGCTTGGAATGACTACAAGAAAAGTCATTACCCAAATGAAGGGCAACATTATTTAGTTCGTCCATATATACGACAGTCAACAATTGATAAAATCAACAAAAAAACCAAAGTCAATTCTCAAGGGCAAATTTATGACCCAATAGGCAACAAATGGATATCCCCTGCTGATGCAGATTTAGGTCATGTTCCTTCGCATGAATTCTGGTATGAAAGAGATCTAGCTGAGGCACAAAAAATGACACAGGCGCAGTTCAATGATTATATGAATAATCCAGATTTTTATGTATGGCAAAACAGACATGATAATCTCTCTCATGTATTTGAGGACAGACATTAAATAAAGAAAGGAAGACTCAACTATGAATTACCGTTTAGGAAGAGATGACATTTTTTGGCAAATTGGACACGAAGAGAGTCCCGAGTTGCTTGCATCCATTAAAAATTTAGAAAATGTTGAATTCAAAGATAAACAAGGATTAACATATCTTCATGTAGCAGCAATCAACCACAAAATACAAGTCATAAAACTACTATTAGAGAAAGGTGCAAACCCAAATTGTGTAGACAAAAGAGGTGCGACTCCCATTCTAATGGCTTTAGGAACAAAAAACAATAACAATCAAGAAATATTAAGATTGTTTTTAGAGCACGGACTGGACTTAGAGAAAAAGATAAATGGGATGACAATAAAGGAAACTATTTTGTCTTTCGAAGAGCCAGAATTAGCTGAAATAATTAAAGAATATGAAAACAAGAAATAATTCAAACTTCAATACTGTTTAGTCACATTCTATGCCTTACTTTGATTTCAAGGTAAGCAGTGAACAGAAATTCTTACTACCTCAATTCTATAACATCATTCCAAGTTCACTTTAGGGGTGAGACACTCTACCACTACGACCCGCTGAACCAGCTGCAGAAGGTGCAGTATCCCGGCTACACCGAAGAACTGTTCTACGACAAAGCCGGCAACCGCACCAAACGCATTGCCCAGGGCGTGGAGGAACTCTACCAGTACGACCCCCGCAACCGCCTGACGGCCTACACCAAAAACGGTGCCACCACCCTTTTCCGCTATGACCATGCAGGCAACCTGCTGTCGGACGATAAGGCCCGGTACAGCTACGATGCCTTCAACCGCGCCACCCAGGTGGAGACCTTTGACGGGAACATCCAGGTCAACCGCTACGATGCCGAGGGCCTGCGCCATGAGATGGAAGAAAATGGCAACCTGGTGAAGTTTATCTTCAACCCTGACCGCGAGGCCGTTGTTGAGTCTGATGCTCATAACCTTGTTCGCTACATCCGCAGCAGCGAGCTGATTGCCCGCAATACGGACGCCGCCAGGACGTACTACCACTATGTCAGCGACGAGATGGGGTCAACCACCCACATTGTTGATGAAGATGGAATTGTCCTCAATCATTATGAGTATGACGCTTGGGGCAACCTTACGGCCCAGGAGGAAGCCGTCCCCAACCGTTTCAAGTTCACCGGCCAGCAGCTTGACCCGGTAACCCAGCAATACTACCTGCGCGCACGGTTCTATAACCCTGTCATCGCCCGCTTTACCCAGGAGGACACTTACCGCGGCGATGGGCTGAATCTGTATGCGTACTGTCAAAACAATCCGGTGTTTTACACCGATCCCAGCGGTAACGTATGCCCTGAAGGAACCAAAGATCCTCTTCTGCGTGCGCCAGTTCCTTCTCCAAATCAGCAGCAATCGACGGCGCTTGTTCCCTATGATCCACATTTTGCATCTGAGCAACGGTTAACCCAGGGGGATATCTACCAAGATGCAAAAGGCAATTGGCATGACAAAAACACCGGCAGATTCGCATCCACTCCCACTAGTAGACTAAATCAGCCTGAAAAGCCTAGCGGGAATGTGCCAAATAGTAGTTCGCAATTTAAAGGCAAACTCGGAGAAGAATATGTAAGTCACATAACAGGATTAACAAAAAATACAACCAAAATCGTTGTCGATGGCCGTCAAAGAATTCCAGATTTTATTTCTCCACAAAAAATTATAGAAGTAAAAAATACAAACACCCAATCTTTAACACAGCAAATAAAAGATGACATTAAACTTGCATCTACCACAGGAAAAACATTCGAACTCTGGACACGTAGCGACACCCATCTCAGCAAGTCATTATTAGACGAAATCAATGCTGGACGTATCATTCACAAGCCCGACTTATTCAAATGAAAATTATTTGAATACTTCCCCCAATAGCTCTAAGCATCATATCAACACTTCGCTTCCTCCAAACATATAATCTATCTTTACACAAAAGGAAGGCATATTATATTATGGTCAACAAAGATTCATCTCTAGATATTTCAAACAAAACCGCAGCTATTGAATTTGACACAATCACTCGCAACAAAGCAAGCAAAAAAGATTTGATTCTATTAGACAATCTAATTCAAGAAGTAAATTCTTATGGATATTCTATACAATATTTTTTTCAGTTGCAAGCATTTTCCATTAAAGATCGCTGCCTTCTTCCAGTAATCGAAAAATATATCGAAGAATTTGAAGATCCTGATTTCAGTATACTGCTTCTCGGCTATTTAGGGGTTCCTAAACTTTATGAAGCGACCACTTTTTTAATTAAAATTTTTTCTCAGCCAAATCGAAAGTGCAATCCACAATCTTGTATGTCCACAAGACAAGCCTCTTCTTCATCCCTATCCCGCATAAAAGACGAACGATTTCAAAAACAATATAGAGATCTCATTGTTGCACCAGACACACACACCGATGCACACTTTCTGATCGAATTACTTGGTTTTTTTGAAAACGAAGAGAATTTTTCTTTATTGTATAGTCTATTAACCGATCCGGACTATTCCATCCGTGCATTTTCGATACGTGCTTTAGGTAAATATAAACAGCATCGCGAGCAGCTCTTGCCCATTTTGACAAAATTATCAACTGCTCCTTGTGAACCGATTGTTAAAGAAAGCATAAGATATGCTCTCCGTTCATTAACCAAGTGAATCTTTCATTTTTATAAAATACACTTTATTATTACAAAAAACATTCTAGACAACACAATCCTTTCATTTCTATAATAAGATTCCTTTACGTGCATCAAATCTATTTGATATAAAACTTTTATAACCCCGACGGTACTGTTCGCCAGGAGTAGCACGGCCCTGTGCTCAAACAGTACCAGTACGACCAGGACAAGAACCTGACCGGGCTTTTTGTCCAGTCCGGCAATGCTATCCTGGCAAACAACCGTTACCTCTACGACGGCAACGGCAACCGTACCCGCAAACAACAGCTTGGAGGTGAGACACTTTACCATTATGACCCGCTGAACCAGCTGCAGAAGGTGCAGTATCCCGGCTACACCGAAGAACTGTTCTACGACAAAGCCGGCAACCGCACCAAACGCATTGCCCAGGGCGTGGAGGAACTCTACCAGTACGACCCCCGCAACCGCCTGACGGCCTACACCAAAAACGGTGCCACCACCCTTTTCCGCTATGACCATGCAGGCAACCTGCTGTCGGACGATAAGGCCCGGTACAGCTACGATGCCTTCAACCGCACCATCCAGGTGGAGACTTTTGACGGAAACATCCAGGTGAACCGCTACGACGCCGAGAGCCTGCGGCACGAGATGGAAGAAAACGGCAGCCTGGTTCAATTCATTTTCAATCAGGACCGAGAGGTGATAGCTGAACAAAACTCCCTTGGCATTACCCGTTACATCCGCAGCAGCGAGCTGATCGCACGCAATACGGATGCCGCAAGAACGTATTACCACTATGTCAGCGATGAGATAGGGTCAACCACCCACATCGTTGATGAAGATGGCATTGTTCTTAACCATTACGACTATGACGCTTGGGGCAACCTTACGGCTCAGGAGGAAGCCGTCCCCAACCGCTTCAAGTTTACCGGCCAGCAGCTTGATTCGGTTACGCAGCAGTATTACCTGCGAGCGCGGTTCTACAATCCGGTCATCGCCCGATTCACTCAGGAGGACACCTACCGCGGCGATGGGCTGAACCTGTACGCCTATTGCGCCAACCGGCCTACTTACTACATTGACCCGACCGGCCACTGGTGCGATACAAAACAGGACGCATTTAACAAGCTGGCATCTGAACGCGGCCTTGACCCTGACAAGATGGACTATGACACCAAGCAGCGCTTGATGGCAGAAGCTTCCAATATTGTCAAGGAGCAAAAGAAAAATCCCTATGCCGCAGCGCAGAATGCTACACTTGCACTGCCAGAAAATACATCTGCGATTAATCAGTCCTATAACCCCTCTGCAGGTGTAAAAAAACCCAGATATCAAAGTGGGACAGTCACAGGCGCAGACAAACTGCCTAATGTCCAAACTATGATGCGAGGGACCCATGGAAATATTGGAGTTATTCCAAAGGAAGTCGGCGAAAAGTTACAAGGTAAAACATTTAATGATTTTGACGAGTTCAGACACGCTTTCTGGACCGAAATTGGAAATTCAAAATATGCAAATGAGTTCTCTGCTTCGAATAGAAGTCTAATGCAAGCAGGGAAAGCCCCATTTACAGCACTTGAGCAAACCAATGGTCAACACTCAAAATATGTTATTCATCACCTAACACCAATTCATGTTGGAGGAAATGTCTATGATTTGAGTAATATGATAATTTCAACTCCAAGAATGCATGTAGATATACTTGATCGCAATTACCACTTCAATATCAATTCATGATAGGGGGAAACACATATGAAATTAAATGAGATTGAAATCATACAACTTATAGAAAAATTACAAAAAGGCGAAGGGACAGATTCTCAACAAGAAGAATGGATGAATGAAATATTTCAAAGTGTTCCCTTTGCCGGCAAAATCTACCAGCTGTTATTCTTGAGCGACGAGACATTATCTCCAGCCGAGCTTTTTCAAAAAGCCAAAAATGAGCACAAACCAATTATATTATAACCCATTATTTTTGTAAGCAACCTACTAGGCCCGGTACGGCTATGATGCCTTCAACCGCACCACCCAGGTGGAGACCTTTGACGGAAACATCCAGGTTAACCGCTACGATGCCGAGGGCCTGCGCCATGAGATGGAAGAAAATGGCAGCCTGGTGAAGTTTATCTTCAACCCTGACCGCGAGGTGATAGCTGAACAGAACTTCTTTCTATCCAACGGGTACTTTTACTAGCACGGAGGTATAAACTATGTCCGAAAAATTTCGCGATATGCTTGGCGCATCCAGCATGATCCTAATGATGGTGGCTGTCATCATTCTGGGCCTCGGCATTAAAAACATACTGACAGTGCTGCCTGCATCAGCTTACGAGGACAAAGGCGTACATACCTTTACGCCTATTGAAATTTACCCAGTACAGAAAAAGAACACTTCCTCCTATGGCCGCAGCCGCCGGATGCACCCTACCACTACCGTGTATAAAGTGCGCTATGAAGCCACCGATGGCTCGGGGTACAGGTGTTCTTTTGAAGCTGGCTCCACCGAGACGTCCGCCCGGCTGCTGGCCGAGGAAGGCGACATTGTACAGCGTGTCCTTTATATTCACGATGAGGATGCCATCGTGGTTGTTGATCCTGATGAGAGCGCAGAAAGTTATGCAGCCGGCGAACACCAGCGATATTTGCTGATGATTCTGATTCCGGGCTTATTCCTTGCCGCTTGTGCAGTAGTGTTTGTGCTCAAAAAAACGCACTAAAATTTGGGACTGTACATTTTTCAGATTCACCAATATAAAATGCAGGCAATGCTATTGTATAGATGTATCATTCATGATATACTTTATTTTATAATAAAGCAGATTCAATCATGGAGGAATTGTACTATGCCCAGACCCAAAGGAAGCAAGAATAAACCCAAGCTCAACAAACTGGCCACCGCAGCCGATTACGCTGCCGCCATCGAGGCAAAAACTACGGAGAAGGCGCAGCTGGAGCAGAATATTTCGGAAATCCTCGACCAGATCAACAGCCTTAAGGCACAGCTGAAAGCCAACCGTGCCGCCCTCAAGGCCGCTGAGAAGGCCATCGACAAGCTGGAATCCAAAAAGGCCAGCGCGGATGCCAAAGCCGCCATGGATGCGCAGAAAAACGAGCTGGAATCCACCGTCCAGAAGCTGCTGGCTGACGGCATGAGCATGGATGAGATCCTTGGCAAATTGAATGGGCAAAACCAATAAGCTCTGTCCTCGCTGCGGGCGTAAGATGAAGCAGCAATTCATTGGCTTGCAGCATTGCCAGCAATATGGTTTTCTGTTTGGAGCGTCGCCATGTAAATGGCAATCTCGAGCAGCGGCCTGTTGTCCGCTGCAAAGAGCTCCTCAATGATGCAGAGCGAACAACGTGAGCGTGGAGTGTGCAAGCAGTGCGACCTGGTACCAAGTCGCGTTTTTTGCATCGTGTCCTTCCGGCCCCGCGCAAAAATGCTTGTTGGGAACTTCCCAAACCCTTTTCAAACTGCATCCGTTGGATGCAGGCTGCGCGTTCCTTTGGAACGCTTCCATTCTCGTATAAACAAAAAACACGCCAAAGGCCGACGCAAAATCGACCTTTGGCGTGTTTCGTTTATCGGCTCTGCTGCCGGTCCGGCTGCGGTGTCTCATCCGCGAAGAATCGCTCGATATTTTTTTGTGCCCGCAAAAGCCGCTGCATCTCCTCCCTAGCCTTGCGGTATTCCGGGTAGGCTGCCTTCTTCTGCCTGAGCAGTTCAGTGTACTCGGCATTCAGCTCCTTCACCTTGGGCAGCTTTTTAAGCCCCTGTTTGTCAAAAAATTCCTTGGCTGCCTGGTGCAGCAAAATCTCCGTCTCATGCTCAGCACGGAACTTTTTGTTGTACCCAGCCTTGCGGTAGGCTGCGTACACATCGCGGGTCTTGGCATAGTGGACGATCTGTGTCCGCAGCTCCGATATTTCGGCCAGGCGGCTGTCTGCTGCACGAATCGTCTCCTGCAGCTCGTGAAAGTGCTTTGTTGCTGCTTCGACTTTACTGTTCAGTTCATCCATGCTGGTGAGCTTGTTTTCCTGCAAGAAGATCAGGGTTTTGGACATCTCCTTGAGGTTGAACTTCTTGCCCCACCGCTGGTAGCCGGTCCCCTTGTCCTGCTTCGCGGCAAGGTCGATCAGGAGCTGGAAGGCATCCTCTTTGACCGAAGCCGCCGGCCTCTGGCGCGGGCGGTGCTCTGCCTTACCTTCCAGAACTGCGCGAATTTCTTCCTCGCTGTAACCTTTCCCCAGCGTCCGAAAGCGGATGAACCGCTTCTGCCGTTTGCCTTTCACCGAAGTGTACTTGCCCCGCTTGACCTCGTAGCCCTCCTGTTCCAGCTTTTGCAGAAAGGCTTCAAAGTCGGAAGGCTTGTCCCGCAAGATGTTGTCGATCACTGCGCAGAGGCGGTCGCGGTTGCTCTCCTTGGGCGGGTAGAGAATACGTTTTTGCCGCTCGCAGTAGGGCTTGGTTTCAATCACCGACAGCTTGTGTTCCAAGCAGATCACATCGCTGAGCCGCTGCACTGCCAGCCCCGACAGCCAGAAGTCCCGGAACTTCCTACTGCCGTCCATGGAGGTGGAGTTATAAAGGATGTGGTTATGAATATGCTGTCGGTCGGTGTGAGTGGCCACGATGAAAGCGTGCCTGCCCTTGGTGAAGCGCATCGCCAGTTCATAGCCCACCTTGTTGGCTTCTTCCGGCGTGATCTCCCCCGGCTTAAAGGACTGCCGTATCTGGTAGGCGATGACATTGCTCTTTTGGCTGCGCCCTGTGGATTGCTCGTACTGCCGCTTGGACAAAAGGAACTCCTCGTCCACCGTCAGCGGGCTGCACCCATAGCTGCTGACCAGTGTGCCGCCGGCGGTTTTCTCCGGGTTTTGGGCGTAATCAGTGCGGCTTTTCAAGCAGGCCGCAACGCTTTTGCCTTTGTTCTGATGCAGCGCGATGAGTCGTGTGGCTGCCAGTTTTCTCACCCCCTTGCGGATTTGTGCCCGCCTGACCGCAGTATAAAAAATAAGCCGCGGTCCTTGCAAGGATGTCGCGGCTCACAGGACGGCCAGCTGCGCCAGAATCTGTTTAGCCAGGTCAATTAGCTCATCCAGTCGTCCCCGCAGGTCCTCTATATCTGTCTGGTAAACTCGGCCGCTCTCGTTGGCACGTTTGGCGTACTGGTTCAGGTTGTTGCTGCACATTTGCAGCAGGTAGGCCATCCGGCTCAGTTCCTGCAAGTCGAGCCGGACGGCGTATCCATCCAGCGCCATTTTCCGAAGGTATGCCCCGATGCTCAAAATGCCCAGCTCTGCCATCTTACTGTGAATGCGGTCCAGTTCCGGCTTGCTGACCCGGAAGTGCAGCTGCTGGTCGCGGCGACCCCTCACCGCTCCGGCTCCTTCTTTTTGGGCATGGCCTGCACGGGTGATTTCTTCTCTGCCTTCTCCTGCGCCTGCTTGAGCCGCTCCCGGACAGAGGCGCGGGGCTGACGTTCTACCTCCCGCCGCGCCTGGCTTACGAACAGGTCGGTCAGGCCGGCGTGGCTGTCCACCACAAACTCACAGTTCCTCTCAAAGCCAAACGAATCCGGGTTGGGCGGGATGTCCACCGTTTTGGCCCAATCCTTGTTATAAGGATGGAAACGCCCGTCCCATCCCTTTTGCTGGATGGTGTTGGCCAGGACGTACATCACCCGCTCGGAACCGAACTTCTGCATCACTTTGTCGGCGCTCCCCTTCGCAAGGCGGCTGCCGTCATAGTTTTGGTCAATACTCTGCTCAATGGCCTCCTTGCAGGCAATGTTGGCCTGATGCGAAACGCGGTATTGTTCCAGCTCCCCATGCTCGCGGGCGTGGGCCGCGTTCTGCCGGTAGACCGGCAGCTCAGCAAAGGCAGCTTCCTTCTTTGCAGAGGCCAGGGCTGCTTGAATCTCCGCATCGCTCACCGCCACCAGCTCCTGAAAATCCAGCCCTTCCAGTTCGTTTTCGATCAACTCGTGGAGCGAGCCGTACTGCCGGGCGTCCAGCGGCTTGCCGTCCAACTCCCGCTCGATTTTGTAACCTTCAAGATCCACATGGACTTGCAACGGGATATCCTCATCGCCCACGGTGGTGTAGGCGATGTTGACCCTGCTCAAGTCGCTGAAATCCGCCTGCGAAGCATACTCATAGGCGCAGAACTCGTCGATCAAAGTCTTAGCTCGCTCCAGCAGGCCGGCCTGCAGAGCATCCGCCCGGCTCTCGATACAGCTCCAAATCTCCTCCATGTGGCTGCTTTCCAGCTTGTCAAATTCTGCATAAACATCGGCCAGCGGTGAGGACGATGAGAGCAAAGCCGCCGCCTGGGCATCGGTCAGGTCGTTGTACTCCAGCGAGAGCAGAATGTCCTCCCGCATGACATATTCATAGGCGTGGTTCAAAATCTCCTGCGGCGGCTGGGCCAGCAGCCAGTCCCGGAACTGCTCCTGTTCCGTAAACATCTGCTTGTAAAGGGTGGTGTTCCACTGTTCATTGGTCATCTTTCAGCCTCCTTTTTATGCTGCTTATTCGGTACAAATTTCTCAGCTGCGGCAGTTTTCAGCCCGGCCAGCACCGAGGGCCGGCGTCCGCCTTGTTCAGTCTCCAGTTCTTCTCGCTCCGGCTCGGGGCGACCCTCCATGTTCAGCAGAGTGTCCAGTTCGGCCAGGCGGGCGGATTTTTCGGCCAGTTCTGCTTCTTTGGGGAAAGGTTTCTGCACTTCCTGCTGTGCCGCGTCCCGCTGCTGGTACAAAGTCTGCAACTGGTTCTCGGCGCGGGCGATGCGATCGGGGAAGTTGTCCAGCGCGTTGTCCAGACGGGTCAGGTTGCCGCGGGCATCGGTGCCGAGGGGGACAAAGTGACTGGTCGCGCCCCGCAGCACGGCCTGGTACTCGTTGCGGAAGGTATCAAAGCGCAGATCAAGGCCAAAGCCGCGGTAATGCCCCAGCGTCACCGTCTCGGCGGTGGGCATTTCCTTGCAGACCAGAAGCAGCCGCTCACCGGCGGCCAATTTGTCCTCAAAGTGCATCCCTTTCACAGTCATGCCGCAGAAGCCGTCCTTCACCTGTGGGTTGGCCTCTGCCGTTTTGGCGTCCTGTTGCAGGGCGGCAATCTCCGCTTTCTGACACTGGATGCTGGCAGGAAATTCTTTGAGCAACTTATCTTCCAGCCGGTACTTTTGGCTCTGGTGGTCGGCTTTGAGAACTTTCAGCTTTGCTACCTCCACATCCAGATTCATCTTTTCCTTGATGAGCGGATTGCCGGCGCACAGTGCCTTGACCTCGGCATAACTGAGCACTTGCTCGTCCACGTCCTCACAAGAACGGACGGGCGATTTCGAGGTCATGATCTGTCCGATGAAGCGCTGTTTATTTTCCAGCGTTTGCCAGAGGTACGCATCGAATGTCCCCTCGGTGACGTAGTTGTAGATCTGAACCGTCTTATTCCGGTTGCCCTGTCGGATGATGCGGCCGTTGCGCTGGGTCATGTCCGAGGGTTTCCAGCCTACGTCCAGGTGATGGACCGCCACCAGCCGGTCCTGCACGTTGGTGCCGGCCCCCATTTTTGCCGTACTGCCAAGCAAAATGCGCACCTGTCCGGTGCGCACTTTGGAGAACAGCTCCTTCTTTTTTGCCTCGGTGTCGGCGGTGTGGATGAAAGCCACCTCGCTTTCCGGTACGCCTGCTGCCAGCAATTTTTTCTTCACATCATCGTAGACGTTGAACTGCCCGTCGCCTTTTGGCGTGGACAAATCGCAGAACAAGAGCTGGGTCAGTCTATCCGCTTTGCCTTCTTCCCAAATGCGCAGGACATTTCGGACGCAAACGTTAAGCTTGCTGTTTGGGTCATCGGGCAAAAGAGGGTTCATGAGGCGCTGGTCGAGGCCAATCTTGCGGCCGTCGTTCGTCACACACAACATATTGTCCTCGGAAGCATCCACCATCCCGGCGTTGATCTTGCCCGCCCGCTCCGAAAGAGACTGCACCATTTCTTTTTGAATTTCTGACGGTTTCACAAGCACTGTTTCAAATTTGGCCTCCGGCACAGGCAGGTGCAGCTGGTCGCTGGTCTTGATGTCCGCCACCTCCTTGAACATAGTCATGAGTTCCGGCAGGTTGAAGAACTTGGCAAAGCGGGTCCGCGCCCGATAGCCGGTGCCCTCGGGGGCCAGTTCAATAGAGGTGGTGGTTTCCCCGAAAGTGGACGCCCAGCAGTCAAAATGCGTCAGCCCCTTCTGCTGCAACGTGCCGTACTGCAGGTATCGCATCACTGTGTACAGCTCAGTCATGGAGTTGCTCACAGGGGTACCTGTGGCGAAAATCACGCCCCGGCCGCCGGTCAGCTCATCCATGTACCGGCACTTGCCAAACATATCGCTGGACTTCTGGGCCTCGGATGTGGACAAACCGGCGACATTGCGCATTTTTGTTACAAGAAAAAGATTCTTAAAGCTGTGAGACTCGTCCACAAACAACCTGTCTACGCCCAATTCTTCAAAGGTGACTACATCGTCCTTGCGCTCGGCGGCCCGCAGTTTTTCGAGTTTCATTTCCAGCTGCTTGCGGCTTTTCTCCATCTGTTTGATGGTGAATTTCTCCCCGGAGGAATGTTTCAGCTCAGCAATGCCGCCCTGGATCTCGTCGATCTGCTCCTGGATGATGCGCTCCTGCCGCTCGAAAGAAAGGGGGATCTTCTCAAATTGCGAATGCCCGATGATGACCGCATCGTAATCCCCAGTGGCGATGCGGGCGCAGAACTTCTTGCGGTTGGCGGTTTCAAAATCCTTTTTGCTGGCTACCAGCAGCTTTGCGCTGGGGTAGAGATGCAAAAACTCCTGCGCCCACTGGAGGGTCAGGTGGTTCGGCACCACGAAAAGAGATTTCTGGCACAGCCCCAGCCGCTTTGCCTCCATGGCGGAAGCCGCCATCTCAAAGGTTTTGCCCGCGCCCACCTCGTGGGCCAGCAGGGTGTTCCCGCCGTAGAGCACATGGGCGATGGCGTTGCGCTGGTGTTCCCGCAGAGTGATCTCCGGGTTCATGCCCACGAAGTGAATGTGGCTGCCATCGTACTCCCGGGGACGGGTAGAATTGAACAGCTCGTTGTATTGCCGCACCAGTACCTCTCGCCGCTGGGGGTCCTGCCAGACCCAGTTTGCAAAGGCATCCTTGATGGCCTGCTGCTTCTGGCCGGCCAGCATGGTCTCCTTTTTGTTCAGCACCCGCTTGGGCTTGCCGCTGTCATCCTCCACGGTATCGTAGACCCGTGCATCCCGGAGGTTGAGGGTGTCCTCCAGAATTTTGTAGGCGCTGGCCCGCGTGGTGCCGAAGGTCTCGTAGGCCATGACGTCGTTGTGGCCCGTTTTGGTCTTACCCTCAATGCGCCACTCCGCCGTCGCCGGCGAGAACTTGACCCGGATGGCGTACCTTAAATAAAAGGGGATTTGAAAGGTCTCATTCATGAACTTCTGGATGATGTCGGGGCTGATCCAGGTCGCCCCCAGCCGCACGTCGATCTCGGACGCCTCCAACTCTTTGGGCTGGGCCTTGGTCAGGGCTTCCACGTTAATGGTGAAGGCCGGGTCATTCGCAGCGGCCAGCCTGGCGATCTGCAGCTTGTTGCGGACGTTGCCGGACAGGTACTCGTCAGCGGTTTGCCAGCCCGCTTCCGGGTCGCTCACATCCTCCGAAGGATCTTTGAAAATCACGCCGCGCAGCTCGCCGGTGATGCGCCCAAAGTTTTCCGGCGTACCCAAAAGTTCCGCCATATAGGACAAATCGACCTTGCCTTTTTCCCCAATGGACACCGCCAGCGCCTCGGCGGGGGTGTCCACATGGGTGACGGCGCGCTCGGGCCGGATGGTCCGTTTTGTGAACATATCCGCCTTGCTCTTGAGCTTGCCGTTTTCGTCCAGGTTTTCAAGGGAGCAAAGCAGGTAGTAAGACGAATCGTCCTCAAAGAGCCGCCCGTTTTTGCGGTCGTTGAGCAGGCCAAATTTTGTGCTGAAGGCATCGTAAGCGGCGTTCAGCTCGGCCTGCTTGGCGGCAATGTCGGCATCCGGGAAATCTTCGAGCTGGTAGGCGATCAGTTCGTTGACGAGGCTCCGCAGCTCCGCCATCCCCTTGATTCGCTCCTTCGCGTCGCCGCTCAGCTCCACTGGCGTCATGACCGAATTTTCGCGGTAGTAAACTTCGCCGTCCACCACCGTATAGGAAAAATTCTTGACGTTCGGGTCGGCGGGCAGAATGTGAGAAGCGCCCTCGTCCAGCTCTGTTTCGGTCCGGGTAACAGCAATATATTGGCCATGGATTTTTCCGGTGGCCTCCTTGAGCTGTTCGGCCAGGTCGGCCCCCTCGATGGGATCAACTGTCACATCTTCCCGGCCATACTGGGTGCTTTCGGCAGAAAGCTCGCCCAGCACCATGTCCGGGTGATCCACAAAATACTGGTTGATGGTGAAGCCCTCGGGCGTTTGGCCTACCTGCACCCACTCCGGTTCCCGGTCGATGGGCCGCTCCAGCTTCTGGAGAAATAAGATATCCGAGACGACCTCAGTCCCAGCGTTGGCCTTGAAGGCATTGCTGGGCAGCCGTACCGCGCCCAGTAGGTCGGCGCGCTGGGCCAGATATTTGCGAGTGGAGCTGTCCTTCGCGTCCATGGTAAAGCGACTGGTGACAAACGCCACCACGCCGCCCGGACGGACCTGGTCCAGAGCCTTGGCGAAGAAGTAGTTGTGGATGGAGAAGCCCAGCTGGTTGTAGGCTTTGTCGTTGACTTTGTAATTACCGAAGGGCACATTGCCCACGGCGAGGTCGTAGAAGTCCCGCTGGCTGGTGGTCTCGAAGCCTGCTACCGTGATATTGGCCTCCGGGTACAGCTGCCGGGCGATGCGGCCCGTGATGCTGTCCAGCTCCACGCCATATAAGCGACTGCCCTGCATAGACTCCGGTAGCATTCCGAAGAAATTGCCCACGCCCATTGACGGTTCCAAAATGTTGCCGGTACGGAAGCCCATCTGCTCCACCGCATCGTAGATGGCCCGGATGACGGTGGGGCTGGTGTAGTGGGCATTCAGGGTGCTGGCCCGGGCGGCGGCATACTCGTCCTCGGAAAGCAGACTTTTCAGTTCCTTATATTCTTTGGCCCAGCTGTCCTTGTCCGGGTCAAAGGCATCCGCCAGCCCGCCCCAACCGACGTACTGGGACAGGATTTCCTGTTCTTCCGGGGTAGCGTTCCTGTTCTCATTTTCCAAAGTTTGCAGGGTGCGGATAGCCTCGATGTTGCGGGCAAACTTCTGCTTGGGCCCGCCCTCGCCCAAGTGCTCGTCGGTGATGCGGAAGTTTCGGGCAGGTGGGGCAGGAATTTTGGGCTGCGGCGGCTCAACATGGAGCCGTTCGACCACCACATCGTAGGGCAGGTGTGTTTCCTCTGCCGGGTAGGCTGCCATCGGTTCCGT
>ERZ1090881.493-NODE-496-length-18773-cov-8.430067_pt1 | contig 18773 bp, 19 predicted proteins | sample MGYA00478470_ERZ1090881 | MGnify/ENA primary metagenome ERZ1090881 (study PRJEB33644, sample SAMEA5815736) | chicken gut metagenome | biome: Chicken; feature: Gastrointestinal Tract; material: Caecum | place: Ireland | collected 2019-01-01 | study: A study of the...
GATTTGGGAAGATATGAGTTATAATAAGTTAGACTTTCCTTTTGCTTTACAAATCGAAGAAGAGGAAGTTGAATATAAAGCAGAAGAAGAGGAAGATGTTTGATGGCTTTAGATAAGATTGTATATATTTATTCTATTGGGACAGATAGTTTTTACGATTACCAAGAATCTTATATTCATGATAGAATGACAAAGTTGTATAGACTATTATGGAAAGGCTAATCTAAAAACAATAAGAAAGTAAAATCAAAATTCAAACAAAAAGCAATTCCAGATTGGAAAAGAAAATCAGTAAATCGAGTTTTAAAAAAAGAAAAAAATAAGCTCATTTCTTTACTTGAAGAAAAAACTGGAACTGATATTGTTCGTCAATTAAAAGCAAAAGATTTAATTGATAAAAATATTATTTCTTTATTTGAGAGCGACTTGACTCGTTGTAGCAGTATTAAAACAGGCGAACTTTCAACCAAATTATTTCAAGTTGAATTTTATTTTTATCAAGTTATGGAAAATCTGATTAAAAATGGATTTGATTATAACGGCGAGCATTATGTTTATTTTTCTTCTTCTGCTGGCTCTATTCGCAAGCACCGAGGGCTTTTTATTGAAGAAAAATTGTATAATCAAATTAGGCCGACACTGACTTGTGGGCTGACTTTAGATAGAATCAATGAACTTGGTGGATGTGTAGTCAACAAGTGGCTGGCTTATCTTGCTCTTAGTAGTTCTGCTACTGAAATTTGGAAAGATTTTGATATTGATAAAGCCATTGTTTGTGATGACTATGAAATTCAAGTTTTTGGAGACATGGACTACATAGATGCTTTCGATTATTCTGTAACAAGAAAATACACAAACGTTGAAATTCCAATGAACGATGGTGTTGGTATGATGATTGGTGGCCCAACTCGTGTTATTCGTGGCCCCTTCATTAAAGGACTCATGGTGCAATTTGATTTTCATAAATTCTTGAAAGAAAAGTGTAATAAAGATCAATGGGTTGTTTCTGATATATATGGGACTCCGCACAATGTTATTGAGGAAGATATTCAATATATTTTAACCAAAAGCCAGTTCAAAATGGCAAAGTATTTTACCAATTGGGATGAATACAAACAAAATTTTAAAAAATATGGATGTACAATGGGTTGGTGCAATATGGAACAACCATATGTACCAAAAGCCAGAATCAATTATCAAATGCTTAATAGTTTGCATGATATGACAGATGAAGAAATTAAGAGGTTGCTTGGAAAAACGGTAGAGGAAATTGAAACAATAGGCCAAGATTATCAAACCACTATGAGATTACTTGGGGCAACTGAATATAACAAGAATCCAAGTTGGTTCCAAGAAGCGTTGATGATTTATCCTGAATTGTTTCGTGACCCCTATTGTAGGGATATTTTGAAGCAAACTAAACAAAGTTTAGTCAAGCAAGCAAAGGGCGGTCGCCTTAGAGTTAATGGATATTACAGACTTGCTTCTCCAGACTTGTATGCTTATTGTGAGAGATTGTTTCTTGGTGTTGAGAATCCAAAAGGATTGCTGGCAAATGGCGAAGTTAGCATTAAGCAATTTAAACATGGTGAAGAGGTTGATTGTTTAAGAAGCCCTCATTTATATTTTGAACATTGCTTAAGAACAAATAATCGTTCAGAAGAAGTTGGCAAATGGTTTACAACAGAATGTATCTATACAAGTTGTAATGATTTGATAAGTCGTGTTCTTGCTTTGGATTGGGACGGTGATATTTTATTAGTTACAAATGACAAAACAATTAAGAAAGTTGTGAAAAGAAATCAAAAAGATTATGTACCTTTGCTTTTTGATATGAGAAAGGCAGAGCCAGTACAAATCAATGGAGACACAATTTATCAAGGACTAATTGCCGCTTTTAAATATGGTAAAATAGGTAAATATAGCAATGATTGTGCTAAGATTTGGGGTAAGGGTCAAATAGACAAAAATAGCTTAACGGCATTAAAATTATTAGTTGCTGAAAGTAACTGGTCTATTGATGCCGCAAAATGTTTGTATATGCCTGAGCGTCCTCAAGAGGCAAAGGATTTAATTTCCGAATCAACCAAAGGCAAGTTGCCCAACTTTTTCATCTATGCCAAAGACAAGGAATCTCACCAAGTAGAAAAGCCAAACAACTCTACAATGAATCGAATCGCCGCTTCTATTCCAGACCCAAAGATTAGATTTTCAAAATCAATAAGTAAGTTTGATTATCGTATGTTAATGAATCTTGATTATGATTTTAGTATATCAGGTGACAGCTCGGTTGTTAAGGCTTATGATTATTGGAATTCAAGACAGAATTTGTTTAACGGAGAAGATTTGAACCAAAAAGATCAAGACCTGTACAAGTATAAGCAAATTCGCAACAAGATAATTGAAGAAAGTAATCGAGATTTAGATTATATTGTGAATACTTTGGTCGCAGTTCTTTATACTTCAAGAAGAGCATCTGCAAAGAAAACATTATGGAATTGTTTTGGGGATGTAATTCTTGAAAATTTGAAGAGGAATCTTGAAGGAAAAGGTAAAGTATGTCAGATTTGTGGAAAGCGGTTTATTCAAAAAACAAAGGGCCAAAGAGCAAGTTGTTGTAGCGAAGAATGTAGTAAACAGCTAGACAAAGAACAGGCATATGAGCGTTTTCTTCGGTCATAAGAATAGGTAAAAACCATTATAAATACTAGCTTTTTATCGAAATCCCACTCCCTAAACTGCAACCCAATAGGGAACCATATAACAAGGAGATAAAAATGAAAAAGTCAAACAACCCCTGTTTAACCAATACAGAAGCATTAAAAGAAGTGGCGAATCGAACAGGTTTGCCAATTAACGCCGTGTTGCAAGCCATTTGTTCTTACCATGATATTGTTCGAGAATGTATCAATAATGGTGTTGAAGTACAAATGGGCGAACTTGGAACAATGAGATGGCGTTCTAAGCCGCCTCGATATGGTGTTGTATATTATGATTTTAAGACAAAGGGAAAATTGCCTCCTCAAGATACGCCAGGATTTAATTATCCGTATTTTGTGGCGAAACAGACTTGGAAGAGGGAACTAAAGGAAATTACCAAATTTTGGGAAAATAAAGGAAAAGAGGAAAGCGAAGATGGTGAGTAATGCCATACGGTAACAGTGATAAAAATACAGATAAGGAGTTATATACCGACATTGCAAGATTACTTGGTGTGTCTCCTCAAACTGTAAAGCGATATATTATTGATGGATTTTATGAAGCTATTGTTAGGCGAATTTATCTGCAACGTTCTTGTACGATTCCAAATCTTGGAACTTTTACTCTTGTGCATGAGCCTGAATGCTATCAAAAGCAAATAAGTGAAAATGGCGAAGAAGTTATCTATAAAGTTCCTGCAAGAGATAAACCTGTGTTTACGCCACACGATACTTTTATCAACGATGTAAACTATATGGGCGTGACCAAGGCTTATCGTAAGAGAGCAAGAAAAAATCAATTAACTGCTATGGATTATCGCCGCCAACAAAGAGCGGCTGAACTTGGCGAATATGGTTCTAAGGCTCAAGATAGAATCGAGCAGTCTAAAGAAAATTTTAAAGAGTTGTTAAAGAAAAAGAAACAAAAGAAGGAGGCGGAAGCTGATGCAACTGACAAAGAGGGTTGATGGTGAATCCTATTTGGCTTTCGCCAAGCGAGTAACAGAAGCGCTTCAAGACGGTCTAATTGATTACCAAGAATGGGGTGAAGCTGTTCTTGGTGAGAATATTTATAGTGAAGAAAATACTCGCCGTTGCGCTAAGTTCTTTATTCAATTTGTTCAAAATCTTGAAAATGATATAATTGAACAGATTGATGATGAAGATAAAGTTGCTGAGATTAAGAAAGCAATGGAAGAACTCAAAACGGAACGGCTAAAGATTCAAACTGCCAATATTGAATATAATGCCAATGCAAGAGCTGAAGCGAGAAGTGAGTTGTTTAATGAGCAAATTATTCAAGCGGTTAATAGACTTGAGCCAATTCGTGTTAAGCATATTAACCATAAGTCATATAATCAAGGTAAGACTGGTCTACTTTGTATTTCAGACCTTCATGCTGGTTCAAATTATGAAATTAAAGGATTATACAATGAGATTGTAAACTCTTATAGTTTTGAAATCATGCAAGATAGATTATGGAAGTTGATTGGGTTGGTTGAAGCTGATTATGTTGAATATGACAATATTATTGTTGGTATTTGTGGCGATTTGTTTGAAAATATATTACGTATGAATAGTCTTACTAAGTTAAAGGAACCAGTGATTGATACGGTTATCAAAACATCTGAGTTCTTGTGTCAGTGGATTGGCGAACTCCAAAATCGTCTTGAAACAAATGTTCGAGTTGTAACAGTTGGAGGGAATCATGATACTTGTAGTTTTTTAGGGGCAAAACCAAGATTTGAGGAAGAGAATCTAACTAAGTTAGTTACAAAGTTTATGCAAATTCGTTTTGATGGTAATCCTTATGTAATTATTGATCCGTTTACTGATGTTGCAGTTATAAATATTCAAGATGTTAGTGTTATGATCGAACATGGAGAAGATAGTAATTTACAAACTACACTTGAATATTTTTCTAACTTATATAATATTGATATTGACGAAGTGATTTCCGGGCATCTTCATCGCCCTGAGAGTAAGGCTGTTGGTATAACAGAACTTGGTGACAAAATGATTTATCGTGTAGGAAGCATTTGTGGTTGTGACACGTATAGTAAACGACTAAGAAAAGCCGCAAGACCCAGTGCTTATTTTGCTCTATATGAGAAAGGGCTTGGACATACATGGTCTAAAAATTATTATTTATAAATAAAACATTGAGGATAGAACGGGCATCTATCGCCTTATGGAGATGCAGGATACGCCGCCCTGCCAATGTTTAAATATCCTGAAAAGGAAAGGAGGCCATACTTTGTATCCAATTGTTGGTAAAATTCCAACTAAAGTATAGAAAGGAGTGGTCTAGGCCAAGGCTCTAAAGAGTACAGCCATATCTCATAGTAAGTCCGAAGGGAAACTACTATGCTATAAAATAAGGACGGGGTGAAATATCGCCTCGTCCTCTTTTTGAAATTAAAGGAGAAATTGGATGAATACAAACAAGAAAGTATGTGGTTGTTGTCAAACTGCAAAAGCCCCTGCCCAATTTCATAAATCACCATTAAGTTCAGGCCAGTTTCTACCTATTTGTAAATTATGTTGCAAAGATAAACTTAAGGCATATACTGAAATCACAAGCAGTGAATCTGCGGCTTTTTGGCTAGTACTGTCTGAACTTGGTGTTCCATTTATTAAAGAAGTTTGGGATAATTTTCAGGCATTTAAAGCAACTGCGACAGCTAGTACAGATTTAATTATGGCATATCTTAGAACATTAAGCGAATCTGGAATCAAAGTTGATGGATTTTGGCAAAGCGATGTTATGTTAGATATGCTAATGGATAGTGTAGTTGATAGGGATGTTGAAAGAGAAGAATTAGATTTAGATGAACAACAGAAGATTTGGGGTAAATTCATGTCTGACGGAAAGTTGGATGTTGAAGCTTATCAATTCTTAAATGAAACATTTGAAGACTATGCCAAAGATTTATATGATATGGATACAAATCTTGAGAAACGATATCGAGACTTAGCAAAAGCTGAACTAGTAAAACGTAAAGCGGATGAAAGCGGAGATATTCAAGAAATTGATAGAGCACAAAAATCTTTAAAAAATATTTTAGACATGTTAAAATTGACTGATTTTCAAAGCAATCAAATAAGTGATGAAAAGCGTGCTTTTGAATATAATGTTTCTTTAGTAGAAAATTTTCGACCCGCTGAATGTGAGCAACTTCAAGAATATTTAGATAAAGTTGGATATGAAAAAGATAAAGCTATTTTAATGCGATCTATAAGAAATTCTGTTGCAGAAACTCGTGAATATCCCGATATTCCAAAGGAGTATAGATAATGCGGAGTGCAAGTGGCGGTATTCGTAGAGCTTTTATGGCTGATAAATTACGATCTGTAGGGAATAGTCAACTATCTGAGCAAAGAGAACAAAAGATTATAGAATGGGATACTTTATTTAGATATAATTGGGATATTTATGCTGAATTTTATTTAGGAATTTCTTTAAAGCCTTATCAGAGAGCGGCTTTACATGAAATTGGTATATCTGATAGTTTCTTTTGGAGAGCGGGACGCAATGGTGCTAAATCATTTATTACAGGACTTGCCGCTTTAATTAAACTATTGCTTTACCCGAATTGTTTTGTTGTTATTACTGCTTCTACAGTAGATCAAGCCAATAAAATTGTAAGCGATAAAATTGAAAGAGAAATAATCAAAAAACTTTCTCCATATTTGCTTTACTTATATGAAAATGATTGGATAAAAATAACAAAACCAACAGATGGGTATAGAGTAGAAAATACTTTAAATAATTCTGTTCTTAATGTAGTAGCTCCTGTAGAATCTGCCAGAGGTTCACGTTCTAACTTTACAATTTATGATGAAGTTGCAGTTATGAAAAAAACATCTATTGATGAAATATTTGAAGGTATGTTATATCCTCGTCAGCCTATTTATTTAAATAAATATCCACAATATATGAATAATTCAAGATGGCTAGAAGAATCAAAAAGCGTTTATTTGACATCTTCTAAATTTAAATATCAATGGTGGTACAAAGAATGGAAAAATTGTGTGACAGGATATTATACCGATAAAGTTGTAAAATATAATATATTTGCTTCAGATTATTTTGATAATATTGATAATGGACTAAAAACTTGGGGCGATTTTAAAAAAGCTAAAGCAAGAATGAATGAAATGACATTTCGTATGGAAATGTTAAATGAAGCAATTGGCGAAGCGGAAGATGCTTTCTTTACCATCCAGTCTTTTAAAGACAATCAAACTTTGCCAAAAGCATTTACACCGCCAACTTCTATGGATATTTATATGGGTAATGATTTGGGAAATAAACCAAAAGAAGAGAATGAATTACGTTTGGTAATTGTTGACTACGCCTTTACAAACACAACATCTCGTGAAAAGAACGACAACACTATTATTATGTGCATGTCGCTTCATTGGAAGAAAAATAGATTTGAACGCCATGTTGATTATATGGAAGGCTGGCCTGCAAGTGATAGTATAGGTGCTAATAATCGTGCTAGAGAACTTTGGTGGGATTATGAAGCGGATTATTTGATTCCCGATCAGCGGGCAGGGGGAGAGGTTCTCTACAACCGTATGACAGAAGTTTGGGAACATCCTGAACGTGGGAAAAATTGGAATTCTCATGGTTTTACAATTTGTGATAAAATGCAATATCATGTTGTTCCTGAAAATAAATTAAAAGATTTGAAAGAACGAACGGTTGACCCCCAAGCTATTCCTTGTATTATACCGATGATAGGCACTGGGGAATTAAATTCTACTTTATGGGTAGAATTAAAGAAGCAACTCGAATGTGGCAATATTAAGTCTTTAGTATCTATGCAAGATAGACAAGAAGCCATTGAAGATGACGGCAGTTTCTTCCAAATGACGAGTGAAGAATTGGCGAAGGAATTAGCTCCTTATGGACAAGTTGATTTATTGATTCAAGAAGCAATCAATTTGAAGACTGAATTTAGAAATGATAAAATTAAACTTGTAGAACCACGTTCTGGTACAAAAGACCGGGCAATTGTATTATCTTATGGAAATTATATTGCAAGCTTAATTGAGAATGAATGGAATAAGCAAGCACAAACAGAAGAAATTGATTTATCACAAATCCAGCTTATTTGGTAAATTTAAGAAAGGAGGTAGAGAATGGCTGAGCATTTAGATAGAAGTCAAATACAAGATGTTATTGATTTTGCTCAGGGGTTGTATTTAGCTGATAATTATGGATATTGGAACCCGTGGCTAAGTAACCAAATTATGCAAAATTTGAACAATAATCCAAGGATTCCAACTTTTGATAAAATTCGAGAAGCGTTGGCAGATTACAAATATAACGAACAAAATCTTCAAGGTTATACTGAATTTATGATGCAGTATGACATGATTTTCAAACGAACTTTATATAGCTATGCTAACACTCTTGCCTTTGATTTAGACATAACTTGTACCAACGCCTTTACTCCAGAGGATTATCAATCTGAACAATATAAGGCTGATAAGAAAAAAGTTTATGAGTTTCTTGATAATTTTAAATATAAAAAAGAATTTCGAGAAGTAATTGTTGAAGTGTTGTCCCATGAAACAGATTTTGTTTGGTATAGAAAAACTAAATGGGGTAATAAGGGCATGAAGTTTGCCTTACAGACAATGCCACAAGAATATTGTCTGCTTACCGGTAAATGGGAAAAGGGGTTACTTTGGGATTTTGACTTTAATTATTTCCTGCAACCCGGTACAGACCTTATGGGATATGACCCTTCTATTGCGAAGATGTATAATCAAATCTTTGTAGACCCAAAGAATCCAATCAATTATCGCCCTACTGTCCCTCTAAATAAGCGAACAGGGCAATTTGCTTATTGGGGGCAAGTGTCACCTACTAACGGGGCTTGGTGCTTCAAACTCAATCCAAATAACTTTAACGAAACTCCATTCCTTGCACCTTTCTTAAAAGATGCAATTAGAAATGATGAAATTGGCAAGCTACAATATAACAAAGACATTATTGGAGCTTACGCTATTCTAGCTGGTGAAATTAGACTTTTTGATAATGCTAAATCTGGTACAAAAGCTAACCAATTTGCCATTGACCCAAAGACATTAGGCGCTTTTATGTCCAAGGCCAAAGCTGGTCTGGCAGATAGTATTAAACTAGCGGCCCTTCCTACTGAAAATACAAATCTATATCAATTTAACGATAGCAATCCAGATATGTACACTGATCAACTAGCGACTTCTGCTGGTGTTGGTTCTGGTGTGAGTCGTGTTATTTATTCAAGTGATAGAATGAGTAATGCTGAAATCGAAGCTGGCATTACTGACCAATATAATACCATGAAATCATTGTACTATCAATTTGAGAATTTTATGGATTTCTATGTAGACCAAATTACAAAGAAATATAAGTTTAAGTTCCATTTTACTGGATGTTCTTATGACTTTGAAAGAGATAAGCGTTTTGATAGGCTTTGTAAAATTGCAGATAGGGGTTTAGTCCTTGGTTCTAGTGCATGGGCTTCTGCCTTGGGTTATGAGCCTCAACAATTTGACAGGTTGTTAGAAGAAGCTAAGTATGGCGACTTTCAAGAAAAGTTTATGCTTATGCTTAATGCTAATACAACTGCTCAGTCTTCAGAGAATCAAGGTGGTCGCCCAACCAAAGATACTGGCGATTTGTCTGATTCTGGAGAAGCAAGTAGAGATGTTTAGTAACAATTTTAAAAGATAAAGCGGGACAGCATCGACGGGTGTTTTCAAGTACCGTTAATACTTGGATTACCGCTTATATATTAACTTTTAACGGGAGTTGATATAATGCCTAAAAAGAAAGATTGGATTGGATATAAGTTTAATACATTTGAAGTTATTGAAGAAGATAAAAAATGGCATGATGAATGCGAAGAAAAAGTAAAACAAGGAAACATAAAAAGGTATAATAATAAATATATATGTAGATGCTCTTGTGGAAATATTGTTAGTTTGTCTGTTACTCAAATTGCTAAAAATAAACCATTGTCTTGTGGTTGTATACCAATAAGATATGGAGAAAATTTAGTGGGAAAAACTTTTGGTGATTGGGTTGTCTTAGAGAGAGATATAGATAAAGAAACATCTATTAAAGATCAAGGAAAGACTTTTCATGATTATTGGAAATGTAAATGTGTTTGCGGAAATGTTGTAAGTGTTATAGGGTGTCATTTAAGAGATGGAACCTCAACAAATTGTGGATGCTTAAAAAGCGAAAAAATTTCTTCTGCGAAAACATTGGATTTAACAGGGAAAAGATTTGGGAAGTTAACTTGTATAAGAAGCACAGGTAGAAAGTCTAAAAATGGAAATTATTGGATTTGCAAATGTGATTGTGGTGAATATGTTGAAATTCCAGTATATCATTTAACTTCTGGGAAAATTGCAGAATGTAACAAATGTAGAGCGAATGGGTTCTCTTCTGTAAAATCATATTCTGTATATTTAAGAAACCAAAATAAAATCCAAATAAATGGTAGTTTAGGTGATGAGTTAAAAAATAAATATCCCAATATCATTTTGGATGAATTGTGGAGTAAAAGAAATATAGTCTCTCCATTTAAATTAACAGCAAAAAGTCATCAAAAAATTTATTTGATTTGTCCATATTGCAAAGAAGAATTTGAAACATCTGCATTACAATTATATGGAAGAGTTTATGAAATAATGTGTCCAGATTGTTTGAGCAAGATTCGGGATTCGGTTTATGAAAAGACTGTCAAAGAATACTTAAATATATCACTTGGAATTAAAACATTACACGAAAATAACTGTAATTTAAAACCAGTTAATCCTATAACCGGAAGTAGACTGTTTTATGACAATGAATTGCCTAAACAAAAGATTATTATTGAAGTACATGGACAACAACATTATGAGTTGATAAATTTTTCTCAGTGGCTTTCTAATCGTTCTCCTGAAGAATGGCTTAAAGATTTGCAGGTTCGAGATGAATATAAGAAGAATTTTGCCATAAATAATGGTTACAAATATTTGGCTTTAAGTTATAAACAAATATTATCGGGAGAATATAAGAAAATTATAGATAATTTACTTAGAAAGGGTGATACCAACGAAATATAATGTTACACAACCTACTATTGATGCCTTACAAGAAATGGTAGATGAGAGTTTTATTATGACTGCAAGAATTGACCATATGCAGTCTGTTCTTGATGCAACTCTTGCCTATAATAATACAGGAAATCTAATTCATCAAGGACTTGCCCATAGGTATAGTGGATATTTTGCTGACCAAATTGCAGACCTTGGGCTTCAAGGATATGATGTTGCCGTTGATTATGGTAAAGTCCCTCGTATGAATAAAGATTATTCTTCTGTGGCTGAGGTTCTTTATGAACTAAGAGACGAAGTGTTTAATTATCAAAATCGACTAAATATGTGTTATAAAATTGCGTTCGATAATATGGATATTCATGTTTGCATGGATTTAACTGATATTATTAAAGACCATAATAAAGTAGTTAGACAGATGATCTTACTTTGTAACAAGATTGATATTTATGGAACCAATCCAAGTTTCGATGCCCATATTTCTCAGCATTTTTGGAATCTTAAAGATTGGAATTCAGACGATGATGATTGAATATAAGGAAGATTAAAAATGAAACAATTTGCAGCCGGTGTTCCTATTGTAACATTTATAAATTGCCAAACAAAAGAAGAAATCACAATGAATTATTCTATGGATTATAATAAATTTGGCGATGAGATTATTCTTGACTATGCTATGGTTTGTGACGAAGAATATGAACAAATTTTATCTTGGATTTTAAATGAAAGTTTTGTTAAAATTAAATTAGAATTTAATACTTATATTGGAGATGCAGAGGATATCTGTTCGCCACAAAAAGGCAAGTATAAAGAAACTTATCCTGTTATTATGGTATATAAGCCATTCGTAAAAAATTCTAATTGCGAATCTACTGGTACTATTGAATTTAAGATTAAGGTGAGGGAATAAAATTGGTACGACTAGGTACGCCTGATAACATCTCAGATTTCTTTATGACAGATGACAGCGAACTTATCTTTCGTCTTCATCAAGCAGGATTTTCTCCTGCATGGAAAGATTACAGTGTGGTCTTTTTTAAGAAGTCAAACAAACTTATCAAATTACTTAAAAAGCTGGATATTGACATTGAAGATTAAGTCATTGAAGGCTTTTATATATAATCAAACAATAGAAGGAGGTGAGACAGAGTTTGGAGAAAGACTTCAAGTTTGCAGTAGAAGATATTCAAAGACTTAATGTTGAAGAATACGATGAGAACGAATACTGTGTAGCTAGAATGAAATTCCTAAGCACTCGCCCTAATTCACATGGCTTAAAGTTTTCTGAAGAAGTATTGAGACGTGATGCTAAGACCGTACTTGGTACTTGGATTGTTGCTGAAATGCTTGCAGGGGACTTTTTGACGCATACTCCCGCAGAATCCATCATAGGCATCGTTCCTAAAGACCAAGATGTGGAGTTTGTAGAAGCAGATGATGGCTATATTGATGCTTATGTTGATGTAGTTCTATCTAAGCGATACGCTAAGGACGCTTATGATGTATTTGTAAAAGACAATAACCGTAGTGTCTCTATTGAGTTTAACTACTCCCATCCAGAAGATGATGAATATGAAGTAGAAAGTTATGTGATTAGAGGCACCACGATTTTGGGTAAGACGGTCAATCCCTCGGTCCCTAAAGCTAATATCACAGTTACTCGATTCTCAGAGGAAGAAGCCGATAAATTCTTTGCTAAAGTCCACAACAACAGTCTCACCGTATTAAAGACATTTGTGGAAGAAAGGAAGGAATCTATGGCTGAACAAGAAAAGCTCGCATCTCATCCTATTGATACTTCTAAAGAAGCCATGTATGATGGAGAATGGGATGGTCAAAAAGCCAAACAAGACCTTATAAAAGAAAAGAATTTCAAGACACTTGCGCCCAAGGTTTGTATGAAACTTGAACCAGGATGGGAAGATCGTGAAGTTACTAAACTTGGCTATCCTGTTATGATGCTTCATGATGGTAAATGGGTCTATTCAACTAAGGGTTTAGCTTCTGCTCTTGGTTTCGCCAAGAAAGAAGATGAAACTGAAGTAATTAATAAGGTTGAAAAAATTTATAAAAAGTTAGGACTAGATTCTGACCGAAAGGAGGAAGATACCAAAATGGCTGAAATTGCTTTTTCTGCAGTAGACATTGGCGATATGTGGGGTAAGCTTTGGGATGCTCTTCATGCAAAATATCCTGATGGCGATTGGGGTAGTGTATATCGTATTGATGGTATCTATGAAGAAGATAATAAGAAGTTTGCCATTATTCGTCATAAGGATGAAGATACAAAGTATCGCCTTGACTTCTCTTTAACCGAAGAAGGTCTAACTCTTTCTGATGAAATTATTAAGGTAGAACTTGAAATTATTGGAACTGATGAAGTTAAGAAATTTGCTGAACCTGAAAACGCCGCAAAGTATAAGAAGTTTGAAAGCGACGTAGACGATGAGGACGAAGATAAAGATGATGATGAGTCTGTAGAAATGTCCGCAGATGAGATGAAAGATAAAATGACTCAGATGCAAAAGGATATTGAGGAAAAAGAAAATATTATCATGGAAAAAGATAGAGAACTTGAAGAACTACGTGAATTTAAGCGCGGTGTCGAGGAAAAAGAGAAAATGATGTCCGTTGAGGCTATTCTATCTGAGGTTAAGGAATTTATGAGTGAGGATAGTATTAAGTCTCTACGTGAAGAAGGTAAGGCACTATCTAAAGACCAGATTGATGCTTTTGCTAATAAGGTAAAGGCCCAGGCTTTTGAATTTAGTGCTAATACTAAGAAGAATAAGAAAACTGATGTTTGGAGTTTTGCGGCTCCCAATAATTTTAAAGAAAACAAATCCAAATCTGTTTGGGATAGAATTTAAGATAAAGGAGATTGAAAAATTATGCCTAATAATCATGCTATTTGCTCTACCATGCGTTGCACTTGCGTAGATGTTGATGCTTATAATGCTGTTGGTATTTCTACTACCGATATGGATAATGGTGTTCTAGTAACTCTAGGTGCCATTGATAAAACTGGTAATGCTATTAATGGTTTCCAATATACTGTAACTGCTCCTGTAGCTAATGCAACTGGTCTATGGCTAGTTCGTACCCCTCTACCTGGTTCTACTGTTGAGATGCAGTTTATGAATGACCCCCGTTATTTCTATAATGTGGCTGGCCGTCCTATGCACCTTTGCTATATGAATCCTGGTGTAGATGTTATTGAAGTAGATGCTAACGCCTTTACTTCTGGTTCCGCTCCTAGCGATCAACCTTCTTATGGGTATGCTACTGTAACTGCTGGTACTGGTAAGCTGGCCGTAGCTAATGCTGCTCCTGGCACTGGCACTTATTTCATTATTGAGGGAACTCACACCATTAGTGTTGGTCAGGATATTGTTACTACTTACGTTCTTCGTTGTGCTCGTAACTAATTTAATATAGATTATTTGTAAAGGAGATAAAGAATTATGCCTAATCTATCTAAAGAAGTAATTCAGTTTGCCGCTGGTAATACTGATTTCTATACTGCTTTCCAGGATTTCTATGCTCACGACACTTATGCTCGTACTGGAAAGAAGATTGATACTTTCAGTGAGGATGTTTCTCTTAGCGATAAGAAAACTAAGATTGACAATGCTTTCTTTGCCGAAGTTGAGCGTATGTCTGGTGTAAAGCGTGATGCCACTAATGAAAATGCTTGGGCCGCTAACCCTGTAGTTTCTTGGGCTGGCTTCGCTGTTCGTGAGGCTGTCATTAATTCTCTACTGCCTCTGACTGTAAACCCTTCTATTGGTCTATATACCGATATTCAGTATGCTTCTTACGGTGATATTGTTCACTTTAAGGTTCAGCCTCGAACTCTATTTACTGTAAGCCTCGGGGCTCATGGGGAGAGAACCACTCATCGTCAGAAGGATTATGCTGGTGACGTAATTATTGCGCCCAAGGAGCATATTATCACTACTTATACTGATATGTATACCGTTCTTTCTGGTCATGAAAGCCCTGCTGATTATATGCGTCGTGTAGTTCTTTCTATTGAAACTGCTATGACCGCTGATGCAACCGCTGCTCTAACCACTGGTATGCAGTATGGTACTTATCCTGCCGCTCTTTCTGTTCAGGGTGCTTTCAATCCCAAGACTCTAATTAAAGTCGCTGAAACTGTTCAGGCTTATAATTTTGGCATGAAACCCATGATTGTTGGTACTGCTTCTGCTCTATCTAATGTAGTTGGTGATAGCACTCTGGGTTTCCGTGGCAATTATGATGCCAGTAACGGTTCTGTTGGTCTACTGCGTGATTTCTATGGTTATACTCTGTTCCAGATTCCTCAAGTAGCCACTGGTAATTATACTGATATGAGCCTTGCCCTACCTGATGATACTCTATTTGTCATTAGCCCTGCTACTGATAAACTAGTCAAGATGGTAATTTCAAATACCCTAAACAATAGTAATCAGTTCTACGACAACGCAGATATCACTTCTAATAGTACCGTTCGTAAGGATTGGGATGCTGTATTTGCTAGTGCTGGCTTTGGCGGTATGTATAAGATCACTGACTAATTTTGATTTTATTGACAGGGGATTTATTCCCCTGTCAATTTATAAAGGAAAATAAAAAGGAGAATATAGATGGCAACTAATACAAAGAAAAGTACAACTTCTACTAACGTTAAGGCACAAGAACAATCCGTTGCTCAAAATTCTGTGAATGAAGAGAATGAAGTTCTAAAGAAGCAACTTGCAGAACTACAAGAACAAGTGGCCCTTATGACTAAAATGATGAATCAAACGGGAGAGGAAAGGTCTATTAAAAAGAGTAATAAGACAATTACTTTTGTCAACTTAACAAGTGGAACATTAATTCTTAGAGGAAGTAAGATTCACGAACTTGTGGGTCAATTTGCAAAGGCGACTTTTACTGAGCGTGAAGCGCAGTTAGTAGTCAATAATAATATTAATGCAATTACTAAGGGGCTTTGTTACATTATGGATGCAGATTTTGTAGAAGATTGCGATTTAACACCTTATTATGAACATATGCTCGATGATAAGACTTTTAAGAATCTTCTAAATTATGCACCTGATAAAATTATTGACCTTTATCGTAATGCTTCATCTAATCAGCAAGAAATTATTATTGCTATGATTGAAGATAAAATGATTCATAATCAAGTAATTGATGCCAATGTTCTTCGCACTTTAAGCCAACTTAGTGGAAAGGATTTACTAAATTCTAATCTATTAACGAAGGAGTGAAATTATGTCTACGTCCTTCGATAAAATCATTGACCTTGCTTTGGTTACAGTAGATGATTATAAGCTAGTCAAGCTATATAATCAAAGCCAACAAGGTTTCCAACAGTGGTGTGACGGGTTTCTATTGAGTGCCATCCCCAATTTCTTTCAATGTAGACAAAGCCTTGAATATGATACGACAACAAGACAATTCGTGTCCGATTTAACCAATACTGAAATTAGTATTTTAGCTGATTTATGGATTATTGAATGGTTTGACAGAGAGACACAAAATTCGGCCAAGATCAATGCTTTACTACAAACGTCTGGTAGCTTCAAGACTCATGCGGCAAGCCAGAATCTTAAAGAAAAGAGCACATATTTAGATGGGCTTAGAGAAAAGGTCTATCAAAAAATCACCGATTATCAACTTCAAGATATTTCTGGCATCACATTTTAATGGAGGTGCCTGAATGGACAAAGAAAAAAGAATTGATGAGATTTTTAATATCTTAGTTCAATTTGAGGAAGTTGGGTTAGGTATTAAAGAGGACGATTATCTTTCATACTTAGATAGATTATATACATGGTATAGCGGATATAACGAAAATATTGCTTGTGGAATTAAGGGCTTATTTAATTTGGCGATGGAAATTGACCATGATAGTGTAAGGAGAATGGTATTCCATTTGATATCTTTAGTAGAAAAGGAAGTGGAATGATATGGCCCTTCCTTTTTTTGAAAACGGCTTGGATAATGGTATCATTCAAACCCCCAATAATTATTTTCGTGACCAGCAACAAGCGGCAATAGACCAAAACTGGGATTGTACATCTGCAAAATATGTTATTAAGGAACAAGCTGATTTTGGGTCTGATTTATATAATGATATTGAAGTATGGATTGACTATGTAGTTGGCCTTGGTAGTCGTGGTATGACTAATGGTGATGATTTTAGACAGTTGATTTTCAGAGATATCAATTACCAAGTAAAGCGTGGTCTATACTATCAATTTGACGGTAACTACTGGATTGTTTATTTTTCGGACGAATATAGTTCGCTAAGTAAAGATGCCGGTGTTCGCCGTTGTAACAATGTCATGCGTATTGTTGACCCTGAGAATGGTTCTGTATTCTCAATTCCTTGTGTTATTGATTATGATATGACTTCACCAAGTCAACAAGTATCTAGTCATATCATCACACCAAATAATCATGCCACTGTTATGGTGCAAGGAAATGTTGATACACTTCGCTTATTTAAAATAAATACACGATATATATTCGGTGGTCGCCCATTTAAATTATTGGCTTATCAAAATGCCTTGGTTGATGAATCTATTGCTCCTACGCCCACTTTGTTATATCTTGACCTTTATCTTGATGAACTACATGCGGAAGATAATATTGAAAATCAGCTTGCAGATAACGGTAGTTATCAATATGCTATTGAGATTGATTCAGCAAATATGGAATTAACCAATGGTGCAACTGGTATCCTTACTGCCAGTATAACACTGAATGGTGAAGAAGTCAATAGGGAAATTGCGTGGGCCAGCTCTAATGCAAGTGTGGTCACTATTGATAGCCAAGGCAATTATCAAGTTGTTGGTGATGATGGTCAATCCTGTACTATCACAGCTACACTACAAGGTAATTCAAGTGTGACTGCTTCTATTAAAATTGCTATTGTGGGCACTGAATTGCTACAAGCCAAGATTATAATTGAACCTGCATTCAGTAAGATTCGTCAATACGAAACAGTTAATTTTGCTGTGAAGGCAAGTTATGGCAGTCAACTATATGAGCCTAGTGATGTGGTGGTTAGTCTATCTGAAAATAGCATTGTATTGAGTAATCAATATTTGTCTATTCAAGGCGATCAAGGCAGTTATCAAATCACGGGGCTTCAGATTGCGCCTACATTGCAAATACTGTATGTGTTAGTACAGAACGATACCCCAGTATTTACTACTACAGAGCAATTCCAGATTGAAGTCACAAGTATGATGGGTTAAGGAGGGATAAAATGTATAATAGTATGAATCGCTTGCCACAAATTCCATATAATATTTTAACCTATCTTGCGCTTAATGATGAGATACTATGGAAGTTGTTGGCTTATAATGATTACGATGCTTTATCAAAACCCGACTTAACTTTTTCAGAAAAAATGGATTTAATTTGGAAAACAGGCCCCCAAGAAGATTTTGGGGTATTTTTTACTATGCTTGTGGAAGACGCTATCCCAGAATCAAAATGTATTCTTAAAATTTATGATTACTACATTCATGCCAATCAATTATATACGGGAACAGTAGTATATGCTTTTGATTTCCTTTATGGCGGACAAATGAGCCTTGTAGATTATAATGGCGTTCCTGTTTCAAGAGGTGATTTATTTATTAATCGTATTCTTGAAGTATTGAATGGAGTTGAAGTTGGTGGCGTAGGCAAGTTAATGTTTTTTGATGATATGTCAAGATATGATCTTGCTAGAGCTACCATTGGTAATTCTAAAACATTTACAGGTATGCAATTGTTTTTAAGTGTCAATGTTGGCGATGCAGGAAAGAGTGATTCTTGTGTCAATTAATATTGATTTTCTTACTAGAACATATTTTTACTTTGATAAACCTGTTAAATATAAATTAGACAATGGCGAGATTGAAATTCGTCCCATAGATTTGCAATCTAGTGAAATTTTTTTATCCAGTGTTGGAA
>ERZ1090881.494-NODE-497-length-18746-cov-6.030656_pt1 | contig 18746 bp, 20 predicted proteins | sample MGYA00478470_ERZ1090881 | MGnify/ENA primary metagenome ERZ1090881 (study PRJEB33644, sample SAMEA5815736) | chicken gut metagenome | biome: Chicken; feature: Gastrointestinal Tract; material: Caecum | place: Ireland | collected 2019-01-01 | study: A study of the...
TTGTAAAGGAGGGTTATGAAATTGACGAAAAACAAGTGGAAAAAAGTCGTATTAGAACAATTTGAAGCCCTCAGCGTAGAATCGGCTCCGTATTTGCGGATTATTGAAACGCTTGCCCAGATTCTGGAACAGCGGGACAAAACATACGAAGAATTCAAGGAATCCGGCGGAAAGTCGGTGCTGGAATACACTAACAAAGGCGGGAACACAAATCCGACAAAGAACCCATTGCTGGTGCTGTGGGACGACCTCAACAAATCTGCTTTGGCGTACTGGCGGGAGTTGGGGCTGACCCCCAGCAGTTATAAAAAAATGACGGGCGATGCCCCGAAGAAAGAGAAGGGCGGAGGCCTTGCCGAAGCGCTCAAATCTCTCGAAAGCTAAGAACTGGCCCGCCGTCCTGGAGTACGCCGAAAGCATACGGGACGGGCGGAAAATTGCCTGCGAGGAATTGAAGCAGGCGGTGGAGAGATTCTTTCGGGACCTGGACAACCCGGAGTATGAGATGGACCCAAAAGCCCCGGAGTTCTGCATCGGGATCATTGAGAAAACCCTATGCCACCAGCAGGGTGAGAAGCTGGACGGTACACCTCTTAGAGGCACGCCGTTTCTGCTGGAGCCGTTCCACAAGTTCATCATCTACAATCTGGTTGGGTTCAAGCTGGCTGGGACGAATACAGTGCGATTCCATGAAGCGCTGATTTTTATACCGCGGAAGAATATCAAAGCGCTTGCGCTGGATGAAGACATACCCACCCCGGAAGGGTGGAAGAAGATGGGCGACGTTCACGAGGGGGACTACGTTTTTTCCGTGGACGGGAGCGCGGTTCGAGTGTTGCATGAGTCTGAGGTGTTCAATAAGCGCATGTACCGCGTATACTTTGAGGACGGCTCGACGGTAGACGCGAGCGGTGACCACGTTTGGACCGTGCAGACGAAGGACAGCAGACGGACAGCGCGTCGGACGCCGATAGGTAGGCGCAGAAACAAGCCGCAGCTTGCCGAGCGAGACGGCTGGTATGAGCTGACAACGCGCGAAATGTTGTCGGATTTTTATAGCGTGAGAGCTGACGGAAAGGGGCGGGAATATAAGTACCGCGTACCTATGCCCGGCGCGGTGGAGTACCCGTACAAGGAGCTGCCTATAGACCCTTACGTCCTCGGCGTTTGGCTTGGCGATGGTAGTTCGTCCGGGCAGTGCATAACGGTATCCGAGGACGACCTGGAAGGGACAAAAAAGCGAATAGAAGAACGCGGGTACACGTGTTCCGTTATTCGGAACAAAGACCGGGCCAGCGCGATAGACGTAGACCCGCACCCGTGTGGATGTTCCAGAAAGCTGTATGAGGGGAGTTTCCGCTATGCACTTCGGGACCTCGGATTGCTCGGGAATAAGCATATACCAGAGCAGTACCTGACGGCCTCTGTGGAGCAACGCCGTGACCTGCTATGCGGTCTCATGGACACCGATGGGACCGCGACAAAAGCGGGGCAGTGCGTTTTCACTCAAAAAAGCAAGTCTCTTTCGTTGCAGGTCCTTGAACTGATACGGAGTCTCGGTATCAAGGCCGCTATGCATGAAAAGAACGTGACTTGCAACGGCGTACCTGCCGGGGTGGCGTACAACATATCCTTCTACGCTGGGAAGGGTAACCCGTGCTTCCTAATGAAAAGAAAGTACAGCAGGCTGAAACAAAAGATGTCTCCGCGTATGTTTGCGAAAAGCATAACGGGAATAGAGCCAATACCAGCCAAGCCCTCCAAGTGCATTATGGTGGACCATCCATCCCACCTGTACCTGGCGGGAAGAGGTTTTACCGCAACGCACAATACCTCATTCGCGGCCTCCCTGGCGTGGGCGCTGTCGCTGTGGTACCGCAAGAGCGGAGCCAAGACCTACATTGCCGCCGCCGCCCTGATGCAGACGCTGGAGAGCTTCAACTTTTTGGACTACAACGTCAAGCGGATGGGCGAGGATCAAAAGGACGGTGGACACGTCCACGTCATCGACAACAATAACGAGCACAGCATGGAGGCCGACTTGGGGGACGGATCGTTTTATATCCGGGCCCTGGCGGCGAACCCGGATGCCCAGGATTCGCTGAACTGCAACATCGCTATCTGTGATGAAATTCACGCCTTCAAAAAGCCGAAACAATACAACCTGTTCAAGGAGGCCATGAAGGCTTACACCAACAAGCTGCTGATCGGTATTTCCACCGCAGGAGACAATGAGCAGGCATTCCTTGGGCAGAGGCTCAAATACTGCCGGAAGGTACTGGATGGAACAGTAAAGGATGAGCAGTATTTTATCTTCATGTGTTGCGCCCCGGAAGGTGTAAAGGATGGAAGCGTAGACTTCACAGACCCGAAAATTCACGAAATGGCAAATCCGGCCTACGGTGTTTCCATCCGCCCGGAAGAGATTCTAAATGACTCCCTGCAGGCACTGAACGACCCGCAGCAGCGGAAGGATTTTTTTGCCAAGAGTCTGAACGTTTACACAAACGCCATGAAAGCCTATTTCGACATAGACGAATTCCGCCGGAGCGACGGAGCCTACAGCTGGACGCTGGAACAGCTTTCCAGGCTTCCTGTTGACTGGTACGGCGGCGCCGACCTCTCCAAGCTGCACGACCTTACGGCGGCCGCGCTGTTCGGGAATTACAAAGGTGTAGACATCATCATCACCCACGCATTTTTCCCGGTTGTGGCGGCCCACCTGAAAGCTGAGCAGGACAACATCCCTTTGTTCGGCTGGGCTGAGAACGGATGGCTGACACTGTGCAACAGCCCTACCGTCAACCATGCGGACGTAGTGAACTGGTTTGTGGAAATGCGAAAGCGCGGGTTCAAAATCCGGCAAATCGGACATGACCGGAAATTTTGCCGGGAGTATTTTGCCGGCATGCGCTCCGCTGGGTTCCGCGTAATTGATCAGCCTCAGTATTATTACAAAAAATCCGAGGGCTTCCGGCACATTGAGGCAGCGGCGAAAAACGGAAGGCTGTATTACTGCCACAGCGAGGCGTATGAGTATTGCGTGGAAAACGTGTCCGCTGTGGAAAAAACAGACGATGCCGTGCAGTACGACAAGGTGCAGCCGGAGCAGCGAATCGACCTGTTCGACGCAAGTGTGTTCGCCTGTGTAAGATACCTGGAAAATCTTGAAAAGCAGAAAAAAGGGAAGGATTGGTGGGGAGAATGAGCAAGAAAAAGCGCAGCCGACCGGCCCCGCGGGCCGAACCCGCGCAGAAAAGGAGCGCTGCCTGGCTGTGCTCCCCGGAAGCATTTGATACTTTAACCTGCCAGGGGTATACCTCTCTGTCCCACAACCCGGAAATCTGCGCGGGAGTAGACACCATCGCCCGCCTTGTGGGCAGCATGACAATCCACCTTATGCAAAACGGGGAGGATGGGGACGTTCGCATAAAAAACGAGCTTTCCCGAAAGATAGACATCAACCCGAACGAGTACATGACGCGCTCGCAGTTCATGCAGTGGATTGTGCGGACGCTTTACCTGGAAGGGAACGGAAATTGCGTGGTGTGGCCCAAAACCCGCGCCGGAATCATTCAGGATCTGCGCCCTGTCCCCGCCGCTTATGTATCGTTTATTCCAGACGGGTGGGGGTACCGGGTGGCAATCGCCGGGCAGGAGTACAGCCCCCAGAAGGTGCTCCACTTCGCTGTGAACCCGGGGGAGTATTATCCATGGCTGGGCACCGGCTACCGCGTTTCGCTGGGGGATGTAGCGAACAACCTGAAGCAGGCATCCGCCACGCAAAAGGGGTTTATGTCCAGCAAGTGGAAGCCCTCCCTCATCGTGAAGGTGGATGCGCTGGCGGACGAGTTTTCTTCCCCAGAGGGCAGGCAGAGATTGCTGGAAAGCTACGTCATGTCCGGGGAGGCCGGGGCGCCCTGGCTGATTCCGGCGGAACAGTTCTCTGTAGAACAGGTAAAGCCTCTGACGCTCTCCGACCTGGCGCTGGACGCCATGGTAACGCTGGACAAGCGCACGGTGGCCTCTGTGCTGGGAATTCCGTCCTTTGTATTGGGGGTGGGGGATTTTGACAGGGACGCCTGGAATAATTTTATCAACACCACCATCATGCCGCTGGCGCGAATCATCGAACAGGAGATGACCAAAAAGCTTTTATACTCGCCCGACCTGTTCTTCCGGTTTAATTCCTGGAGCTTGTTCTCCTATTCCGTTACGGAACTGGTGTCGGCCGGGGCGGAAATGGTGGACAGAATGGCCCTTCGGCGAAACGAATGGCGAGGCTGGCTGAATCTCCCGCCCGATCCGGAGATGAATGAGTTGTTAGCTTTGGAAAATTACATTCCCGCTGACCGCCTGGGGGATCAGGGGAAGCTTCAGCAGGGAGGTGAATAAATGGAACACAGAACCATGAAGGTGGAAAAATTCCTCACCCGGGAGGAGGACGGAAAAAAATATCTGGACGGCTATTATTCTGTTTTCAATCAGCCGTATGAAATCTGCAAAGGCTGGATTGAAGAGATCGCCCCCGGGGCTTTTTCCCGTACCCTGCGGGAGGGCGGGGATGTAAAAGTGCTGTGGAATCACAACACCGATCTGGTACTGGGCAGCACGGAGAACCGAACCGCTTATCTTTCGGAGGACGAACGAGGCCTGCACGGCCCGGTGGAAATCAACGAGGCCGACCAGGACGCCCTGAACGCCTATGCCCGCGTAGGGCGCGGGGATGTGCGCGGCTGCAGCTTCGGGTTTGATATCCGGGCCATGGAGGAAAGCTGGGACGAGGACGGCACTTATCGCACAAGGCTGACGGATGTTGATCTGTTTGAGGTTTCCCCCTGCACGTTTCCGGCGTATAAGCAAACTACCGTATCCGCCAGAAGTGCGGAAAACATTCTGACGGAACTGAAAGAAAAAAGAAAAGAAAAATGGCGGGCGGAAATGCTGGCCCGGCTGAAAGGAGAATGAGAATCTATGGCACTGAAAGCAATTATGCTCCGCCGCTCCATCGAAAAGAAAAAAGCGGAACTGGAAGCGCTGCGGCAGAAGGACGCGGAGTTTTCCACCAGGGAAGCAGAACTGGAAACGGCCATCGGCGAAGCCGACACGCTGGAGGCGGAGCAGGCCGTGGCAGAGCAGGTGGAAAGCTACGAGGCCGAGAAAAAGGCGCATGAGGAAGCAAAAACCACGCTATCGGCTGAAATCCAGGGGTTGGAGGCAGATTTGGAGAAAGAGGAAAGTGAAGCTCCCCCTCCTCCGCAGGGCGAGAAGAAAAAGGAAAGGAAGGAAAGAAAAATGGAATTGAACAACGGGATTCGCTCCCTGCCTGTGGGCCGCAGGGCCTTTGACGCTCTGCCGCTGGAGCAGCGCCGGGAAATTGTGGCACAGCCCGAGGTAAAGGAATTTTTGGCGCGTCTGCGCAGCTACAAGAGCCAGACGCGGGAGATTTCCGGCGGGGAACTGACCATTCCGGTAGTATTTCTGGATCTGATTTCCGAAAATATGTACCGGTACTCCAAACTGCTCAACCGGGTGCGCGTGCGCAATGTGCGCGGCGAGGCACGGCAGACAATTGCCGGAACGGTGCCGGAGGCTATCTGGACAGAGATGTGCGGCGCAATCAACGAACTGACTTTTGCATTTAATCAGATCGTACTTGACGGCTATAAGGTGGCCGGGTATATCCCGATCTGCAACTCCATGCTTGAGGACAGCGACATCGACCTTGCGGGCGCAATCGTGGAAATGCTGTCCGAGGCTATTGGTCTTGCGATGGACAAAGCAATTCTTTACGGCAAGGGTGCAGCCAGCCATATGCCGCTTGGTATCGTGACGCGCCTTGCGCAGTCCTCCGCGCCGGAGGGGTATCCGGCAAACGCACCTGCGTGGGTGGATCTGTCCGATTCCAATATCATCACCATCAACGGCACGACCGGGACGATCCAGGAATTTTGGACCGCCTTTATGGCCGCTGCGGCGAATACGACCACGCTTTACAGCCGCGGCCGTATGTTCTGGGCGATGAACTCCCGTACATACTGGACGCTGCGCTCGAAGCTGATCCAGTTTAACTACGAGGGGTATCCGGTCACGAACCTGCCCGGCGTAATGCCGTTTGTTGACGGCGACGTGGACATCCTTGAGTTTATCCCGGACGGCGATATCATCGGCGGCTATGGAGATCTGTATCTGCTCGCGCTGCGCTCCGGAATGGTGATCGAATCGAGCAGAGAAGTGCAGTTCATTCAGGATAACACGGTGTTCCGCGGCAAGCAGCGCGCGGACGGTATGCCGGTAGTGCCGGGCGCGTTCGTCGCTATCAATATCAACAACGTCGCGCCGACCACAACGATGGATTTCCCGGCGGATACTGCGAACGACGCGCAGTTGACTGCGCTGTCTGTGGGGACGGAATCGCTCTCTCCCGCCTTCTCTGCGACGACTTACAGCTACACCATCGCCGCGGCGGCAAACGCAAGCGACAAGATCGAAGCTACTGCGGCGCAGGCAGGCGCAAAAATCGCTATCGCTTATAACGGCGCCAACGTGCGCAACGGCGGAACCGTAACATGGAAGGCAGACAGCAAGCCGTATCCCCTGACCGTAACCGTGACGCAGGGCAATAAAACCCGCGTGTATACCGTAAATGTGACCAAGGGGGAATAACTCCCCCAGCCGAAACCGGCCTGATCGGCTCGGGGGAAATCGGTAAGGCAAAAGTCGGGCAGAAAGGGGGATAACGGTGGCATACTCTCCAACAGTATGGTCCGACGGTGATCTTATCACCGCGGAAAAAATGAACAAACTTGAGCAGGGGGTCCAGAATGAGCAGGCCGGGCCGCAGGGTCCGGCAGGCCCGACGGCGGGATTTGGAACTCCGACCGCTACAGTAGATGCGAACACCGGCACACCAGAGGTGACTGTCACAGCGAGCGGCCCGGATACAGTCAAGGTTTTCGCGTTTGCGTTTAAAAACCTGAAAGGGGCAAAAGGCGACCCCGGAGCCGCAGGAGCCCAGGGACCAGCTGGAGCAACAGGACCAGCCGGAAAAGGCGTGAAGTCTATCGCGCTGACAACAACGAGCGGAGCCGTAACGGGCGGAACAGTGACGTTTGACGACGATTCAACCGCCTCTATCACTGTGACCGAAAGCGGGGCATAAAAATGACGCAGGCCGATCTTTTAACGCTTCTTCAAGCTGATTTGAATATCCTTTCCCCTGATGCGACGCGGCTTGCGCAGCTCCAGCACTTGATCGCCACAGCGATCCAACTAATTGCGCGCGAGGGGGCAATGCTGCAGGAGCCTTACTCCATAGAGGACGGCCATCTGATCGTGATGTATGCGGCCTATCTGTTCCGGAAACGGGCGACCGAGGAACCGATGCCGCGCATGCTGCGGTGGGCGCTGAACAACCGGATTTTTGGAGAGAAGGCGAAGCAATGAATCTTGATTCCGGCGTGGCTATGATTTGGCGGGGAAGCAACACCTCCCCCGCCGGGTCTATGCCCGCATACCGCTATGAAAAACTGTGTGAAAGCTATTACGGGGATAAAACCGTAGGCGTCACCCGCTTTTGGACGGCGAAGGCGCAGGACGACCGGGCGGATCTGCTGATACAAATCCAGCGGAACAGCGGGATATCCGCAGCGACCGACCGGTGCCAGCTTTCTCCGTACCTGGATTTGGAGGCCGCGGGAATGTACAAAATCCTGCAGGTGCAGCAGGTAACGGATGAAAACGGACTGCCAATGACAGATTTGACCCTGCAGAGAATCGAGGTGCTAGATGATGAATGAGGTTGTGCAGCTGCTCTTAGGGCTCACCGATAGAGTTTACCATTTTGAGGCCCCGGAAAACGCGGCTCCCCCTTACATCGTGTGGCAGGAAATCGGGCAGGGGGAAATTTTATCAGGGGACGACAGCCAGGACACATACGCCACAGCCGGTACCATCGATATTTTCAGCCGGAACGAAAAGGAATCGCTTGTCTCTTCCGTTTACCGGGCCCTGAACAGCGCTTACATTTCCTTTTTTAAAAAATCGGTGCAGTACGAGCCGGACACAAGGCTGATTCACACGGAATACGAGTTTGACGTGCTGGGGGAGGACGGTGGAGAATGGCAAGTGTGAAGCTGCGCACGTCGGATGCGCTTATCCGGCAGTTGTCTCAAATCAGTGGAGAAGGAGCGGACGAGGCGGCGAAGCGGGCGATTTACGTGGGCGCCGGGTACATGGCGGAACGAATAAAAGAGAGCCTGCGCGGGGTGGTGTCTGAAAACGCCACCGGAGATCTGGAAAAATCCCTGGGCATTACCACCATCAAACTAAACAGAAGAGGGGACTGGGCGGCAAAAATCGGATTCCACGGCTATGACCGGAAGGGCACGTCCAATATCCTCAAAGCGCGAATTTTGGAATCTGGCAGCAGCAAGCAGCGCAAGCGGCCGTTTTTTAGCCCGGCGGTAAAGAAATACCGCACAATCGCGGAGGAGCGAATGAAAAACGAGGCCGAAATGACGATAGAAAAATACTTGGAGGGAGGAGTAAATGGCATGGATTGGCGTAAGATACCCGCGCTTTTGCCCTTACACCGTACAGATCCAGGAGGACGGCTCTGAGCTGGAGGTGTTGGGCACCGGAAAAGTGATGGGCAAGGCCATGCGTATTAGCACCACTATCAGCGCCGACCCGGTAATCCAGTATGCGGACGACGGTCCCGCCGAGGTGGTGACGGAATTCAACAGCGGCACCATCACAAACGAAAACAACGACCTGATGGCCTCTGTGGTGGCTGATCTTCTGGGCCACACCCTGCTGGTCGTGGTGATTATTGCTAAGGCCGACGATAACCCGCCATACTGCCGCGTGGGGTGGGTGGAATCCCGAATTTTGAACAACGTGCGCAGCTATGTGGGGCAGGTTTACATGCGGGTGAAATATTCCCCGCCCGGGAAGGATTTGCAGACGAAAGGGCAGAGCATCACCTTTACCGGGGCCACTCTCAACGGCACCATCATGCTGAACGCGGATCGGGAATACGAGCGGCACAAGGATTTCACCACGCTGAACGAGGCCATCGCATATATTGACAAGCTGCTGAACGTGGGTGGGGAAATTCCAGAGCTGACCGTCACCACAGTGCCCACCAACGCCGCGACCGGGGTAGCCTTGGACGCCGATGTGGTGGCGACCTTTTCCAATGTAATTGACCACGGGAGCGCGGCTCTGTTTAATGCCACCACTTATGAGCCTGTGGAGTTTTCCAGCAGCTTTGACGGTACAAAAAAGATTCTCACCGTTTCCCCGACGGAAAACCTTACCGCCTCCACCAAATACCTCTTTGTCTTAACCGGCGTAGTGGACGCATACAACCAGGCACTGGAGGATAAAGCGATCACTTTCACCACGGGCACGGGAGGTTGAACATGGCAAAAATTGAGCTGAAAGGGCGGGAATACCCCCTGCTGTTCGATATGAATCTGCAGGAAAAAATCCAGGAACGCTACGGGGACGTGAGGAACATCACCGCCCAGGTGCTGCGGTACGCGGAGGCCCGATGGCTGCTGGCGGAGGCCATCAACGAGGGATTCCGGCATGAAGAATATTTTAACGGAGCTCCACACAGGGAAATCACCACAGAGCAAGTGGGGGTGATCACCTCTTTTTCCGATTTTTCCAGCGGGAAAATTGCTGGGGCTCTGCTGGATGCCCTAAATGAAAGCCTGGAGGGCGGTAAAAAAAAATTGACGCTGGAGGATTTGGAACAAGCGGGTTTGAAAATCTTGCAGGAGACAGCACAAAAATCAACTTCCGCCGAATAAAGGCGCTTGCCATGCATTACCTGGGGTACAGCTGGAAAGAGTACGGCTTATCCCAAATGAAGGATATTTTGGCAGAACTAGAAGAAATTATCAATATTTTAAGTGGGAAGGGGGCGGAACAGCGTGCCGGGGAACCAGAATAGAAGCGTAGGGCTTGATATTTCTGTGAAAGGGGAAAAGGAATTCAAAGCCTCGCTAAGTGAAATCAGTGCGGCGCTGCGGGTGAACAACGCCGAGCTGGAGCAGGTAAAAGCGGCCTACGATGGGAACGAGAATTCCATTGATGCCCTCACCGCCAAGTACGATGTGCTCGATCGCACCCTGCTCACCCAGAAGGAACGCGTGGAGGCTTTGGAGGATTCCCTGGAAAAGACCGGAAAGCGGTATGGGGAAACCGATCAAAGAACCTTGCGTCTCAGAGAATCCCTGATCAAGGCCCAGACACAGATGACCAAGACAGAAAAAGAACTGGAGGATGTGTCCGAGGCCTTAAAAAACACAGACCAGGAAACCGAAAAGCTGTCCCTTTCCCTGGACGATATCGCAAGCGCGGCAGGGATCGAACTCCCTCCCGCGCTTTCTTCGTTAACGGAAAAGTTGGGCGGGGCCTCGGGGGCCTGCCTTGCGTTGGTGGGCAGCCTGGGCGCAGTGGTTACGGGGCTGGTAAGCGCCAGCATGTCCACCGCGCAGACGGCAAAAGACTTGCAGGTAATGTCGCAGACTACCGGCCTCACGGTGGAGCAGCTGCAGGAATTATCCTACGCCAGCGCAGCCCTGGGTATAGAAGAGGATGAAGTCCAGGACAAGATGAAGGACTTAACCTCCGCCATGCGGGAGGCGCGGGACGGCTCTGAGGACGCGCAGCAGGCCTTTGAAAAGCTGGGTGTAAGCATTACCGACCGGAATGGGGAGCTGCGAAACGCCGGAGACGTGTTCTTCGATGTGGTGGATTCTCTGGGAAGAATCGAAAATGCCACCGAGCGGGATGCTCTGGCCATGCAGATTTTCGGCGAGGAAGCGCAGAAGCTGAACCCCATCATCGAGGCGGGAAGCGGCACAATCAACGCTCTGGCTCAGGAAGCGAACAATCTGGGGTATGTGATGGACGGCAATACGGTGGAAAGTTTTTCCGAGCTGGACACTGCTTTTGAAAAATTTCAAAAGCAGGCTGACGCGGTAAAAAACTCTTTTGCGTCCGCCCTTCTCCCCGTACTGACCGCTCTTTTTAACGCGATTTCCAGTATTCCCGCCCCGGTGCTGCAGACGATGGTCGTCCTGGTGGGAATGGTTACCACTGTTTTGACAGTAGTAAAGGCTATAAAAGAAATGTCGTCTACAGTTTCGTCTGTCAAAAGCTTTTTTGATACCTTTGACAAATCCAGCTTGAAAACAACCGCTATCGTTTTAGGGGCTGTGGCAGCGCTGATCGCTTTGGCCGCCATCATCGCAGTAATCATCGGGAAAAGCGGGGAAATAGAGTCAGCAATGAAATCCGTGAGTACGAGCGTAGGAAATATCCAGAGTTCTGTTACGGATGTGCAGACTAACTACAGAAACGTTCCCCGATACGCCAGAGGAACTAGTTTCCACCCCGGAGGCCGGGCCGTAGTAGGCGAGGAGGGGCCTGAGCTGGTAGACCTCCCCGCCGGCACACGGGTGTACAACGCCCGCCAGACAAGCAGGCTGCTTTCCGGCGGGGAAACGAACATTTATTACATTACCATCGACGCAAAGAGCGTCGAAGAGTTTGACGATATCGTGAGGATTGCCAATCAGAAAAAGTCCAGCATCCGGCAAGGAAATGTGAAAAAGTAAGGGGGTGAGATTGTGGCGACTTTAAAAATTGAGTGTGCGGATAGCATAGGAGCATTAACCAAAAAAACGCTTTATGTAGATGGGGAAAAGACTGCGCTTTATGCTGTAGATGATGATGAATACTTTTGGTTTCAAGGGATAAAAGAATATGTAGGGTATCATAAAGCGACAGTCGAATTTTCCGGCGTAATTCACAACGATATTTTTAATTATAGCACTAGCTATATTGCAGGATATACGTTTACTGCAACAGATTTAAGTTTTTTAAATACTTCTAATCTCATTTCTGCAAAATTAGTATTAAATGTATTTTGGGTAAAACCAACTGGCGCAAATGTTAATCTGGCTTCAGCGGGATATCCTATAAAAATTGTTTCCGCTAAATATTCGGAAGGCGGAGCAGCAACACTCCATGGATTTTCACAAGCAGCGGCAGATGAAAGAAATTTATTTAAATATGTTGAAAATGTCGAAAGTAGTCAAACGGTAGAAGTTGATTTGTCAAATTCTACAAGCGTAATAAAAAACTTAGTAGAAAATCGACTTATTATAACCACAGTTGGATCCTCATATCCTCAAACTAAAATATACGGAATAGAATCATCTTCTGCTCCGTATATCGAAATCGAATATCTCAGCGACGATACGCCGCCAACAGCTTCTCCTCTTTCTCCTGTTTCAGACGTTGTAAACGGAGATAAACCTATCACCTTTACATGGAGCTATTCTCAGGATGTAAACGAGCCGCAAAGCCATTACTCGATCCAGCAGCAAACATCCAGCGGATGGCAGGATTTAATTCCCAAAACAGCCGGAACCGCTCATACAGCGACAGTACCGGCAGGCACTTTTACGGCAGGGCAGGCAGCGTGGCGCGTTATGGTTTGGAGCCAAAATGGCACAGTTGCATCCCAGTGGAGCGACCCGGCCTATATCATTGTCCAGTCCCAGCCGAAAGCGCCGAACATTACCAGCGCCGGAACAAGCCCCAGCCCCACTTTTGCGTGGCAGGCAGCCCAGCAGCAGGGCTATGAAATCATTCTGGGAGATTATCAAGCCGGAGTAAAGTATGGCACGGAAAAAACATGGACTTATCCGGGAACGCTGCAAAACGGAAATGTGACTTTTCAAATCCGCGTGCAAAACGCGCAAGGGATTTGGAGTCCGTGGGCCGGGGTGGAAACGTATATTTCCAATGTACCGCAAGGCACGGTATCGCTTTCCGGGAACGTCAAGGATCAAGCCGTATCTCTTTTATGGACTTCCAGCGGGCTGACAGCTTCGCAATACCATGTTTTGCGGGACGGGAAAGTGATTGCCGCTACTCAAAGCACAGCTTTCACGGACTACTATTCCGCCGGAAAATGCGCTTATCAGGTGTATGCAATGCTTTCTGGAGGATATTACACGCCGTCAAACGTACTGACGGAAATCGTGAAACCAAAATACGCCATGATTTCCCTTACTTCCTCAATCTCATGGATTCCTCTGCGCATCAAAAGCGGAGGGCTTCCGACCTACGGCAGCGAAATGCAGGCGCAAGCGGCGTTTGTCCATTATCAGGGCCGGGAACTTCCCGTGGCCTATACGACCGGATTTTTGGACAAATCCTATACCTACTCTTTTTCGTTTTTGCGGAAAGAAGATATGCAGGCGTTTGCGAAGCTGTGCGGCCAGATGGTAATCCTCAAAACTCCGCAGGGTGAACGCTCCATAGGAATTTTGACCGGGATTTCCGCCACCCGGCAAAACAGAATCAATGATTTTTCCTTCTCCATTACGGAGATTGATTTTTCGGAGGTGGAGTTGAATGCCTGAAATCAAATCAAAGTTCCTGCTTTCCAGAAATAACGTGGATTTCAGTGAGCTGTTGGCCGTAGACGGGGGAAATCCCACAATCCGAATGGTTGTGAGTGCGGAGGTCAAAATGGTTTTGGAAGGAACATTTTTGCAGAATCCGCAGATGAATTTCATCCAAGATCATTTGAAACCTGTGTTTTACATCGACGGGAAAGGCTATCAAGTAGGCGAATACATCGTAACGGACGCGGTGCTGAATACGGTTGACGGCACGCGGAAAGAACTGGAAATCACCGCATATGATCTGACCTATCTTGCGAAGCAAAGCAAAATCGAAGATCGCCTATTGATCAAAGCCGGAACGCTCTACACGGATGCGATTCGCGCGCAGATTGTCGATTCCGGGATTTTAAACTTTATCGTTGTGCCTAACACAGCCACTTTTGCCACGGATCGGGAAGACTGGGAGCCGGGAACAAGCCGACTGCAAATCATCAACGATTTGCTTTCCGAAATCAACTATAACTCTTTGTGGATGGATTTGAGCGGCACGGTGCGGGGAACTCCCTATCAGCAGCCGCTTGCGGAAAACATCACGATAGAGTACAGAAACGACCAGTACAGCATTTTGTACCCGGATGACAGCAGCACAACGGATATTTTTGATAAGCCGAATGTTTTCATTGCCGTTGTGGAAAATCCGGATCTCCCCGAAAATCTCAGGGCGGAAGCTGTAAACGATGATCCCACGGTTCCGTATTCCACCGTGAACCGTGGGCGTATCGCACAATATGAAAAGCTGGATAATATCGCATCTCAGGCCGAACTTCAGGCCTATGTGGATAATTTGAAATTCAAAAGCCTGATGTCCACGCAGGAAATAGAATTTTCAACGGCTGCAAATCCGGTTCACAGCGCCTTTGATATCATCGGATTTTATAAGGACGATCTTACCGGAATCTACGAAGAAACCGAATGGAGTTTTCCCTTTACGCCGGGGCAGGCAATGACGCATCGAGCAAGGAGGGCAATTTTCGAATGATTGAGAATGAGCAGCAGCTTGCGGAGCTGATTCCGGCAGAACCGCCGGAGCAAACGATTGCAACGATTGCAAGCATAGGGACAAGCGGGATTGTGCTGGATTTCGGAGAGAAAGAGTATTCCTGCAATCAAGGAATAAAATTTTCTGTGGGGCAGAGAGTTCTTGTTGAGAAAAGATCTGGAACCTATGTTGTAGTCTGCCCGATTGGGGCGCCGATAACAGAGCTTGTTGCAGACAAAGCAACGTATGCAGACAACGCAGGAACAGCGGAAACAGCCACAACAGCCACTAATGCAACAAACGCGACCAATGCAACAAACGCGACAAATGCAGAAAACGCGGAAATCTCAGAGATGGCGAAGTCTATCCGATCCCCTATCAATTCTCAAAAGATCCAGTTTAACGTGAGTGGCGGGGTACTTAGCTATAGAGTTGGAAGCAGCTCTTGGGTTGCGCTGCAGAACGCTTGAAGGAAAGGATGCGAGTAAATGCAGATAGAAAGCAAGAAAAAGAAGCTTTGCCTGGAGCCTTTGCGCGGGATCATCACTCAAGGGGAAAAAATGGCGGACACAGTCATATTTCGCCTTCCGGCTACCTATGGGGCACTGATCCTTTCGGATCTATCCTGGCAAATCCGCGCCGCCAGCGAAAAAAACACGCTTGTTACCGCGGATCTTACCGCCTCTTCCGGAGGAGAATTTTGCCTCGTGCAATGGGAGGTTTCCGCAGATTTTACTGCTGTTTCCGGAGCTCTCTCTCTCATGCTTGTAGGTACTGATTCCGAAGGAAACGTAGTGATCAAGTTCCCCGGGGATGATCCAATCTGGATCCGGGATTCTGAGACGGGAGAATACGCCCCGCCTCCGGACGTGCTTGAGCAAGCCATCATAGGGATTCAGCAGGCGCAAGCAGCTCTGGAAAGCGCACAGGAAAGCCTGGAGGATGCTGCCCAGGCGCTGCAAAACACAACGGCAAACTTCCGCATACTAAACCATTATGATAGCCTTCCGGAGCTGCAGTCCGCTATCACAAATCCATCCGTGGGTGACGCATATGGCGTGGGGGATCCTACGGTAGTGTATGTATGGAATGGATCTGCCTGGACGCAGCTCCCCGGCGTGTTGGTTTCCCCTTCCTTGCCCATGTCCGTTGCCAACGGCGGCACTGGCGGCACCACCGTAACGGAAGCGCTTGCCAACCTTGGTGCGCAGGCAAGCAACAACCTTTTGGTGAATCCCCGATTTAAGTACAACAGCCGGGATCAGCAGAGCTATACGGGGATGCTTTGGGGACTTGATGGATGGTACTGCTCAAACATAACGCAGTCAGGGAATACCCTCACATCTTCGGATAATTCCGCCAACATTCAGCAAACCATAAAGAATCAAAGTCAGGTTTATGGGAAAACCGTTACAGCCTCTATAAAACAAAATGGAGGAAATGTAATTTACAGCACCGCGCAAATCCCATCTTCCCCATCGTCAACTACAGAGTACATCAACGTTTCCACAGGATTTGGAAATCTTGTCGTTTGGTACAACTCTCAAGAAGGAAAGCTAAATCTATCTATTTTTGTGTCATCTGGGAATTCTGTTACCGTGGACGGCGTAAAGCTTGAACTCGGCTCCGTATCCACCTTGCAGGCAGAGCTTGACAATCCTCCCCCGGAAGATGTGGAAAAGCTCAAGCTCGATATGTATGATCTTGATCCGGGCAGATGTGCCTACTTACCTTGGCACAACGAAAACCTGCTGGACAACTGGTATTTTGTCGGCGGTGGTTCCCAGCAGGGCGGCGGGCAGTTCCCCATCAATCAGAGAGGGGAAACGTCTTGGAACACCGGAGGCTATCATCTGGATAGATGGAAACAGGAAATAGACGGATCCGGGGAACTTGGAGAAGAAGGATTTACGCCCGCAGTTACACAAACGATGGCAACAGCCCAACCGGTTGAAGAATCCGTTTTTAAAAGGTTGCTCGGAAAAAAGGTTACGATTTCAGCATTACTTAGCTCGGGTGAATTTAGATCGCGTACAATACAATTTCCTAGCGATATTTCTCAAGGTTTTGTAGAAAGTGTTGCGTTTTCAAATGGAGGCGAAATTTGTATTGCTTCATATCCTGGTACTAAAACTTATCAGTTATGTAGGATTTATATTCCATCTGATTCTAACAAGCTAACTTTTGCCGCTATCAAAGTGGAACTTGGTCATCTCTCCACCCTTGCCCGAAAAGATGAATCCGGGAACTGGGTTCTCAACGATCCGCCCCCGAATTTTCAGCAGGAGCTGGCGAAGTGCCAGAGGTATTTTTGCGTTGTAGATCCATCTTATTACTCTGGCGCGCTTTATTCTTCCAATGCGGCTATAGTAAACATTCCAACGTCCGTCCCAATGAGAATACCGCCCACAGTAAAAGGCGCATCAGCACAATTGGCTGCAAGAATCTTTTTGTCTGATGGCACAGAAATTTCAGCTGAAAATGTTTCATTTACATCTCAAGGGTCAAATTCAAACGGAATAAAGCTTCATGTAACGGGGATTACATCCCAACAAAGTGATAGTATGTTGGTTTTGAAAGATTTTGCCTTTGAATTTTCCGCTGATTTGTAAAAGGAGGCCCGCATGGAAAATCTTTATGAAATCACACAGGAGCAGCCGGAGATCGAAATGCCGGAGCCGTATCACGTGTACGCGCAGACGGACGAGCAGGGGCGGATCATCGCCGTCAACAGCTCCGCGTTTGTTTCCGCTGAATGGGGCACGGAGATTGATTCCGGATTCGGGGACAAGCACCATCACGCACAGGGGAACTATTTCCCACAGCCTATCTATACCCACGACGGAATCCCGCGCTATAAGCTCGTGGACGGAGCAGCGCAGGAGCGCACGGAGGAAGAGATCGAGGCGGATAGAGCAGCGATTCCGGAGCCTGTTATCCCACCCACAAATGCGGAACTGGAGGCAGAAAACAAGCTTTTAAGAGCGCAGCTTCAAGCGGCAACCGATCGGCAGGATTTCATTGAGGACTGCATCGCAGAAATGGCGATGGTAGTATACGCAGTATGATAACCGCAATTCAGCGGTTTTTAAGGAAAATCATTTTCAATTTTGAAAGGATGGTACAAATGATGGCTATGTTTTTTGCACAGAGAGTGATCCTCGGGAAAAACACCTTTGCGGAAGTGCCGAAGGCTTTGAAAGCGGGCTGCGCGGAAGTGCTGCTCGAAAGCGGCCTGCCGGAGCTTGTCCCCGCTGAGTACGGCGGAACCGCCGCGGAGTAAAAGGGGGGGGAACGCGCGGATGACTGATCAACGGTACATGGAGATCGTCAAGGCGTTGGCCTACGGGGAAGCGCCCTCGACGATTGCAGAGGCGGAAAGCGCCCGCGTGGAAGAAGTGGAGGCCATTGCCACGCAGGACGCGGACAAGGTTTCGGCGCGGCGCGCTGCGTTGAAGGAGGCGGGGTATCTGTGAAGGGCATTGACGTATCCAGCCATCAGGGCCTGATAGATTGGGCAAAGGTGAAAGCGTCCGGCATTGAGTTTGCCATTGTGCGGGCAGGCTACGGCCAGTATTCCACGCAGGTGGACGCCAAAGCGCACCAGAATTTTTTTGGCGCGCTCGGCGCTGGGCTTCATGTGGGCGCGTACTGGTTCAGCTATGCGACCACGCCGGAAGAGGCAAAAGCAGAGGCTGATCTTTGCGCGGACACGATCGAAAAGTACAAGGGGAAGCTTGACTTTCCCGTGTACTTTGATTACGAGTATGACAGCGAGATCTACAGCAAGCAGAAAGGCGTCACGCCCACGCAAGCCCTGCGGGAATCCCTTGCAAAGGCTTTTTGCGAAGAGATCGAGGCAAGAGGCTGGCGCGCAGGCGTTTACACCAATCTGGATTATTTGCGAACCCGCTGGCGCATGGATGCCCTGAAATCGTGGGAAATCTGGCTTGCGGACTACACTGGCAGCCCGGATGTTTCCTGCGGCATGCAGCAGACCGGCAGCACGGGGAAAATCAACGGCATTTCCGGCAACGTGGACACCGACACCGCTTTCACAGACTATCCCGCGCTCGTGCGTGAAAAGGGATGGAACGGCTTCAAGGCAGAGGCCGCAGGCTGGACGAGTGACACGACGAACGGCACGGACAATCCCGTTATCATCGCATCTGATGCCCATTACACGGTGAAAATCACCGGCGAAGATATTGGCCTTGTATGCGGTGAGAGTGGAGGCAAGCCCGCGGCGTTCCGCCTTGTGCGCT
>ERZ1090881.501-NODE-504-length-18608-cov-12.988789_pt1 | contig 18608 bp, 32 predicted proteins | sample MGYA00478470_ERZ1090881 | MGnify/ENA primary metagenome ERZ1090881 (study PRJEB33644, sample SAMEA5815736) | chicken gut metagenome | biome: Chicken; feature: Gastrointestinal Tract; material: Caecum | place: Ireland | collected 2019-01-01 | study: A study of the...
ACTCCGACCACCTTGATAACAAGAGAAAACTTGAAAGAAAATAAAAATTATTATATAATATAAAAATAATAAAGGCCCATACAGCAAATTTTTTATATAATAGAACTACATATTTATAGATGCAGTCTGGATTAGAAGATGATGTGGTGAACGAACTAATCTGTATTAAGTTAAATCCATTGGGCCTTGATTTATAGGGGATTGGTGTAATGGTAGCACGCGAGGCTTTGACCCTCTCGGAAGAGGTCCGAATCCTCTATCCCCTGCCACCAAGAGCAACATGAATGGAAACCATGTATAAGTCTCTTATTTATTCGCGGAGGTAGCGTTTAAAAGCACGCATCCTTTAAAGAGTACCTCATAAACCGCGGTATGAGGTTTCGACGTACAAGTACACGCGAAGAGTTTACGGTTAACTCTTGAAACCGTTTATATAGGGCGGTAGCTCAGTTGGTAGAGCGCGTAATAAAATGAGCTTTGCTTTAAAGCTCTAACAGCAATATTCTATTTGGTCTTGTAAACCCGATGTCGTTGGTTCGAGTCCAACCCGCCCTCTTTTAATTTAATAAGGAGGTATGACCTATGCGTAACTGCACAGATTGTCCCTATGAAAGATGCTGTGATAGTGCCATGTATATGGAAGGATCCTCCAGTGGTACATCACTCTTTTATGGATAGTCTAAAAAAAATCTTAGGAAAACTATTTAAGTAATTTACTTAAATAGTTAGTTGCGGGAACGGAGGTCAATAGCTCCGAACAGTAAGATAAGTAGAAGCATGTCACCGTGATGAAATGCTGGTAAACATAATGGTCTTAAAAACCATCGAGCTAAGCTCTTGCGGGTTCGAATCCCGTCGGTGGCACCATAATATCTTGGCTCCTATCGCTCCTCAAATGGGGAACTTGCGGAAACCGAGGTATGAAGCGCAGAACAGAAAGGTCATACGAGCGTGTAACCTCCATTCCCGCATATCCATCGTTGCAGCGATGTTTACATATATTTATTTATAAGTAAAAATATGTAAGTTCATGGCTCTGCAAAGCTATGAACAAAATGGCTAGAGGCTATAGAGTTTTCTATAGCCTCTTTTTTTTATTTGGGCAGAATAATTTTATTTGCTTAAAGCAAGAATCATAATAAAATGAGAAAAGATTTGGGCTACAGAAAGGAGAATGTGTCATGATAACTATCGGAGTGAATACCGGTAAAAAGCCTTTCTATAATGCTGCTAGTTTTATTTGTGATTTCTAGAGCGATGTAGCAAATTTACCTACAAATCGAGGCGTAGGTAGTACTGCTAAAGTTCTAGAAAATGGTAATTTTTATATACTAAACTCAGAAAAATAGTGGATTTTATAGACTAGCTCCGGCGGCGGTGGAGGGCTACCTCCAGAGGATACTACTATCATATACGATGGTGGAGTAGTTACCGCAGAAGGTATGGATACTATCATATACGATGGCGGAATGATTAACGCATAAGGGGGGTAAAAAGTGGCAGAAGTTACATATAATACTATATTTAAATTTAAAAGAGGTAACGCGGCGGCTTGGGCCAGCGTTAATCCCATTCTTGAAGCCGGTGAACCAGGCTTTGAATTAGATACTGGCAAGTTAAAAATCGGTAATGGAGCAACCCCTTGGAATGAACTAAACTATATTAATAGTAACTTGATAAGCGTTGACGTAGATAACCAATCTATTATTATAGATGGATTAGGACAAATTTCTTTAAAAGGATTTACCGAAGCGCAATCTGGCCAGTCAATTAGAAAAAATGAACAAGGCTCATTAGAATGGTATACCCCGATTTCCCAAGAAGAATTAGATTCGCTTATTAAGGCTATCTCTATAGGCGGAGTTGACCTCCCAGTAGAAGATAATCGTGTAGCTATCCCCATAGGTACGCAAGATAACTTAGGTGTAATTAAAGGTAGTGAATTAGATAACCAAGTTAGTATTCTCTCTGACGGAACAGCAGAAATCAATTCCGTTAGTACAGATAAAATTATTAATGCTGTAGATTCCGTTCTTGTTCTAGATTGCGGAAATGCTACAGCTACAAATTAAAATAAATAAGGAGGCATATGGATGTCTACATTAAATGCTAGAATTTAGCTTAGACATGATACCGAAGAAAATTGGCAACTAGTAGGCGACACCTTAATTCCTCTTGCTGGCGAAGCTTGTCTAACCACTGATGGAGACAACAAAGGAAAAGTTAAATATGGTGACGGCACTAGTACATGGAATCAGTTGCAATATTCTGGCGGTCAGGATGTTGTTGAAGTCGATTCTTCTATTGTTACTTTTGATGATGACTTTACCTTTACTTATCAATTCGGTAAGTATGCTCCCGGCAGCGACGGTTAGGTAACCGTTCCTGCTACTGGCAAAACTCTTGACGCTCTTCTTCTGGACGCTTTTGCGGAAGAGAAGAATCCTACTATTACTCAGCCTTCTGCCACCGTTTCTTCTTCTCAAATGAAGGCTTATGAGGCTGGTAGTAACGTAACTGTTAACTATAACACAAGCTTCAATGCTGGTAAATATCAATATGGTCCTGCTACCGGCGTTACCGCGACATCTTATAGCGTAAGTCTTGGTGACGAGACTCTTACCACTGCTTCTGGCAGCTTTGCCCAGATTCAAGTCGAAGACGCCACCAATATAAGAATTTCTGCTTCTATCGGTTATAGCCAAGGCGCTGTTCCTCTTACTAATCTTGGTAATGAGTACGCAGCTGGCCAGATTAAAGCAGGCACCGCTTCCGCAAATAGCGGCTATATAACCGGTTATCGTCAGATATTCTATGGACCCGATAGTGGAACAGGCGCGATTACTAGCGCTACTATTCGTGCTTTAACCCCCGGTAGACGCGCTGCCGCGGCTACTACAATCAATAGTATCCAGGCTCAGACCGGAACTAAGAGAATTATAATCGCTGTTCCTCAGTCTTCTGGTCTTGAAGTCACTGCGGCTAATATAACCACTAGCCTTAATGCGGACGTTACTTCTAGCTATGTAAAGCAAGAGGCGGCTGTCCAGGTCGAGGGCGCCAATGGTTATACTGCTGCACCATATGATGTATTTGTTTACCAACCTGCTTCTATTGATCCAACTGAGAATCATAAAGTAGTTCTTGGTTAATTAAAGGAAAGGAGATAAGATAATGGCTGTTATAAATAAAGATGTTACTTATATGGCACTACCTCTGGCTATTCGTAGAGGTAATCCTTTCCCGATAGACGAATATGCCGTATGGTATGACATGGGAGAGCTAACTACTTATGCTCAAACCAATCCTGTTGCCTATGTTGGTCAGATTGTAACTTTAGTTAATGAGTCAGCTAGTACAGTTGAAGCTTATATGATTCAAAATACAGCTGGCAATCTGATGAAACTTGCTTCTACCACAGCGTCTGGAGACCTTACCGAAGATGTCCTTGAACTTCAAGGTCAAGTAACCAGTATTCTTGCTGCTATTGGTACAAAAGGCGGAGAAAGTTCTATTGCTGCTAATAATCTTTGGGCTGCCATTGAAGAAATAAAGGCTGCTTATGAAGCTGCTGATACTTCTATCGAGGGTATGTTTGAAAATTATTACGATAAAACTGAAACTGATGGCCAGATTGATAGTAAAATTGCTACTGCCATTAGTTCTACTTATAAACCCGCTGGTTCTACTACTTATGTTGGACTACCCGCTCCTTCCGCAAGTGAAGAGGGTAAGGTTTATAATGTAAGTGATGCTTTCACTACAGATGAAGACTTCGTAGAGGGAACTGGAAAAAGCTATCCTGCTGGAACCAATGTCGTCTGTATTGATTCTGATGATGCGGGTACTTACAAGTGGGACGTTCTTTCTGGATTTGTAGATTTAAGCGCTTATGAGACTACTTCTTCTGTTGATGGTAAACTTGCTAAGAAGGTTGACAAGGTTGAAGGTTCTTCTCTTATACAAGATACTCTTATTACCAAACTTACCAACATGGCTCAAATAGACGGAGTAGCCGCTGGAGAGTTAGAAATAGATGGAGAAAGTCATGAACTAAGCATTGTAGCTGTTGATTCGTCTAAGGTTACTGGACTAGCGGCGGCTCTTGCCGGTAAAGTCAATGTTGTTGCTGGTTCTTCTCTTGTTCAAGATACTTTAATTAGTAAACTGTCTGCTCTAGCCACTATTAACAATGTTAATTAGACCGACTTTAGTCTTTCTGGTGGAACTCTTGCTCTCAAAAATATTGAAATGTCTAAAGTTAATGGTCTTGAGACAGCTCTAGACGGAGTTATAACTGCCGTTCAGGTTAATGGCACTCCAATTCTTGCGGCTGATGGCACTGTTAATATAGGACTCGCGGCGGCCGGTACTGCGGGCGTTGTAGTAGGCAGCGCAGCTGCTAATAAGGTTTCTGTAGGCGCCGACGGCACTATGGAAGTCAATAGCTTAAATGTTGATAAATTAGTCCAAACCGGAGAATTAATTCTCAATGGTGGAGACGCTACTGTTGAATAATGAAATGGAGTTGATATAAAGTATGGCTACACTTAATACCAGAATCCAATTAAAGTATGATACTTATAATAATTGGTATACTAACAATCCTGTACTAAAGACCGGTGAGTTAGCTATTGCTGAAATTCCTGCGGACACAGGAACAGTACCTAATGAACCAGCATACTTACTTAAAGTAGGTAATGGTACAGCCCATTTCAACGATTTAGACTGGATAAGCGGTAAAGCCGCTGATGTTTATGCTTGGGCTAAAGCTGCTACTAAGCCGACGTATCAGGCTTCTGAAATCACTGGCCTTGAAGATTTCATCGCTGGTGAGATTCAAGATACCAATACTAAGTACCAAATTGTTAAAAATGGCAATATGGGCTTCAAACTCCAGTCTCAAGAAAAGGGAGTTGGAACTTGGACAGATGTAAATACAATTACTCTGACCGCTCCTACATACACTCTTGATGAAGGTAGCACCAATGGTACTGTTGCTTTCAATGGAGAAGATGTGCCTGTTCATGGCTTAGGCTCTGCTGCCTATACTGCATCTACTGCTTATGATGCTGCGGGCGCTGCTGCTGGAGTACAGACTACATTAACTGGTACTGCTTCCGATGCCTCTAGCGCGAATACCATATATGGCGCTAAAAAGTACGCGGACGAAAAGGCTACCGCCGCTCAAACCGCTGCTGAAGGACATGCGGATGATTTAATTGCTGCTTTAGATAGCGATGGTCAAACTGCTGGAACCGGCGAAGTAATTAGCGTAGTTACTCAGGCCGACGGAGTCATTACCGTTTAGAAAAAGACTCTTGCTGAAGCTGATATTCCGGCTCTTACTACCGCCAAAATAACCGGGCTAGATACAGCTCTTGCTGGAAAGTAGGATAAATTAGTCTTTAATACAGCTTATAACGCTAGTTCGAATAAAGCCGCTACCATGGCCGATGTTAATAATGCTGTTTCTGGACTTTCTGGTGCCATGCATTACGTCGGTGAGTCTACCACAGATCCATCCGGTGGTACTGCTACTGTAGAAGGTCATGAAGATTGGGCTTCTGGTGACGTCGTAACTTATAAGGCGAAAGAATATGTTTACGATGGTGAGAATTGGCGTGAGCTTGGCGACGAGTCTAGTTTTGCTGTAAAAGGCTCTATCGTTGACGCTGATATTGCTGCTGGAGCTAATATTGCTCAAAGCAAGATTGCCGGTCTTGAAGCTGCTCTTGCTAGCAAGGCGACTCCTGCGAATATCACTAGCGCTATTCAGGCTCTGGATATGGCCAGTGTTAGTGTTGGCACTGGCAAGAAAATTACAGCCATTGAAGAAGTCGATGGCGTGGTCAGCGTAACGACTGGCGCTATTGTTGCTGGCGATATTCCTGAGCTTCCTCAGAGCAAGATTACCAATCTAACTACTGATCTTGCTGCTAAGGCCAATGCCTCTACTGTAACTGCTCTTGGTGGACGCGTTGATACTCTTGAGACTGCTATTGGCGAAGGCGGTTCCGTTGCACAATAGATTACTGATGCTATTAACGCATTAGATAAGGGCGATTCCAATACTCCTAATCAGTTTGTAACATCTGTCTCTCAGAATAATGGTCTTATTAGTGTCGCTCGTGCTCAACCAACAATAGCCAATATCAACGGACTTCAAGATGCTCTTGATGCTAAAGCTAATACTGCTGACCTCGCTGATGTAGCCACTAGTGGCTTAATCGACGATCTCACTCAAACTAATACACTAATCTTAAATTGCGGTAGCTCTAGCACTGTAATAGATTGATTTTTAAAGAGTATAGTCCATAATTAATTTATGGGCTATACTTGCTTTATAAGGAGGTATAATGGTGACTTTTAATACAAGAATTTCGTTAAAGAAAGATACAAGTTCTAATTGGACATAGAATAATCCAGTATTGTTAGATGGCGAAATGATTATAGTAACCACTAATGCTGGAGACGTGCGCATGAAAATTGGAGATGGCACTAGTACGTATTCTTAGTTGCCATTTACCGACGAAAAAATGCTAGATTCCATGACTTGGGGAACTTTCTAATATACTAAGGCGAGAGAAATTAATCTCTCGCCTTTTTCTTTTTCTTGAAACATATTAAAAAATATTTTATAATATAAACGTAATCAAGAGAAAGGAAGTATTAGTAATGAATACTCAGTATACCTACAAGTTTTACACTGACAATAAGCATATCTGTAAAGTTACTTCTACGTTTGCGGGAGTCGAGGTCACTGGTGTCGCAAAGTGTGACCCAAGGGATACATTTGACAAGAATGTTGGTTTTGAGATAGCTAGAGCTCGTTGTGATTACAAAATAGCTCGAAAGCGTTGCAATAGAGCGATGGAGAAGTATGGACAGGCTGCTCGAAAAGAAATTAAAGCCTCTAAGTATCGAAACAAGATGGGCCAATATGTGATGGATGCCGTAAGGGCTGAAGAGGAAGCAGAGTTTTGGCTTGATAGTGTAATGGAAAAGTATTAAAAATGGCCGGGTGGTCGAGTCTGGCTTATGGCAACGGCCTTGAAAGTCGTCGAAGAGCAATCTTCCGTGGGTTCAAATCCTACCCCGGTCGCCACCAGTAAGGGCGGTTCCCGCAATCGCCTTTACAAAATAGAAATTTTTTGATATAATTTATATATAAAGAATAGGCGGTTACAGCAAACTTTTATAAAATATCTGTTGTTGGGAACTGATTAACTTTATGCCGCCTAGGTTTAAGAAACTATACAAGATACTCCGGCGTAGTATAACAGCTCATTACATAGGTCTCTAAAACCTAGGAATCCAGTGCAACTCTGGACGCCGGTGCCAACTAATTATCATGAGCAGACGAGGAGGAACAACTTGAGTAAAGGTTACATTTATCTCATAACTAATGAAATTAATGGAAAGCAATATGTAGGGTAGACCCGCAGAGATATTGTGACCAGATTTAAAGAGCATTGTTCAGATTGGCGAGCCCCGTCTGCTCTTCACGCAGCTATGGATAAATATGGGATAGAGAATTTTTCTGTCCAACAGATAGAAGAATGTGATGTTTCTTAGTTAGATGAAAGAGAAATCTATTGGATACGATATTATGACACGTATCGACAAGGATATAATTCTACTTTGGGTGGAACTAATGATACCTTTGATGATTACTTAAGTGTCAAAGTGGTTGAAAATGGATTATAGATAGATTCGCGTGAGAAATTAGCAAGAATTATCTCAGAATATACAGATTGGTCACTTGATTATTTGAGAACGACTATTAGAATCATTACTGATGATTCTAATAAAACTTTTTGTGATTATCATTTAGTTAGCATACCGCGAATCTATCCAGAAGAAGAATCTCCTGAAGAAGAAATAAAAAGATGGATAGAGAGCTTTAAGATTTCATATCAAGGTCAACATATCTACTGCGAACAGTTAGATAAAGAATTTTCAACAGTTGGAGAAGCAGCCAGATATTGTATTGATAATGGATTCTATACAGGCAAGTCTAAAACTCCTGTTCAGACGGTTATAACCTCTATTGGTTATAATATCAATGGGAGAAATAAGAAAGTTGATTGTTTGGGAGGATTAGTCTTTTCTAAAATTCCAGCTACTACCAAGCAGTCTGGCACTAAAAACCCATATAAAAAGAAGAAAATTTATTGTCCTTAGATAGATAAAGAATTTAACTCCATGGTTGAAGCAGCTAGATACTTTGTTGATAATGAGATTTGGACAGGCATAAAAGAAAAAACTGCTAAGCTCAGAGTTGGTGATGTAGTAAGAGGAATTATGCCTAATTATCGAGGCTATACATTTGAAGAAGTAATATGAATAAAGACGCTAACAGCAAATTAATAGATTTTATAATTGGGTATAAAATATCTTTAATGCGTCTTGAATTAAATAGATAAGGAGGTAGTCTTTATGAGCCGTTCCAGAAAGTATCATCCCTATTATAAGGATAGACCCTCTAAAGGAATGAAACGTATATACAATAAGCGTATACGCCAAGCTCTTAAAGACCATGAACTAAGATTAGATTATAAATCCTACCGCAAGTTAGATGATTCTTACAATTTGTCTGATTGGCGCGATCGTCCTGGTAGTTTTGAGAACTACTATCAAGAGTGTATTAGACGCTGCTATGAATGGAGATATGGACATAGATATGAACCTAATCCTCCTACTAGAAGAGCGGTATGGAAAAAATATCTAAAATATTACCTACGTAAGTGAAACTTCCTTTCCTTTTTAATTCAGGAGCTATTCAATAAATTTGATAGTTCCTGAATTTTTGCATATAAGGAGATTAATATGGACAACCTAAATTTTTTTGATGCTATTGAGATAGCGTCTAGAGAAGAGATAGAACAGAAGTTCGATGAACAGACAAGAGTTCTATTGGAAGAAATAAGTAAGAAGTTAGATTTGATAGTAGAACTATTGACAAGAGAAAAAGGAGATTTTATATGAGCTATTTAAATAATTTGAAAGAGGCTAATAATTATACCATCACGGAGAACGGTGCTACGTCCCATGCTTCAACTCTGAATGGACTCATGGATTTGTTCGCCTTAGGAGGCGCTTACCGCAGCCGAAGTGACGATGATTGTATTACTCTTTTTAAAAAAGCATTTGAAGAGGACGAGAGCTATGCAATGAAGTGTTTGTTCTACAACAGAGACATACGTGGCGGCCAAGGCGAGAGACGCTTCTTTCGTGTAATCTTGAAGTGGCTGGCGAATAATCATTCCGATGCTGTACTTCGTAACATAAAATATATTCCTGTCGTGGGAAGATGGGATGACCTCTATGCTCTTGATGGAACTCCGCTTGAGAATATGGCTTATGACTTTATGAAGCAACAGTTTCTTCTTGACCTCATTTGCAAGACTCCTTCTCTTCTTGCAAAGTGGCTTAAGAGCGAAAATGCTTCAAGTAAGGAGAGCCGCCGTCTAGCGCGTAAGACCATAGAAATGTTCGGCATAAGACCTAAGATGTATCGCAAGACTCTTACTACTCTGCGTGAGCGCATTAAAGTCCTTGAGAAGCTTATGAGCGAAGGCCGTTTTGACGAAATAGAATTTGACAAAATTCCTTCCCGAGCCGGCATAATCTATCGTAATGCTTTCGCGCGTAATGATATGACTAAGGCTCGTTATGAAGCTTTCATCAAGAGTAAAGAAACTAAAGTTAACGCTGGAGCTCTCTATCCTGTTGATGTAGCTCATAGAGCTTTCAGGGCTTCAAGACTTCCCTATGACGATCCTGAGCGCCTTGCTCTTCAGAAGTATTGGGAAAATCTTCCTAACTATTATGGAGAGAGAGAAGAGAATGGTATAGCTGTAGTTGATGTTTCCGGTTCCATGGTTGGAACTCCTATGGAAGCCGCTGTTTCTCTTGGCGCCTATATAGCCGAAAAGGCTCATGGCCCATTCGCCAATCATTTTATAACTTTCTCTGCACAACCCGAACTCGTGGAGTTTAATGGCGTAGATATAACCGATAAACTCAATAGATGCGCAAACGCTGACTGGGGCATGAATACTGATCTTGAAGCAGTCTTTGATATGCTTCTTAACGTTGCTCTAGCTAACAGTACTCCGCAAGAGGATATGCCTACTCGTCTTTATATCTTTAGTGATATGGAGTTTGATGCGGCGCTTCAAGAATGGGGTTGTTGGGAGGAAAAATCCTTTAATCCTGATACTCTTGTTGAAGGAATTGCGAAAAAGTGGGCTGCGCATGGTTATAAGATGCCAGATATAGTTTTCTGGAATCTCGATGCCAGGCAGGACAATATTCCGGCAATAGGAGAAGGATTTAGCTACGTGAGCGGCTTCTCTCCGGTTATGATAGAGCAAGTCCTTAACGGCAAGACGGGTCTTGATCTTGTCATGGAGAAGCTTAATTCTGAGCGTTACAAAGATATACACTAATAAGGAGTAAATAAATAATGAAATACGATACCTTTAGAGATTATGTAGAGAGGCTTTATAATTATGGCCATGACCTCATAGAGATAGATGAGGCGCTGGGCGTTGATATAAGCGCATCTATATTTGGTGAACAGATAGACAATATGGCTGAACTCCTATTCCTTGCTGTGAACTCCGATTATGATATAGAGCATGATTGTGCAGGAGTCATGGAATGGTTTTATGAGGTAATTATGTTCAGCGAGTCTCTTACTGATAAGGAACTTATGGAACTTTATATAGCGATTCTTGAAAGTTAAAAGGGAGCTTTAACGCTCCCTTTATTTTTATATTATTTTATGATATAATATTCCTATAGAGAAAGGAAGTGGCATAAAATAATGAAATACGTTATCTGTAACACAAACACCCATCTATACTTTATTGTATCCGGCAGACAGTGGACAGAAGATAAAACAAAAGCAACATATGCCAATTCAGAAACCGGAATTAAGAATATTATATCTAGCTATAAGAAATTCTTTGACTCCATTCAGGCAAATATACAGATAGAAGAACTGCGGACAGAAGAGACTCTACAAATGACCGAAGCAGAAGCTCTAGAGCAGCTTCAAATCGCGGAAACGGCGCTTCATAGTTTCTATGAAGCTTGCAATAATCTCGAACAGCTTCAGCTTTTCTTTACTACGCAGCAAAGTATAATGGATAGAAAGCAAGAAGATGTTCTTCATAAAATTGAGTTTGGTAGCGTTCTTGGGGTTAATGGCGTTAGGTATAGTAAGATGTTAAAAGACATAAGAATAAAGCGTAGAATAGCTAAAGACTCCCTTAAAATTCTTGAAAGCGTAAAAGCAGCATATTCAAAGGCTCAGAGCTATGAAAATCAGAAGGAAAGTCTTGAGAGCCGAATTTATTCACCTCGAGAACTTACAGAACTTTTTAGTAGGCAGGTGGCAGATATATGAATCTTTCAAAACATAGTAAAGAACGAAGTGTAGAAAGAGTTGAATATGTAAACTGTTTTGCGGAGGCGAAAAGAAATGCCAAGATAGCCTACCGCGCTGGGAAAACAATATCGCACTATGACGGCAAGCCTCAATTCTCCGCATACCTCCAATCCCGCAAGCGAACCGCAAATAGCTCTACAATACGAGTTTATAAAGGTAATATTTACATCTGGCGAGGGAAGCATAAAACCTTGACGACTGTATTACCAATACCAGAGAGATTTCTTGAAGAACTGGAAGGGGAGAGAAAGAGCAAGTCATGATAAAAATAATTCTTACTATAGCAGCGATAACTATAATTCTTATAGCCTTTTGGTGTCTTATGTTTCCCTATCCCAATAAAGACCAGAAGAAAGAAGAGTACGATTTCTGGATACGTTATTCTAGAAATCGAATTACATCCAATGAACAACTTGTTACTCTTGATTGGCATACGGTCTTGTCTTTGTATGCCGTAAATCCAGAACGCTGGTCTATAAACGGTATGATTCAATGCCACTCTGATGAAGATAAAATTTACACTATACTTCTTTCTTATGATGACTATTTTCTTTATGAAGAATGGCTAGAAGAAGAACAGCAAAAGAAAAAGGCTAGTTTGGAACGAGAAGCAATAAAAGATATATTGAAATGCGGACAGCGAGATATAGAGCGCCTGAGAGAGAGTATAGAGGCAGATTTAAAGCAAGTTGAAGATACTACGAATGAAATAAAAGAAAGGTTGGAGAAAGACTAAATGAAGTATTATAAGATTTCAGAAGATAAATTAAGGAAACTCTTAGAAGATTCTCTTGAATTGAGTATGCTGAACTGGGATGGCGTTGATAATTGGACGTGGTATGGGGAATCTTATCGTAAGCTAATTAAAGAGTATATACCTAACGCAGATGAAGATACAGATTTTTCTGATGTTGCTACATTACTTCTTAAAGATTATGAGGTAGTTAGTTAATGAAATATTATAAAATCTCCGAAGATAAACTTAAAGAATTTTTAGAAGCCTCGCTTGAACTATATACTCTTCATAGCTATCAAGTTGACAAATGGCATGGATATATGCAAAATTGGCGCGATATACTGCAAGACTTCTATCCCGATGAAGATGTTTATGACGATGATTTTGAAAAAGATTTTAGTGATGTAGCAGAAATGTTGCTTAAAGATTATGAGGTAATTGGAGAATGACCTTACTGTTATTTTTGGCTGGCATAATAATCTTTAGCATAATTTTATATTATATCCTTGGTATAGTGGCATGGACTAAAGATTCCAATTCGCTTGGAGTCACCCGGAAATTTACTCGCAGAGAAATCAAAAAATTCTATGATAAAATTACGATGGTGGTAGACTATAATCATAAAGGCTTTGACGCCATTAAGCTTAATGGTACATATATTCAAGTCACTTATACAGCTTATTACTATCTGCGGAGACGTTATTTTAAAGGATTAAAGCAGATTTACAGAGAACAAGAAAAAGAAAATACAGATAAATTACTAAAAGAATTAGGAGATGATAGCTAATGACCATTATGGATAGAGTTAGGGACCATCTCAAAGAGTCACTAGAATTCTTCCCCAAGAATAAAATCGTTACTATCGCTCTGCAAGGAAGTCAGAACTACCAACTTGATACGCCTGAGTCCGACGTTGATACTAAACTTATCGTAGTTCCTAGCTTCAAAGATATTGCTATGAACGCCAAACCAGTATCTACTACGCACGTTAGGGCAAACAATGAGCACACCGACTGGAAAGACATCAGGCTCTACGAAGCGTGCTTTCTCAAGCAAAACCTCAACTTTGTTGAAATCCTATTTACTCCTTATTGTTATATTAATAATTTGTATGAAGAACAGTGGCAGCGACTGATAACTTATAGAGAAGGGATCACACGAATGAATCCTCATCGCGCGGTTCGTTCCATGATGGGTATTGCACTTGAGAAATGGCACGCACTGGAACATCATTACCCGAGCAGAATAGCAATGATTGAGGCGCATGGTTACGACCCAAAGCAACTTTCACATCTCCTTCGTATCCGCTACTTCCTTGATAAATACATCGACGGATATTCCTATCTGGCGTGTATGATTCCAGATAACAAAACGCGCGAAACATTGATTAAAGTTAAATCTCCTATGAATCCTCTCTATACTCTAGAAGAAGCAAGAGAAGTAGGTCAAGAGACAATCAACCATATTAAAAAGACCGCAGATAAATTCTGCGAAGAAAATCCTGAACAAGAGGATAATGAAATGCGGGAGCTTCTTGATGATGTGACGTATGAGATTATGCGGATTGCGGTTAAGGAGGAATTAGATGGAGGTGGTTTATCGTGATTAAGCATTGGCTTATCACGGGTTAGCGATACCCATGGAAGAGTCGTTAATAGAATTCTATAGATAGATAAAGAAAAATATCCGCCTGAAGAAACAGCGCTCATTATCTTGGGTGACTGCGGCGTGAATTTTTACCTTAATAAGACAGATAGCAAGAATAAGAAAGACATAAACAGTCGCCATTACTATATTTATTGTGTGCGTGGAAACCATGAAGCTCGTCCAGTAGATATTCCTGGCATGAGGCTTGAATACGATGAACAAGTGTCTGGATATGTATATATGGAGGATAACTTTCCTTATATAAGATACTTTGTAGATGGAATGGATTATATAATAGATGGTAAACGTGTTCTTGTCATAGGCGGCGCTTATAGTGTAGATAAATACTATAGGCTTGCGCGCTTTGATAAAGATGCTAAATGGACTGGCTGGTTTGAGAATGAACAGTTGAGTCCCATAGAGCGTAACCTTATAGAGAAATTTGTTGAAGGAGAGAGCTATGATATAGTTTTAACCCATACTTGTCCACGCTCATGGCAGCCTACAGAACTCTTTATAGATGGACTCCCGCAAGAATTTGTAGATAATTCTATGGAAGATTGGTTTGAACAGCTTAAAGATAAGTTCTCGTGGGATACTTGGTACTATGCGCATTATCATGCTGATATCCTTTACCATTCAAGACATGCGATTATGCTATACGAACAGATAATACCTTTTGGAGAGATAGAAATATGACTATACTACAAACCACCACTATAGCGATACCAATACCATTATTTATACTTGGAGCAATTACTTGTTTTATCGTTGCCTTTGTTATAGCGATTTCAGTCACAGACTCCGATATTGCTAGATGGATAGTAATAATAAGCCTTATAGTAGGCTTAATACTCGCAGTATTAGCTTTAGTTATAACTGGAGAGAAAACTCGCTATCAAGTTCTACTAGACGATACTTATACCGTATCTGAACTATATGAAAACTATGAAATAGTTGAACAAGAGGGAATAACATATTGGATTGAGGAGAAAGATAATGAAGATTAAAGTTGTATTGATAAGTTTGATGCTTGTATTCCTTAGTGCTTGCGGGAACCCAGATGTTGAGCCCTCTCCATCTCCCTCTAATGCACTTCAGGGCTCCACTCCCGCAGATTTAGAGGTAGTAGAATGGCAGGAGTGACGATTCTACAAACTGTAACGCCTATTGCTGGAGTTACAGCTATTATATTCGGACTTTGTTTGGCGGTATTTTTTATATGTGCGGTTATAGCCATATGGTGTTACTGCGATGACTCCGTTAAAGGCGGAATAGTATTTACTATTATTGCTGTTATAGGAGTAATAACAGCAATACTTAATATATCCCATCCCATGTATGACAAATCTCAATATCAAGTTATTATAGACGATAGTGTCTCTATGTCAGAGTTTACTCAAAGATACAATATAATTGAACAAGAGGGCATTACATATTGGGTTACAGAGAAATAAGGAGAGCTTAATTGCTCTCCTTTTCTTTTTTAATAAAATATGATATAATAAATATAAGATAAAGGAGGTAGAATTCTTGGACGAGTACGTTTTTACTTGTGATGTCTGTGGGACAGAAAAAATTCCTATGAGAATGGCAATTCTTGAGTTTGATGAAACAGGAGAACACTATCTGAGGAAAGTATGCTCTAGATGTAGCTTTCTTAGAGGAACTTGCGGACGGTGTGCCCATGGGAATGATTGTGCTTTCTTCCAGGTAGAAGATGGGCTCCCACTGATGGTCATGAAGACTATTCAGAAGGGAATTATGATGGTCCAGCAGCAGGTTCCGAATCCTAAGCGCATAGAAAAATATTGCAAAGTTTGTCGCTGCTGGGATGATGAATATAGCTGTTTTAAGCAAGATAGTATGAGCTCCATACCTACCTGCCGCAATTACTTTGAAAGAGAATAAAAAATATGATATAATACTCATATAAGATAAAGAAAGGAAGTTTGCATCATGAACTCTTATATCTGTGTAGGAACTGAAATCCGCGATAGGGCTGGGCGCAGAGGTATTGTGTCTTCTCTTGATAAAGAATCTAAGCTTGCCGTGATAAGAGTCCATGGTAAGTATATAGTAGAAGATATTCGTAATTTGACCGTGGTATCCTACAAGGAGGTTGAGTGAGATGCCTGCATACAAGAAAACCGCTAAGTATAATAAGCAGCAGACTATGGTCCTTGAAGGAGAGGTTATTTATATTCTTTCTCACTCCACAGAGGCCATGACTATTGACGAAATTCAGGCCGCTTCGTTTAGTCTGAATGGAGTTTCTTCTCAGAAAATAGCTCGTATTCTTGGGCATCTTATAGAGACTGGTCTTGTAGCAAAAGCAAAGAGTCGGGCAAAAAATAAGATGGTTTACAAGTCTCTGGCTGTAATGACGGAGGAAGGCTATAGTGAGGAATAAGTTAGCTGGTATCTGGCTAGCACTTGGTATTATTTTAATTGCGGGATGGGTGCTTGTTGGAGCATCACATCTTCTTGTAGAGCTTACCGGGGCATGGTTTCTGGTATTAATAGTGATTGGATATGAGTATCTAATTAAGAAGGTGGATAAGTAAATGGATATAGATAATTTTAAAGGTGTATTTGCGGATTGGCAAACTTTTTGGCAAGACGCAGACTTAAACTATTATAATATTGTAGTAGTGCTTAATGAAGATAAAAGGGATATCTATCTTCATCTTTATCGCATTATAGGATGGACAAAAATTCCTAAAGATATACTTCTCCACGTTATAGATATGAGTAACTATGCAGATGAAGAGCTTGCCGTAAAGGCTAGCGGAATTCAATTTATTCGGCTAAGTGATATAAAGAAGATGACTATTTACCCTAGCGACCAAGATTTTGATTAAAGAGGAAGGTAAGATATGTATTATGCGCTAGTAACCAAACTACAAAATGTTAGAAAAGATGAAAATAGTAATAACCTCTATCTTGCCGAGTGTTTCTTCGAAGGCGTGATAGTTGGCCCCAATTCATATACCGGACAAGAAGTATTGTACCTGCCGACAGATGGCAAGATAGAGAGATGGTTCGGGGATGAACTCAAGCTCTTCCGCAAGAATTTGGACGGAACGCCACAGGGCGGATATGTTGATGATAACTCGCACGTCAAAGCGATAAAACTCCGCGGAAATCAATCTTCTGGCATAGTTGTTCCTCTTGATAGGATATATGAAATCTGGGGTAATCAGGGATGGCAGGACGGAGATAAGGTTACTCAGATAAATGGTAAGGAGTTCTGTTCTAAGTATATTCCTCGAAATAAGAAGTCTCCTAATTTAACTCCTAAGAGTTCTTATAAGGGTCGTAAGGCAGAGGGAATTGTATATCCTGAATTCTCTATGCACACTGATACCGAACAGCTTGCATATAATCTCGATAAATTTCATCCGGGCGACCAAATATCAATAACCCTAAAACTCCACGGCACTAGTCAGCGCAGCATGAGGACTTACGCTGAGCTACCACGAAGCTTCTTCCGCAAGCTTTTTAAAATGAGGCCTAAGACTAAGCCCGTTTATGTCCTTGGTACTCGGCGTTGTGTAGTGACTGAGAATCATGAGGGGTTCTATGGTAATGATCAGTTTAGACTACAACATCACAAGGCTTTAGAGCCATATATCGAGGACACACAGGAAGTGTACTATGAAGTCGTGGGATATTACGGCGAGGGTTCTGAGCAGACTATAATGCCGTCTTGCGATAACAAGAAGATAAATGATAAGAACTTCATTAAGGAGTTTGGTCCGCGTACCGTCTTCTCTTATGGGTGCCAGCCGGGAGAAAGTAAGATGTTTATATATCGTATAACTTCTCAGAATGGCGAGAAAGAGTGGACGCCAGAAGAGATAAAGTCTTGGTGTGATGAACATGGCTTTAACTATGTTCCTATTGTTGATACCTTTGAATTTACTACTACAGAAGATTTGCTTGATAGAATCAACAAGTATTTTGAAGATTTGCGCGACCCCATAGGTAAAACTCACATAAAAGAAGGCGTTGTAGTTCGTATTGTTAATCGGCGTACATTCACGGCCTATAAATCAAAGACCTTTGAATTTAAAGCGCTAGAGGGGTTGGTCAAAGACTCCGAAACCATGCCTGATATGGAGGAAGCGCAAGAAATATGAATATTTTAATTCTACTTGTGGCGTTAGTCATTATAATCTTTGGTACTTATTATAACCTGCGCGAGAATACTAGTTCGAATCTAGCTTTCTATTGCTGGGGAGTATTTGTTGGCGCATTGTCACTTATATTATTTCTTTTGTTACTGTAAAGGGAGAGTTAAGTCTCCCTTTACTTTTTTATTATTATATGATATTATAAAAGAAAAAAAGGATTTTAATATATGGAAATAACAGTACAAGAGTTAGCTGAACTTATAAGAAGAGAATATAGCAAAAGCGAAAAGACTAAAACTTCTACTCGTTCAAGTAACTGTAGGCTTTGCGGCACCATGTACGATAAAACATATAGGCGGTGTTGGGATAATAACAAAGTAGTATTAACTATTGAAGATTTAGACGATGGAAGAGTCGCACTTAATATTTTTGATAAGAACGAGGAGCTGACTCAACAGGTAACAATAGCCTATTGTCCTTTCTGCGGGAGGGAACTGTAATGACTTATGAAGCTTTTTTAGAAAGAATGAAGCCTTGTCCCAGTTGTATCACTTGTGAACATTGTATAGTAAATAGTATTAAATTTAATTATTTTGAAAACTTTAGACATTTTGAACATGAT
>ERZ1090881.509-NODE-512-length-18454-cov-8.196695_pt1 | contig 18454 bp, 23 predicted proteins | sample MGYA00478470_ERZ1090881 | MGnify/ENA primary metagenome ERZ1090881 (study PRJEB33644, sample SAMEA5815736) | chicken gut metagenome | biome: Chicken; feature: Gastrointestinal Tract; material: Caecum | place: Ireland | collected 2019-01-01 | study: A study of the...
GTGGGACACCAAAGTTTAGCGTATCCCTAATCATTCCTAAGAGTGATGAAAAGACAATAGCAAAAATCAGAACAGCCATTCAAGCTGCATATGAAGAAGGACAAGCTAAGCTTAAGGGTAATGGAAAATCAATTCCGCCGCTTACGGCTATCAAGACACCGCTTCGTGACGGGGATATTGAGCGACCTGATGATTCAGCATATGCCAATGCTTACTTTGTCAATGCAAACTCAACAACCGCTCCCGGTATCGTAGATGCAAACTGTAATCCTATTCTTGAACATAGCGAAATCTATTCAGGTATTTATGGTAGAGCATCAATTAGTTTCTATGCTTTTAACTCTAATGGTAACAAAGGTATTGCGGTGTCTTTAAACAACCTACAAAAGTTGAGAGACGGAGAGCATCTTGGTGGCAAGGCATCTGCTGAGAGTGACTTTGGCTCTGATAGCGATGATGACTTCCTCGATTAAGAGCATCAGTATCGATATTGAAACCTATAGTTCTGTAGACCTTAAAAAGTGTGGTATGTACAAGTATTCAGAGAGTAGTGACTTTGAAATCCTGCTCTTTGGATATGCCATAAATGGTGGAAAGGTACAAGTCGTAGATTTGGCTGGTGGCGAGAAAATACCATCAGCCATATTGGCTTGTCTAGCAGACGATAGTGTTATCAAATATGCCTTTAATGCTGCATTTGAAAAAGTCTGCCTTAGCAGGTACCTAGGTTTACCGAGTGGATTATATCTTAACCCTATCTCTTGGCGATGCACTATGGTTTGGGCTGCGACACTAGGATTACCACTTACATTAAAGGGTGTAGGAGAAGTTTTAAATCTTGATGAGCAAAAGATGGAAGAGGGAAAAGACCTTATAAAGTATTTTTGTATACCTTGCAAGCCAACTAAAGCAAATGGCGGAAGAACTAGGAACTTACCTCACCATGCACCGGAGAAATGGAAAACTTTTAAGGACTATAATAAGCGTGATGTTGAAGTTGAAATGTCAATACAAGAAAAGCTACACAAACACCCTGTACTGGATTTTATTTGGAATGAGTACCATTTGGATCAAGTAATAAATGATAGAGGAGTAAAGGTTGATAGAACTTTAGTCGACCACGCAATTGATATCGATAGTGAAGATAAAATAGAACTCTCTACAGCGATGCAAAATTTGTCGGATATTGAAAATCCGAACTCAACTAAGCAGTTAAAGATATGGTTACTTAAACAAGGTGTAGAAACGGAAAGTTTAAGCAAAAAGGATGTTGCAAGACTTCTTGAAGAAATACAGTCAGGCGAGATAGCAAATATTTTAGAACTTCGTTCACGGTTAGCAAAGTCGTCAGTAAAGAAGTATGAGGCAATGAAAAATTGTATATGTAAGGATGGACGAGTCCATGGAATGTTCCAATTCTATGGTGCGAATCGATCGGGGCGTTGGAGTGGACGTTTAATACAATTACAAAACCTTCCACAAAACCACTTGTCTGATTTAGCTGAAGCTAGATTCTTAGTTTGTAATGGTGATTTACAAGCACTTAGATTACTTTACGAAAATGTGCAAGATACCTTATCTCAACTTATCCGAACTGCATTTATACCTGCTGACGGTTACCGATTTATTGTAGCGGACTTTTCAGCGATTGAAGCACGTGTTATTGCTTGGTATGCCAAAGAACAATGGCGATTAGATACCTTTGCAAAAGGGGAAGACATCTATTGTGCATCGGCGAGTCAAATGTTTAAAGTGCCGGTTGAAAAGCATGGTAGAAACGGACACTTGAGGCAGAAGGGAAAGATTGCAGAACTTGCACTTGGCTATGGTGGCAGTGAAGGAGCTCTTAAGGCAATGGGTGCAATCGAAATGGGACTTGAAGAAAGTGAACTTAAACCGTTAGTTACTGCTTGGCGAACCGCTAATCCTAACATAACTAAGTTTTGGTGGGCGGTAGATAAAGCGGTTAAAGATGCAATTAAGAATAGAACAACAATTCGTACCTATGGCTTAGTTTTTACCTATCAAGGGGCAATGCTTTATATAACTTTGCCAAGTGGCAGGAAGTTGGCATATGTAAAACCGCGAATAGAGGAAAATACATATGGCGGTGAGTCGGTTACCTATATGGGTATTGGAACTACTAAAAAATGGGAGCGTATAGAATCATATGGACCAAAGTTTGTAGAAAATATTGTTCAAGCAACAGCAAGAGATATACTTGCAAACTCAATGCAAATTTTAAAGAACTATCGCATTGTAATGCACATTCATGATGAAGTAGTTATTGAAGCACCCAAACAAACAAGTATTGATGAGATTAGTCACTTAATGTCGATAAATCCTACATGGTGTCAAGATTTGTGCCTAATGGCTGCAGGGTATGAATGTGAGTTTTATCAAAAAGATTAGAGGTGAGGAGGTACTTATGAAATTTACTTTATATGCAGCAAAAGTGAGTCAAAGAAAGGATAACTGTTACTATCCTAATAAGGCGGAAATAAAAGATAAGGTAACGCTTATTGAAGCTATCAAATTTGACAATGTTAGTGCTGAATACAAGGATAATTACCGCTCAAGAGAGAACTTCATAGGTTCGGATAATATAGTTATGGATTGTGATAATGATCATTCTGAGGATTCTAGTAAATGGCTTGACGAAAAAAAGATAGAAGAGTTATTTGCTCCAATATCTTATGCTCTTGTTTTTAGTAGGAATCATATGAAACAAAAAGGGCAAAAGACTGCTCGTCCTAGATTTCATATTTATTTCCCTATAACCACTGAAACGGATCAAAAGAAATATGGTGAATTAAAAAAAGCAATACATAGTAGTTTTCCATTCTTTGATAGTAACGCACTTGATTCTGCAAGGTTTATTTTTGGTGTTGAACCCCCAGATGTTATATGGCATAAAGGAACGCTCAATATTGATGATTTTTTGTCTGAGTCAGCATTTGAAAATTATGACAATTCAACTAATGCACCCAAAGAAATAAAAGAGGGTGGAAGAAATAATCATATGTCTAGGTTTGCTGCTAAAGTATTAAAACGTTATGGTGTATGCGATGAAGCATATAAGTTGTTTCTTAATGAATCTACCAAATGTAATCCACCACTTGAAGATAGCGAACTAAAGGTTATATGGGGCAGTGCGTTGGGTTTCTTTAAAAGAATATCTAAAAGCAATAACTACATATCGCCTGAAGAATATGAGAAGAATTGGCGAAATCAATTAGTAGTAGATAAGAATGGTGTAATAGTCAAATCATTAAAGAATTTACTAACAATTTTAGAATACGATGAGAATCTTAAAGGGATTGTATTTAATCAACTGGCAGATGGAATGGAAATTAAAGGTGATGTTCCTTGGCAACACCCAGCCAGATTTTGGAGAGATGCAGATGATGCACAGCTCATTTGCTATATTGATAAAAATTACGGCGAATTTGCAAAAAACAAGTATGAAACAGCAGTGATGAAAGTGGCAGATGACAGGTCTTATCATCCTATTAGGAGTTACTTTGATTCACTTCCTAAATGGGACGGAATAAAACGAGTGGATACATTTCTTATTGATTACTTTGGCGCTGCAGACAATCCTTATGTTAGAACAATAACAAGAAAAACGCTTTGTGCTGCTTATATGCGAATAAAAAGTCCGGGTATTAAATTTGATAATATTTTAGTTTTAAACGGTCCACAGGGTATTGGTAAATCTACCGCTATTGCAAAACTTGGTATGAATTGGTATTCAGATTCACTTAATGTAACGGATATGAACGATAAAACTGCAGCTGAAAAATTACAAGGTTATTGGATACTCGAGATTGGCGAACTTGCTGGAATGAAGAAAGCCGATATTGATAAGGTCAAGGCATTTATATCCAGACAAGATGATAAGTATCGTGCCTCTTTTGGTAGAAGAGTAACACCACACCCTAGGCAATGTATATTTTTTGCTACAACGAATTCAGAGACAGGTTTTCTTCGTGATGTAACGGGTAATCGTAGATTTTGGACGGTTAAAGTACCAGGAAACGGCATTAAGAAACCTTGGCAGTTAACTAGTGAAGATATAAGGCAGATATGGGCAGAGGTTGTCTTGTTTGCCGAGAAAGGCGAAAAGCTATTCTTGGATGAGGATCTTGAAAAGTATGCAAGTGTAGAGCAAAATGCTGCAATGGAACAAGACGATAGAGAGGGATTGGTTCGTGTTTTTCTTGAAGAGTTATTGCCGGATAATTGGTATGAAATGAACGAGCTTGAACGTAGAGAATACTTAGCCGATAGTGAACACCAAATGCATAAAGCACCTACAAGAAAACGTGAAATTGTAAGTAACATTGAAATTTGGTGCGAGTGTTTTGGTAAAAGGAAAGAGGATTTGAAACCATCAGATTCGTATGCAATAAAAGCAATTATGACAAGAGTTGAAGGTTGGATCAAAACTGATGAGCGAGAATATATCAAAAACTATGGTCGCCAACGCATTTATAGAAGAGAAAAAAGATAAGGACAAGCTTAATAGGACAGTGTGTTTAAAAAATTTATGGCAGTTGTCCCATACAGGTTGTCCACATAAAAATAGATTAAAAATATCCTTAAAACAACTTTATCAGGCATATTTTTAAGGACAATTTAGGACAAGTGGACAGTATTTCCTATATAGTACAATATTTTATAAAAAATTATATAAAAATATATATTTATAGTTCTATAGGAAAATTTCTGTCACTTTGTCCCAAAAAGGAGGATTAATCGTGGCGGAAGAACGAGCATTAGAGCAAAAACTTGTAAAAGCCGTAAAAGCAAAAGGCGGACTAGCATTAAAGTTTGTAAGTCCTAATTACGCTGGTGTCCCCGATAGACTGATACTTATTGCTTATGGACATATTGGATTTGTTGAAGTCAAAGCATTAAATCAAAAGCCACGTAAACTGCAAGAGGCAAGAATAAGGAAATTAAGACAAATGGGTTTTAAGGTCTTTGTATTAGACAAAGAGAGTCAGATTGGAGGAATACTTAATGATATACAGTCCGCATAATTATCAAACATACGCAACAAGTTTTATTGAAGAGCATCCCATTAGTGCAGTGTTACTTGATATGGGGTTAGGTAAAACAAGCATAACTTTAACCGCAATAAACAATCTACTCTTTGATTCGTTTGATGTGCATAAGGTTTTAGTTATAGCACCACTAAGGGTGGCAAGAGATACCTGGACAGCTGAAGTTGAAAAGTGGGAACACCTAAAGGACTTAATCATATCTGTTGCGGTAGGTGATGAACAAACAAGGCTTAAGGCACTAAAGTCAAAAGCGGATATCTACATTATTAACCGAGAGAACATTCCGTGGCTTGTAGAAAAAAGTGGTGTACTATTTAACTTTGATATGATTGTAATTGACGAATTATCAAGTTTCAAAAATGGAAAGAGCAAGAGATTTCAAAATCTACTAAAGGTTCGACCACTTGCTAGTAGAATTGTTGGATTAACGGGAACTCCTGCAGGGAATGGACTGATGGATTTATGGGCAGAGTTCAGGTTGCTTGATTTTGGCAAGAGGTTAGGTCGATTTGTAACGCATTATAGAGATAAATACTTCGTACCCGACAAGCATAACGGAATGGTGGTATTCAGCTATAAACCATTACCATTCGCTGAAGAAACTATCTACGATAAGATTTCTGACATCACGATTTCCATGAAAGCCAAAGACCACTTAAAAATGCCTGATCTTATAAGCAGTGAGTGCAAGGTTCAGCTAAGCGAAAAAGAGCGCAAAGTTTATGAAGAATTAAAGGACGATTTGGTACTTGATTTTACTGAAGGTGAGGAAGTTACAGTAGCAAATGCAGCAGCACTAAGTAATAAATTATCGCAAATGTCAAATGGAGCAATCTACACAGATGAGAAACAGGTAATTCATATACATGATAGGAAACTTGATGCTCTAGAGGATTTAATAGAATCTGCCAATGGAAAACCACTACTTCTTGCATATTGGTTTAAGCATGACCTAACTAGAATTGAAGAAAGGTTAAAGGCGTTAAATGTTAATTATGGCAAACTTGATAGTAGCGAAAGTATCAATAGGTGGAATAAGCAAGAACTCAGCGTTGGTCTTATTCATCCCGCATCAGCAGGACACGGGCTTAATCTTCAACAAGGTGGTTCAACGCTTATTTGGTTTGGTCTTACTTGGAGTTTAGAACTATACCAACAAACCATTGCAAGACTTTATAGACAAGGGCAAACATCAAGCACAGTTGTCGTTCAACATATCATTACTGCTAATACCATTGATGAGCAGATACTTAAAGCCTTAATCAAGAAAGAGAAGACACAAGATGCATTGATTAATGCAGTGAAAGCAGAAATAAAAGGAGGTGGAAGAAAATGAACGCACAAGACTATTTAAAACAATATAAACGAATACTTGATAAAATCAAAAAGAAAAAAGAACTTGCAAAAGAATATGAGCGTCTTGCTTCATCAACTCCGCCTATTGTTTTTGATCGAGTTGGAACAAATCCAAATAGGAATACTGAAGCTCCATTTGTTAAATGGGTTTATAAAAAAATAGAGGTTGAAGAAGAGTTAAAGATTCTTGAAGAAAAAGCAAGTCATGTAAGGAATGAGACACTCGATACCATTTGTGAGGTTGAAGATGAAACTTTGCAGAAAATACTTATTAACCGTTACATAGATAATGATGGTTGGGAAACGATAGCAAACAAAAACTATATAGCCATTTCAACAGTATATCGATTCCACCGTCAAGCAATATTGATGGTAGAAAAAATACTAATAAAAAGTTGATAGTCGATGATAGTTAAAGATAGTTGGGAATAATTTATAATGCAGTATAATTGTATTGTGGAAAAATAGATATCCGACTAAGCCTACATGGGACAAAACTCGTGTGGGCTTTTCTTATGCAAAGGAGGTAGAGGTTATGCCGCATAAACCTTTAAAGCCATGTAAGTATCCAGGCTGTCCTAACCTTACCGATGGTACTTATTGTAAAAAGCATAAGGCTCAAGTTGCAAAAGAGTACAATACATACGAGCGTTCAGCCAACCATAATAAAAAGTATGGTCGTGAGTGGAAGCGAATCAGAGACAGGTATGTTAAAAAACATCCGCTTTGTGAACGCTGCTTGATGGAAGGAAAGATCACACCAGTTGAGGAAGTACACCACATCATTCCTGTCAACAGAGGTGGAACCAACGTTGAAAGCAACCTCATGTCTCTTTGCAAGTCTTGTCACAATAAGATTCATATTGAACTTGGCGATAGACATCCACATGAACGCTAATGGGTAGGGGGAATCAAATCTCTACAGCATTTATAACGGACATCGGGCTGGGGTTTCGTGCGTAAAAAAGCCGAAATCAAAAGGGTAATTAAAAATATCGAGATTGCAAAGCGTTAAAAATTTCAAGGAGGTGTTTGGATGCCAACAAAATCAACAAACGTTGGAGGTCAAGGTGGTAAAAGACCGGGAGCAGGAAGAAAGAAAACAGCAGTAAAAGACAAAATTGAAAGTGGTGTTCCACCAAAGGAAATTAAGATACTTGATATTCCTGATGTTGAGGGAGTTGAAATGCCAAAACCTAGTAGTTTCCTATCAGCCGAACAAAGAGATGGTGGTCATTTACAAGCCAAGGAAATTTACGAGTCGACTTGGGAATGGTTAAAGCGGATAGGTTGTGCTTCTATCATATCACCTCAGCAAGTAGAGCGATATGCAATGTGTGCTGCAAGGTGGATTCAATGCGAGGAGTTTACAAGTAAAATGGGATTTCTTTCCAAACACCCAACAACGGGCAAACCGATACCATCGCCTTTTGTGAATATTGGAATTCAGTATATGAACCAAGCCATAAGGCAGTGGAATGAAATCTATCAAATTATAAAAGAGAATTGCACAATCGACTATTCAACAAATAATCCTCAGGATGATTTAATGGAACGATTGCTGAATTCAAGAAGAAATATCTAATGGTCACTCAAACGAGGGTGGCCTTTTTTAGTGGAAAGGAAGTGAACAAATGTTAAAAGTGATAGAATTATTTGCCGGTATAGGTGCGCAAAGAAAAGCACTTGAAAGAGCCGGAATAGAGCATGAAGTAATAGCGATATCCGAGATAGATAAATATGCTTTAAAGGTCTATGAAACCTTGCATGGAAAACCTAATAATCTGGGCGATATTACAAAAATTGACAAACTTCCTAAAGCAGATTTATGGACATACTCATTTCCTTGTACCGACATTTCAATAAGCGGAAGGCTTGGCGGTTTGGAAAAAGGCAGTGGTACTCATTCATCACTACTATGGGAAGTTGAAAGACTTATTAAAGTATCGAATTTAAATGCTGAACTTCCTAAATACTTACTTATGGAAAACGTCAAGAACTTAGTTTCAAAAAGGTTCAAGCCGTATTTTGATGAATGGTGCGATTTTCTATCAGGTTTAGGATATAAAAACTACTACAAAATTTTAAATGCTAAAGACTATGGCATTCCACAGAACAGAGAGCGTGTATTTATGGTTTCAATCCTAGATGCAAATGCTATGTATCAATTTCCCAAAGAGATAGAACTTGATACAAAACTTTGTGACTATCTTGAAAAAGAGGTCGATGAAAAATACTATTTATCGAATAAACTCATTGATTGTTTTACAGAGATGAAAAACCGCAACGGACTTGTTCGTGGACTTAGGTTTAGACCGAAAGAGAAAGATGAAGATTATGCATGGACCATTACTTGTCATGCAGGAAGTAGACCAACTGATAACTTTATCATTGAGCCTATACCTGCAGCACTACGTGGAAGATATGATAGTGATGGAACAATCAAGCAACATTTAGAACTAAAAGATGATGGTAATACAAATACAATTACTACTGTTCAAAAGGATAATTTAATCATTGTCCCTGAAGCTACAAAGAAAGGATATGCTTTTGCTCAAGAAGGAGATGGAATCTACACCAACAGAGTTCAGTACAAGCGTGGAGTAGTTCAAAAAGATAAAATACCAACTCTTAAGACAAACCCTAATGATGTAGCGGTAGTTACTAAAGATATTAATAATTTAATTTCTATTAGACGTCTCACTCCACGTGAGTGTTTTCGTTTGATGGGATGGAGTGATGAAGATATTAATAGAGCATTTAAGACAGGGGTATCGGATACACAACTATATAAGATGGCTGGGAATTCCATCGTTGTTAATTGCCTAACTGAAATATTTAAAAAATTAAAGGAGATTATAGAATATGTTTGAAAAAGTAAATCCTCAACACCCAGACAAAATTGCTGACAGAATTGCAGGTGCAATTGTAGATCTGGCATATAAGGAAAACAAAAATCCAAGAATTGCGGTTGAAGTATTAATCGGTCATGGTAAATGTCATATTATTGCTGAAAGTAGTGTGTATCTTGATAAGAAAGATGTAATAAAAGCTGCTAGAAGAATTGCAGGTAGAGTCTATGTTGATTATGTTGAAGTTCCACAGGACTTGCACTTAGCAGATAACCAAAGTGAGAAGATCCGCTGTGGTGATAATGGCATTTTTAAAGGTGTCCCACTTACAAAGGAGCAAAAGAACTTATCAGAAATTGCAAGAACAATTTATGCAAACTATCATAGCGATGGTAAATACATCATTGATGAAGATAAACTTATTATTTGTCAAAGCAAGGCAAAAAATAATGTACTTTACAAGAAGTATCCTAAAGCAATTATTAATCCTTTAGGTGAATGGACAGGTGGAACGGATGTAGATACAGGTGCAACCAATAGAAAGCTGGGGTCTGATATGGCTGATTCAGTTACTGGTGGTGGTCTGCATGGAAAAGACCTATCTAAAGCAGATGTGTCTGTAAACATTTATTGCTTCTTAAAAGCTCAGGCAACAAATCAAGTAGTAGAAATCTCCTGTGCAATTGGAGATGAATATATCGATAATAGACCATATGAAGAAGTTGTCGAAATCGCTAGAGATTTTATTAATGGCTTAGGCGGTTTTGAGAAGTTTGCCGAGTGGGGTTTGGTGTAATGGAGTAATGAGCATATGAAAGATTTACGCATTGATGTAGGAGTTCATACTATCTTACACGTTAATCTTACAGATGTTGATTTTACGGACATTAAAGAAATTGTGTTCACTGTTAAAAATTTTTCTATTCCTAATGCACCTGTAATTATAGAGAGAACCTTTACCGAGGCAGGATTTTATGAAGTGATTATCACACCATCAGAAAGTTTGAAATTGGTTAATGGTGCTGAGTATGATTTCAATCAAGTACTAAATGATGGTACAAGATACAAAATATCAGACACGGGAAAGATTATATTAAGGCGAAGCATTGGTGACTATTATGATTGACAAAACAAAAATTAGTAACGTTGAAAAACAGCGTATTGATATATCCATTCCACCAAAGAAAATTGAAATAGAAGGTAGCGGTATTGCTCCCGATATTGAAATAACACACCTTTGGCATATTGGGAAAATGAAGGAGTTTGAAATATCACTAGATACAAAAGTTCCTAAAGAATTATCCATTCTTCCACAGGTTACAAATAATAACTTATCAACAGAACAAGCAAGAAAAGAAGGCAAAATTTATGTTGAGGTCGGTGAAGTACCTTCTTTTGCAACACTTGAGCAAATTAAAGAATTAAACACTAAGACAGTGTTTGTAGATGAAATTACCGACTCTAAAATAAATAAGTTGAGCAATGAAGATATAGTAATGCTCAAAAAGGAGTAAAAAATAATGGCGCAAAAAAGAATACAGTATGTAAAAACAGCCAATAGTCTTGAAAAGCAGTTGATTGCATCAGCGGCTGATATTGTTGAAATTGATGCTATTGATGGTTTATCGGCGACCAATGTACAGGATGCACTTGTAGCAATTAAAGATATTGCTGATAACGGAGGAGTTACAGGAGTCAAAGGTAATGCTGAAAGCACATATCGTAAAGGCAATGTGAACATCACACCTGCAAATATTGGACTTGGGAACCTTACTAATGATGCACAAGTCAAAAGAAGCGAAATGGGAGTAGCAAATGGTGTTGCAACTTTAGGTGAGGATGGAAAAATACCTAGCAGTCAGTTACCTTCTTATGTAGATGATGTTCTTGAATATGAAAATAAAGTGGCATTTCCTACAACAGGTGAGTCCGGGAAAATTTATGTTGCAAAGGATACTAACCTTACTTATCGTTGGGGCGGTTCTGCCTATATAGAAATTTCAGCTTCACTCGCTCTTGGCGAAACAAGTTCCACGGCTTATGCAGGAGATAAAGGAAAAGCGCTTGACACTAGAATATCGACAGCTGAAGGCAATATTTCTACCAATGCAGAGGAAATTACATCTCTTGAAACGAGAACAACAAAACTTGAAAATGGTACAACGCCTGCAGGAAAAGCAACGAAGTTAGCAACTGCAAGAAAGATTACTCTCACAGGCGACGCCAATGGTAATACAACCTTTGACGGAAGTGCAGATGAATCTATCACAGTTACTTTGGCAAATACAGGTGTTACGGCAGGTACATATTCAGCCGTTGCGGTAGATAGTAAAGGTCGAGTTACAGCAGGTAATCAAATAGTTGAATGGGGAGCAAAAGGACAAACTGAACCAAGTGCAAATCTAGCAGTTGGAGGTTTATTCTTTATGCTCGTTGAATAAGGCGGTTCTATGTCTACTTATACCCCAAAAAGAAAAACAGCAACAGGTGTAGAGAATATTTCCTTTCCAATAGATGCGATAAATGGACTTCAAGATACGCTTGATGAGTTAAACAATAAAACCTTAGATATGCCAAAAATTCGGCTCGGTGCGGTTGGTGATTTGGATAATACAATGATACCGAGTCTTACAAATCCACTTAAATTTGCTGTGCATATAACGAACGGAAAACTACAAATTGGCGACGAGGTTCAAATTTGTACAAGGCAACTATTTACTTATAGAAACGAGAATAAGCGTAAATACAAACTGCGCAGTGTGTGGAATACACCTATAACTGAGGAAAATAAAAATGATAAGGTCATATTTGTGAAAATATTTGAAAACGTTGATATACCTTCTAACCGCTTATTCAAAAGTGGAAGTATCTCAGCGATGGGTACATTGTCGCCGCTATACATAAGAATCAGGCGTCCTATCTATAAGAATGGTTTTGATGTCGATGCCAAATTTTCCAATATTGTAACTGTTTGGAAAAAATACAATTTGGATAATGGAAAAGTATTTATAAAATAACAAAACGTGGAGAGTGTAATTTCAACTCTTGGCGAAAGCCTAGTGAAGTAAATAGCTCCCCAAAGGGGAAGACAGTTACAGCTCTCTCCACGCTTTTATTTTTGTACGAGGAGGATAATAGTGAAAACAACAAAAGAAATGACGCTTGTTGAAATAGATAAATTGATACCATACATAAATAACGCTAGAACGCATAGTGAAGAACAAATTATGAAGTTGCGTTCAAGTTTGCGTGAGTTTGGTTTTATCAATCCGGTTATTATCGACAAGGAATATAACATCATTGCAGGACACGGGAGAGTGCTAGCAGCAAAGGCAGAAGGTATCAAAGAAGTTCCTTGTGTTTTAGTTGACCACTTAACTCCTGCACAAAAGAAAGCCTATATCATTGCTGATAACCGAATGGCACTTGATGCAGGTTGGGACGAAGAATTATTAAAAGTTGAATTAGAGGCTCTCGAGGGGGAGTCTTTTGATTTGTTCCTTACCGGTTTTGACGAAGATGAATTATCTAATCTATTTAAAGAAGAACAGGAAGTTGAAGACGATGATTACGATTTAACAACTGCACTTGAAAAAGCGTCCTTTGTAGAGCGTAGCGATAGATGGATAGTCGGTAGACACGTACTTTTCTGCGGTGATGCAACAAATAAAGAAGATGTAGATAAACTTATGGACGGGAAGAAAGCAAATCTTGTGCTTACCGATCCGCCTTATGGTGTATCTTTTAAATCATCTAGCGGTCTTACAATTCAAAATGATTCTATGAAAAATGAAGAGTTCTATAAATTCTTGCTATCTGCTTTTAACAATATGGTTGAACACTTAGAGAGCGGCGCGGCAGGATATGTATTTCACGCAGATACTGAAGGTCTTAATTTTAGAAAAGCATTTGTGGATGCAGGTTTCCATTTAGCGGGGTGTTGTATATGGATAAAAGACTCGCTTGTTCTCGGTAGGAGCGATTATCAATGGCAACACGAACCTATTTTATATGGTTTTTTGAAAAACGGGAAGCACAGTTGGTATTCAGATAGGAAACAGACTACTATTTGGAACTTTAAGAAACCTAAACGAAATGAAAATCATCCGACAAGCAAACCTCTTGATTTACTTTCTTATCCAATCAAAAATTCATCTCAAGAAAATGCTATTGTCATAGATACATTTGGAGGAAGTGGCTCAACATTGATGGCTTGCGAGTTAACTAACCGTGTTTGCTACACAATGGAACTTGATGAAAAGTATGCATCGGTAATCCTTAGAAGATATGTCGATAATGGCGGTAATCCCGCTAATGTCTACTGCATAAGAAATGGTAAACGCATGAATTATCTTGATATTGTTAAGAAAGTAGAGAATATAAGTGAAAATAATTGCATATGACTTGAAATAAATACCTTTTAGAGTGATTTATATAGCGAAAATCATTTAGAAAGGTTGGTAAGATAGATATGGGCAGGGACAAAGAAAGAGAAAAACGTTTGCTTGAAAAAGAAATGACGCTTAAAACAATTTTTTTGATGAGAAGGCATTTAGTTGATTGGTTATACAACACTAAACATCTTGAATTCTACTTTGAAGCAAATGAAATTCTAATTGATGCCGAAGAAAAAATATGGGAAGAGATAGTTTATGGTGATGAAGATCCATATGCGTGTGAAGAATCAAACGATATCAATAAAATGATTAAGTTGGTCTCTTGAAACGAAGGTGTTATCCCTCACGGGTAGCACTTTTCTTTTACCTTTGGTTGTTGCTCTATTGTAAAGTCCAATTATCAAAAATGATACAAATATACCTTGCAAATGACTTGATATATTTTTGTTTTAGAGTGATTAATTACATCAAACATTAAATGCTTAGAAAGGAATAATCAAATGGAACAAAAAGAACAAGCACTTATGAATATTATTGATGGCATTCATTGGCTTAAAATTTGCTTTCAGCTTAGACAAGAGTTAAGGGTCTTAGAAGAAGATAAAAAGACAGATTTGTATGTTTTTATTATCGCACTTGTTTTAAATGAGGAAACAAAAATATGGAAAGATTTTGAGGAGGATTTAAAAGTATATGAGTGAAAAGATTAAACAAAGACCAAGTGTTGAGGAAATTAAAAAGCTTTACTTAAAAGGCACAAGAATTGAATTAGTTAAAATGGATGATGTTCAAGCACCACCAATTGGAACAAGAGGAACGATAAAGGGTGTTGATGATATCGGCTCTATCATGGTGGCATGGGATAATGGAAGTTCTCTAAACGTTGTGTTACCAGAAGATAGAATTGTTGTGTTAGCACCTGTTACTACAATTTGTTACGGTGAAAAAAAAGAATGGGAGTCAAGACTTGATGCATTCCATTTTTTCACTGATTGCTACTTAAATAGTGAGGGTTTAGAGCAAGAAAGATACGCTAAAATCTTGTATCAATTAAGGTTTAAAAGGGATGTTTGCAGTGACGAAAAATAATTAAAAAAATAGTCAAAAAATAGTGTTCAAATGACTTGCTATTATTTCCTTTTAGAGTGATATATATACACGACAAAAGGAAATACACCTTTTCAGGAGGAAAAAAATGAAACATTACGAAATCAAAAAAGGAAAAAACGGATGGATTGAGGCAAGCGTTATAAAACCAGATGGCTATAAAGTAACCTTCAGTAACTTCTTTTCTAAAAACGAAGCATTAACTTGGTGCTATGCAAAAGTTAATTACTATTATGGAAGAAAAGTTGTAAACCAAGAATTTTGGGATAAGAGGTACTAACAATGAATGAAAGAATAGAAAATCAAATTACAAACATGAAAAACCAAACAATCGGAGTAGAGATTGAAATGAACTCAATCACAAGACCAAAAGCAGCAGAAAAGGTTGCAGCATACTTTGGCACAAGAGCATGGAACGCAGCAAGCGAATACGGATACAGCAGTTGGGCTTGCAAGGACAATCAAGGTAGAATTTGGAAATTTCAAAAGGATGTAAGCATTGCAGGGGATGAAGAACACAAATGCGAAATGGTAACACCAATCCTTAAATATGAAGATTTAGAGGACTTACAAGAAATTGTTAGAATACTTAGAAAAGCAGGTGCAAAAAGCGATGCCTCAAGAATGTGCGGAGTTCACATCCACATCGGAGCAAATGGACATACAGCAAAGACAATGAGAAACTTGACCAACATTATGGCAAGCCACGAAAGCTTACTTGCAGAAGCATTAAACTTAGATAGAAACAGAGTATCAAGATACTGCAGAACAGTTGATCCACGTTTCTTAACACAAATTAACAAAAGAAAACCTCAAACAATGAGTCAATTCGCAGACATATGGTATAAGAGTCAAAATGCAGATTGCGGAAGAACAGCACATTATAATGGTAGCCGTTACCATATGCTTAACTTCCACGCAACCTTCACAAAAGGAACAATCGAGTTCAGATTATTCCAATTTGATGAACCGGCAAACGGAAAGGCAAATGGTTTACACGCAGGACAACTTAAAAGCTATATTCAACTTTGCTTAGCATTAAGTGAGATGGCGAAAGCAGTTAAAGGAGCATCAGCAAAACCTCAACAACACGAAAACCCAAAATACGCAATGAGAACTTGGTTACTTAGACTTGGCTTCATCGGTGAGGAATTCAAGACAGCAAGAGAATTCTTAACAAAGAGATTATCAGGCGACTGCAGCTTTAGAAGTGGCTGCAGACCTGCTTAAGGAGGCGCAAATATGGAAAAGTATTACATTGCATACGGCAGTAACCTTAACATTAGACAGATGAGTTACAGATGTCCTGGAGCTACAGTTGTTGGAACAGGGTTCATCAAAGGATATCAACTGTTATTCAAAGGTAGCAAAACAGGTTCTTACTTGACCATAGAAAAGAAGAAAGGCAAAGTAGTACCAGTTGTTGTTTGGAAGGTAAACGAAGAACACGAAAGGTCGCTTGATAGATATGAGGGTTATCCTTCATTCTACTATAAGCAAGAAATGGAAATTGATATCAAGGGCATCAAATCAAAGAAGCCTTATCATAAAAAAGCATTCGTATATATCATGCACGAGGATAGACAACTCGGACTGCCTTACAGAGAGTACGTTCGAGTTTGTTTGGAAGGTTATACGGCATTTGGTTTCAGTTCTAGATATTTAGAAGAAGCAATCAAAATCAGTATGGAGGCAAAAGATGGAAACATTAACAAATGAAACAAAGGTGTGTCCGAAATGTGGAAAGGTCTATAAATGTCGTCCTGCAATTTCAAGAGCGGACAATAAAACACCAATCTGCTCGAAATGTGGAACGAGAGAAGCTCTTGAAGGCTTAGGTATTAATGCCGAAGAGATAGAAAACATCATCCAGACAATTCCAAAAATTGAGGAAAAGTAAAAAGAACGAAGTCGGCTGCGGTCGGCTTTTTCTTATGCAAGGGAGGAGACGCTTGTGAGAAAACTTAAGAAATATGTTCCTACCAAATTCAAAACAAAAGACTCCACCTACGATAAAGATGCTGCTGACTATGCTGTTAATTTTATCGAATGCTTATGTCATACAAAAGGCACATGGGCAGGAGAGCCATTTGAACTGATCGATTGGCAAGAACAAATTATAAGAGATGTGTTTGGAATCTTAAAACCAAACGGATATAGGCAATTTAACACAGCTTATATCGAAATACCAAAGAAGCAAGGCAAGTCAGAACTTGCAGCAGCAGTTGCATTGCTTCTTACTTGTGGAGATGGTGAGGAAAGAGCAGAAGTTTACGGATGTGCCGCTGATAGACAACAAGCATCAATTGTCTTTGAGGTGGCAGCCGATATGATAAGAATGTGTCCAGCATTAAATAAAAGATGCAAGATACTATCCGCAACCAAAAGAATTGTGTATTTACCTACAAATAGTTTCTATCAAGTACTTAGTGCCGAGGCATATTCAAAGCATGGATTCAATATTCATGGAGTTGTTTTTGATGAACTTCATACTCAGCCAAATAGAAAACTATTTGATGTAATGACTAAAGGGTCAGGTGATGCTAGAATGCAGCCTTTATATTTTTTAATTACGACCGCTGGAACTGACACAAAGTCCATCTGCTATGAAACACACCAAAAAGCAAAGGACATCTTAGAGGGACGAAAACACGATTCAACTTTCTATCCAGTAATTTATGGTGCAGAACCTGAGGATGATTGGACTGATCCTAAGGTATGGAAAAAGGCAAACCCAAGTCTAGGTATTACAGTTGGTATTGATAAAGTTAAAGCAGCTTGCGAATCGGCAAAACAAAATCCGGCAGAAGAGAATACCTTTAGGCAGTTAAGACTAAACCAATGGGTAAAGCAAGCCGTTAGGTGGATGCCTATGGATAAATGGGAAGCCTGCAAAGCTAACTTCAAGCCAGAAGATCTGAGCGGGCGTGTATGTTACGGCGGATTAGACTTATCTTCAACAACAGATATCACAGCATTTGTTTTAGTGTTCCCACCAACAAAAAGCGATGATAATTACTACATTCTTCCGTATTTTTGGATACCAGAAGAGAATATGGAAGCAAGGGTTATGAAAGATCATGTACCTTACGATATATGGGAAAGAAAGGGGTTCATTCAAACAACCGAAGGAAATGTAATTCACTATGGATTTATCGAAACCTTTATTGAAGAGTTAGGAAAAAAGTACACCATCAGAGAGATTGCTTTCGATAGATGGGGTGCAGTTCAAATGACACAAGACTTGGATAATCTAGGTTTTACAGTCATTCCGTTTGGTCAGGGGTTTAAGGATATGAGTCCACCAACAAAAGAACTGATGAACTTGGTTCTTGCAAAGAAGATAAAACATGATGGAAATCCCGTCCTTCATTGGATGATGGATAATGTGTGTGTAAGGGTTGATCCTGCCGGAAACATTAAAATGGATAAAGCAAAATCAACTGAAAAAATTGACGGTGCTGTTGCAGTGGTTATGGCACTTGATAGAGCAATTAGAAATGGCAATGAGACTTCTGAGTCAGTTTATGATTCAAGAGGTCTTTTAATTATTTAATGCACAGTTACTGAGTTTCTCTTCAAATAAAAATCAAAAATATATGAAGCAAATCAAATTCAATGTATTATTTCCCTTATTTAGACAATAATATTAAGGGCAATAGCTGTTAAG
>ERZ1090881.514-NODE-517-length-18385-cov-73.056519_pt1 | contig 18385 bp, 14 predicted proteins | sample MGYA00478470_ERZ1090881 | MGnify/ENA primary metagenome ERZ1090881 (study PRJEB33644, sample SAMEA5815736) | chicken gut metagenome | biome: Chicken; feature: Gastrointestinal Tract; material: Caecum | place: Ireland | collected 2019-01-01 | study: A study of the...
TGGCGTTGGGGATGATGATGTCGCCAAACTTATACTCGCCGATATACTTGCGGTTAGTGAGAATACGAAAGACGGCGTTGTACTTCATTGCAAAGCCCTTGTGCTTGATGCCGCGCTCATTGAGCAGCTTGACGATATCGTTGACGCGCATCCCGTCGAGATAGTGAGTGAAGATCTCCCGCACGACGGGCGCAAGCGTTTCATCGATCTGATAATGGTCGGTATCATCCACATAATAACCGAAGGGCGGGCGCACACCGTTACTCTTTGCTTTGAGTGCGTTCTCCGTCATTCCGCGCTTTACCTTTTCTGAAAGCTCGGCGGAGTAGTACTCGGCATAGCCTTCGAGGATAGATTCAAGCAAAATACCGTCCGCACCCTGCGAGATGCTCTCCTTCGCAGAGATAACACGCACGCCGTTCTTTTTGAGTACGTTTTTATAGTATGCTGAATCGTAGCGGTTGCGGGCAAAGCGGTCGAGTTTCCAGACAATAATGCAATCAAACATACGCTTGTAGCTATCTTTGATCATCTTCTGAAAGTTGGGGCGGTTGTCCGTCTTGGCAGACTGCGCCCTGTCTATGTAGTTGCCGATGACCTCAATATTGTTGAAGTTGGCGTAGTCCATACACTCGCGGAGCTGCCCCTCAATACTCGCCTCATTCTGTTTTTCAGACGAAAACCTTGCGTATATTACTGCTTTCATTACCGTATTTCCTTAAATAATTCCTCATAAATGTAAAGAGGGACAAAAACTTCTTTATATCTTTGCTCTGCAATTCTTGTATTAATGTTTAAAATAAGTTTATGATTAGTTTCAGATAAAATTCGCTTTCCACCGTCTATTTGGGGCGCAAGGTTTTTTATCGGAGTCGGGTATATTGCAACAGCAACGCTAGGCGATAAAGGGAAGAAAATAACTGTTTTATTATTGTTAATACCATTATCTTTTCGATTTATTGACTTACTATCGATATTAATGGCAACAACAGGGTTATCACTTGTGATAAACGGAACCTTTGTGTAGTATGGATTATAATACATTATCCACAGCTTTGAACTTAAAACATCGACGTACATTGATAGCCTGTCTTCTGCGTTTATTGTTGACAAGATTAAATCTTTCCTTTTTGAAGACGGGTAATCAAAAACTTTAATTTTATGTTCGATTTCTTTAGAAACTTTCCCTTTATTTTGAGCCAAAAATTCTTTTTTTATCTGCCTAAACATAGAAGGCATTTGCCTTATTTTTACATCAAGAAAATCTGGAACACGTAGCCATTGACTAATTAATAGTTTACTTAGTAATTTTTTCTTATTCTCGTCCAAAATTACTTGTCTATTGGGTGATAGTGTAACTCCAGCAATTATTCCATCAAGAGGTTTGCCATACAAAGGCTCAATCTCCTTGCCGTAATAGTGTTCCCACTTTTTACTGTCCTCGCCTTCAATATCATAATAATGTTTTATGTATCCAACATTATCAATTGAATCAATAAAATGTTTGTCAGCGCAAATTACGCCTATTCGATAAGCAGAATTACCCTTTGTTGCAAATCTACGCAAATAGCTGACAGGTACAATATGTTGATTAGTAAAAGGCTTCTTTTTTGACATTAAATTTCCTCTGTAAGTTCCTGATACATTTTCATAAGCTCGGCGACGCACTCGCTTTCGGTCATGGTTCTGTAATCGAAGCCGTATGCCTGCATAACTACCCTGTCGTTCTGCTGATGTGCGCGGCGAAGCTCCACGGGCATAGTAAGCTCGTCATACAAGTCGGCGAACGAGCTATCGGGGTAAAGAGCGCGGGCGTCCAAAATTGCTTGTGCCGTCTGTTCAATTTTTGCCTTCTGTTCTTCCGTAAGCTTCGGCCAAGGAAAGTTGTTGAAAACTATTGTATTTGAATAGCTGTAATCACTTTTCAATCTTCCACAGACTGCTCGCATCCATGCCATATGAACATTAGATGTTAGTATTCCAAAATGGAAAAACGTAGCGTCTGGCAACATAAATAACTTATCGCCAGGAATAATTTTAGGATCAAGGTAGTCCATAGGAATATATTTTCTATTTTCTGAAGAAACTTTAGGAATTGCAATATATTGAGTTTTACATTCTCTAACCTCGTCAAACAGCATGGGCGTTTCAGCTTTCTTACGCGTTGCAGCTTTTGGACTAGAAAGTCTATATCTTCTAACTTCTGCAATACGCTTTTTTACAAGTGGGCACTTGTTAATTTCCGACGGATTAGCATTGACCATCCAAAGGCAAAATCGAGGTTTTCTTTCAATAAAATCTTTACCCATCATATACGGACGAATAAATTTAGCTGATTGAGGTTCAACTTTTAGCAAGTCCATTTTTTCGTCTTCTGTTAAGATTAAAAAACCTCCTTCTGTCGGTTTCCCTCCATTAAGTAATTGCGGAACGTTTGAAATTGGCGTTTTTCTATTGTCAATAAATACTATTTGAGCAGGCAATAGATAAAAATTTATTATGTCTGCAAGCTGCATTCTATTTGATGAATATAATCGTTTTTTTGCAGAATTTGGCGCACTACTAAACCCAACAATTACACAATGAACATGTGCTTGCAAACTCGCCTCACTATCCCAACGGAATGTACGATAAGCGAAATCAATATGTATGTGAAATCGCTCATACAATGGCTTCCATACAGCAGCAACTTGCTCTCCCTGAGTAATAGAATTTGTAGAAACAAAAGCAGCTTTTATATTAGTATTAAAAATTAATTGGGCAGCTTTAAAATACCATCCAGCTACATAGTCGATTTTTCCAGCTGTCTTATAAATTTTACCTTCTTCATCAACATAAATAGAAAGAATATCCTCTTTCTGTTTGGGCGATTGGAGAGAATATCCCACAAACGGCGGGTTGCCCATTATGTAATTCAGCTTATCCTTCGGAACAACACTCTCCCAATCAAGTCGGAGGGCGTTGCCTTCAACAATGTTTGCATAAGATTTGAGCGGGAGAAAGTCGAGACTCATCTTGACGACCTCTTCCGTTTCCTTCATCATTTGGCTTTCAGCGATCCATAAAGCGGTTTTGGCAACCGTTACAGCGAAATCGTTGATTTCGATCCCGTAAAATTGACCGATAGATACCTTTATCAAGTCGTCAAGTCCAAGCACTATTTGTCCTTGATAAATGAGCTTGAGTGCTTCGTTTTCCAATCGGCGCAACGATAGATACGTTTCCGTAAGGAAATTACCCGAACCGCAGGCGGGGTCGAGGAATATAAGAGAAGAGAGCTTTTTACGGTACTCTTCCAACTTCCTAGTACGGGTCTTTTCGACCTGAATCGTTTTGATCTGCGTGAGCTCGTCGCGCAAGTTGTCCAAAAACAATGGATCAATGACTTTATGGATATTTTCAATAGAGGTATAATGCATGCCGCCCGAACGCCTTGTTTCAGGGTTTAACGTGCTTTCAAAGACCGCGCCGAAAATTGTGGGGCTGATCTCGCTCCAATCGAAGTTTTCGCTTGCATTGCGCAGAAGCAGCTGCACGATTTTTTCGTTAAACTGCGGGATTTCAATATCTTCCTCAGCAAACAAACCGCCGTTTACATAGGGGAACGAGGCGAGAATTTCGTCCATATAGGGGTCGCGCTCTTCGGGCTTTGTATCGAGTACTTTGAATAGGTCAATAATTGCACGGCGAATGTCCTTTACGGCAAAACCTTTGATGTAGTTATGAAATTTCATATGCTCGCCAAAGAGGCCGCTGTCCTCTGCATACAGGCAGAAAACAAGTCGAACACACAGCATATTTAAGCTTTTTAACGTGCTTTCTGCCGCAGGGTCTTTATACTGTTTCAAAATTTCGTCGTACAGTACGCCGACAAGCTCACCCGCTCTTATGGATATTTCCATTTCCTTGCGAACAGACTCGCTGCCCGTATCGACAAGGAATTTGAGCCGGTAACACTCTTTCGGCAAATCGCACAATAAGATGCTCTCAGGTTCGCCCTGTGGATTTTCCATATTGTAAATTAAAAGCTCGCGAAAATTGCAGGTAACGATCCAGCGGGGACGCTCAGAATAGGGCAACTCCGCGGAGTAACGCTTTGCTTGCTGAAAGGGCGTGAGATAAGAACCGTCGGACTGCTTTATGGCTTTGCGCAAATCCTTGTCGGCACTCTTCTGCTCAATCAGAACATGCGTTGACGAGATGATACCGTCGATAAAACTTGTATGGTCGAGCATGACCTTATCTTCAAATCGGATCATTGTTTCTGGTTTTTCAATGCCCAACACTTCGCGCAAAAGCGAAAGCCAGAACGGTTGGCTCTCGCCCTTTTCATAGCCCTTATCCTTCCAATAATCCGCAAAATTCTTAGCCGCTGTTCTTTGTTCTTTATCGGTCATTGTTTCTTTCCCTCTCTTAACTTTCAACAATTATAGCATAAAATACATGACAAATACTGTCATATATAAAAATTTTCTTTTACAAATCCAAGCTATTTTGGTCGAGCAAGAAGTTGATGAGCCCCATTGTGACGATGCCTTCCTCGTCGGTCTGCGGGCGAATGTTTTCCTTGACAATGACGAGTTTTTTGAAGGAATCGCCCACTTTGATGAGCGAACGCTTCTCCTGCCGCAACTTTTCTTCCGTGGGCATTTCGTAAGCCGATTGGATATAGTACTTCTTGCTGCCCTTGTTGGCGACGAAGTCAATTTCAAGTTGCTTCAACTTGCGCTTGCCCTCGATTGTTTCTTTACTCTCCACAACACCGACGTCAACCGAATAGCCGCGCACTTTCAGCTCATTGAAGATGACATTCTCCATAATGTGGTTTTCTTCTACCTGTCTGAAATTGAGGCGGGCATTGCGCAAGCCCACGTCCGCCATGTAATATTTGAGCGGCGTTTCAAAGTACTTTTTGCCCTTTACATCGTATCGCTTGGCGCTGTCGAATAGGAAGGCGTCGGTGAGATAGCCGAGGTAGTTCTTTGCCGTGACGTCACTTATCGACTTGCCCTTGATGCTTTTGAGCGTGTCGGAAATCTTTTTGGGATTGGTGAGCGAGCCGATGGCAGAACACAGGAAATCGACGATAGAGTCCATCTCATCGGGATATTGAACGTGGTTGCGCTCGACTATGTCGGAGAGATAGACCTTTGACATGAGCGTTTTCAGGTATTCGATTTTCTGCTCCTCGGTGTTACGCTCGAAGAGGGCAGGCATACCGCCATAGAGGTGATATTCATCCCAGGCATCGTATTTGTCGCCGCCTTTGGCGGAGTAAAACTCGCTGAATGACAGAGGATAGACTCTTACTTCGTCGCCCCTGCCGCGGAATTCGGTTAAAATATCGCTCGACAAAAACTTTGAATTGCTGCCCGTAACATACACGTCGAGATTTTTTTTGTATAGATAACTATTCAGAACAGCTTCAAAAGAACCGAGCTGCTGCACCTCGTCCAAAAGCAGATAATACTTTCCGTCGTCGGTCAATTTGCTCTTGATATAGGCAGAGAACTTGTGCGGGTCAACTTTGCGCTTGTTCTCTGCGAGGTCAAGCATGTTCTCCCCGATTTTTTCGAGGTCGTCCTCCGAATCAAAGGCAAACTTGATAATATGTCCCTTGTCAATGCCCTGCTGTAAGAGGTATTCACCGAAAATATCAAAGAGCAGCACCGATTTACCGCAGCGGCGAATGCCTGTGATGACCTTGATTGAACCGTTATTCATTCTGTCGATAAGCCTTTGTAAGTACAAATCACGCTTAATCATAGCAGCCTCACTTTTAATAGAAATTATTGGACGCGTCCACTTTTTTCAAAGTATCTTTATTATAGCGCAATTTTAAGTTTTCGTCAAGGGGCTACAAAAAAATATTAGAATAAAAATATACAAACAAATGTTTGCGTTTCTATTGACTTATGGAGATAGCTATGATATAATGCAAGAGTATAGGCGTGAAGATTGCCTGTACTCTTTTGCCGTACGTTGATTTTAAGTATGGCGTACTCCCTTGCGGGAGGAAGGGCGCATAACGAGATTGCGCCGCGGAGTTGTATGCTCCGAAGTTGCCGCGCAGGAAAAAAGGCGCGGCGGGAACCAACCCGAGCCGTCTGAAAGACGAGCCATAACTGGGCTTTATAAGCATACGCTTTTTTTAGGAACAAAGCCTCGTTTAAGGTAAGTTTTTCGTCGGGCGAAGATGGGGTTATTTTGTGTTACCGTTTTTTCAAAGCGAGCAGATTACCCCTTCACCCGAAAAAGATGCGCGATGAACGGCTTTTAAGATGCTATAAACTTTTGCCAAGCGGCGCGAAGCGACATTTGAGCAAAAGTTGCCGGTATCGCAATCGCAAAAGCAATTTTGCGATTATAAGCGTACAATTTTTTTGTAAGCAAAGCCGTTTTAAGCAGCATTTTTGGATGTGCCGTAAAGGGTTTTTTTAGCGTACAATTTTTCAGGCAAGGACGAGTATAGCGTAAATCAAACGACAACATAACAGAATGGCTGACCACCATAGAGCGGAAAGATACCGCTAAACAAGGTCAAAGTCGGTGACGAGGAAAGAGCAGTCAGCGGCTTTTTTGCGTCCTTTTTTAGGCTATCGACCACGCCCTTTCGGTGTGGGATAAGGATAGAAAAATACAATTTTGGGAGGAAAGTTATGAGAAAGCAAACGACGATCAGACCGCCGTAATGCTATGACAAAGCGATGGCTTACAGCAAATCAAAAGCCTCTTTTCGGGAAGCAATCACTTTTCGTGCCGACGAAAGTATAGCCCACTATACTTCGTTCCGAAGTTTAGTGGGCTCTGCGAGGCTTTTTAACAGAAAAAAATCAAAGGAGAACAATCTATAAGTTACTTAGTTTGTCACATGGAGAAGTATCACAAGACTGACATTGCGCCCGTCGAACAGGAGAACGAACGCGACGAAACCTATCGAGCAAGCAACCCGCAGATCGATTGCAGGCGCACGAGCGGCAACTACCACATTGTCAAACGACAGCGCAGTTACACGCAGTTTATCAACGATAAGATCGAAGCCCTTGATTTGCCGACCAAAGTACGCAATGATGCCGTGCTGATGTGTTCCTTCGTTGTGGGCTCAGACAGGAAATTCTTTGGCGGGCTATCGCCAAGCGAGCAACGGCAATTCTTTGTGGACTGCACCCGCTTCTTCGCGGAGCGGTACGGCGAGGGCAACATCATCTCCGCCGTCGTCCACATGGACGAAACCACGCCGCATCTGCACCTGAATCTGATCCCGATAGCGGGCGGCAGGCTGTGCGCGAAGAAGCTGTTTGACAGGAAGGCGCTTACCGCATTGCAGACCGATTTGCACCGAGAAGTCGGCGCGAAATGGAACTTGCAGCGCGGCAAGGAAGGAAGTCAGGCAAAACATCTTGATACGGCGGAATTCAAGGCGAAGAAGATCGTCGAGCAGGCGCACGGACAGGCAAAGAACATCATTGCCGAAGCAGATCACAATGCCGAGCGCAAGGTGAAAATCGCGCAAATCCATGCGGACGGCATCGTTTCGCAGGCGGAGCAAACCGCGGAGAAAACAAAGCAGCAAGCGCAGGAGTATCTGGACGGCATTGTGCAGAGCATCGAGGCGGAGCGCAGCAAGCCCGCACCGAAGCGAAAACGGCAAGCCGAGGAGGAGCTTTCTGCCCTCCGCACGGAGAACGCCGCTCTGCGGCAATCGAAGGCTATCGCCGACCGCGATCGCAGCGACCTCTTCGAGCAGTTGCAGAAAGCCGAACGGCGCGCCAAAGGCAAAGAGCAGGCGTTCGGGATGGTAAGCGATATGATTGCCGCCTACCCCGATGAGTTTGACGCTTTGTTAAACAAATCGCGGGCAAAGAAAGCAACTCCCTATTATAAAGGGAACAGCCGCGGCTACGACCGCGGCGGAAAGTAAAACTGAATAACCGAATACAAGGAGAAAAGCTATCGAGCAAATTACATAACAACGGGGAATGACGAGAAGAAACAAAACGACAGGCACTTCAAACTGCGAGCTTGACTCGCTTGCGCGGTTTCTGCTGCCCGCGGTCCGCGCCTATATGGCGGACGAGGAAAATCAACGGGCGTTTGAAAAGTGGCAAGCAGAACGCGCAATACAACCAAATCGCAAGTAAAAATATCCGATTGAAACCATACGGATGACCGTGAAAAAAGTACGGTAAGAGGCCGCCGCTTGAACGTGCGGCGGGATATAAATTTATCAGATCATCAGGTTGCGCCGAAACTCATAAACCTTGATCAACGGCAGCGGCGGGGACTTCATACGAAGCCCCCGCCGATTTTACAATTTCCTGTTTTTGAATATATCTGGATAATTTTCTCTTAATAATTTTTCGTTGTTAGCAATATTTTTACATAATATTGCACCATAAATTACTTTTCTACTATTAAGATACTTGCGACTGTTTAATTGAAGGGTAGCCGTTGATTTGCGACTTTTCATATGATCATACAACCGAAATCCTAAATTGCTATCTTTACCCCAATATAACGGATAAATATTTCCGTCTATAGGCTTCCATTCATTAAAACTTAAAGATGAATTTCGATTATGTTTCTCAAAAAAATCTTTTTTTTCATCATCCGCTAATTCAACAGCTATACCATAAACCCCACCCCGTTCTTCTAATTTACACCCATCGTCTGAAAATGTAATAGTTCCAGCTAAACAATCTAAATAATCATCTTTAATTAGTCTTTTCATTAACAAAGTAATCGCATTGTCCATGGCTTTATCCTTGTAAATAAACCTTAAAGGCGAATCCGTCTCCTAATGGAAACGGGTTCGCCTTTAACTTGTTTGGTGACCTTGCCGGGAATCGAACCCGGGATTGAGCCTTGAGAGGGCTCCGTCTTAACCGCTTGACCACAAGGCCGAAGTTTTTCAACGGTGTTGATTATATCATACGTTGCCCGAGTTGGCAAGCAAATTTGCCTCGCTTTTTATCTTTTTTATTCTTTTTTGCAGTAAGCTGAAGCTTGTGTCGGTAAATGGTATTTGGCAGCGCGTACAGATTTTATCAGAATCTGTTTGCTTTTTAACAAATTTTTTGCCTGTTCAAAAATATAATTTCATTCGCTTGACAATACTCGCAGCCGTATTATAAAATAACTTCGCTGTCAAACAGTTAGCTGTCTAACTATTATCGTCGCCCGCCTGGCAGGCGGGTACGGTTAATTATGAGAGGAATTATTTAAAAGCGAGGTCGGGTTTTGGAAAACAGAAGGCTTTTCGGCTTGATGTGTTACGTAAACAGGGAAATGGAGAGGCGCAACAGCGAAAACCTCTCCTCGGTGGGAATAACGGGCGCACAGCTTCAGACGCTCGTATTCGTTCACAGAAGCGCTTTGCGTGGAGAGAGGGTATGCCAGCGCGACGTGGAGCGCGAACTCAATCTGCGTGCTTCGTCGGTTTCCACGATGCTTGCGGGGCTCACTTCGTGCGGCTATATAACGCGCTCTTTTGCAGAGGGAGATAACCGTACAAAGTTTATTGAGCTGACAGAAAAGGGTGAGGATCTGTGTAAACGCAACCGCGAGCTTATGGATAAGTGCGACGCCATAATCCAGGACGCGCTCACCGACGAAGAACAGGTGCGGTTCAAGGAACTACTTATAAAGATATTCAATCACATAAACAGCTGAAAGTCAAAGGCGCTTCGTGCCCTGATATTTTAATAATCAGCTATTTAAAGAATAATTGATTCCGAATCAAATTTTTTGGAGAAATATATGATCAAAAAACTGCTTAAAAGCGTAAGGGAGTATAAAACGGCTTCCATCATCGTCCCCGTCCTCATGGCGGTAGAGGCAATAATGGAAATCGTAATACCCTTCCTTATGACCTTCATTGTCGGCGAACTGCAGCGTGTTGCCGAGAGTACAGACAGCAATGTCACGGTCAATATGAACACCATAATTATATGCGGCGTGCTCATGCTCGTCTGTGCCGTCGGTGCGTTGATTGCCGGTGCGGCGGGAGCAAAACTCGCGGCAAAGGCTTCGTGCGGCTTCGCGCACAACTTAAGGGAGGACATGTACAACAATTTGCAGACATTCTCGTTTGCAAATATCGATAACTATTCCACCGCAAGCCTCATCACCCGTATCACGACCGACGTGACAAACGTGCAGAATGCCTATCAGATGGCTATCCGCATGCTCATACGCGCGCCCATTCTGTTTATCGCTTCTATAATAATGACATGTTTTATCGAGCCGTTAATGGCACTGCTGTTTGCCGGCGCCGCCATCGTCCTGGGCATAGTCGTTTCCGTCTGCATGTTCAAAGTTACGCCGTATTTCAGAACGATGTTCAAAAAATACGACACTCTCAACGCCGTAGTGCAGGAAGATCTTACGGCTATAAGGGTAGTGAAATCTTATGTAAGGGAAGATACCGAGATTGCCAAGATGAAAAAGGCCACCGGCGACGTATATACATACTCTGTAAAGGCTGAAAGAATACTTACGATCATGATGCCCAGCGTAATGCTCGTAATGTTCATCGTAAATATATTTGTCCTTACTTTAGGCTCCAATATGTCCATGGGTTACATCAGCGGCGCGGTAGACCCTACCGAAATGCAGACGCTCTTCCAGTATTCCGCGCAGATACTTTCCGGCGTAATGATGGTTGCTATGTGCCTCAACTTTATCGCGCTTTCAAGAGGTTCGGCAGAGCGCATTGTTGAAGTGCTTGACGAAAAAACAACGCTTCCAAAGTCAAAAGAGCAGATCAAAGAGGTGAAGGACGGCTCTATAGATTTCGACGGCGTTGAATTTTGCTATTCGCAGAAGGCAGACGTGGCGGTGCTGAAGGATATCGATCTGCATATAAAGTCAGGCGAAACGATAGGCATAATCGGCGCTACAGGTTCGGGCAAGAGCTCGCTCGTATCCCTCATACCCCGCCTCTACGACCCCTCAAAGGGCACCGTTAAAGTGGGCGGACTGGACGTACGCAAATACAATCTCGACGCACTCCGCAACAGCGTGGCCATGGTGCTGCAAAAGAACGTGCTCTTTTCCGGTACTGTTGCAGAAAACCTGCGCTGGGGCGATGAGAACGCCACAGACGAGCAGGTCCGCGAGGCCGCCGTGCAGGCGTGCGCCGACGAGTTTATCCAGCAGCTTCCCGGCGGGTATAACTACGACCTCGGCCAGGGCGGCGTAAACGTCTCGGGCGGACAGAAGCAGAGACTGTGCATCGCGCGCGCACTCTTAAAACACCCCAAGATAATCATCTTCGACGACTCCACTTCGGCGGTGGATACCAAGACCGACGCCATTATCCGCGAAAACCTGCGCAAATACGCGCCTGAAACTACAAAGATAATAATTGCCCAGCGCATTGCCTCCGTCGAGGACGCCGACAGGATAATCGTGATAGACGAGGGCAGGATAGACGGCATCGGCACGCACGAAGAGCTGCTCAAGAACAATGAAATATACAGGGAAGTTTACGAGTCCCAGGTAAAGGGAGGTGAGGAATAATGCCTGAAAAGAACGAAAATTATGATGAAGACCTCAACAGGACTTCAAAGGGTATAGCTGCAAAGGGCGTAAAAGCTCCCATGAAAACTTTGGGCAGACTGTTAAAGTACGCCTTCCTCCGCAACAAGGCGGCCACAGTATTTGTCGTAATATTTGTGCTCCTGTCCTCTGTTGCAACTGTAACGGCCGCCTCGCGCGTTTCTGTAATCGTCACCGCGCTCATCGACGGCACGACCTCGTGGAATTGGGATACGCAGCTCATATATACCAACATCATTATAATGGCATGCATATACTTTGTGGGCGCCGCGTCGTCGTATGCGTACAACCTCATAATGATGTATATCGCGCAGGGTACGCTCCGCAAGATGCGCGACGACATGTTTGCCACCATGCAGACGCTGCCCCTGCAGTACTTCGACACTCACACCCACGGCGACCTGATGAGCCTCTACACCAACGACGTGGATACCATGCGCCAGCTCTTGACGCAGACCATACCTCAGCTCATTTCGTCGGTACTCACGCTGCTCGCGGTGCTCGGATTCATGATTTATTACAGCGTAACGCTCCTGCTCGTCGTGCTCGTAGTTTTAGTGGGCATAATAATCGTTACAAAGATCATAGGCGGCAGGTCTGCGAAGTACTACCTCGCCAACCAGAGGGCGCTCGGCGCGCTCAACGGCTATGTCGAGGAGATGACCGAAGGCCAGAAGGTCATAAAGGTATTCTGCCACGAACCCAACGCCCGCGCCGGCTTCAAAGAGGTAAACGACGCTTTAAACGAGGCGGGCAGCAAGGCCAACGCCTATGCCTTCCTGATGGGCCCCGTCAACAACAACCTCGGCTATCTGCAGTACGTCTTGGTGGCCATTGTCGGCGTAGTAATAATGGCAACGGTGGGTCAGCCCGGCCTGCTCTCCATCTATTGCGCCAATTCGGATGTGACCAACTCTATGGCCCTCATGGCGGGCATGCTCGTATCTTACCTGATGTACTCAAGGCAGTTCAATATGCCCGTCCAGCAGGTATCGCAGCAGTTCAGCGCCATAGTAATGGCCCTTGCGGGCGCCGAGCGCATATTTGAAATGATAGACACCGCTCCCGAAGATAAGGGCGGCGACATAGTTCTCACCCACGGCGAAGTGGAAGACGGCGGCTGGGCATGGAAAAAGCCTGACGGCGACGGCACATTTGAATATATTCCGTTGAAGGGCGATATACGTTTCAACGACGTCGTGTTCGGCTATACTCCCGAAAAGGTCATCTTAAAGAATATAAGCCTTTATGCAAAGCCCGGACAGAAGATAGCATTTGTCGGATCGACGGGCGCCGGCAAGACTACGATAACCAACCTTATCAACAGATTCTACGATATTCAGTCGGGTACTATTACATACGACGGCATAAACGTAAAAGATATCAAAAAATCTGACCTGCGCCGCTCGCTCGGCATAGTGCTTCAGGATACGCATCTGTTCACCGGTACCGTTATGGACAATATTCGTTACGGCAGGCTGGACGCGAGCGACGAGGAGTGCATAAAGGCAGCAAAGCTCGCCAATGCAGACAGCTTTATAACTCACCTGCCTGAAGGTTATAACACCATGATCAAGGGCGACGGCAGCAACCTTTCGCAGGGACAGCGCCAGCTGCTTGCAATAGCGCGCGCAATGGTTTCAGATTGCCCCGTGCTCATTCTCGACGAGGCGACCTCCTCTATCGATACCCGTACCGAAAAGCTCATAGAGCAGGGCATGGATAAACTCATGGAGGGCCGCACGGTGTTCGTGATAGCGCACAGGCTCTCAACGGTGCGCAACAGCCACGCTATAATGGTGCTCGATCACGGCAGGATAATCGAGCGCGGCACGCACGACCAGCTGATTGCCCAGAAGGGTGTGTATTATCAGCTTTATACCGGTGCGTTTGAGTTAGAATAAGTTCACAAAAATGCCGAGCAGGCCGTGCTCGGCATTTTTCGTGATTTGAGAAACCATGTTTCTCTTTGCGCGACATTTAAGTGCTCTCGATTATATAGTCGCGCAAATTCACTTCCGGTGAGCCTGCTTTCGCAGCAAATTGGGTCGCGCTTAACGGCGAACTTAATTCGCCTTGCGCACGTGATTTATTTAAAATACCTCACACCAGGTAAATCTGTTTTAAAAGCTACAGCATTATAATTTTCTTCCCTTTACGTTTTGCATATTCAAGCGTCTTTGCCGCGCCGCCCCATGAATAGATCACATATGCGATGAGCAGATCTGAGTTGGTTGCCATCCATTCGTTTCTTCTTGGTATCGCGTAGCGGTAGGGGACCGATTCGATAGGTGGATAGATAATCTCGTCAAATATTTTGCGCATTTGTTCATTCTTATATTTGTAGTTTTCTGTAATATAAGGTGTCACAAAGATATTTGAACAGTTGATATCCGGAAATTCATCTTTCAGCTCATTCACCGTACGTGCGGCGATAAAATCAAAATCGCCATACCCGCCGCAATAAAATGTAAGCTCGGTGTGTTTCGTTTCGGCGCGATTAAATATATTTGTCAATTCTGCTTTCAGTTTTTCGTAAACCATTTTTTCATTCTGAACTTTACTGTGTCCGCAAAAAGTGATAACCATACAGATATTATATAGTATTATTTAGCAATTCGCAAGTATAGTTATAACAATTCATAATTATTTAAAGCAAATATTAAAGTTTGATTGCGGTAAACTATAATTACACTTTAATTTAAAGGAGTGTAAAATGGTTGACCCGCGTATAAAGATAGACAAGCTGAGAATAGAACACAATATGTCGCTTTCACAACTTGCCAAGGCGATCGATATATCGGAAACATCTGTATATAATTGGTACAATGAAAAGAATTCTATGCCCACTATACATGTGCTTGAAAGAGTTTGTCTGTTATTCCATATTGATATGACGGAGTTGTTTACCGATATCGAGTATGATAAACTCACGGCAAAGCAGATTAAACTCCTTGAATTATTTTCACAGCTCACTGAAATTCAGCAAGAAAATGTAATTTCTATAATCGGTAGCATCATTGCTTCAAATAAAACCGAATAGTACAAACTGTCAAAAACATAAGTTAATTTCTATAGGAGGGACTTATGTTTTTTGATTTTTTAAGCCTGGTGTTCGGCAAAATATTTCTGTTTACGGGACTCGTTCAAGGTAAAGGGTCGTTTCCGAAGCCGCTCTCGCCCGAGGAGGAGAAGAAGTATTTAGAGGCCGCGCGCGCGGGCGACAATGAGGCCAAAAATATCCTCATCAAACACAATATGCGCCTTGTTGCGCATATTGCCAAAAAGTACAGCGGCGCGGCCGAGGCCGACGACCTTTTATCCGTCGGCTCGATAGGCCTCATAAAGGCGATAAACACCTATAAGGAGGGCAAGGGCACCCAGCTCGCCACATATACGGCGCGCTGCATCGAAAACGAGATACTCATGCTTATCCGCACGGGCAAAAAGCATAAGAATAACCTCTCACTCTCCGAGCCCGTGGGGGTGGATAAGGACGGCAACGAGCTCACCCTTATAGACCTTCTCTCCGAAAAGGAGGAAAGCGTGTTCGCGCAGGTGGAAAAATCTATCCAGCGCGAAAAGTTTGTAAAGCTGCTCGGCGAGATACTCACCGAGCGCGAATTTGCCATAATCTCCATGCGCTACGGCCTTTTGGACGACAATCCCGAGCCCCAGCGCGAGGTGGCCAAAAAGCTGGGCATATCCCGCTCCTACATATCCCGCATCGAAAAGCGCGCCATTGAAAAGGCGCGCAAAAAACTCAACAAGGAAGATTTTTTCACCGATTGACTTTAAATAATTGGCGTCGCAAGGCGGACATGTGCCGCTGCAGCAGGACCCCGATATGCCGCCCGCGCGGCGCTTTGCGGCCGCGCGGGCGGCATAAGTTTTTTGCAAATGACAAGGTAAACTATGCTTGACATGCGAATATGTCCATGTTATACTTTAAATATGAAGCGCAAGTTTTATGAAAACGCAATATTCTTCGGCTACTCGTATTACCGCTTTGTGTAATGCGATATTTTGCCGTGGGAAAATTGTTACGCTTTAAAAGAATTTTGTCTTAAAAAGAGCGGTTTGCCTGCGGGTAAGCCGCTTTTTTATTGCATTTTTCAAGCGCAGATGTTAAAATAAACAGGTAACAAACAGGAGAGTTTTAATTATGGGTATCTACGAAGAACTTAAAGAGCGCGGCCTTATCGCGCAGGTCACCGACGAGGACGAGATCCGCGAACTTATAAACGGCGGCGGCGCCCGCTTTTACATCGGTTTCGACCCCACTGCCGACAGCTTGCATGTCGGCCACTTCATGGCGCTGTGCCTGATGAAGAGGCTGCAGATGGCGGGCAACAAGCCCGTAGTTTTAGTCGGCGGCGGCACGGGACACATCGGCGATCCCTCGGGTCGTACCGATATGCGCACAATGATGACCGATGAGGTGATAAACCACAACTGCGAGTGTTTCAAAAAGCAGATGGAGCGCTTTATAGAGTTCGGCGAGGGCAAGGCAATAATGGTCAACAATGCCGACTGGCTGTTAAAGCTCAACTATGTCGATCTCCTGCGCGAAGTGGGCGCGTGCTTTACGGTAAACAACATGCTGCGTGCAGAGTGCTACAAGCAGCGCATGGAGAAGGGCCTTTCTTTCCTCGAGTTCAACTACATGATAATGCAGGCATACGACTTCTGGTATTTGAACGAGCACTACGGCTGCAACATGCAGTTCGGCGGCGACGACCAGTGGAGCAACATGCTCGCCGGCACCGAGCTTATCCGCAAGAAGAGCGGCAAAGACGCCTATGCCATGACGATCACCCTGCTGCTCAACAGCGAGGGCAAGAAGATGGGCAAGACAGCCAAGGGCGCAGTATGGCTTGACGAAAACAAGACCACGCCCTACGAGTTCTATCAGTACTGGCGCAACGTAGACGACGCCGACGTCATGAAGTGCATAAAGATGCTCACCTTCATTCCGCTCGAACAGATTTCCGAGATGGAGAAGTGGGACGACAGCCGCATAAATGAAAAGAAGGAAGTGCTCGCATACGAGCTTACCAAACTCGTGCACGGCGAGGAGAAAGCTCAAAAGGCCATGGCGCAGGCCAGGGCTGCGTTCGGAGGCGGCGGGGAGCTTCCCGAAGTGGAAGTTTCGGTAGAGGTGCCCACGATCATCCCCGTGCTCGTTGCGGCAAAGCTGTGCTCGTCCAACGGTGAGGCGAGGAGGCTCATTCAGCAGGGCGGCGTATCTATCGGCGAAAATAAGGTGACCGATATAAACGCGCCGGTAAATAGCGGCGATGTCATTCACAAGGGCAAAAAACAGCACATAAAGGTAATACTTAATTAAGATGTTCACGAAAAATCTTTTGCCTTCGGCAAAATCTTTTTCCGTGAGGTTTATAGTAATGTCGTAAAACGGCTTAACGGCGAAAGTAAATTCCGCCTTGCCGTTTTTTAGTCATTATTAATTTTGAAACTTGTTTATGGGATATCTTTCGGTAAGCGGGGAGCATGTCAGCGAAAAGGTGATAGAGCGTTCCCGCTTTATCACAACTTCATGTCACGTCGAGGGCGAGGAGGAGGCGCGCGCCTTTATCGCACGCATTTCCTCAAAGTTCAAGGACGCCACGCACAATTGCTATGCATATATAGCCGATCCAACGGGTAATTCGCCTCGTTTTTCCGACGACGGCGAGCCCGGAGGTACGGCAGGTATGCCCATTCTGGATGTGATAAAGAATAAAAAGCTCTATTGCACGGCGGTGGTGGTCACGCGCTATTTCGGCGGCATAAAGCTGGGCGCGGGCGGCCTGGTGCGCGCATACTCCGGCTGCGCGGCTGAAAATTTAGACGGCGCGGAAAAACTTATGTATCTTCCCTGCGAGGAGAGCGCCTACACCGTCGACTACGGCAGCGTGGATATATTAAACCGCTATTTTTCGCAGAACGACTGCGAGGTGAAGAACACCGAATATTCCTCGGCGGTCACCTTCACCGTCGCCGTAAAAAAAGAGCTGGCGAAAAGTTTCAATGCAGCCATTTTCGACAGGCTCAACGGAAGAATCAAGATAGAAAAACTGCGCGAATTTGTGTGCGGTTTCAGACTTTAAAATGCCGTTAGTTGCGGCATAGTATGGGGGGAATCATGAAAATTCAGATATGCGGCTATTCGGGCAGCGGCAAGTCTACGCTCGCCCGCGCGCTCGGCGAAAAATATAATATTCCAGTGCTCCATATGGACAGCGTCAATTGGTACGGAAACTGGCAGTACAGGAGCGATGATGAAAAGACGGAGATAGTAAACGGATTTCTTTCCGAAAATGACGGCTGGGTGATCGACGGCAACTATCTGAAGATCTGTCCGCAGCGCTTTTCGGAGTGCGATTTGTTTATTCTCGTACAGTTCAACCGCTTCTATTGCTTTAATAAGTGCTACGCGCGCTATAAAAAGTATAAGGGTATGCCGCGCCCGGACCTTCCGTGCGGCGAAAAGTTCGACTTTGAGTTTGCGTGGTGGATACTCTTTGAGGGGCGCACGCGCAAGAGGAGAAAAAGCTTCAGACTGCTTGCAAAAAATGCAAAGTCAGCGCTTGTATTCAAGTCGCGCAGAGCTCTGAACAGATGGCTCAGGGAGGAGGGGATAGCTCTCGATTTAACTAAGTAACTGCGGCATATATGCGGGGCAATTGCTTTGATATATCAAAAAAAACTAAGGGGCGGGGGGGGGGGCCCCCACGGCGCCCGCCCGCCAAAAATGGTAGCAAATTTAGATTTTTTTATGAATACTGTAAATTAAGACGGCTTCGTTCCGAAGGACGTA
>ERZ1090881.518-NODE-521-length-18362-cov-15.592997_pt1 | contig 18362 bp, 14 predicted proteins | sample MGYA00478470_ERZ1090881 | MGnify/ENA primary metagenome ERZ1090881 (study PRJEB33644, sample SAMEA5815736) | chicken gut metagenome | biome: Chicken; feature: Gastrointestinal Tract; material: Caecum | place: Ireland | collected 2019-01-01 | study: A study of the...
GATTTGTTCCAAGAAAATCTCACAAAGTGTTGCACTTAGTTTGACAATTCATTTTCACCGAAAATGCCGCGCTAATTTTGCCAAGACGCTTGCGAACTGATTGTAAGTATGATATACTGTATATGTCATAAAATTTACGCCCTGCAAACCTTTTGGAGGTAGGATATGAAACAAAAACTGATTATCATGCTGCTCACGGCATGTATGGCGCTCTCCTGCACGTTTGCCCTTGCGGGGTGCAACGACACGCCAACCGCAGACAACGGCGGTACGCCCTATCCAGATGAAAATGCTAGCCAGGGGTTGGAATTTGCATTGAATGATGACAGCGTCTCCTACGCAGCAGCGGGTATCGGAACCTGCACCGATGCAGACATTATCATCCCTTCCAGATATAACGACCTGCCCGTGACCGCCATTCGCCGGCAGGCGTTTGAAGGTTGCACGAGTATTACAAGCGTCATGATGCCGGGCAGTATCAGAAGCATTGGAAGTGATGCTTTTCGGGGCTGCATCAATCTTACGAGCGTCACGATCCCCGACGGCGTCACCAGCATTGGGGACTATGCATTCGCCTATGCCGACAATCTTGCAAGCATCACGCTCCCCGACAGCGTCACCAGCATCGGAATGTTGATGTGCACCGAGACAGCATTTTTTAATAACGAAGCGAACTGGGAAAACGATGTGCTCTATATCGGCAATCATCTGGTACAATCCTACAGCGATGCAAGCGAATATACGATCAGAAGCGGGACAAAGACCATCGGAGACTATGCATTTTATTCCTGCTGGAACCTCACAAGCGTCACCATTCCCGACGGCGTCACCAGCATCGGAAACCTTGCATTCTCTGAGTGCGGCAGCCTGACGAGCATCACGCTCCCCGACAGCGTCGCGCGTATTGGGCGCCGTGCATTCGCCGCCAGCAACAATCTTGCAAGTATTGCGATCCCGGACGGCGTTACCGACATTCAGGATTCCGCATTCTACGGAACCGCACTGTACAATGATGAGAGCAATTGGGAAAACGGTCTCCTCTATCTCGGCAATCATCTGATCAGAGCGCGCGAGGGTCTCTCAGGCACAATTGAAATCAAGCCCGGAACCAGGACAATCGCAGAGTATGCCTTCTATTTGTGCAGGAGCATTACAGACATTGCGATCCCCGAAAGCGTCACAAGCATTGGCAGAGCCGCATTTGCCGGCTGTAACGACCTTACGAGCATTGCGATCCCCGACGGCGTTACGAGCATTGAAGATGAAACCTTCGAGGGTTGCAGAGAGCTGACAAGCCTCTCCATTCCCGACAGCGTCACAAGCATCGGAGATGAGGCGTTTGCGAGCTGCGGATTTACCGATTTTGTCATCCCGGACGGCGTCACGAGCGTCGGATCATCTGTGTTCTATTTTTGCGAAAATCTTACGAGTGTCACCTTTTCCGAAAACGTCACAAACATCGGAGCTCATTTGTTCCTTGAATGTTACAACCTGGACAGCGTGACCTTTGAGAACACGAGTGGATGGACTGTCCAACTTGAAGGACAGACGACGGACGGCACGCCCGTTGACGTCAGCGACCCCGCAGAGAACGAAGAATATTTTGCGAGTACATATAACGAATACATTTGGGTGCGCCTTGCATAATCCTTCTTGTCGCACCATCAACCAAACACAAAAGAGCTGCCTGTTGGCAGCTCTTTTGTTGCGTTTTTTAGGGGACGTATCCTAATTTTGAGACCGGTTACTCCTCAAAGGAGTGGCTGTGGGACGCCTCGCGCAGGAAGCTCTCCTGTGCGTTGACCGCCTCGCCCTCGGCGGGCACGGGATAGTACGCGCCGTCTGAATGCAGCTCGCGTGCCTTGACGTTGTCCGCGAGCATCGTGCGTACGATGTCCTCGATCTCGTCGGCGATCTTCTCGTCCAGCACGGGCGTTGCGATCTCCACGCGCTTGTCGGTGTTACGCGTCATCAGATCCGCGCTGGAGATATACATGACCCTGTCCTTCCCGCTGCCGAAGCAATAGACGCGGGAGTGCTCCAGAAATCTTCCCACGATGCTGACGACGCGGATATTGTCCGTACGGCCCTCGATACCGGGCACGAGACAGCAGATGCCGCGGATGACCAGCTCGATTTTGACGCCCGCTTCGCTCGCCGCGGCAAAGCGGTCGATGATCTCCTTATCGGTGAGGGAGTTCATCTTGGCGAGGATCCTGCCCTCTTTGCCCGCTTTTGCCTTTTCGATCTCGCGATCGATGCAGGCGATCAGCCCGCTCTTTAAGGTCTCGGGCGCGACCAGAAGGCGCTGATACTTGAAGTCGGTATTGCAGATGGCGACGTTGCGGAAGAACGCGACGGCGTCCTCGCCGATCTTTTTGTCGGACGTAAGAATGTTGAGGTCGGTGTACTGGCGGGAGGTGGACTCGTTATAGTTGCCCGTCCCGAGATGGGTGATATAGCTGATCTCGCCGCCGTCCTGCAGGACGATGGAGATGATCTTGGAGTGGACCTTGTAATTGTCCATGCCGTAGATGATCGTGCAGCCCGCCTCCTGCAATTTGTTGGCGAAATAGAGATTGTTTTCCTCGTCAAAGCGGGCGCACAGTTCGATGACGACGGTGACCTGCTTGCCGTTCTCGCTGGCGCGGCACAGAAGCTCCGCGATGCGCGAATGGTGCGCAAGGCGGTAGATGGTGATCATGATGGAGCTGACCCGCTTATCCCGCGCGCACTCCTCCAGCAGATCGACGACGGGCGACATGCTGTCATAGGGATAGGACAGGAACACATCGCGCGAGGAGATGAGTCCGATGAGCGAACTTGCGTTCGACACGCAGGACGGGATCGCCCCCTTGAAGGGCTCGTACTTGAGCTTTGCCGCCTTTTCCGCAGGAAGATAGTTGCCCAGCGAGAAGAGGAACTTGTAGTCAAAGTAGCACTCGTCCTCGTAGCAGAACTTTTGATCGAGCTTGATGATCTTGAGCACGAAGTCGGTGAGTTTGCTGCTCTTGTTGTCCGCTTCCAACCGCACGACCCCCATCCTTGCGCGCGATTCCACCTTGCGCTTCATGACCTCGGTGAAGTCGCGCTCCAGATCGGTATCCTCGATCGCGGTATCGAAGTCGGCATTGCGGGTGACGCGCACCATCAGCTGATCGCTGACCGTATACCCCGTAAAGGCATACTTTGCGCACAGTCGCACGAGCTCTTCCAGGACGATCAGGCGCACCTTTTTTCCCTCTCCGATGCGGTAAAGCCTTTCGAGCGCTGGATTGATGGAGACGACGCCGATCATGCGGCGTCCCTCCTTTTCCAGCTGGCAGATGACGTAGCCGCGCTTGTTTTCAAACTGCATCAGGGGATGCTTGGCATCCAGCACCATCAGCGAGAGAAGGGGCAGGACGCGGCGCATGAAGATCTCGCGGCACTCCATCTCCTGACGGGGCGTCAGCTCGGAGGCGCGCAGAAGTTTTAATCCGCTCGCGGACAGCTCCTTGCGCAGCGCCTTGAAGCACTCGGCGCGCATGCGGTACTGCCGCTTGACGACGTCTGCGATCGCGTCCAGCTGCTGCGCCGCGGTGAGCCTGGTCTTGTTCTCCGTCTCACTGGGCTCGGTGATGTTCTCGTTGACCAGACTCCCGACGCGCACCATGAAGAATTCGTCCAAGTTGGACGTAAAGATGGACAAAAATTTGCAGCGTTCCAAAAGCGGATTGGTCAGATCCTCCGCCTGGTCCAGAACGCGCTTGTTAAAGAGCAGCCAGCTGTATTCGCGGTTCATGTAAATCTCGCGCATACACTTCTTGGTCGTCTTCTGCGGAATGGTGATGGGTTTGCTCATGGTTTCCTCTTATTCTGCGTTTTTCTTGGGTCTGCCGCGCCGTTTGGGTGCGGGCGTTTCTTCGTTCTTTGCCTCTTGCGCAGGCTCCGCCTTTTTGACTGCCGGCTTTTCTGCCGCGGGCTTCTTTGCCGCAGGTTTTTTGGCTGCGGGCTTCTTTGCAGCCGGCTTGGGCTGCGCCGCTTGCTCCGGAGTTTTCTTAGGTCTGCCGCGACGCCTGGGTGCGGGTGCCGAAGGTTTTTCGGATTCAGGGCTTTGCGGCGCGTCGGCGGGTTCCGACGCGGGAGGTTCGGGCGCTGCGGGCGCATCGTCGGGCTTGGGCTCTGCAACGAGCATCACGTCCTCCAAGGCGGGCGCTTCCTCCCGCTCGCTTGAAGCGGGCGGAGTGAGCAGGGCGTAATCCCCCTCCTCCCTGCCGTCGAGCACCAGGCGGAGATACCCTTCCTTGACGCCGCTCTCGCTGACGACGATGGTCTCCACCCCGAAGCGCTTGAAGAGCACCTTGAGCGCCACGGCTGCCGCGCCGATGACATACACCTTCTCGGGCGCGTTCTTGAGCACGAGGCTGGAGCGGTCCGCCCCCTCTAAAAGGCGCTTGACCAGCTTTTTGTACTTCTTGTATTCGATGATCTTGGGACCCGTGCGATCTGCCTTGGCAAAATCGGCGTAGATATCGTAGATCGCCATCGCCGAAGCGCCCACGAGCACCGCGGTCGCAAACGTGCCCTCCTCGGGAAGGGACGCCGCGTCAAACTTCTTCTTTAAGTACTTGCGGATGGACTTGACCTCGTCCTCTGTCGGGTAAATATTGCCGACGAACTTGCGATTGAGGTCAACGAGCCCGAATTCGAAGCCGAACATCTCCGCCTTCTCCGACTTGGAGAGGTCGCAGATCTCGATGGACTTGCCGCCCAGGTCGATGAGGACGGCACGGTCATACGAACGGTAGGAGAGATTTGCGATGTAGTCGCAGTACGCCTCCGTCGGCTCGTCGATGAAGTTGATCGTAAGTCCCGTCTTTTCGTGCACGAAGGCTGCGATCTGTTCGCTGTTCGCGACGTGCCGGAGCGCCGCGGTGGAGATGACGTAGCAGCGCTGCGCGCCCTCGGCGCAGGCGACCGCCCTCATGTGATCGAGCAGCGCGGCGAGCTTCTCCATGCCGCGTGCAGAGAGCTTGTCGCCCTCGAGATAGTGCGTCAGGCTGAGCGCCGCGCGCTCCTTGAATACGACCTCATTGGTGCCGCCGTTTGCCGCGACGACCATAGAAATGCTGCTGGAACTGACGTCAATGACAGAATATTTCATAATTCCTCCCGTAACCTTTCCTCTATTTTACGCCCTGTCGCCGAAAGAAATGCCGATGCCGCGCGCAAGAGCGACTTCCTCGCCCTGCGGATCGACAAACTTGTACTTCCCGGCGATATCCGGGAGGGCATTGAAAGTGATCTTGTTGCCGATGACCGCCGCCGTCACGCCGAACCTTCCCTCGGCGGCGAGCTTTGCCGCATACGCGCCGAGGCGGGTGCACAGCAGCCGGTCATACGCGCACGGCGTGCCGCCGCGCTGCAGATACCCCAGGACGGAGTAGCGCGTCTCCTGCCCCGTGCGCGCGCCGATGACCTCGGCGAGGTGACGGGTGACGGTCGCCTCCCCCTGTTCGGGACGCACGAACACGCGCTCCTCCTTTTTGAAGCGCGCCTCGCTGTCGAGCACCGCGCCCTCCGCAACGGCGATCATCGTGTATGTCTCGCCCGCGGCGATGCGCGCATTCACAAAGTCGCACACGGCGTCCAGATTGAAGGGGATCTCGGGAATCAAGATCATGTGCGCGCCCGCAGCGATGCCCGAGTACAGCGTCAGCCAGCCCGCCTTGTTGCCCATGACCTCCACGAGCATGATGCGAGAATGGCTCCTGGTCGTCGTCTCGATGCGGTCAAACGCGTCGGTGACGACCTCGACCGCCGTCTGAAAGCCGAACGTGACGTCCGTGCCGAAGATATCGTTGTCGATGGTCTTGGGAACGCCGATGACGTTACAACCCTCCATAGACAGAAGCGCTGCCGTCTTGTGCGTGCCCGCGCCGCCCAGCGTGAACAGGCAGTCCAGCCCCATCTTTTTATAGTTTGCGAGCATCTTGGAAAGGCGGGTGCCGCCCTCTTCGGGGACGGTCATGCGCTTGAAGGGCGTGCGGCGGGTGCGAAGGATGGTGCCCCCCTCCGTCAGAAGCCCTTCAAAGTCCTCCCGCTTCATGGGATAGCTCTCGCCGCGGATGAGTCCCGCATACCCCTCGGGAATCCCCACGATCTCTGCGTTTTTGACGTTGCTTAAAAGATACAACCCGATCGAACGGATGACTGCATTGAGTCCCGCGCAGTCCCCTCCGCTCGTCAAAATCCCAAATTTCATACCATTTCCTCCGTAAAATATTGTACAACCTTCCGCCCGCCTTGTCAAGGCGTCCTGTGAAGTTATGCCGCCCGAAATTGTAATAAAATTGTAAAAAAAAGGAGACCGTGTGGGTCTCCTGTGCATTTCAGTCTTTCAGGTATGTTTTGAGCGCCTCTGCTCTGTCCGTGCGCTCCCAGGAAAAGCCGCTTCTGCCGAAGTGCCCGTATGCCGCCGTCGCGCGGAAGCCCGGCTTGCGCAGTCCCAGCGTCTCGATGATCGCCGCGGGGCGCAGATCGAACTCCTTTTGCACGATATCCGCGATGACATCGTCCGCAATCTTGCCCGTGCCGTATGTCTCGACAAATACGGAGACGGGGTGCGCGACGCCGATCGCGTAGGCGAGCTGAAGCTCCACCTCGTCCGCGATGCCGGCCGCCACAATGTTCTTGCAGATATAGCGCGCAAGGTACGCGGCGCTGCGGTCCACCTTGGTCGCATCCTTGCCCGAGAACGCGCCGCCGCCGTGCGGGCAGCGCCCGCCGTAGGTGTCGACGACGATCTTCCTGCCCGTCAGCCCCGAGTCCCCCTCCGGACCGCCGATGACGAACTTGCCCGTCGGGTTGATGAGGAACTTGGTCTTTTCGTCGAGCAGCTGCGCGGGAATGACCGCCCCGATGACGTACTTCTTCATGTCGGCGGCGATCTGCGCCTGCGGAACCTCCTCGGCGTGCTGGGTGGAGACGACCACCGTATCCACGCGCACGGGCGTTCTTCCCTCATACTCGACGGTGACCTGCGTCTTGCCGTCGGGACGCAGGTAGGACAGCGTCCCGTCCTTACGAACCTCGGTGAGGCGGGCGGCAAGCTTGTGCGCGAGCATGATGGGAAGGGGCATGAGCTCCTCCGTCTCGCGGCAAGCATAGCCGAACATCATGCCCTGGTCGCCCGCACCGATCGCGTCATAGCCTTCCCCGCCCGCCTTCATCTCGGCAGAGGCGTCCACGCCCAGCGCGATATCGGGCGACTGCCCGTGGATGAGGGTGATGACGCGGCACTTATCATAGGCGAAATCGCCCGCATCGTAGCCGATCTCGCGGATGACGCGGCGCGCCACCTGCTCATAGTCGACTTGAGCGCGGCTGGTGACCTCGCCCGTTAAAAACAGCGTATTGTACGCCGCGCAGCACTCCACCGCCGCGCGGGTCTGAGGATCCTCTTTGAGAAGCTCGTCAAGAATTGCATCCGCAATGTTGTCGCAAACCTTATCGGGGTGACCTTCGGTCACGCTCTCACTTGTAAAAAATCTTTTCATATCCCGCACATTATAATACGCGCACGCGAAATTGTCAATAAAAAGCGACGGGAAACCTGGTTGCTTTTTGCGCGCGGACATGATATACTCTTGCTATGCAATGTCAACTCTGTCCCGTCGGCTGCGGCGCGGACCGCCCCGCACGGGCGGGCGCCTGCGGCGTGAAGGCGCTCACCGTCGCCAAATACTATCTTCACCCCTATGAGGAGCCGCCTATCTCCCACAAAAACGGGAGCGGGACGGTGTTCTTCGGCGGGTGCTCGCTAAAATGCGTCTTTTGCCAGAACTATGAAGTTTCGCGCGCAGAACGAGGCAAGGCGGTGAGCCCCAAAGAGCTTGCGGACATCTTTGCGCGACTCGAGGAGATGGGCGCAGACAATATCAACCTCGTCACGCCCGACCATGTCTCCGACCTCGTCGCCGAGGCGCTCGGCTACCGAAAGCCCGCGATCCCCGTCGTGTACAACTCGAGCGGCTACTGCCGCGTGGAGGCGCTGGAGCAAATCGCGCCCTATATCGATATCTGGCTGCCCGACTGCAAATTTGTCTCGCCCGATCTTGCCGCGCGCTACACGGGGCGGCGCGACTACTTCGACTACGCCGCCCGCGCCATTGCCTATATGGCAAAAAAGCCGCTCGTTTGGCGGGAGGACGGAAAACTCCTCTCAGGCATCATCGTGCGGCACCTCATTCTGCCCGCGTGTACCTCGGACAGTCTGCGCGTCCTCGATTTTCTGAAAGAGACGCTGCCCGAGGACGTCCCCCTCTCGCTCATGCGCCAGTACACGCCCATGGGCGACATTGCCCGCTTTCCGGAACTGCAGCGCACGATCACGGCGCGCGAATACCGCCGCGTGCGCGACTACGCCGAGCAACTCGGTTTTCCCCTGTTCACGCAGGAAAAGGCGAGCGCGGACAGGACATTCATCCCCGACTGGGACTTCTGAACGCCCCCCAAAACCAAAGGGCGCACGCGCGCACGGCTATTCCCCGGAGATCTCCTGCAGGAGCCGCACCAGTTTTTCCGTGAGTTTTCCGCACTTGGCGGGCGGCGCGCTCTTTAGCCGTTCGCGCAGCCGCTCCGCCCTCTTGATCTTATTTTTCACACTACAAGCGTTTGCAAACAGGATAAAAGTATGCTCGTTACCTTTGAAAACGTCACCTTCGGCTATATCGGCGTCCCCGTCGTCAGGGACGTCAGCTTTACCATTCACGAAAAGGAGCGCGTCGGACTGCTCGGCGGCAACGGCGAGGGCAAGACGACGCTATTAAAGCTCCTCACGGGCGAACTAGTCCCGGACAGCGGCAGCGTCATCAGAAAGAGCGCGCTGCAGCTCGGCTATCTGGAACAGAGCGGCGGCTTTTCCTCCGAGGCGACCGTCTACGGCGCGATGGAGGAAGTGTTCGAGGAGGACAAACAGCTCATCGCGCGCCTGCGGGACACGGAGCAGCAGATGGCGGCTGCCGATGAAAATGAAATGCGCGTTCTCGCCGCCCGGGCGGAGAGCCTGAACAGACGCATCGCCGCGCGCGATTCCTACCACTTTGACGTGCGCATCAGGACGGTGCTCGGCGGCATGGGGTTCGGGAGCATGTTCTCCCAGAAGGTGAGCACCATGTCGGGCGGGGAGCGCACCAAGCTCAAGCTGTGCCGCCTGCTCTTAGAGGAACCCGAACTGCTCATCCTCGACGAGCCGACCAACCACCTGGACGTCTCCACCCTCTTCTGGCTGGAGGACTACCTCGCCTCCTACAAGGGCGCGCTGCTCCTCGTCTCGCACGACAGATACTTTTTGGACCGCCTCACAACGCGCACCTTAGAGCTGGAGCGCGGCGTGCTGACCTCGTACAAGGGCGGCTATTCGCAGTACCGCGTCCTGCGCGAGGAAAAGCGCAAGGAGGAAGAGCGCCTGTACGAGAGGCAGTGCGAGGAGATCGCCAAACTGCAGGACTTCGTCGATCGGCACATCGTGCGCGCGACGTCCGCCTCGGCGGCGCAGAGCCGCGTCAAGCAGTTGGAGCGCATGGAGCGCCTCGAAAAGCCTGTGCCGCCCAAAAAGCCGCCCCGCTTCCGCTTTGTCTTTGACGAGCAGCCCTATGAATGCATCCTGCGCGCCGAGCACTTTGACCTCAGAGCGGACGAAAAGCTGCTCCTTCGGGACGCCTCCTTCACCCTGATGCGCGGGCAGAAGTGCGCGCTGCTCGGCGACAACGGCACGGGGAAAAGTACGCTCCTTAAGTATCTCCTTTCGGGGGACGCGCGCATCGCGATCGGGCGGTATGCAAAAATCGCCTACTACGATCAGGAAAACGCACAGCTCGACCCCGCCGACCGCGTTCTTGACGCCTTTTGGGGCGTGCACCGGGGACTTTCGCAGACGGAGGCGAGAGCGCTGCTCGCTCAGGCGGGCTTGGTCGCCGAGGACATGGACAAGACGGTCGCAGAGCTTTCGGGCGGGCTGAAGGCAAAACTTGCGCTCGCCATGCTGGAGGCGGAGCGCGGCAACGTGCTCGTTTTAGACGAGCCGACCAACCACCTCGATCTGCCTGCACGCGAGTCGCTGGAAGCGGCGCTCAGGGAATTTGAAGGGACCATCCTCTTCGTCTCACATGACCGGCGGTTTGTGGAGTCGGTCGCAAACAGCGTGGTCGTCATCGAAAGCGGGGCGCTTCACCCCTTTGCGGGCGGCTATCAGGACTACCTTGCCTGGCAGAAGGCGCAAAAAACGCAGGACGTACCCCGCGAAAGTGCGCCAAAGGCGGCGAGCGAGGGGTACCGTTCCAAGGAGGAACGCGCGCGGGAGGCACAGCGGCGCAACCGCGTGCGCGCCATCGAACAGGAGCTTGCCGCCCTCGAAGAGGAGGACGCGGCGCTTTCCGAGGAGCTCCTCACCTGCGGCAGGGACTATGTCCGCGCGCAGCAGATCGCGGCGCGGCAGACGGAGATCGCCGCCAAAAGCGATGCGCTCTACGAGGAATACGGCACGCTCATCGATTAAAAGGCATGAAAAAATCCCCGCGCGGGGGATTTCTTCGGAGAGATGATACATGACGCTTGATGTCATTATTCGATGGCAATCGACTTGGAAGCGATCTTCTTGGGCTCTTCCTTGGGAACAGTCAGCTGCAACATGCCGTTCTCGTACTTTGCCTTGACGTTCTCTTCCTCGACCTTGTCGCCGACGTAGTAACTTCTCTGGCAGGAAACGCGGCACTCTCTGCGCAGGTACTTAGGGGTATCCTTCCCCTCTTCTTCCTTTTCATTCTTCTCTGCGCTGACAGTCAGATAGCCGTTTTCAAGCGAGACTTTGATCTCGTCCTTCTTGAAGCCTGGCATCTCAATGGAGAGCTGGTAATCCTTATCCGTTTCCTTGATGTCGGTACGCATGCTGTCGAGCTGTTCATCATAGAACATGGGCTTGAAGAAGTCCTCGAACACGTCGAACACATCGCCGCTATTTCTCTTCTGCAAATACGTTTTCATAACCAAAACTCCTTTGTTGCCTCCCCTTCGGAGGTCATATATATTATACCGCACCACAAACTCTGTTAAACAACAAACAAACCTTTTTTGAAAAAATTTTTTGGAGGCAGGTTATCATGAGCAGCAAACAAATCGCCATTGTGACGGGCGCATCGTCGGGCATCGGAAGGCACATCGCCCGGGGACTGCCCGCGCGCTATTCCCTGGACGAACTGTGGGTGATCGCCCGCAGCGGAGACAAGCTGCGCGCACTCCGGGAGGAGCTGAGCATCCCCGTGCGCGCCCTCCCCTTTGACCTGACAAAGGAGGAGAGCATCGCCGCACTGCGCACGCTCCTGAAGGAGGAACAACCCGAAATCAAAGTGCTCGTCAATGCGAGCGGCTACGGCAAGTTCGAGCGCTTTGACCGCATTGCCGAGACAGACGCCGCGGGCATGGTCGAGCTCAACTGCCGCGCCCTGACCCTCGTGATGCAGGCGGCGCTGCCCTACTGCCAAAAGGGCAGCATTGTCGTGAACATTGCAAGCGTCGCCGCCTTTCAGCCCGTGCCCTTCGGGGCGGAGTACGCCGCGACCAAAGCGTATGTGCTCGCCCTCTCGCGCGCCGTCAACAAAGAACTGCGTCCCCGCGACATCCGCGTGCTCGCCGTCTGCCCCTACTGGACCAAGACCGACTTCTTTGACCGCGCGAACGGCGACAACGTCATCACGCACTTTGACTGCATGTACGACCCCGCCTTTATCGCAGAAAAGACCTTCCGCGCGATGAAGAAGAAAAAGGACTACGTGGTGCCCGGGTTTGTGGCAAAGGCGACGCACGCGCTCACCAAGCTGTTGCCCCACTCCCTCGTCATGCGCGTCTTTCTCATGCAGCAGCACTTAAACAATAAGTGACATGGAACTCCGAAGTCAAAACAGCGCGCCCGCCGTCCAAATTGGACGGCGGGCGCGCCTTCCTATATCAACAAAAATATTCTCCATCGCGGCGTCAGAATTTCGGGTCCCGCGCATAGAAGCACTCGCACGTTTCGATGCAGACGCAGCCCAGCACGCCGCTCTTGGACGTCATCATGTCCAGATGGATCTTGTGATAATCGGCGATCGTGTCACTTTTTCGGGCGGGATTGCGCGGATAAAACAAGATCTCGTCCCTGCCCGTCAGATAGCGCACGGGCGTATGTCCGTACAGGATGCACTTCTCGCTCTTGGGAAGGACGTCGGGATCCTTGAACCTTCTGTCATAGACGAGCTGTTCGGGGATCGCCTGCTGCAGCGGGAGAAGCGTTCCGTCCGCGCGCAGGGGGAGCCCGGAGTGCACGCCGATCCAGTCCTCCCGCTCGAGAAAGAACGGGAGCGCTTCCAGACGGTCCACGATGTCCCAATCGAGCAGATGGCCGTCCGGAAAATAGGCGCGCAGCTTTTGCAACACGCCGTCATAGTCCGTCGTGCGCTGCATCAGGCCCTGATAGTATTTGAGAAAGTCATACTCATGATTGCCCACGATGCACACGGCGTTGGGCAGCGAAAACAGAAGGTTGGCAAGGCGGACGCTCTCCGGGCCCTTGTCGATGAAGTCGCCCAAAACATAGAGGGTGTCCCTTTCGCAAAATTTGATTTTCTCCAGTAGGCGGCATACGACGCCGTAACAGGCGTGCGGATCGGAAAGACAGTATTGCATGACAAAATCATACCACATTCCCGCACATTTGACAAGATGAATGATCGAACCAAATGCGATAGTTTTAGGATTTCGTTTCAGCATATCTTAATGATGCGCGGCGGCGGACATTTTGTCCCCCCCCGCGCCGTCATCTTAAAACAACGTTGACAGAAAATCGGGATTGAGGATGAGGTAGATCGCGCCGAGCAATGCAAGGTGCGCGGGATAAAAGACGTAGAACAGCCCCTTCAGGGAATGTTTTCCGCGCTGTCCGCTGTAACAGGCGATGAGGATGATCGACGAAAGACAGAAAAACTGCACGCCGCCGAGGACGAGGGAGAGCGCGATCAGCCACACAAAAAAGGATAAAAACACTGTGACGGGCGTATAGATCGTTGTAAGCGCGCCCTTTGCGCCGAAGGAGCCGAAGCCGGCAGATGCACGGTGACGGGAAGCAGTACGCCCATGATGCCGTAATCGATCTCGATGCCCGAAAAACAGCAGATTCCCACCGCCAGCGCGAGGGCGGCAAGGAGCGCGAAGGAGAAGCCGACGATTTTGCCCTGTTCGCGGCGGAAAATGCTCTTCTTGAGCGCGTCCAGCGCGTAGATGATGAGCGAGGAGAGCGAGAGCGTGATGAGGATATTGCCCTGCAGCTTTCCTTCGGCAAAGCTCATGACGGCGCTCGTGACAAGCCCCAGTCCGAGGATGAGCAAGAAGCGGCGCAGCTTGTGCCCGGAGTAAAAGCAGCCCTCCGCGAACGTGAAGGCGAACAGCGGCATGGCGATCCTGCCGATAATGCGCAAAAAGACCATATCGGGGAGCAAAATCATCCCGATATGGTCGATGAGCATGGCAATACAAGCGACGATCTTGAGCTGATTGCCGCTGATCCATCCGCGATAGAACGTCCCGTCCGTCATGTCAGAACCGCATCAGCGGATGAAGTTGGTCTGATGGGTGCGCTCCATGGCGGGCGCCTCGATGCCAGCCTTCTTGCCCGCTTCGAAGCACTTGAGCATGTACGCCATGTTCCTTGCGAGGTTGCGCATGGTCTGCATGCCCTCCTCGTCCTGCCGCACTTCGTCGGGCGTCTTGCCGTACGCCATGTTCCAGTAGGTGGACGAGACGACGGGCATGCCCGTGATGCCGAAGTACTTGTTGATGACGTCAAAGGAAGCCGCCGTGCCGCCCCTGCGCGCGGAGACGACGGATGCACCCGGCTTGCCCGCAAACGCATAGCCGCCCGCATAGAACGCGCGGTCCAGAACGGACTGGACGCGTCCCGAGGGGTGCGCATAGTAGACGGGTGAGCCGAACACGAAGCCGTCCGCGCCCTTTGCCTTCTCGATGAGCTCGTTGGCAACGTCGTCAAAGACACACTTACCGCCGTTCTCCCTGCACTTCATGCAGGCGGTGCAGTCCTGCACGGGCTTTGCCCCCAGCTGGAAGATCTCCGTTTCGATCCCCTCCTGCTCCAGGATGCGCGCCACTTCCGAAAGCGCCGTATAAGTGCAGCCCTTTGCGCGCGGGCTGCCGTTGACAAGCAATACTTTCATAGCTTCTCCTTACAAACTCTGCACGAAGATCTTGCGGATATCTTCCTTGGTCAGCACCTTATAGCCGCCCTGCATGACGAGCGTGCTCTCGACGAGCCCGTCCACCATCTCCGGCGTGGCGCCGAGATCGGTAATGTTCATGACCAGCCCGATGGACTTCATCCACGCCTCCATTTTTGTCAGCCCCTCGCTTGCAACGGCCTCCTGCGACTTGCCCGCGGGATCGACGTCCCAGACCGCGACCGCATAGCGCGCGAACTTGGCAAGCCCGTAGGGCAGGATGAGGCGGTAATAGGGCATGGAGACGGCGGCAAGCGTCATACCGTGCGTCGCGTCCGTGTGCGCGCCCACCGCCTGACCGAGCATGTGCACTTCCCAGTCGGTGTCCTTGCCCTTGGCAACAAAGGTGTTGAGCGCCCAGGTCGCCGTCCACATGATGTTGCTGCGCGCCTCGTAATTGGTGGGATCCTCCACCGCGACGTTCGCACTGTGGATGAGCGAGCGCAGAAGTCCCTCCATGATGTAGTCGGACGTGTTGTCGTCCGTGCCCGAGAAGTACTGCTCGAGGATGTGCGACATGATGTCGTAGATGCCCGAGACCATCTGATATTTGGGCAGCGTATAGGTGTATTCGGGATCGAGCACGGAGAACTTGGGGAACACTTCCTCGCCGAACACATGCCCGATCTTGAGCTTCTGTTCGTGGTTGGTGATGACCGAGCCGCCGTTCATTTCGCTGCCCGTGCCGACCATCGTGAGCACGCAGCCGACGGGGACGATCTTGCAGGTCGGCTCCTCAAAGCGGATGAAGTACTTGTCCCACGGGTCCTCGTCGCAGTTGACGGAGACGGAGACCGCCTTTGCATAGTCGCAGACCGAACCGCCGCCGACGGCGAGAATGAGATCGGCCTTCACTTCCCGTGCGCGCGCGACGCCCTCCGCGAGCTTGTCCGTCGTGGGATTGGGCATGACGCCCGCGTCCTCAAAAATGCGCTTGCCGCAGTCCTTGAGAACGGCGACGACCTTGTCATAGATGCCGTTTTTCTTGATCGAGCCGCCGCCGTAGACAAGCAGCACGTTCTTCCCGTACTTGGGCAGCTCCTCCTTCAGCCCCTCCAGGGCGTTCTTGCCGAAATAGAGCTTGGTGGGATTGCAATAGGTAAAATTGCCGAGCATACAATACTCCTCCTTATGATTTCATGGTTGCATCGGACACATGCGCCCTTCATACAGACGCGGGGGCGGGCCAAAAAATTTATTTTGTGGGGGGGAGTATTATAAAAAATATTTTATAAGTGTAAAAAGTCAAACAAAATTGTTTGATTTTTTTATGTAATCATATTAAAAATTTGTTAGTTAATAATAAAAGTGGTATAATAAAATTATGAAAGATAAGATTATAATTAAAGGTGCAAAAGAAAATAATTTAAAAAATATAGATTTAGAAATTCCTAAAAATAAACTAGTGGTTTTCACAGGTGTCAGTGGTTCGGGCAAATCTAGCCTTGCCTTTGGCACAATTTTTGCAGAAGGACAAAGACGCTATATTGAAAGCCTTTCTTCCTATGCACGTCAATTCTTAGGTCAGGCACAGAAACCAGATGTTGAGTCTATTGACGGCTTAAGCCCGGCAATTTCTATTGATCAAAAGACAACAAATCATAACCCACGTTCAACAGTTGGCACGGTGACTGAGATATATGACTATCTCAGACTTCTTTTTGCACGTGTTGGAACGCCATATTGTCCACATTGTAAAAAGCCTATATCCCAACAGACAATAGACCAGATTGTGGACGCAGTTCTTGCATACAATAGCGGTAGTAAATTGACAATACTTGCCCCAATCGTTCGCGGTCAAAAAGGAACATTTGCAAAGCAATTTGAAAGCTTAAAAAAGTCAGGCTTCACCCGTGTTCAAGTTGACGGCAGCATATATATGCTAGATGAAGAGATAAATCTTGATAAAAACATAAAACATAACATAAGGGTGGTAGTTGATAGGCTTGTGCTTAAAGACGGAATAAACTCGCGTCTAACCGACAGTATAGAAACTGCAGTTAAACTTGCAGAAGGGCTTGTTATTGTAGAAAATGATGATAAAGAGCAACTTTTCTCAACCAACTACGCCTGCCCTTATTGCGGTTGGACGCTTGAAGAAATCACTCCACGTCTATTTTCATTCAATGCTCCTTATGGAGCTTGCCCAACATGTTCAGGTCTTGGTGTTTATTCTGATGTTTCAGAAGATATAATATTGAAGGACGCAAATCTCTCAATCAATCAGGGTGCATTCAACGCAACAGGGTGGCGAGTTGATAGTGGCGGACTTGCTGAGCGATATATCAAAGCTCTTTGCAAAAAATATGATATAGATATGGATTGCCCAGTTGAGAAACTTCCACGCAAACAGATAGAGCTTTTATTATACGGCAACAATGGCGAAAAACTTGATTTATATGAAAGCGAAGCAAGAAATAAAACTTTTGAGCATTTCAATGGTAAAAAAGCACTTGCGTTTGAAGGCATAATAAACAATTTGAAAAGGCGACTTGCAGAGAGCAAGAGTGATTTTGTGCGTTTTGAAATTGGCAAATTCGTCAGAGAGATAACTTGCCCAACATGTAAAGGTCAAAGACTAAACGAAAGTGCTCTTTCTGTTAAGATAAAGGGCAAAAATATAGCGCAGGTTTGCGATATGTCAGTTGGAGAGCTTCTTCCATATTTTGACGATTTGAATTTGACTAAAGAAAAGGAAGAGATAGCAAAAAGCATTCTTAAAGAGATAAGGGCAAGATTAAAATTCTTGTCAGACGTTGGGCTTGAATATTTAACCCTTTCTCGTTCAGCCGAGACCTTATCAGGCGGGGAGTCTCAGCGTATTAGACTTGCCACGCAGATAGGAAGCGGACTTTCTGGCGTTTTGTATATCTTAGACGAGCCATCTATTGGTCTTCATCAAAGAGATAACGATAGGCTTATTCAAACCTTGCGCAATCTTCGTGATCTTGGCAACACTTTAATTGTTGTTGAGCATGATGAAGACACAATCCGTGCTGCCGATTGGATTGTGGACGTTGGACCACTTGCGGGCGTGCATGGTGGACAGATTGTAGGCAATGGCACTTACGAAGATATCATAAAATCACCAAATTCCGTGACGGCTAAGTTCTTGACAGGAGAAGAAAAGATAGAAGTTCCTGCCACTCGAAGAGAACCAAAGAATTTCTTGAAGGTAAGGGGAGCAAAGGAAAACAACCTTAAAAATCTTGATGTAGATATTCCGCTAGGCGTGTTCACGTGTATCACAGGTGTGTCGGGCAGTGGTAAATCTTCGCTGTTGAATGAAGTTGTCTATCCATATCTTTCAAACACATTAAATAACAGCCGCTTAGAACTTGGTAAGTTTGACAAGATTGAAAATGTAGAACTGCTTGATAAAGTTATTGATATAGACCAGTCACCAATAGGCAGAACGCCACGTTCAAACCCAGCAACCTATGTTGGAATGTTCTCAGCAATACGAGAACTCTTTGCAAGCACACCGGACGCAAAAGCAAAGGGATATACTGCAAGCAGATTTAGTTTCAATGTAAAGGGCGGACGCTGCGAAGCCTGCGAAGGTGCTGGCGTCAAAGAGATTGAAATGTATTTCTTGCCAGATATAGTTGTTCCTTGCGAAGCTTGCAAGGGGCATAGATATAACCGTGAAACGCTTGAAGTTCGCTATAAAGGCAAAAGCATATCAGAAGTTCTTGATATGACAGTGGAAGAAGCACTTAAATTCTTTGAGAATATTCCATCTATAAAGAATAAAGTTCAAGCACTTCATGACGTAGGTCTTGATTATATCAAACTTGGACAGCCTGCCACGACATTATCGGGCGGTGAAGCTCAACGAGTCAAACTTGCAACCGAGCTTTCTAAGAAATCAACAGGCAAAACTATCTATCTACTTGACGAGCCAACCACAGGACTTCACATGTATGACATCAAAAAACTTATAGCCATTCTCAACAGACTTGTGGAAAATGGCAACACAGTTGTTGTTATAGAGCATAATTTAGACGCTGTCTCTTATACACATCTCCGAGCCCACGAGACTAGCGCTCATCTCGT
>ERZ1090881.519-NODE-522-length-18353-cov-14.296371_pt1 | contig 18353 bp, 17 predicted proteins | sample MGYA00478470_ERZ1090881 | MGnify/ENA primary metagenome ERZ1090881 (study PRJEB33644, sample SAMEA5815736) | chicken gut metagenome | biome: Chicken; feature: Gastrointestinal Tract; material: Caecum | place: Ireland | collected 2019-01-01 | study: A study of the...
ACACGCGTAAGATCGTCGGCAGCGTCAGATGTGTATAAGAGACAGGTTTTAAAGAGATTGTCATAAGTTGTCCAAATGGGATGTTATTTTTTATTCCTCTATATATCCTACGTGCTTTACTCTTTCTTCTGTTTCAGCAACTTTTCCAGCATTAAAAGCAGTCTTGTAGTTGCCAGTAAGATAGCCAGTTACTCTACGAAGCTATTGAATATTTTCACTTCCACAAGTAGGACATTTATTGTTGAATTCTCCAGTATACCCACAATCAAGACATGTGTCATTAGGTACATTAATTGCGAAGTACGGGATATCTTTATCCATGGCGTAATTAACCAAGGTTTCAAGAGCATCTATATTATTCTTTACAGAGCTGTCAAGCTCGACATAAGTTATACAGCCTGCGCTAGAATATCCAGTAAGTTGTGACTCAACATCTATCTTATCGAAAGGAGATAATTGCACCCAAACTGGAACGTGCATACTATTAGTAAAATATTCATGGTCACTTACGTTAGGAATCTCTCCATATTTATTTTTAAACTTGCTCATAGCGGTATAGCAAAGGGATTCAGCAGGCGTGTAATATACTCCAAAGTTGAGATGATACTTTTCTTTATACTCTGCGCATCTCTGTTTAAAGAGACTCTCTATTTTCTTTGCTACTTCCATTCCTCTCGGTGTAGTATGGTCGCAGCCAAGCAGTATTTGAAGCGTTTCAGCAAGTCCTAATTGACCAATCGTCAAGGTTCCATGCTGCAATGCGCTTCGTGTACTAATACCATCATATCCCGCCATTAGGCCATTCTCATACATGAATTTGGCGGAATCCGCAGGTTGAGAACAAATATATTCAAAACGCTCAATTAACATATCCTTTGCATCGCTTATAGCAGTATCTAATATTTCCATAAAGTTTGCTACTATATCCCCATCTTTCTCTCTTGCTTCCATCGCTAGAGTGGGCATTATGATGCTCACAGGGCAGATGTTCCCGCGCCCATCTTTTTGTTGCCCAAGACCATTAATGTCGAATCCATTCGCGGTGCGGCATCCCATGGTGCTAAAATAAGTCTTGGGGTCATTCTTATCATATCCTGCGTTACCGCTCCAATCAATATTGGCGTAGTTGGGATAAAGTCTTAATGCTGTTGATTTAAGCGCGAGTCTAAAGAGGTCATAATTCGGATCGCCCGGTTCTCTATTTATTCCTTTGCCAAGCTGGAAAATAGAGCAGGGAAAGATGCTTGTTCTGTGGATGCGACCAAGACCTTCTATAGATACATCTAACAAGGCTTTAATTACCATACGTCCCTCTGGTAAGGTACATGTACCAAAGTTTATGCTCGTGAAGGGAAGCTGATTGCCCGATCGCGATTGTAATGTATTGAGGTTATGGAACAAGCCTTCCGCTGCCTAATGGCACTCTTTTTCGGTCATATCCATTGCATATTTGTATGCGTTAGGCTGTATCTTATACTCGTCATCTTCAATTCCTGCATTTGTTGGAATATGTTCTGCATATTCATTAATGTCAAATGGAAAATCTGGCTCACAATATTTAATACCGTCAATATAATGTTTTCTAAAACTCTTGCGAACATATGGCACCATTGTCCAGTCAAGATGGGTTGCGCTCACTCCACCGAACTGTTGGAGACTTTGTATCTAAAAAATAACCGCTACAAGTTGAAAAGCTGTATTTATAGAACCCGCAGGTCGTACATCGGTTTGTCTTGTATTAAAGCCTTTAGCTAAGAGGTCGTCAAACGGAATGGACAAACAATTATGTTGGCCCGTTGCATATGCGTTTAGGTCATGGATATAGATTCTATTATTCTCGTGATTGGCTCGCGACTTAGCAGAAATAATATAATCTAGTGCATATTTCTTTTGGAGTAAATCAGAAGCTGCACCTACTCTTCCGCCAAAAGACATTTCATCCACATTTGCGTTAGCGTTTTCTATATCGGTGGCGTTAATCTTCTTGGAAACCTCTTTTATAAAATCGTCGCTATTGTTTCTAGCTACTTCACGCTTATATCTATATCTAACATAGGCTTTAGCCACATCTTTTCTATCAGATTCCATAAGTTCTTGCTCTACCCAGTCTTGAATATCTTCAACGGAAACTATTTTATCCGATATTTTTACTTTATACTTAATTTCATCAGCTATATCTTTAGCCGTATCGTCTTCATATAGCTATCCATCTACCTCTATAAATGCTTTATTTATAGCATCTATAATACGTTGTTGATCAAAAGGAACAAGTATGCCATTACGCTTTCTTATTTGTAACATATATATAAATACCTCCTAAATTATTTATACCCCTTTAGGGGATACTATATATTGCGTTTTATCTTAAATAAATTAAACTAAACCGACCAAGAGAATATGAGTTTGTTCCAAGTTTTCAGGAACCTCATTTACAAACGCCCTACGGATTTCTATATCCTCTATTTGCCATGGACTAAAATCTTCTTCATCTGTCTCAAACCTTCTAATAATCTCATATACATCCGGGTCTGCTTCTCTTTCAAGTTGTCTAATTAACCTAATCTTATTCGACGCACAAATCCAATAGGTAACAAGCTCTATTTCTGGATCTTCTTGCAAACATCTAATACCATCTGGATTAAAGACTCCAATATTCCACTTCTCACTATCAAGAGCCTGCTTCATCGTCCCATAATGCCAATCATTAAACATCGTAGCTTCTACCATATCGCCATTTAGAATTTTATCCGTAAACTCTTTTGGGGTAAGGAAAAAATAGTTAATGCCGTTCTTTTCGCCCTCACGAGGAGGGCGAGTAGTGCAGCTTATTATTTCATGTAGCTTATCAGGATATTCTTCCATAAGTTTGCGGAGGACCGTATCCTTACCGCTACCAGCCTTGCCCATAAGAGCAATTATCTTATACTTCATCAACTTCTTCGTCTCCTTGTTTTCTCTCACTTCTCAATTCAAGTTCGCCATTCTTGTCTATAGAATCTATATGGTAGAGCTGATGCTTCGTTGAGCTCGCGTATTTTTTCGCCACGAATTCATCTCCGCGTCTTATCCCTTGTGCCATAATCATATTACCTCTATTAAACCAAGACTTTTCAATTACTGTCTTAGTTCCATCAGGATTCCTCTTAAAGGTCTGACGGTCAAATAAAGAGAAGTATTCTTGACGGAATTTTACCGGAACAACTTGACCCTCTGTAGTAAGAACATAAACCGTACTCTTTGTCTTGTTCTTTGCTATGCACGTGCCGCATATTGTAAAGAGCTTATAAATAGGAATTGAAACGCCATTTCGCTTGAAAAATTTCTCCACAGGGGGCACTTCCGCAAGCTCATTAAAATTACTAAGACCATATTTCCGCATATTAACATGCGCGAGTTCATGCTCATGGTAGTAAAAACAGAGAGATTCCATTTCCCAAGAAGAGAGATTCCCCTGAGCGTACTTATTCCACTCTTCAAGGAAGATTCTGGTATTTAGCTCATCTAATATCTGTTCCTTATTCCCATTAATCCAAGTTCTAAAGATATCCATGGTAGGCTGGTAAACCTTTTTATCCCACTCTAAGACTCTCATGAAGTATTGGTCATTCTTATCTGTACTCAGGATTAAATTCTCTTTTTCTATCTCTACCAAGAATTTCAATGCCCGTTCATTGAGCCTATAATATGTGGTATCAAACTTACAAACATTCTTTAAATATCTATTAAACTCAAAAACTCGTCTTGCAAAAGTAAAGTTTTCTTGCTCTGGAATAAGACCATACTTAATAAGTCCAGGAACATTCTGTATCGTAACTCTCTTCTTCTTGTCACAGCTTACCCAAAGATAAGTAATCATAGCATCGTATCTCGGCATAAAGGAATCGAACGCTCCACCTTTTATAAGCATAAGCATTTGAGTTCGGTTTGCGTGGACTTTGCTCATGAAGTCTTGGATAGAGGTATATGGACGATTAGCAATTATCTCTTTTATTAAATCATTATTCACATTTGCTACGCCCTTCAAGCCAAAGAGGATTTGATTATTCTCTACGTCAGGTTTAAAACCAAGACTTGAATGATTTATATCAACAAGAGACATCTTGATTCCGGCTCCACGAATTTCTCCTATCGCCTTAGCCAACTTTGTATAATCAGACTGCTCTCCTTCTTCTTCATCAATAGCTCCACTATTTACTATTAAGTAAGCCGTATTCCAATAAATGGGATTGAAGTGAGTGGCCAGATAGAGAGTTTGCATACCGATAAAACTGTAAGCAAGAGCATGAATCACCGAGAAGCTATACCCCATCTACGGCCCGATACCATATGTCCATACATAATGACCAAGTGCGGGAGACTTTGCAGATTTAAGCACTTTTTCTCTCAATTCTGGAATCTTATCCATTTGCTTTTTACCTACTATTTTTCTTGCGGCGTTGGCCTCAGAGAGCGTGAATCCGCAAATATTGGGGTCTTGTAGCATTGTCATCATCTGTTCTTGGCTAGGTGGTACACCATAAGACCTCAAGAAGTGTGGTTCAAGAATTTTCTGTTCTTCTTTCGTTAGACCTTGGCTATCCATCTCTTTATACCAAAGAGAGATATTATTCTTGAATCTAACATACTTTTCCATAGGAGTTTCGGCGCCTTTCTCCGAAGTCATTAAGCGCATTAACCCATTCGCATCGGACATTTCGAGCGGGTTTTGTGGCTTTATCTTTTTTGCTGCTTGAGCTCCTACATTCGAGTCAAATTGGAAACAACCAAGAACATCACCGTTCGCAAGGGCATCCCACATTTTCTTATCATCTTGAGGTATAACGGATGGATGAAGATATTTATTATAAACTTCTCTGAGCGTTAAATCTTGTTCTATAGCTCCATCTTCTTGCAAAAGCTCTATCGTCTTTATGATAATATCCTGCACAGCAGTAAGAAGAAAGTCGTATTTAACCGCTCCTGCGGCTTCTTGATCATGTAAGTCCCATTGAGTAATTAAAGCGCCTTTCGGCGTTTTCATAACCGCGGCAGTATCGAAGATATTTTCATCAAATAGAATAACTCCAGAAGCGTGACTTGAACGCTTATTCACAAGACCTTGGATTCTTGTAATAATATCAAGAAGTCCTGGATATTGATTGACTGCGGCAATAAAGGCTTTGACGGGTTTTCTGTCTTTTGATGGATTACCATTAACAACATCTTCTATGGGCCATAAGAATCCTCTTTCTTGAGGGATGAGAGAACTCATATATTGTGCAGTATCAACATCTATTCCATCAGGATATTCTTCTGAACGATATCCCCGACAAGCAGTCAAGATAGCTGACTTAGTTCCCTCTGTTCCGAAAGTACAAACTTGAACAAGTCCTAACTCTCCTCGCTCTTTTCGTATTTCAGTGAAGATTTTTTGAATCTTAGAGGGAGCTAGATCGAGATCTATATCACCAAGTTCGGTTCTCTCATCATTCAAATAGCGCCAAAATGGCAAGCTCCATTGTATCGGGTCAAGTTGAGTTATACCTAAAAGATAATGATTTAAGGCGGCACAAGCCGAACCTCGACCCGCGCCAACCGTACTTCCGCACTCCCAAAACAAATCAACATAGTGCTTTAGAGTATTAGGATATGCGAACATACAAGTACCTAATTTCTCGCCTATAACTCTCTTTACTCTTGCTTCCTCTTCCAATCTCTCAAGATATCTTGGGTCATCAAATAAACCTTTTTCTTGCAAAGCAATAATACATTCATTTACCCAATATCTTTCTTGGATATTATCGCTCCAAATTAAGCTACTAAGAGTGGGGTATTTATCCTGCCATTGATAAGGTACATAGCCTTTCTTATAATCTGTGACTTCAACCTCGGGAATGGATTGATGCTTCTCAAGAGAGTAGAATTGAATTTTATCTTTTAGTTCATTAGAACACTTAAAAATCCAATCAATTACATCTTCATCATAGCTGTAAGATAGCAATTCTCTTGTCTCTTGTTCATCCATAAGATAAGTGAATTCATAGAAGCTATCTACCTCACGTTCTCCACCTTTTGAATTAAGATAGGCTTTATGTGTATATCTATCTTCTTTTGTTAAGTAGTGAGCATCTGTGCCAATGCACATGTTGACATCAAAAGCCTCAGAAATACTTAGCATTCTTTTGTTTGCAGTAATCTGGTCTGCATTGTTAGCAGGAGCACACTCAATATAGAAATCATCTTTACCAAAGACGTCTATACAGTATGTCATGAAGTTTACTATCTGTTGATGATATTTTTTTATCTCAAGAGTATCTTCTGCGTGTTCCGCTTTAGTAAGATTCAAAATAGAAAATCCAAGTTCTCCACCGATACATGCGGTCGTGGCGATTATGTGCCCCTTAAATCTTGCCATAACGTCTTTTAATTCAGACTTTAAGAGGGGGACTCTCTCCATGCGTCGGTCATAATAACTATTCATCCAAGCAATAGAAGAAAGCTCTTTTAAACCTCTATATCCTATTTCGTCTTTGGCGATTAGGATAAAGTGATAATACTTCTGCCCCATATCTCGCGTATCAGTTAAATAAATCTCATTACCTAAAGCTATCGTAAAATCTGGATTGGTTTCTTTTATCTTCTTAGCATATTTATTCGCTATTATATGAGCACTTAAAGACTCGTGATCGCTAATACATATGCCCGTAAGACCAAGCTCTATGGCTTTGTCTATCAAATCCTGTGGCCTGTTAATGCAGTCTAAGAGTCTCAAGTTGCTAAACATTGTATGAGAATGGTTATTAAAGTAACTCATTATATCCTCCATGAGGTTATCTATTTCTTACTTATATTATACCATAATCTTTAATAAAACTCAATTCGCCCGACGTATCCAGTGAAGTGTAGGCGTCTTATCAGCTTTTGTTTTATCCCAATAAAACCAAGCATAAGCCTGCGCACTAGATTCAGCATTGGAGAAATCTCCATTCTTATAACACCTAATTCTATCTACGTAAACATATGTATCAGTAGGAGGATTATCTTTTAGAATAGCTTCATATCTACCTTTTCCCTCAAGGAATTGAAGTCTGCCGAGAAGCAACAATCCTTTTTGAGCTATCTCTAGCCCTCTAATAACAAAAGGCTCAATAGTTGCGTAGGGTGGATTCATAATAACATACTCAATATCCTCATTATACGGATAATCATCTGCTAGAAAATCCCATGTTCCACCATTCTGATAATCGAGTGGGTCTACAATAGATTCTCTATCTTTAATATCTGTAGCTATAACTCTCCAAAACTCGCGACTATGAGGCTTGGATTTAATATAGTCAAGTATTCCCTTTACCATATGCCCACCGCCACTACAAGGCTCAAGAATATAAGAACAAGAGAGATCAAGATCCAAAACATTCAAGATATTGGTAACTTCTTCAGGCGGAGTCGCATAATAGTCCAGTGCATCTCGCTCTTTATTATTTTTCTTATATGTATTATAAAGTCCTTTAGTATGATATTGTCCCATGTTTATTCTCCTTATCTATTCAGAACAAGTGTTAACTTCTCGGAAGCTCTTGTTACTGCGGTATAGAGCCATCTCTTATGTTCATCTGGCTTTATCATTTCTTCAAATACCAAGACTTTAGAATACTCACTGCCTTGGCTTTTGTGAGCAGTAATACAATAACCATAGTCAAAGAGTTGTGGATGGTAGATCTTAGGAATCTTACGATAGTTATTCTCAGTAATGGTTGGTTCATGCTCTACAATAAGCTTATGGTCTATCAAGAGGTCAGAGAATTGCCCTTCGTCGCTATCTGGAACAAAGTTTATATAATCTAACTCTTTGTAGAGCGGATGCGATTGTGTGCGGAGACTCGCTATGTGGCCGATTTGGCCATTTATTAAGGGGTCATCTGTGCTTGACTTTACCTCCCAGTTATTACGCAGACAAATTATTTTATCTCCCACTATCGGTCCATCAGTATAATCTTCTTTCCACTTCATTCGACGACATAGTTCATTTAGTCTATATCTTGTAAGATTCTTTCCGCATATTATCTGGTCTGCCCAAGAAAGCATACCGTCAACAAAGTCTTTCTTTCTTACGACATTTACATTTTGGTTCTTATATGGATTAATCCACTTGCCATTTCTAATATCCATGGAAAGTCGAATTATACCATTATCTTGCGCTTGCCTCATTATCTGGTCTAAGAATATATGCGGATGCGCAAGGATGCCATTATCCTCTCCTATTGGCGGCAACTGACCTGGGTCCCCGCAAGCAATTACATAAATATGATGGCTAAGAAGTAATTCCCACATATGCTTAGGCAACATAGATACTTCATCTACCACGACTATTTTGCAAGGTATAAGAGGTTCTTCTCTAGGGACAAACTTAAAGGTGCCATTCTTTCTAGGATATGCTTTATAGAGAAATTTATGCGCTGTCATAGCGTTAGGGCACCCTTTATTTCTTAAAACTTGAGATGCTTTGCCTGTGTAGGCTATATAAGCTACTTCTTCTAATGGGATATCTAGCGCAGAAATTATAAACTTGATTAATGTTGACTTGCCCGTTCCAGTTAGGCGTAGCCAGCTATTACAGTGTATTTTTCACCATTGCAATAGCGAGCTACAGCTAACCTCAGTCCTTCCTCTTGTTTATTAGTAAGTATCATCTAAGTCAGTTTCTCCTGCATAAGAATCGTTTATATACATCTCTCCGCCAAAGAAATCATTAAATAGATTTTCTATTGGGTCTTTCTTCTATTCTAACTTATCTACTCTGTCTTCTAAACTTTTTATTCTTTGAATTAGTTCATTCATATAATTCCTCTTATCTATTAACTTGTAAAATATTCTAGCGCTTCTGTTGCGTTAGTTTTTCTTATATTATAAGATTCTGGAGCATTGCGCTCATAGCATTTACTAAAAGCAAGTGCAGCATCTTGCTCGTCGGTTAATTGTAAAAAAGCTCCATAATCAAAATCTTTCGCATACGCATAGCCAAAAGTATCTAATTCATATTCTATGGTATCTCGTAAAAAGTCGAGTTGCTCATCAAGTGAAGCACCCCAGACTTCACTATAGGCTTGATTCCACTAGCATATTCCGTAGAACCCACCCTGTACTAAAGGCTGGATATATAGAGTATTTCCTCCTGCCTCAGCCATTATATTTCCTAGTATGCCCGCACATACATAATTGTTATATCCTAAATTCTTTAAATAAGACCATATTTGAGTTGCATCTGGATACTCTTGTTCTTTCAATTCCCATCGCGCTTGCAAATCTTCATATACCTCTTGATATGGCTCACAAGCCTCTAGTGCCTCTTGATATTCTTTTTGAGCTAACTGAATAACGTAGTGATTATCCGAGTATCCAAGTTCTAATGCGGCTGCTTCCATGCGCTGAGCAGATTCCATTCTTTCAATATATGGCTCCATTAAAGAAAGTAGTTCATCCATATCATCATAATCATATAACAAGTTGGATGAATAAGCCATTATGCTACTACTAAACATAAAAGTAACTATAATTACTAAAACACTTGCTAAAATACTTGTTTTTACATGCTTCACTTGCATCTTCTCCTTGCTTATTAGAAATAATACTATTGTCTATTGACAACTTCCATATCAATTATAATAATCTGGGGAGTTGAGTTATAATTATAATAATTGATTTCTGGCTTACCTATTATAGTTAGTGTTGTACATCCATCTTCTGGATAAAGAGATTCAAATTCTTCTTCGCAAGATTTAAATTTAATGCAGGCTACATCATTAGGTAAGCGTATTTTAATAGTTGGGTTCTTATCTCTTGACATTAGGCTAATCATACTCTTAGTTAGGGGGATATTTTCTACAACGAGTAGAGGTTCGCTAACTTCTTGGCCCCACAGTTCTTTATGATTGCCAAGAGAAAGGACAGTTCTAGTCAAGTCAATATCATTATACGAGTAGATAAAATCTACTTTGTAACTTGGTGAGAACTCTACATCTTTAAGAGCGGTGTCACAATAGGAGATAAAATCTTCTATATTCTTGTCATAAAGCCCCAACCCGAACGCTGATGGGTGCCCTTCAGCATACTTTACTAAACCAGAGTCAAGACAGAATTGTCTAAAGTCAGGCAGTTTAGGGTTACTATATCCTCGTGCGGAGCCCTCCCAAGATAATTCTCCATCTCTTTCAACTCGATTTAATAATGCTACCGGTCTTTTATATTTACTCATTAACTCATTTGCAATAAGACCAACGATATTTTTATCTGCGTTAAAATCTTTTAACTAAATAACTAAAACCTTATGGTCTAAAAGATTATTTTCTTCTATTATACGCTCTATTTCTTGTGCATTTGAATCTCTTTCTCTTGTCTACCTGTTTTTAACGTTCGTACAAGTTCTAACTGCTTGTTCGACTAGAAGTTCTTCTTCTCCCTTGTGACCTCGTTTAGTAGATGGAATAGAATCAAATGCTTTCCATTCGAGCATGGAATCAAACAAGAGTCGTTTCTCGTCTTGAGTACCTACACGAGTTATAGCATTAACAAGAGGAACAATATAGAAGGCTAAGCCAATTGGCGTTAAATCTCCTTCTCCTAGCTAAAACTTATTTTTTTCTGCCATATATAACATAAAGGGATTGCGGAGATGCGACCTCTATAGCCCCTAGGAGACAAGATATCTAGTTTCTATAGACCTCAAGTCCATCATATCTCCAACGAGACCTAAAGCGAGAATATCCAAGAATAATTCCGCATTATTAGTTCCTTGTAACTAATCAAGATACTAGCATAACTTATAAACTATACCAACACCAGATAACGCTTTATTTGGATAGTCGCAAAGCTAGTTATTGACTATACACGCATACTCAGAGACTCTATCTGCCTAGTGGTGGTCTAATACGAGTACATCTATCCCACTATCTCGCAGCTATTTATGTATCTCGTAGTCGTTACTAGACGAGTCTGGCGCAACTACTAGGCTCGTTCCCGCAGGTATTTTATCTATATCTAGACCATGCTATTTTCCGCTATGAAAGTCGTAACTTATCCTATCTACAACTGTCGGTAGCATGACATAAATATAGTTGAGTAGCAGCGCAGAGCTCGTATACCCGTCACAATCGCTGTCGATCTAGACGAAAATATACCCCTGTTCATCACTTAAATGCTTGATTAGAAGCTTTGCAGCTTCTTCTATATTCATTAAATCTGTAGGAGGATATTCATCTGCTTCTGTCGGATTTAAATAATGCTATATATCTTTTTGTTCTATTCCTCTATTTAAAAGAACCTATTCTAGAGGGTCATGTACTTTTTGCTAACTTATTAACGTATATTCCAAATATTTATTCCTCCTTTTACTCAGGCACAATTCTTTCATTTAGTAGCTTTTCAAATATCTGTCTACTACAATCGATTGGAGCGTCTTTGTAAGATGTAATCATATTTTTATCAAAGATTGCAGAGATTCGTACCTTAGTCCCGTACCGCTTATTAATATGAATTAATTTATTCTTTAGACGCTTAAATTCATCATCGCCTATCTCCACAAACTGTCTATCAAAAGCAATGATAATCTCCGTGACCCCAAACTCCTGTAAGAGAGCTATGTGGTAACTCGATATCGCGCTCCCGCACACAGCCACAGATATATCATTATCATGCCCGTAGAGCGCCTGGAGCTTCATGCAGCTCTTCTCCGACTCAAACACGATAGCCGCCTTAGCCTTTCTTATATTCTCTTTGCTCTTGTTGAGATTGTATAAGTTCATACTAAGTGGATGACTATAAAGAGTTTTACCAATTCTTAAAGGTCGATATTTTCCGAATCGTTCAGCCTCTTCGTCTGATAGAGCCCTACCTCTAATACCTACTAGCCTATTGTTTATATCAAAGTGAGGAATGACTATTTGCTCTCCACCGGCGTAGTAACTAATGAGATTTGCAGAGCAAACCTCTTTGGTAATACCTTCTTTCTCCCATGATAGGATTCGAGGTTGCGGTAAACGAGCTAGAATAGAAGCATCGTATTCTGGAAGTTGAATATGTGGGCGTTCTATCTGACGAGTGAAGTCGTGACGCTTGAAGATTTTCCAATCGGCTTCTCTATTATTATCCTTTCGTTCTTCTATTTCAACCCCACTAAGGCCGAAGTAGTCGGCAATAAAAGCCATTGCGTCATAGAGTTCCCAGTCAACTCCATCTTGGATCTTTTTTACTTTGATACATAAGTCGAATATATCGAAGGTGCCGCAATTCGAATAACATACAAAGAGGCGCGTTGAGTCATAATAGTAGAGCTTGCGGGAACCGTGCCCTATGGCGTTATGGCAGATGGTGTGGGCGACGATACCCTTATCTGTATATTCCGGCTCAGCTCCCCACATCTCTAACAAATCATATATCTGCTCTGTTTCGAGCTATTGTTTTAGCTCGTCTTTATTAAAATATCTTGACATAGCCTCTTAGTCAGAATATATCGAAACGTGAGTTACGGTTCCTTTCAGCCCAAATTCTCTATTTATAACACTTATAACATAATCTTTTGAATTCTTTCTCTTTTCCGCTTCTGTCCTCTTTCCAAGAATAACGTCAAAGAGCTTTTTACTCATACGATATTCAAGTCCATCATTTATCTTGCTCATTAAGTTTTTCCTCCCATGCTTCGGCGAGTTTATTTAATACATAAGTCATATTCTTCCAGTTACTTCGTTGGTCACTAAGAACGGCATTTAGTCGTTCCATTGTCTTGGTTATCCTTTCGAGTCTTTCTTTCTCTTGCTCTCCCAAGGAGCTTCCTCCTCTTCTACTATTACCTTAATATCTTCTATACTAACTAATTCATGATGCCACGTAGTACAAAATTGGGGTTGTATGCGGCAGGTGCCTAAATCTGCATCACACCATAGATAAACGCCCTTATATGAACCTCGACGATTTTTATAGACAGATAGTTTCAGATTAGGGGTTTTAAAGTTGGGCGAACTAGCAAGAACTGGTTCCAACTTAACCAAGTCCTCATTCGTTACACTCAAGAGAATTAGGCCCACGTCAGCTCGGTCAGCGATGCTTTTAGCCCCCCTCAAGAGATTTTGGTCAGGGGTTTCGCTATCTTGATAAGAAGCGTTAAGTTGCGTAGCAGACATAATAAAGACTCCATATTGATTAGCCAAGTCTTTAAGTCTTGCAGATAACATAAATAGAATATTATCTTCTCTTAATCTAACTCCTCCAGACTTCTTGCTTATTTCTTCAAGTATCTTGAGCGATGTCTGTAAGTAATCGAAACATATGTAGCGTACATCATGCTCACGGATATGTTTCTTTATCTTGTTCTCCACGTCATCGAGAGAAAAATCAGGTAATTCTTCTATCCACAAAGGACTATTTTTTAGGATTTTTGCTGCTTCAATAACTCTGTCTCGCTCTCCTTCTTCATAAAGTCCATTAAGAATATGTTCTTCATTCACATTAGAAAGAAAAGCTAGCATCATGGTTTGTACTTCTCCTTTATCTTGCTCCGTGGCAATAAATAGAGTAGGTTGAGAAGTACCATTTTTTATCCAGCCAAATTGATCATGGTAGATCTTATTGCACGCAAAATTGCAAGTATCGGCAATCATAGCTCTCGTTTTGCCTGTCCCAGTAGCCGCTGACCGCAGGTAGAATTTTCTAAGTCTTGCGCCCCTAGTAACGGTATTAATATATGACCCATAGAGAGGTATACCGACCTCTGGATGTTTCTCCAAATCGGCAATTAGCTCGTCTATTCCATCTCCGGCCTGATATCCAGTGCCTAAATCCTCGTCTACATACTGGCTCTTGATTTCATCTATCTTAGTATCAATAGTCCTAGCTATTTCCACAAGACTTGTATTATCTAACCAATCTTCCTGCTGTTGCTTTTTCTTAGTGTCGAGAATATTATTTGGGTCATATAAAAATGAAACATCAAGCCCGAAGCTGTCATAGGCTCTCAGGAGAGAGAATTTCTTTAAACGAGTATAGTAATAATTAAAGGTAGACTGTTGCGCTATTTGAGACGCCTCAAGTATATATTCAACGCCTTTACCTTGTTTAAATATTGCATTAAACTTCGGTCTATTCTCCAAATAGTCAACTATCGCATCTATATTAACCTGGCTACCTGTCAGATATATATTATAAATACTGCCGAAGATAATCCTATGAAAATCATCAGCGAAGTCTTGTTCACTAATCACATACTTGTCTGTATCATCAAGCAGCGAGCTATTATTAAAAACACAACCTATAACTTGAGCCACTGCGGCAAGGTCTTCGTATTTACTCTTCATCAACTTCCTCCTCTAGGAAGGAGAATAATTTCCTACAATGTTTCATTGGTTCGCGCTTAGGAGGCGGAATCCGCACTTCTCTTGTGGGAAGAACATAATCTTCTATCTTAATATCCTGATTTTGTTGCTGTGCTTCCCATATGGCTCTCCAATAAAGTAGCGCCTCATCGTACACGTAATCTACTATCCCGATACCCCCATTGGCTTTATCGAGAGAACCATTCCGCACTTCAAACCAATATTTTAAGGTCTTATATATACCTGAGTAGGAAAATTTTCTTTCTGTCCTGTAAGTATTTATTTGTTTTCTGATTTTAGGAGTAAGTTCATCTATATCAAATAATTCTTTAATATAATTTTCTAATCGTTCTTTATCTTTTTCTTCTTTCGACTTTCGTTCTTCTGCTTCTACTGCGCAGGCTTTATGAGCGTAACGGCGTGAATTAACTTGGACAAACTCTTCTGCGTTAGCGTCAAATATCTAACCGCAATAGAAGCACTTCAAAAGTCTTTTAGCCATATTTACGCTCCTTTCTATTCTCTTTCCATTATAACATATTTTATATAAAAAGGCAAGCTATCAAGTAGCTTGCCCATTCAGTAAATCTTCTTTTATCTCATCTACAATCAGAGAAATAAGCTCGGCCTGCTCGATTGTAGCTTCATTAACTTTTTTACCTTTACCAAGGTATTTATCAACAATAGTAGTAATTCGTGGAGCATAATACTGAGAATTTTTCTGCATTAGCTCTCCCACTACAGTTTGGAATTCATTCATAAGAGCTTCATAATTAAAGGTTTTCTCTTCTGGAGCCGTTTGTCTCTCATTCGTCACAAACTGTCCATTATTCATTGCAGCTTCCTTATCAATAGCATCATTCAGAGCTTTAGTAAGAGACTCATAAGAGAACTCAATCTCTGGAGCTATCTGGCTGAAACGGCATCCACATCTAATGCTATTGTCGTTAGAACGAAGAGAAAGTATGCGGCGACCGGTAGGTCCATCGGGCCCAATCTCAGGATGGGCGTAGCCGATTATGTCACTGATGTTTTCTATGATTGCCATGGCAGAACTTTGAACAGAAGAACCAATTTGCTGATACTCCTTGCCGCTCTGTAGTTTAATGGTTTTCTCTTTTTCATGAGAGATAAAAACTACTGCATAACCAAGCTGTGTTAGAGTTCTAAAAGTTGTCTCAAACTCTTTCTTATACTTGGTCCAACCATTATTAGTCCATCCTCCATCGCCTATATTTTCTATGCCAAGCTGGCTACAGATATATTTCTAACAGAGCTCAGCGGCTAGATCTACTGTATCTATAATGATAGACTTATAGACTTCTCGTACCTCGGGCTTTTTAAGCTCACGAACGATACTCTTCATTTCACCCCAAGTGGTTACATCCTGTACCATAACGCCGGGTAGTGCGTTATAACCCCTTTCGACTCAGTCAAACTGAAAGACTATATCACGAACCATCACAGGTTCCGTCACCGCTTCGCAATAAGGACTTTCACCTTAAAGCTACTTCCCAGAGGGAATAGTCGTTACACTTTCCTTTTACAAAGGCTTAGCACGGGATTATTGCATACCGTAGGGGAATAGATATGCACCTTCCCCGTTAGCAGATAAGTAAAGACTTATCCACACCTCGCATTTGCGAGTTCAATGACGATGCGCCCATTCAAGACATTGCAAATATAGATCGTATTTTCTATCTAGCCGCGTACTTTCTGTACTATCTTTATACAGATAGTTTAGAATTCTTTCAACTTGGTGTCTCCCACTTATCTGGAGATAATTTGAATTTGTACCTTTCTCATTTCTTATACTTAACGATGTGCCAAGTTCTTTTTGAATATCTTCTAAGAATTCAACAGAGCCGCATGTGAAGGAAATCCTAAAATTATTGGTGCTTTTGAGATAATGTAAACTTCCATCGCCATCAAAATATCCACGAAGGAAATGAGAAACATAATCTCTTGGAATATTAGGAATTTTATTTATAAGAAATGTTTTATTGGGCACGCAACCCCACTTACATAAATCAGCATGCAATTGCTTGTCTTTTATACTAAACATATAAAGAGTTTTAGCATTTTCCCATCGGGTGTCATGTATCTCTACAATTTTATGATTAATCGCCCCTATGGCTTGCTTAAATTTTTCTATGTGCTCTTTATCTGTCAGTTGTATGGAAACTTCTGAGCTCCCATTGTGAGTGCATCCGTCCGCATACAAAAAACCTAACCAGTATGCCTTCTCAGGTGTATCAATTTTATTAAAATAAAATTCATTTCTTGGATACCCCTGTTTATTTCCTCTTGAGGCAATATGATGCTTGTTTAAAAGGTTTCTAATAGTTCCATAACTGCATCCAAATTCTTTTCCAAGTTGTTTTAGGCTATAATTTTCATTGACATATTTGTCAATAATGTAGGCCACTTGTTCATCTGTCCAAGCGATTACTCCGCCATTCATACGAGTAATAGTATAATCCATATTGATGTCAATCTCCTGTTTTTTGTTTTGACGCTAAGATAAGGTGACCCGGCATGTGACTAGCGAACGTGGTTTTGCCCACCTTCGCGGGGCCATATATGAAGGTAATATAGCCCGATAAATCTCTCGATACAGAATGGGGTTTTATACTTAAAAGGTCAATAGCCATTTAAAACCCCTCCAGATTAAAAATCATATCCGCCAGTTGAAGTAGTCGTAGAGCTGGCCGCCGCACTTGCGTTATTACGATTTTCTCTATACTCTTGATTACGACGCTTCATATCAGCAAGATAGACCTCACGATTACTAATAGCTTCGGAAAGCTCAGAAGCAAGAATACTCTCTTCGGTATCCCAACCATAAGGCTCAGGTAGCGCCCAATTAATAACGAAGTCTCTCTGAGAAGAACGAACTGTTCTTACCGCAGGCTCACCAAAAGCACTTTCTTCCTCAATCTCACGGACAATAGTCTTGGAAACTTGATTGCCTCGTACACGCGTCAGAATCGGGCTCTTGTTACTTACATTAAGACCTTCAAAGTAATCAATAGCCTTGGGATTCATTACGGTAAACTCCACAGGAAGAATATCGTTGCGGAAGTTAAAGATACAACCTTTAAGAATAGCCCTCTCAGGAAGTTCTCTATCTGGGTCTTCCTCTACTCTTGTTACACCAGTAATAAGCATATCGGTATCAAAAGTAGCTCTCATTTTCTCGTCATTAAGCTCTTGAGTAAGATGGACAAAACCGCCCTCATTGCGCTTTACGCTTACAAGAGTATCCTCACCAGTACGATTATCATACCACTCGTTAAGCCCAATGGCGGAATCAATACGAACCTTACCCGCATAATCCTTGCCATGTTCCATTACTGAACCGATCTTGCCATCCGCAATCGCGGAAAGGACGGTATAAGTGGCATTAGGGCTTCCCTTAGAGGTAGTTTCAGTTACATAAGTAAAGTGAATATCCACGACGTTGAGCATATCGTCATCTGTGGCAACGCGAAGTATACCGTTTATGTATTGAGTACCCGGGTTTTTAGAAGTAGGCCCAGCAACTCTCTTTTCAAGCCTATGCTCATACACATATCCTTCTACATGACTTGCATTTATCATCTTTTTTGCCATTCTTAATTCTCCTTATAATCTTGAATATTAAAATTTTTACCTTTATCTGTTAGAGCATAAACCACGGGGTTTGCTCCAATTTTCTCAACAAAACCATCTGTTACAAGCTTCCGCATACTTCCAGAAATCTTTTTAGATGGCACACCCATTCCGTCTGCAATCTCCTTAGCTTTTCCATTCTGGATATTATTTGTTTGGAGATATCGTAGAATTTCAGCTCCTGTTTCAGTTAGAATGGGCTTCTCTTTTGCAATTCCCTGCTGAGTTCTTAGAATTTCATAGTATTCTGTTACCTCTCTAGGTATTGCATCTCGACTTATATTACTTTGTTCTAGCAAGTAATCAAAAAAATTAAGAAACTGTTCACATTTATTCATGTCATACTTATACCTCTTATAT
>ERZ1090881.520-NODE-523-length-18350-cov-8.579885_pt1 | contig 18350 bp, 19 predicted proteins | sample MGYA00478470_ERZ1090881 | MGnify/ENA primary metagenome ERZ1090881 (study PRJEB33644, sample SAMEA5815736) | chicken gut metagenome | biome: Chicken; feature: Gastrointestinal Tract; material: Caecum | place: Ireland | collected 2019-01-01 | study: A study of the...
CGATTAAGGAACCTAGTAGTTTAATTAGAGAAAACATGACATTCTAAGTCAACGATGATGGTGCAAGTCCATCCTGGGTTTTAATTCAAGTCAGCAAAGCTGGCTTTTTATTTTACTCTAAAGGCGGTGGTGATATGGTTTGAAAGATTTTCATAAAAGTTCAGATTTAGTAGCATTTTCAAAATTAACAAAGAAACGGCAAAAAGCCGTAATAATGCTGTTTGAAAATGATAAAACAATTGAAGAAATAGCCAATGAGCTGAATGTATCAGATCGGGCAATTTATAAATGGAAAAATGATCCACTATTTAAACAAGCTCAACAAGAATACGCTATTTCTGTTTTTGATACTGCCTTACCTGATTCCGTTAGAGAATTGATGAAACTAATTAATGGTAAGAAGGTACCAGCAATGGTTAAACTTCAAGCCATCCAAACCGTCTTTAAGCGAGCTGGTCTATTTAGCGATAATGGTACTCCAGAACTAGATAAAGCTAGAATTCGTAAAGCTAATGCCGATGCTGATTTAACAGAAGCTAAAGTAAGAGCTTTGCAAGGTAGTAACAATGGTCAGGAAAATAAAGTGATTGAATTGATAGGAGAGTTAGCAGATGCTTTTAAAGAAAGTTCTGAATAAACACTTTACTCAAAAGCAACAAATGGTTCTTAATCAATTTATTAATAATAAAGACTGGAGCTTAATGATTAATTATGGAGCTGTTAGTTCGGGTAAAACAGTTGCTAATAATTATTGCTTTATTATGTCTTTGATTCGAGTTCGTAAATTAGCTGATAAAGACAAAGTAAAAGATCCTTTATATATTTTGGCAGGAACTTCTAAAAAGAATATTTATAATAATGTTTTAAATCCTTTATTCAATGATTTTGATTTAATTCCAGAACAGGATTCTATTGGTAACTTACACCTGTTTGGTGTAACGATTATTCTTGCTTATACCGGTACAATAGCTGGTTTGCGTGGAATTCGTGGATCTAGTGCTTATGGAGCTTATATCAATGAAGCATCCCTAGCAAATGAAAAAGTATTTGAAGAAATTCGTGATAGATGTTCTGAAGGCGAAGGTCGGGTTATTTGTGATACTAACCCTGATATTCCGACACATTGGTTAAAGCAAGATTACATTGATAATCCTTCAAAACAAATTATTAGTAATCATTTTGTCTTGGATGATAATACTTTCTTGAGTAAACGCTATGTTGAAACCAAGAAAGCAACAACACCATCAGGGATGCTTTATGATCGTTCTGTTTTAGGTCTGTGGGTAACTGGTGAAGGTGTCGTTTATGAGGACTTTGATAAAGACACAATGGTAGTTGATGAAGCACCTGACAATTTAAATTATTATTGTGGCGTTGACTGGGGATTTGCTAAAGGCCACGAAAACGTAATTACAGTTATGGGTGATGATCCTGAAACCGGTGTAACTTATTTGACCGATATTTTCAGTTCTACGGGTAAATATATTGATTACTGGGTAGATATAGCCCATCAAATTCAAGAGCAACACGGCTACAATATTAACTTCTGGTGTGATTCAGCACGTCCGGAATATGTTTCTTACTTCCAACAAAATAATATTGGCGCTAGAAATGCTGATAAGTCTGTTATGGATGGTATTGAATTTTGTGCTGAAAGAATAAAAATGGGAAAATTTAAGGTTTTGCGTAGTTGCGCAAAGCCTTTTTTGGACGATATTTATCAGTATGTTTGGGATCCAGTTAAAGGTGTGCCCAAAAAAGAGCATGACAACGTAATGGATTCATTTCGTTATGGTCTCTACAATCAACACAAGAAATATGACAATCAAATTATTAGAAACGTTTATTTATAGGTGGTGAGTGAATGAAAGTAGTAAAAGGCGATGGTTTAGTTACAAGAAATGGAACATTTATTTTTCCAAAAGGTCAAGAACTGACTAAGGAAGAGCTATTTGGTTTTATTGATTACAACACTCAGTATTTAATGCCTAAGTATCGTGAAAATATGAAGTTGTATCTTAGTCAGCATATGATTTTAAATGTTGAGAGCAAAGAAATTGGACCAGATAACAAACTTGTAGTTAATTTACCTAAATATATTGTTGATACCTACAATGGTTATTTCTTAGGAATTCCACCTAAAATTTCACTTGAAAAAGGTAGTGACAACGACAGACTACAAACGTGGCTTAGTCATGTATCATTCTTTGATAAACTTAATGAAATTTCAAAACAAGCTGATATTTATGGTCGTTCAATTGGCTTTATTTATCAAAACGAGAAGGCTGAAACGGGCTTTACTTATGTTAGTCCTACAAAAGCTTTCATTATTTATGATGATACGATTGAACGAAATCCTTTAGCATTTGTTCGTTATGAGTATTTTGAAAATGAAAATGAATACCAGGCTAGAGGAGATATTTATTATTCAAATAAGATTTATCATTTTGAAAACAATCAACTTGATACTGATTTTAGAATTAATCCTTACAAACTGGTCCCAGCTGTTGAATTTTATGAAAATGAAGAGCGTCAAGGAGTTTATGATTCTGTCAAAACATTAGTTAACGCATTAGATAAAGCCATTTCTCAAAAAGGAAACCAAGTAGAATACTTTGATAATGCTTATTTAGCAATGGTTGGTATTCATTTACCTGAAGACCCTAAGACTGGTCAGCCGATTATTAATATTAAGCAAAATCGTTTTCTGTATTTGCCTAACGTTGATCCACAATCTAATCCAGATGTTAAGTTTATTTCAAAACCTGATGGAGACCAGATGCAAGAAAACTATATTCAACGTTTGTCAGATTGGATTTATCAAATTGCAATGGTTCCTAATCCTGCAGACAATTCATTTGCTCAAAATGCTAGTGGTGTGGCTCTTGAATATAAATATCTACCAATGAAAAATAAAGCTAGTTCTAAGGAACGTAAATTTACTAAATCATTGCGTGCTTTATTTAGAGCCGTTTTTTCAACTTGTCAAGTTATTTCCATTTCGGGTAGGGACGCTTGGGAAAATTTGCAATTCCAATTTACTAGAAATATTCCTAAAGATATTACTAGTGCAATTAGTGCGGCTAAACAAGCTGAAGGCTTAGTTTCACAGCGTACATTGCTTAGTTTATTGCCATTTGTTGATGATCCAGATGATGAAATTCAGCAACTTAATAAAGAAAAGCAAGAAAATATTCAACAAATTCGTGAAGCAACTGATTCTTTACCGGACTATTTAAAGAGTGATCCAGATGAAGAAAAATAATTATTGGGTTAATCGTGAGAAAGCTGAACGAATTTGGCAGATTGAACAAGAAAAGAACCTGAAGAAATACAATAAAAAACTTGGTGATCTGTATCAAATTGCTATTGATAATATTAATAAAGATATTAAAGCCGATATCGGTTTAGCAAATGGTCATCTGATTAAAGCAGATGCCATGAAAGGATATGAATCACTTGCCAAAGAAGCGGTGGCTAAAGCACAAGAAATGATGAAAGCCGGTCATCATGTTACTAGAAAGGATTTTTCTAAGGACGTGAATGATCGGCTTAAAGTTTACAATGCCTCCATGCGAATTAATCGTAATGAAATTTTAAAGTCGAAGATTGGTGCTCAATTAGTTAAGTTGGGGATTGATGAAGAGGGTTCTTTGACCAATGAGTTGTGGGATGCATACACCAAAGAAAAAGAACGGCAAGCCGGTATTTTACGGAATACCACCAAGAACAATATTTGGACTTCAAAGGAAGTTCAAGGTCAAATATACAAACAAATAGCTAATGCTAATTTTAGTAAGCGTATTTGGGCTGATATTGATGGATTGAAAGGAACCTTAGATGGATTAGTTTCCACTGCCATAATTCGTGGTGATAATCCAAAATCAATGGCTAAATGGCTAACAGGTATGGTATCAGCTACAGTTGGAAATCAAAGATATGTTGCTGAACGTTTAGCTAGAACAGAAACCGCTCGTGTTCAATTTGCAGCGCAAAAAATGTCCGTTGTTCAAGGTGGCTATAAGTATGTAAAGTGGTTTGCTGAAGGTGAAGCATGTAAAACCTGTAAAGCCATTGCAAGTGATAATGTTGGTTACGGTGATGGAATTTATCCTTACAATGATGTTCCTGATATTCCAGTGCATCCCAATTGTATGTGTAGTATTTCTGCTTACTGGGTCGAAGATGATAAATTGTAGAAAAATCTGACGATAAAAAGCGATGGTAAATTAGAAGTAAAGAACAGTTAACCTGTTCTTTTTTTATTTTTGTCTCCCAAGACGTTAAATGCGAGGTAATAAGTTTCCCAAAACTAAAAATGCGAGGTAGAAAAATATGAATAATGATGTAACAAATAACGAAAATCAAACTCAAGAACAATCTGAAGAGGTTAAGACTGAGGAGCAACCTAAAGCTAAGGAAGAGCCTACAGTTACTAAACAGATTGAAAAGATGCGGAAGCGTATTGATCGTGAGGTTGGTCAACGTAAGGAATCAGAAGATGAAAACAAGCAACTTAAGGAACAAGTTAAGACATTAACGGAAAAACTTAAGACTCAACAAGAAGATCCTGATGCTAAAAAGTCTAAAAACCCAGAATTGGATAAGGCAATGAACGAAAATGAGAAGTTAAAAGCCCAATTAGTTCGCAGGGATCAAATGGACCAAGTCGCGCAACAATTCAATGAAGCAGGCGTGGTCATTCCTAAAGATGTTTTAAGCATGGTAGTTCCAGTTGGTATTGATGATAAGCAAGTATCAACTAATATGAAGGCTTTAAGTTCTTTTTATGATTCCATTGTTGCAAGTGTAAAGAAAGAATTTTTAAGCGCTCCAACACCACGAACAACGGGTAGTGATGATAAGCCTTTTGATAAAACTCAATTGCGTAAAATTAAAGATCCTGTTGAGCGTGTGAAGTTAATCAAGGAACACTTAAGTGAATTTGAATAGGAGATTTTTAAATGACAGTAGATAATAATACAGTAACTAGTGCTGATTTGGTGGCACAATCAATTGATTTTGTAGAACAATTTAGTGATAACGTAAGTACTTTATTAAAAGCTATGGGTAACGTTCGTATGCACCCAATGGCAAGTGGTAGTGTTATCCAAACCTATAAGGCTGAAATCACAAAGGCAAGTAGTCGAACCGTTGCTGAAGGTGAAGTAATTCCTTTAACTAAGGTTAAACGTACAAAAGATAAGAGCTATGATTTAACTCTTACTGATAAATTGCGTAAGACTACAACCTTTGAAGCTATCCAAAAGGATGGATTCGCTCAAGCTGTAACATTTACTGATAGTAAGCTTTTAGGTATTGCTCAAAAGAATGCTAAGGCTGATTTATTTAACGCGTTAACAAGTAAGGGGACCACGGCCGCCAAAGGCACTGGCTTACAACCAGCTATTTCAGCAGGGTTAGGTAAGTTGGCTGCTTTATTTGAAGATACCGATGGTGTTGGTAAGACTATTGCTTACATTAATCCTAATGATTTGTACACTTACTTGGGTAATGCACAAATTACTACTCAAACTGCATTTGGTCTTAAGTATTTACAAAACTATTTAAATGTCGATGTGGTATTTATGTCTGCTTCAATTCCTGAAGGAAAAGTGGTTATGACAGTAGACAACAATATGAACTTTTACTACGTTGATATGCGTGGTGAAGCTGGTAGAGCATTTAATATGCAAGTTGATGAAACTGGTTTAATTGGTGCTACTCATAAGCAAACACCAGAATCTTTGAGTTATGACACTATTGCAGCAGGTGGTTGGTTAATTTTACCAGAACGTACTGATGGTATTGTTACTGCCACTATTGAACCTACTGCCACTATTGAACCTACTACACCGACTTCAGTTGCTTCAGCAGGTCACTAAAGAAGAGGTGGTCTAATTGAATGACCAACTTAAAAAATTAAAAATTGCTTTGCAGATGTCAGATGATGAATATGACGATTTATTGCGGTTGTATCTTGATGATGCAACCGTTTTTTTAAAACTAAGATTATCAGTTTCTGTTTTACCTTATGAAATGCAAGCAATTGTCCGTGGTGCCGCGGTTAAAAAATTTAATCGATTCAAAAATGAAGGCATGGCTTCATATAGTCAAGATGGTGAAAGCATTACTTTTAGTTCTAATGATTTTGATGAATGGCAGGATGAAATTGATCAATGGAAAAAAGACCATAACGGAATAAATCAAGGAATGTGGGTGAATCCTTATGAGATATGATACCAAGATTACTTTTTATAGGGATGAAACCAAATATAACCCCAAAACCAGTAAACGAGAACATGTAAAAAAATCATGGTCAAGATTTGCTAATGTGACTGATTTAAGTACTTCTAAGCAAGTTGAATTACTTGGTGGAATTAAAGAAGGTACAAAAACCGTTCGATTACCCTCTAATAATTTACCTCAATGGGATTTTTTAACCATCGAGGATAATTCTATTCACTATCGTTTTGATAGCTCTGTCAAAGTTTTAAAAGGCTTTGCGATGATTGTAGGAAAAGATAATGGCTAAGGCTAAGCTCGAAGGAATTGAAGCTTTAAATAAAGTTTTAAAGATCAAAAAAAACAATGCTAAGAAAATTCCTGATGTTGTAAGAAAACATGGTGCAGGTTTATCTAATAAAACTCAAAGTAACATGCTTAAACAATATACGGGACACTATGAATGGAAAAAAGGCAGAGGTAAAGTGTTTGTGCATCCCACTGGGGCAACTAGACGTTCGGCAGTTGTTGAAATAACTGATAGTGGTCATACCGCTACAGTTGCACCTAATACTAAATATTTTCCTTACCTTGAATATGGCACGCGCTTTATGAAAGCTAGACCAACTTTGAGGCCTGCTTTTATGCGTGAAGCACCACTTTTTAAAAAAGATATAGAAAAATTGATTAAAAATGACAGCTAATTTAGAGCTTTTTAATCGTATCTTTGAATTTTGTCAGTCAAAAATTGGATATGATACTTACGATATGCTTCCTATGCAAGATGTAAATTATCCTTTTATTGTTCTAGATGATATGCAAAACATTCCTGTTAATTTAAAGACAGATGTGGTTGGCAATATTAATATTACTGTCCACATTTGGGGAAATGATGAAATGCGTTTAGAGGTTTCAGAAGCTATTGATAAACTGTTAAAACTTCAAGAAATTGAATCTGATAATTTTAAATTTAAAGCGCGATTAAACGAAGAAAATTCACAATTATTAAATGATGCGAGTGTAGCAAACACCGAATTGATTCACGGTGTGGTTACGCTCGTTTTTGATTGGTTCAAAAAATAGAGAGGAATAAAAATAAATGGCAGATAAAGAAATTCAAGCACTGCAAGGTATGAATGCTTTGCTATATGTTCGTCTGTTAAAGAATGCAGAAAAAGAAGACGGTCAATTAATCCCAATGCAAACTTCATTGAGTTTTGACCCTCAAAGAGATTCAGACAGTACTGCAACTAAGTCAGGCAACGTTGCTACTACTAGTTCGATTGAAACCGAGCTTAAGGCTGAATTCATTGATAATATTTCAAAAATTTCAGATGACCTTTATGAATCATTGTTAAATAATGAACGCGTAGAAGTCTGGAAGATTAACAAAGATCGTGTCAATGCCACAGGTCAATATTTCGCATGGTACATGCGTGGCGTAGTTACCGAAGACAGTAACGACAACGATGCTGATGACAACTCAACACGGGAAGTCACATTTACCGTTGATGGTACTCCAAAGCGAGGCTGGTTAACATTACCAGAATCCGCACAAGAAGAACTTGATTATGTATTCCGTGGTATTGGCAAAGTTAGTGATGGAGATTCCGCAGGACAAGGCGTTGCATTCAACAGTGATGCTGATCGTGGTACAGGCGCAAGCCAAGCTGGCGATGCCGCAGGTAAAGGTAAGTAGATGGATAATTAATAAACAGGTTGTCTGAACGATGATCTAGTAATAAGGAGGGCAAGAGTTAAAGTGTTCTTGCTCTCTTTTTTTGCTATAAAACATTGTGAAAAAGCAAGTATCTCACGTAGGGGCGAAGTTCATTTAAGCCCGACAATATAGGATTTTTACTTTGTGAAAAATAAGGAGAAAAATATGCAATTAACTATTAATGGCAAAAAAGTGCAACTTAACTTTGGTGTCGGTTTTGTTCGTGAATTGGATAGATTCTATGGCTTGTCAAACCAAGCTGGATTCAATTTAGGAATGGGATTAACTAAGGCGATTCCTAGTCTTAAATCTTATGATTCGGCTGTATTGGCTGAAGTTATTCAATGCGCATCAGAACCAAGCGTTACATTGGCTGATGTCGATGAATTGATTGATAATCCAAAGACTGATATTGAAAAGCTCTTTGATGATGTTTTAAAGGAATTAAAAGAAGCCAACGCAGTCAAGTTAGCGGTAAAAAAACTCAAGGGCTAGATAAGCCCAGCAAAAAAACGAGTGAACAAGAATATCACGAGATTTTACTAAACTCGTTAGCTTATCTAGGCTTTCATTCAATAGGCGATATTAACCGTATGACTTTAGTTGAGTATCAATTATACATGGAAGCTTATCAACTCAAACGAGTTGCCCAGCAACGTGATATTTTTATGCAGGCTTTTGCCAATCAGATTGTCAAATCGACTAAAGGTAAGAATAACCCGAAACTGGTTTACACCAAATTCGATCAGCTCTTCGATGAAGAAAAAGAAATCAGCAAAGTCAGATCAAGTTTTGAGCCAGATTATGTAATGGATAAGCCAGAGCCAACAAATGCACAAGAGATATTTGCCAAGCGAGTAGCTGAATTTCATAGGCTTAAAAAAGCAGGTCAGATTATCCCTTTGAGTGAAAGAAAAAGAAGGGAGGTTAATTAATGTCTGATTATAGTATTAAAGCTGTACTTAGTGCTGTGGATAGTGGCTTTAGTTCAGGAATAAATAAGGCTATTAGCTCATTAGACAATTTATCAAAGCAAGCTAAATTAGCGGGAAGTGGTTTGGATTCCAGCTTAAATAAAGCGTCTGCCTCTGCTAGTCGTTTCTCTGGTTCTATGCAAAAAGTTGGGGACAGTGCTAGTGCAGGATTTAGAAGAGCTTCAGGGGCAACTGGTACTTTTAAGTCTGCAATGCAGTCTGTAGGTGTCAGTGCTGGCGAAGGACTTCAAAAAATTGGTAGTGGCTTAAACAATGCAGGCAACAATATCCAACAGTTTGGTCAAAAAGCTCAAACTCACTTGACCGGTGTCGGTAAGGCAATGACTGTGGCTGGGGCGGCTACAACTGCAATGGGTATTACTGGTGTTAAATCATTTGGTGACTTCCAAGCTTCACTTAACAAAGCCGCCGTTGTTGCTGGTGGTACTGCTAAAGATATTGATGGATTATCAGATGTCGCAAACCGCATGGGTGCCGTGCTTCCATTGAGTGCCCAAGAATCCGCAGATGCCATGGTTGAAATGGCTAAAAACGGTGCGTCAATCAAAGATTTAAAGACGCAGTTTCCAGCTATTGCAGAAGCGGCTACTGCGGCTGGCTCAGACTTGCAAGCTACCGCTGGTACTGTTCAAGTTGCGATGAACGTTTGGGGCAATTCGCTAAAAACTCCACAGAGAGCCGCTGCATATCTTACTCAAACAGCCAACTTGTCCAACGCTTCAATCGAAGAGATGAACAATGCCATCGGTACTATTGGTCCTACTGCTGGTCTAGCTGGATACGGTATGAGGGACATAGCAACGGCTATTGGTTTGGCAACAAATCAAGGTATGAGTGCGGCTAATGCCGCTCAAGACCTTAACTTTGCTTTGCTGAAAATGATGTCGCCTACTAAAGTATCCGCAGGTGCGATGCGCGACCTCGGTATCAGTGTCCGTGATGCTCATGGTCAGATGAAGCCATTGCCTGTTATTTTGAATGATGTCGCAAAGGCAACAGAAGGAATGAGCAAAGCAAGGCGTGACGCAGTTCTAAAAGACTTGTGGGGCACCGCTGGTATGAAGATTATGATACCTTTAATGGAAGCGGTCAGAAACAAGACCAATGATGCTAAGGTTTCATGGTCAGCATATTCAGCACAAATGGACAAAGCTGGTGGCTCAACTGCACGGGCTACTAAGTTCTTATCAGATCAAGCTAATCAAATGCAACAAAATATCGGTTCAAAGATTGAACAGGTTGGAGGTAACTGGGAAGCTCTTAGAAACAAAGCTATGGCTTCTAAAGAGGGCGTGACTGGTTCCATGTTGGATATGATTAATGGTGCAATCGAATGGTCCACTGAATCGAACAGTGCCATTGCAAGAGTCACTCGTGGTTTCATTGGACTAACTCCTGTCATTGGACCAGCTATGACTGGTATTGGTACATTCCTAACTAATTTCAGCAAAATTACTGGAGCTGTTGGCGGAGGTGTCAAAGCACTAGGAAACCTTGCAAGCACGGTAGGCATTGTTACCAAAGCACTGTCCGCAGGTGAAGGATTTGCAGGTGCGGCAAAGGCATTGGGCGATTTAGCAAAAAGCTCAACTATTGCAAAGGTGGCTCAAATTGCTTTAAGTGGAGCAACCAAAATAGCAACTGTTGCTCAAGCCGCATTCAATGCTGTAATGGCTGCGAACCCATATGTTTTGATCGCAACAGCGATTGCGGCTGTAGTTGCGGCTCTTGTATTGTTCTTTACCAAAACTCAATTAGGTCAACAAATATGGAAAAACTTTACTCAATTCCTTACTGATGCTTGGAATGGTTTGAAACAGTTAGCTGGCTCTGTATGGAGTGGAATAACCAACACCATTAACAATGCAGGGAACAGCATAAAACAAGGTTGGAGCGGAATGTCTGCTTGGTTTGGTCAGTTATGGACAAGCATTAAAACTAATGCTCAAACAGCATGGCAAGGCTTTGCTACCTTTATGTCACCAATAGTTCAATCTGTTCAATCTATGTGGAATGGATTAACAGCTTGGTTCGGTCAATTATGGCAGTCAATTATCACTGTTTCTCAAGGCGTATGGCAAAGTTTTGTTGTTGGAATGCAACCGATCATTGATGCGTTTAAAAACTTATGGAGCGCATTAGGCGAGTTCTTTACAACTCTATGGCAAGGAATCGTTACAATTACTCAAACCATTTGGCAAGGATTAGTTGTGATTTTTACGCCAATCGTTGATGCAATCAAGGTTGTCTGGCAAGGGCTTACGACTTTCTTTAGTGCTTTATGGCAAGGAATTGTTACAGCGGCTTCTATTGTCTGGCAAGGCTTTGTAACCAAATTTAGTGCTTGGGTTGATTCAATTAAACAGGTTTGGAGTTCATTGACCTCATTCTTTAGCCACTTGTGGGACACCATTGTTACTATTACAGAATCCGTCTGGGATAATGTCGTAGCGGTAATTAAAGGCGTTTGGGACACAATTAAATCAGTAGTTCAGGCTGGTATTAAAGTCGTTCAAACTGTAATGCAAACTTCAATGAATGTGATTGGTCAGGTGTGGACTACAGCATGGAATGTTGTCAAAAACACTGTTCAAACCATTTGGTCGGCAATCAGCCAAATTGTTTCTACTGCTATCAATGCGGTAGCTGGAGTTATTAGAGCGGTAACAAAGGCTATTCAAGGCAATTGGAGTGGTGCTTGGAATGAAATCAAAGGCGTTGCTCAAACTATTTGGAATGGAATCAAAAACATTGCAAGTACAATTTTCAATGGAATAAAATCCAATATCACTACTATTCTTAATGGAATTAAATCTGTTTGGACTAGTGTGTGGAACGGAATCAAGAGCCTTACTTCAACAGTATTCAATGGAATTAAAAATATTATTAGCACAGCGATGTCTGCAATTAAATCTATTGCAAGCTCAATGATGAATGGGTTAAGGAATGTCTTTAGTTCTGGTTGGAGTACGGTTAAAAGCTTGTTCCATTTGGGCGCTTCTACGATTAAATCTATTATGCGTGGTATTGATTTATTCAGTATTGGTTCAAACATAATTCAAGGTTTAATTAACGGTATTACTTCCATGATGGGTAGCCTTAGCAGTGCTATTGGAAACGTTGCAAGTACTGTAACTAGTGGATTGTCTGGATTATTAAAAATCCACTCTCCATCTAAGGTTATGCGAGATGATATTGGTCGTTGGATTCCAGCAGGTGTGGCTGTTGGTATTAATGATAATTTAGGCACAGTTAAACAGGCTGTTAGAGATGTTTACCGTGCTTCACTTATTGATATTCCAGAGCCTAAGTTCAATAACTGGAATGCCAGCTTGCAAAAGCTAAATAGCAAATTTAGTCCTGTAATGTCTGGAGCTTACAGCCAAGAACTAAGTATTGAAAAACAACCTGCTGAAATTCATTTAACTTTAGGTGGCACCGAGTATGACACCTTTGTTGATGACATCAGTCGTAGGCAAGGTAAAGATGCTCAATTCAAAAAGAAGTTTAAATTTTAAGGAGTAAACAAATGTACAAATTCAGAGATTTAAGACGAGTACGTGGTCCCTCTCGGGATTCACGCCCAGACGAAGCTATTTGTCTTGACGGACACTGGCTTGATGATGAAATCCAATCATTTGAAACGTTAAACGTTGAAGGCAGAAGCAATTATAAGCGGTCTATTAACGCCCAAGAAGTAAGTGGAGATGGTAGTATTTTTCTGTCATCTAGGATTCCTGCTAAACAACTGAAAGTTAACTTTTATTGGAAAACTAATTCAATTAAAAAGTACAATGCAGATTTAAAAAGACTTAAATCTATTTTGTATAAGCCACAAGTTAAAATTCGTTTTCTTGATGAACAAAAGTTTTATTATGTGGGCACGGTGGAGGAACTTAGTTTTGATAAAGTAACTCTTACTTCAAAAGGCACTATCACAATTAATTGTTCTAATCCATTCAAATTCTCTGATAGTAAAGAAATCGAAAGCTTGAAGAACGAGTTCACTATTTCTGATGCTGATCTAATTTATCCTACCAAGCCTAAAAGAATAACCATTATTCCTAATACTGATGGCTCTAATGTCGAGATAACTAACAAAACCACTGGTAAAAAGCTAATGGCTAATATTGGATATAGCAAAGACAAAAAGATTGAGGTCGATTTTTTAGATTTGGATTTTTTAGTCGATCATGTGTCCCACTTAATTGATATTGATTTAGCCTCTAATTTCGATGATTTTCTTATTGAGAATGGTGACCAGATCGAGGTCAATGTTAATGGCAGTAAAACACTAGAATATGAGGTGAAACAACTTTGATTCTTTATTTATTGAATAAAAAGCAAAAAGCTATTAAGGCTATTCCTTCTGAAAGATTAGTCGAAGCAAAATATACTGAAGGAATTAATGAAGCCAGCAAATTAACTTTCAGTGTTCCTCTTGAAAGTCGTTTGCCAAATAGTGCCTTTTTTGCTTTATTTCAAAAGCCAGATGGTTCTGATTTTTTATTATTCAAGATTAATGATGAAGCTATTGAAAGTGACAGAATTTCATACACTGGTGTCGATGCCGCATACGATGAGCTTAAATCCTATAGTTATGTTAAAGATATGAGGCCAGAAAAGCGGACAGCTAAGGAGATTTTACAGAGAGTACTTCAAGATACTAGGTGGGAAGTTGGTTATATTGATTCAACAGGGTTGACAGATACCAATTTCTACTATCAACCTTGTTTAGAATGTATCCAGAAAATCGCTCAAATTTTTAATATGGAGGTTGTCTTTACTTATGGCTTTGATTCAAAATACCAAATAATAACTAGCCGCAAAGTCAATCTTTATCAGCAACAAGGACAGAGAACAGGAAAACGTTTTGAGTATGGTTCAAATCTTTTAACTGTTACTCGTGAAGAAGACAGTCAAGACATCGTTACCGCCTTAGTTGGTCGCGGAAAAGGTGAAGAAAAGACTGACGAAGAAACAGGTGAAGCAACAGGTGGCTATGGTCGCAGAATTGACTTTAGTAACGTTGTGTGGAGTAAAGCCAATGGCGATCCAGCAGATAAACCAGCAGGCCAAGAATATGTCGAAGATGTGCAAGCCACAAAAATCTTTGGTTATGATGATGGCAAGCCTAGAATTGGTATTGTAGTCTTTGAAAATATTGAAGACCCAGCGGAACTTTTAAAAGCAACGTGGGCTAGTCTAAAAAGCTCTGACAGACCTAAAGTTTCATTTAAGGCAAGTGTTACTGATGTCGGCAATTTATGCTTAGGCGACACAATAGCTATTATCAGACACGAGTTAGGAATTGAATATTTTACTAGAGTGTTTAAAGTCACTCATGACTTATTGAACAAACAAAACAATACAGTCGAAATGGGCGATGATCTAAGTGGAAACTCACTAACCTCTTATGTTTCAAATGTCGACAGTCTAGCTCAAAGCGCACAACAGCAAGCAACCAATGCGGCTGTTCAAGCTGGCTCTAAGAGTAAAAACATTTATTCAAATACTAAGCCACAGTTTGCTGATGAAGGAGATAATTTATTTCTTAATCTTGGTAACGGGGAGTTTGAATACTGGGTCTGGCATAATCACCAATGGGTGTTTATTCAGTCAACTCAAGATTTAAAGAATGTGGAGCAAAATGTTAAAGAAGCCCAGCAGGATTTAGCTAAGGCTAAAGCGGATATTCAAAAGAATGGCAGCGATATTAACAATTCGAAATTAGAATTTAATCGTTCTATTGGCGAATTAAATCGTTCAATAATTGATTTTAATCAGCAAACACAACAAGATTTTGCTGAAACTAAAGATGATATTGATAACTCAAAACAGGAATTTAATCGTTCTATTAGTCAATTAGACAAGGAAATTAAAGATAGCAAAAAAATCAACGCTGATAATTATTCTGTGATTGTGGGGAAAATATCTACTTTAGAAGATAAATCAAAAATTAAAATCAAAACTAATGCTATCAATGCTAATGACTTTACCGAAAGTGGTACATACTTTGTTAAATCAACTGGAAATAGCAATGTTCCTAAAGATTCATGGTTCTATTTAACTGTTGTAAAAGCAGAAGATGGTCGTATTACTCAAACTTGGCAAAACGATCAAGATGCTAACGAAAGATATACTCGACTAAAAGTTAATAATACTTGGAGAAACTGGGAAAAATCTGCCAGTTATAACGAATTTTCGCAATTAAGTCAGACAGTTAATGGAATTAACACTAAAGTTATTAACAATAGTGGTGATATATCAGAACTAAATCAAGTAGCCAAAGGCATTCAAACTGATGTTGCTAATAACAGTGGAGATATTTCATCATTAAAGCAAACTGCTAAAGGATTACAGACTACGGTTGATGGTAACGCTGGAAAAATAAGTTCATTAACTCAAAATGTAAACGGAGTTCAAGTAGAAGTAAAAAATGCTAATAGTGATATAACCACTCTAAAGCAAACTGCTAAAGGATTGCAGACTAAGGTTGATGGTAACTCAACTAAATTAACAACTATTACTCAAACAGTCGAGGGTGTAAAAGTTACAGCAGAAGATGGATTAAAAAAAGCAACAGAACTATCACAGACGGTAGATGGCCTGAAAGCAAAAGTCGAAGCTGGAATAGATAAAAGCGAGATTACACAATTAAAAGATCAGATTGATTTAAAAGTTTCAAAAGGCGATGTATTGAGTGAGATTAATCTGGAAGCTGGCACTTCGCTAATCAAAAGTAATAAAATCTATCTTGATTCTGATTCAGTTGTATTTAGTGGAAAAGCATTTATTCCAGATGCGGCTATAGCCAATATTTCAGCCGATAAAATTAATGCTGGTACGTTAGATGCTGGAAAAATTAATGTTATTAATATTAATGCGGATAATATTAATTCAGGTTCTATTAATGGAGTAAAATCGCAATGGGACTTGACAACTGGTAGATTATCATTAGGTGATGAAAAGACGAGATTAGACCTGAAAGATGGTCAAATTGGAATGACTTCTAATGATGAAACAGGGGATTATTTCTTTCAATTAAAAAAAGAATATCTCTATAGAAAAAGTGAAGAAGCAACATGGATAAATTTACCAGTGCTAGCCTTAGAAAACAAATGGGGCATAGGATTAGTTACAGAAGTACCAAAAAGTCATTGGTCTTGGGGAGACTTGGCCAATAATTATAAAGAACAAATTCATCCGGGGCTCTTGATTAGAGATGTTATGAACTTATACGACTGGGGACAAGATACTAATGACCCATCACATAAATTTGTGCCAGCAGATGCGGGTATCATTTTGCAAGGAGGACAAACTGGAGTAGAGCTTATTGGGGGAGATTCCTATACAAGATATGTTGGAGATCAGCGCTTAGATTATGTTCCAAATATTTTCGTTGGTTATCCTAATTATAGTAATTATCAAGAAGACCAATATGTTGCGCATACGGAAATTGCATTAAATGCAGAAGCTGTCTTTATGATGACAGATCAATGTGGCGTATCAGGGGACTTTAATGTAACTGGTAAGAAAAACGCCATAGTACCAACTTCTCAAGGTATGGCAGCCATTAACGCATATGAAACAGCAGAATATTATTTTGGAGACATAGGAAAATCTAAAACAGATAAAAACGGGCAAGTGTTAATTCAACTTGACCCGCTTTTTTTGGAAACAGTTAATACTTCAATTCCGTATCATGTGTTCGTAAGTCCATATGGCAATGCAAATGTTTGGGTGGAGCAAATGGATCAAAACTCATTCTTAGTAAAATCCAGTAAACCATTTATTGAATTTTCATGGGAAATCAAAGCAAAGCGTAAAGGCTATGAAGATGACCGTCTTGAAATTACTAGCAAGGAAATTCCTGAAACATTAATTCCACGATATAAAGAGAAAGGCATTTTATAATGAACAATCAAAATCAAACTAATTTAGACGCAAACAAAGTAATTAATAATCTGTTAAATAAGCTTGCTACAGCCGAGTACGCACAAGCTGTACTTGAAGCTCAAGTTTCAGATTTAAAGAAGGAAAATGATAATCTTAAATCAGCAAAAGCTAAAAAGGAAGAAGGAACCAAATAATGTTAGAAAAATCAAAATCAATTAGTTTTAGTGGACGTTCATTAATTGACGGACAGTTGGCAGCTACATTCAGTGCGAATGTTTATGATGAAAATGATGCTAGAAACAGTAACGATAATATTAGTATGATGGTGTCAAATAATGCTCTCTATGATGCTAATAAGGAAGTTGTCAGAAATGACCTACAAGACTTTCAAAAATTAGTTTGGGCTGAACAGGATAAATCAACTAAAACGCCAGATTCAAAGTAGGTGAAGAATGATGGCTAAACACGGCAAGTTAAACTTAACTATTGCTAAAGCTGAACGAAATACTGATTTCCTAGTTTTAAAATATAGTTCAACCGAGCGTGGTAAAGTCGTAGATGTTACTGTTAAGGATATAGACGGGACACCCTATGATCTAAGTGGGTTTGATTTAGAGTTTGTGGAGGAACTATATAACGGCAATATCATTGTTGATGATGGCTCACAAGATAGCGATGGCTCATTTGCCAAGACTGATCTAAAGCAAGGCAAATTCAGTTATCAATTTCAAGATGGCGTTTATCAATATGATGGCTGGGCACACTTCAAATTTAAGCAGAATGACAATTTGATTGATACCACAGAAGGCTTTGCTATCAAGATTATTGATGATATTGATGCAGACTTAGATGAAAAAAGCTATATAGCTTATTATGAAAAGATTAAGTCAGCAACCCAAACATGGGAAAATCAAGCAAGGGACTTACTTAAATCAGCTCAAGCGTTGAATGATGGCAATCACAGTAAAATCGCTATTCTTGAAGCAGGGTTAGATAGAATCAAGAAACAAGTAAACGATCTTAGCTCCAAACACGAAAATGACAAGAATACCTTAAGCAGTAGATTGGATAGTCTTAATCGGGAAAAAGATACATTAAAGCAAAGAGTTAATTCGCTAGATCAAGAAAAAAACGCATTAAAACAAAGAATTGATTCACTAGATCAAGAAAAGAATAATTTAAATACTCAAGTTAATAATCTTAAGAACAAAGATGCGGAATTAGAGCGAGAGATCGAAGATACCAAGATTCCTACATTCAACACCTTAAGCGAATATCAATTATGGGCAAAAGATCACCCTAACAGATTAGCTTATGTGTTAGATGATGCGAAATAACTCACGTTCATGACAAACGACAGCCCTTTAAAGGACTAACGATTTTATGCAACGACAGCGTATAATATGCGGTCGCGTTTTTTTTTTTTAAAGGAAAAAAAGTATGGAAATATTTTGGGGGGGAGGAAATACCATACTGGCCAAGAAAGCCCTAATACAAATCTGGTATGTAAA
>ERZ1090881.526-NODE-529-length-18256-cov-15.308390_pt1 | contig 18256 bp, 16 predicted proteins | sample MGYA00478470_ERZ1090881 | MGnify/ENA primary metagenome ERZ1090881 (study PRJEB33644, sample SAMEA5815736) | chicken gut metagenome | biome: Chicken; feature: Gastrointestinal Tract; material: Caecum | place: Ireland | collected 2019-01-01 | study: A study of the...
ATACTACGCGTGTTCCTTCACTCACTTTGTATTTTATTTCATAGTCTTTATTTGTACTTTCTTCCACTCCTCCCACACGTGAGGCTGAACCACCGCCTGAGCCGGGGAGCATGATTGAATAGCTTATCTCAACTTTACCCGATCCTCCCTTACCTCCTTTTTGACATGATGAAGGAGATTTTGAACCTCTCGGGCAGAAGCCTCCGCCACCTCCGTAGCTTGTATTGTTTGAAGCGTTAGAGGGGTTTGAATCGGGTGTTCCTCCTGCTGTTTCTCCCGCTCCTTTTCCTCCCTCCGTTTCAGTTCCCGCGTATCCTTTTCCCGAGTTTGTGCTTACCGTTTGATTACATCCCGATGAAGAAGAACATGTTGCAGGGGTTGTTGTTTGAGAACCTATTCCCGATGAGGTTGCTCTGTTTCCTCCGATACCTCCGTTTGCATAATATGTTCCTTTTGTTGTTCCTCCTCTTTTATGAACAATCTTTGTGGCACCTCCCGTACTTCCGTTTGAACCGGCAGAACCTCCACTACCTCCCTGGCCTATTGTTATTTCAAGTGTGTCACCCGGAAGTACGCTTATTGTCTGAACAAACTTAGCGCCGGAGGCTCCGCCTCCCCCGCCATAGGGTGTCCAGTCGCGGATTTCGTAGACGCAGACAGGTCTGCCTGCAAGTTGGGTGCGGCCATTAGATATAGCCGGTGTTGTCTGGGGTTTACTTGTATTCCAATTATACCAGTGTAATTGACTACTGCTGCTGAACATATATTCTACATAACAAGCGCCATTTTCTGACATATTTGTAAATATGCAACCGGAAGTTGGAATTATGCTTGAAATTTTACTTGTGTAAGCTTTACTTTTACCTCCTACAAAATCTAAATACTGTGGTTGAAGATATTTATATTCAGGCGCGGGACTTGCGTCAAAAATTCTTTTTAATTCGGTAGGGGAAATTACCCTTGCCTCATGGATAGTTGTAGCTATCCCATAATCAGAAGCACAAGGAGGAACCCAATTTAAAGCTAACGGCAGATAACAACTACAATACCTATCGGTCCCGCTGGGAGAACAAAGAAGCATTGTCTTTGGGTCTTGTCCGCCAGGCGCCAAATACTGGACTTGGCTAACCATTGCTTCATCTCTGAAGCAAGTTTCTTCCATATTACTGGTTTGATTTCTTTTTGCAATATATAAATTTGAACCGTTTGGACCATATGGTAGCACCGAATCCTGTTTCTTGCTGAAATAGCATAAATCCCGTCCATTGTCAGCCATATTTGGAAGCTTTGCATACGGCGACGGACAGCTCTCGCTGCCTGTTTTGCCGTATCCGCCTCCTCCTCCGCCGCCTGCACCGTAGAGAGTGAATGTTACTTTATTTACTCCTTTGGGCACAGTCCATGTGGAATTTGAAAGATATGTTACGGATTTATCAATATAGCTTGCGCCTCCCCCGCCTCCGCCGCCGCCTGAGCCTTGAAGAAAGAGAGTGTTAATACCGATTGGAACGTCAAAAGTGTAAGTTCCGGGGTTAGCGAAGATTTCAAGACCTTTTTTGTTATCCGTGGTTACAGATACATTATCCTTCATGCGCTTTGTAATTACGGGTGCTAATGCTACCATAATTATAGAGATAACAAGTACTGCGGTTAAAAGTTCCGCAAGGGTAAAGGCAGTGTGTTTTTTATTTTTGTAAGTAAAAAAATGCGCGCTAAGGGCTGATTTGAACAGCGCAAAGCGGGGCTGAACCTTATTTTTCATATCTTGCTCCAGTGTAGTTTATTCGTATATAGATATTTTAACACCTAAGTTTTTAATTGTCCATAAACTTCATTTATATAAAAAATTAAAAACCTAAATATCAATATCTCACATCTTGTTTTATCATTACCAAAAAGGGGTAAAATTTATGACAATGATTGCGAAAGATGAGCCTTTTTACCAGATTTCCCAGGTTTCAAAATTATTAGGCATAACAAGCGACAGGCTGAGAACTTACGAAGAAGAAGGTCTTATAAAACCTTACCGCGCAAAGCACACCAAAGACGGCAAGAGGCTTTTCAGCCTTGAAGAAATAGAGTGGCTTGAAATCATCAGAGAACTAATAAAATCAGGTGTTACAATACCTGTAATAAGGCTTTTTTTATCTTCGAGGTTTAAGGGAGGGACAAAATTTTTAAAAGAAAAAGATGAAATTATTTTAAGCCTTATTGAAAAAATGTATTCCCACCCCGTTTATAAAAAACTTTTGTCCTAACTCCCCCGTTTATTTAACTTTACCCTGAAGGGTAATTTATCATTTTTATTAAATAAACAATTATAATTTTATGAAAAACGGCTTTTTAAAAGTATTTCTTATAGTGCTTATATTAATTGCAGCGCTGTATTTTGCACATCTTGTCATAAGGAACATAGGTGCTGTGCGCATAAATGCCCGTTTTGACGCGCTTCGTCCGTTTGGAGGGCATGCGGATGTGTATTATAAAGGCTATAAAGTCGGGCGCTCGCTTCGCATATATCCTGCGGATGATTACAAGCAAACAGTAATGGAAATAGCGCTTTATCCCAAGAACCTTTCACTGCCTAAAAATATTCAGATACAGCTTCGAAAAAAGACTGTGCTTTTTAAGTTTCAACATGATTATGTGGAAATTATAAGCCCTGATGAGCCTGTAAAAGAAAGGCTTGCAAGCGGGGATACGATAAAAGGAACAACAACGGTGGATGTTAAAGACTACTTTGCAAGTCAGGACCCTTATGCGCTTGATGAAATAAAAGAAAATCTAAAAAACGCTTCGAAGGATTTAGACAATATGCTAATCTCGCTTTCGGATTTGTTTTCTTCTCTTGATGAAACGGTCAGAAATTCGCAGATGAGTATTCAAAAGTCTGCAAAAAATATGGAAATAACAACCTCGAACATAGCGCAGATAAGTACAAAACTGAACCGTGCGCTGAGCCAAAACAGGATTGACAACTCGGCGGGAAATATAGATATAACTACGGATTATATAAAACAGAGCGCTAAAAATATTGAAGGCATTACGGATAATTTAAACTCTTTAAGCAGGGATTTAAAAAATCAGTCGGGGGAGATAAATTCCATAATTAAAAATACAAACTCCGTTTTATCAAACGCAAGCTCCATAACGGGCGGGGTAAACTCTACGCTTAAAAAACGTTTCGGCGGATTCAGACTCATATTCGGCAGGGCGGTGAATAATTAAAATTTGTCAGGGGCAAATTTTTGGGTTATGATTTTGCGCGTTAACAACAAGGAGACAAAAATGCTCAATCTTGCCCCCTTTAAGAATTTAAAAAAAGATTTTTTAGCCTCTGTTATAGTTTTTCTGATTGCTCTTCCGCTTGCGATAGGTATTTCAATCGCCTGTAATTTAAGCATTTACAGCGGCATTATGGCGGGTATCATAGGCGGGATAGTGGTCGGAGCACTGTCGGGCAGTTCTTTACAGGTATCGGGGCCCGCGGCGGGGCTTATCCTTGTGGTTGTTGATATTATCCAGACACAGGGCACAGAAAAGCTCTTTTTAATAATTTTCCTTGCGGGGCTTATGCAGATAGTATTCGGGCTGTTGTCGCTGGGCAACTGGTTCCGTGCCATAACTCCCGCTATCATTCAGGGAATGCTGGCAGGTATCGGCATATCGATATTTTTGTCACAGTTTCACATAATGCTTGATTCAAAGGCGTCGGGTACGTTTTTGAGCAATATTGCGGATTTGTGGAGTATTATTTATAATTCCATTCTGCCTTTTGATTTTTCAAGGCATCATATGGCGTGCTTTATAGGGTTTTTGACCATCCTTATAATTATATTATGGGATACATTTGCGCATAAAAAGCTAAAGGCGTTGCCCGCGGCGCTTGTTGCGGTAATTATTTCATCGCTTTGCGCAAATTTAATGCACCTTGATATTAATTATATAAATGTAGGACAGGATTTCTGGTCAAATTTTTATCTTCTGGATTTTAAAAGTGCGCTTGAGGGCGCAAGGTGGGCAAACATCGGTGTTGCGGTGCTTGTAATAACTTTTATAGCTTCCGCGGAGACGCTTTTAACTTCAAATGCAATAGATAAAATTTGTGATGATTCAAGAACAAATTACAATAAAGAAATAATCGCACAGGGTGTTGGCAACACGCTTTCGGGTATATTCGGCGCGCTTCCGATAACGGGTGTAATCGTGAGGAGTGCGGCAAACATTGACGCAGGCGCAAAAACAAGGATGTCTGCCATATTGCACGGTGTGTGGATACTTGTTTTTGTAAGTATATTTCCTTTTGTTCTGGATTACATACCTATCTCGGCACTTGCGGCAATACTTGTGTACACAGGGTATAAACTTGTGGATATTAAGGCGGCAAAATACCTTTTCTCGGTGAGCCGCGGAGAATTTGCGATTTATTTAATAACACTTCTGGCTATACTTTTTACAAACCTTTTTGAGGGAATAATCTTAGGCTTTTGCGCGGCGCTTATCAAAAATGTTTACAAAGTAATGCGCGTGAATTTAAAAATCATAGAAAATGACGAGCAAAACAGCGTGCTTATAATGCTTTGCGGAAATATTACATTTTTGCAGCTGCCCGCGCTTATGAGCATTTTTGAAAAAATCGACGATTCAAAAGACGTTTCGGTATGCGCTTCAAAGCTTTATTTTATGGACCATGCGGGTGTTGATTTTATTCAAAGCTGGGAGAGAAACAGGCAAAAGGCGGGCGCTAAAACGCAAATAGACTGGTCGAAAATAAGGCGCACCTATCCTAATTTCCACTGGAGAAAATTCCACAAAAGCAAGCCGTCAAGCGGACATTAGCGCTTGTGTAACAATTATTTTGAAGCGTATTGACTTCATTCCATGCGCCTTTGATAATAAAAATATTAATTAAAATATGAAAGATTATTCTATGTTTAAAAAAATATTATCTTCCCTGTTTGTATGCCACCTGTTATTTTCTCCTGCAGTATTTGCGCAGGAAGTTAAAGGCGGCATTTTAAAAGAAGGCGTTAAGCCCGCTAAAGAACCCATTACACAGGAGTTTAAAACAACCGAAAAAACGGTGAAATTCAGCGACAATATCTTAAAAAGAACGGTGGATGACGCTATTGTCCCCAAAAAACTCGAAACGTCAATGAAAAACTCCATTGCCCACATTTACGGCAGGGATAAAGTAGATATAGTTTACGCTAATGTCTATGAAATCATTAAAAAATCAAAAGACAAAAGAAGCCTCGAGCTTTTAAAAGACGACCTTTCGCGCCAGTCTGACTGGTATAAGGACGAAGTTATTTATATGTTCTATCCCGACCAATTTGGCGTAAGCGACGATAACAAGCCCAACACCTTTAAAGACCTGCTCGGTATGCTTGATTATCTCAAAGACTTAGGTGTTACGACAATTTATATTATGCCCTTTGCGGACTCTCCGATGAACGATTCGGGTTTTGACGTTAAAAACCCCAAAAACGTAAGAAAAGACTTAGGCGGAATGCCCGAGTTTAAAGAGTTTGCGGATGCTGCGAGGAAAAAAGGCTTTAAAATCAAAGCCGATTTGATTTTAAACCACTTTTCAGACCAGCACGAATGGTTTCAATCGGCACTTAAAGGCGACATAGACAAGCTTCACTACTTCATCGTAAGGGAAGATATGCCCGAGTATAAAGTCTATAAAGATGAAAAGGTCGGCTATATCGCGGAATACAAAGAAAAAGACGGCACGGTCACAAAAAGACGGATAATCTTCCCCGAGGTATCGGACAACCACTGGAGAAAAGTCACCATAGAAGGTAAAGATTATTATTTATACCATACTTTCTACCCCTTCCAGCTTGATATCAACTGGGAAAACCCCAAAGTCCTCTACTATGTGCTTGAAACCATGGCTTTCTGGGCAAACTTAGGGGTTGATATTTTCAGGCTCGACGCTATTCCTTACTATACAAAAGAAGAAGGTACTACAGCCGAAAACCTGCCTAAGACCCATGAAATCATCCAGTTGTTGAGTGCATTTTTGCAAACAACGGCACCGCGCTCGATTATTCAGGCGGAGGCCTGCCAACAGCCTAAAAAAATCCTTCCCTACTTCGGCACCGACAGGAAAGTCGAACACAAAATCTTAGGCGAAACAAAAGAAATCCAGAGGACATCCGAAGTGCAAATCTGCTATCACTTCCCCTACATGCCTGCCATCTGGGCATCCCTTGTAACTGCGGACAATAAACACTTCTGGGAAGCATATAAACAAACACCCAAAATCCCTGACAGCGCCGCGTGGGCAATGTTTTTAAGGGTTCATGACGAACTTACCCTTGAGATGGTCGACCCGCAGACGCGTGAACTTTTGTATGAATCCTTAACGCCAAAAGGTGCAACCTTTAGAAAAGGCTACGGCATATCGGGCAGACTTGCAAACTTCCTTGACAACAACCCCGACAGGATAGCTATGGCATTTTCAATCATGCTCTCACTTCCGGGTGTACCAATTATTTACTACGGTGATGAGATAGGCGTGCAAAACAACTTTGCAAATGCAAGAAAAAGCGCTAAAGACCGCGAAGCAAAGCAAAAATCGCAAAAAGATAAAGTTACCATGCTAAGTTACTTTGACTCTCGCGACATTAACCGCGGCCCGATTAAAAAAAGCGTGTTTTATAATGCCATGAAAGACTCGGTAAGCTTTAACCACAGGGTTTATTCAAGAGTCAAAAAACTCATTAAAGTAAGAAAACAAACACCCGTACTCTCGCACGGTACATTTGTGGAACTCAAAACGGAATCTCCCGAAATATTTGCATATGTCCGTGAGTACAACGGCGAGAGAATTGTAATTATAAACAATCTTTCAAACAGCCGCGAGCGTGCAGTGGTGAACTTTATAAACGACAATTTCGGCAAAAAGGCAAAAGATGTCTACTTCAAAGACCTGCTGAGCGATAAAATGATTCGCGCAAAAGCACAAAACAAACAAATCACCGTACGCCTCAAACCTTACGATGCTCTGTGGCTGAAACTTTAAGAGTAATTTTTTCATAAATATCAAAAGCCCTGTCTGATTCTTTGTATATAATTTCAGACAGGCTTATTGCACCTGCAATATTTTCTTCAGGTTCACTAACAAGAGCCGTATCAAGTATTTTCGCAAGAGAACGTATTACACAAAGACTTTTTTCAAGTTCGTCAAAATAGTTTTCCATATTTATACCATCATACTACATATATTAGTATTATACTGGTTGTAAAAACTTAAGTCAATCATATAAAATAAAATAATGCGCAATAAAAGAAGTGAACTAACAAGAAAATTCGGTCTTAAAATTAAAATAGAAAGAACAAAAAGGCATTTATCGCAAGATTACCTTGCAGAGCTTGCAGGTTTGAATATAAAAACCATAAGCGCCATTGAAAATGGCTTAAGTGCGCCAAGTATTGAAACGGCAAATGATATAGCTAAAGCCTTAAATATTCCCCTGAAAGAACTCATAGACATTGAAAACGTAACACTATAACCCCTCAAACGCTTGAAAAATCGGAAATATGGTTTATAATATAAATACACAGGGCGGTAGCGCTAACTACCGTGTCTGTTTTAGATGGCTAATGCGGTACTCAGCGTTTTCGTTGGGTGCCGCATTTGGTTATGTACATAATCAATAAAATCAAAATTAATGTTAAATTGATATTTTCCATAATCAGCCCTCCTTTCATCAAAACTATCAGCCGATGGCTAACGTATTTTGCTGCCGATGTTTATCAGAAAAAAACAGACTGCCCTGCGTATTAAGTTTTCAATTTGCTACAGTTTTGCAAAAAACTTTTTCTTGCACCATTGCAGTGCAACTCCGCTGTAGGTGGAAATTACCATGGTAAGGACAAAGTAAAAATATGTCGTTTGAATCGGGTTGTAAATCCAGTATATGTCGTGATTTGCCCTCTCTTGAACAGGGATGTTGTGAATATGGAGAAAAACAGCCGTTATGATATACATAACAAGCAGGTGATTTGCCATGATGTGATAGGTGGTTTCACCCGTGTATTTTATAAACTTTGAATCTTTAACATAAGGATAAACAAGTTTTACAACAAGCAGCGACGCCCATATACCCGTTAGCGCGGTAATCACGGGAACAATCATCTGCTCGTCAAACCTCGCCCAGACAAGTACATAGCTGAGCCCTATACCATGTTCAGGGTCAAAGTCACGGTTAAACAGCCACAAAACGGACTGCAGTGCAATAACAGCCCCCGCCCATTTAAGCGTAAAAATATTAACCTTATCTTCAATGTAATTTCTGTAATAATACCCCAGATACACAAAAAAGAGCGAAAACATTATCCTTATTATAATTAAAGTCACTGAATCCAATGTTATTACTTTTGATACAGGAATAGCCGCAATACCAAGAAGCGCAAAAACCCCGAGGTGGAAAAATTTATTGTCAAAGGACTTTTTAAGCACGCGAAACAAAAACAAAAACACAATCATTGTCATAAAAAGCTGTGTTACAAACCACATCGGACAGGAAAGATCAAACTGGTGCCCGTTTAAAAAAGGTGTAATAAAAAAGTTCTTTAAAGACAGCGGCATTCCCCAGAACTTGCCCGTAAGACGCGCTATTAAAACAGTTACACCCAGATAAAAAACGTTATACAAAAAATACGGTACAAGCAGGCTCCTTACGCGTCTTTTTATAAAGGTCAAAACGTCGTCAAGGTATTTGTCTTTAAACAAATATCCAGAAATAAAGAAAAACAAAGCAAGCTGGAAAGAGTAGGGCGTAAACATCCCCAGAAGCGAAAACTCCAGATGTCCCGACACCACAAGCAAAATCGCCAGCGCTTTTAGTACATTTACTTTATTAGAAAATTCTTTTTCCACGTCTTTTCCTCCCTGAGCAATTATTTTTGCATGATTTTTACAGATTTACAATATTAGAGTATAATAATTCTTATGTTCAAACCTGCATTTGACGAAGCAAAAAAACTTGCCGCAAACTACGGCGTAGTACCCTTGTCCTGTGAGATTTTCGCAGATATAAGAACACCTGTCGAGGTTTTAAGAATTTTAAAAAACGTCGACAGCCACTGTTTTCTGCTTGAAGGCGTGGAGGATACAAAAGTCTGGGGGAGGTATTCTTTCCTCGGTTTTGACCCCGTGCTTGAAATAACCTGCCGCAACAATGTTTTAAAAATCGGTACAAAAGAAATTCAAACCGAAAAACCGCAGGAATACATAAAAGAAATACTTGAAGAATACAAAGCACCCGTTCTTGACTACCTGCCGCCGTTTAGCGGAGGGCTTGTCGGGTATTTTTCATACGATTTTATAAAATATTATGAAGAAAAACTCGACCTCGACGCAAAAGACGAAGAAGGCTTTAACGACGTTGATTTAATGCTTTTTGACAAAGTAATAGCGTTTGATAATCTGCGCCAGAAAATTGTAATTATCGTAAATATAAAAACAGATGACTTAGAGCAAAACTACAAAAGAGGCGCAGAAGAGCTGAACAAAATCGCAAACCTTATAAGAAGCGGCACACAGTGTGAAATTAAGCCCCTTAAACTCAAGGAAGACTTTAAAGCCCTCTTTGAAAAAGAAGAATTCTGCTCTATGGTAGAGCGTGCAAAAGACTACATAAAAGAAGGCGACATCTTTCAGGTTGTACTCTCTAACCGCTTTGACGCGCCTTGCAGCGGAAGTCTTTTAAATACTTACCGCTATTTAAGGACAATAAACCCTTCGCCCTATATGTTTTATATGGGTTCAAACGACCTTGAAATCGCAGGCGCTTCGCCCGAGACCCTTGTTAAGCTGCACAATAAAAAACTCTACACCTTCCCGCTTGCAGGCACCCGCCCCAGAGGCAAAAACGACGAAGAAGATAAAGCACTTGAAGATGACCTCCTTAATGATGAAAAAGAACTTGCAGAGCACAACATGCTTGTGGATTTAGGCAGAAACGACATAGGCCGCATATCGGAGTTTGGTTCGGTAAGGGTTGAAAAATACCTCTCAATCGAGCGTTTTTCACATGTTATGCATATAGGTTCAACCGTAACGGGCTTTATTAAAGATAATCTCGGCCCTCTTGATGCCATAGGCTCCATTCTGCCCGCAGGAACACTCTCCGGAGCACCCAAAATCCGCGCCTGTGAAATAATAAACGAACTTGAAAACAACAAAAGAGGAATCTACGGCGGCGCAATAGGCTATATAGATTTAAGCGGCAATCTCGACTGTGCGATTGCAATTCGTATCGCATACAAAAAGAATGACAAAGTCTTTGTACGCGTGGGCGCAGGCATTGTGTATGACAGCATAGGCGAAAACGAATACATGGAAACAATCAACAAATCACGCGCAATTATGAAAGCAATAGAAATGTCGGAGGATATGGCATGAATAAAGAAAAAAAATCCATTCTCCTTATAGATAACTTCGACAGTTTTTCATACAACCTGTATCAGCTGATAGGCTCAATCTATCCCGACATAAAAGTCGAAAGAAACACAATTACCCTTGATGAAATAGAAAAAATCAACCCCTGCGCGCTTATTATCTCTCCCGGGCCGGGAAAGCCGTCAGATGCGGGAGTTTGCATAGAGGCAATAAAACATTTTAAAGGTAAAATGCCCATTCTCGGGATATGCCTCGGACATCAGGCAATAACCGAAGCTTTCGGCGGCAAAGTAGTTTACGCGGATAAAATAATGCATGGTAAAACCTCAACCGTCACCGTTGATACCACATCAAAAATTTTCAAAGGACTAAACAGCGAAATTGAAGTTGCGCGCTACCACTCGCTTATGTCGCAAAAAGAAACCCTGCCCGATGAACTTAAAATAACGGCAAAGACAAGAGAGGGTGTCATTATGGCGCTTGAACACAAAAATTATGAGATTTACGGGCTGCAATTCCACCCCGAATCAATACTTACACTTTACGGCAAAACCCTTGCACGGAACTTTTTGGAACTTATACAATGATAATAGAAGCAATCAAAAAAGCCTCAAAAAGAGAAAATCTGGACTATGAAACAATGCGCGAAGTAATAGATGAAATTGCTTCGGGCAAAACAACCGACGCACAGGTGGCGGCGTTTTTAACCGCAATGCGCATGAAAGGCGAAACAGTGGAAGAAATCACCGCAGCCGCAACCGTAATGCGCGAAAAATGCACCAGAGTGAACTTAGAGCAAATTGATGCCATAGATATCGTAGGCACCGGCGGCGACGGCGCCTCCACTTTTAATATTTCAACCGCAGCCGCTTTTGTTGTGGCGGCAGGCGGCACGGGAGTAGCCAAACACGGCAGCAGAAGCGCCTCGGGCAAGGTCGGCTCGGCTGATTTACTTGAAGCAATGGGGGTAAATATCTTTACCGTTGCCTCACAGGAAAAGAAAATCTTTGATAAAACAGGCATGTGCTTTATGCTTGCACCCAATCACCATCCTTCAATGAAATACGTCACGCGTGCAAGAAGCGAGATTAAAATACGCACGTTTTTTAATATCTTAGGCCCACTTGTAAACCCTGCAAACGCTAAAATGCAGCTTCTGGGCGTGTTTGAAGAAGACCTTGTGCAGCCTATGGCGCGCGTTATGGCAAATTTAGGCATTAAAGACGGTATGACGGTACACGGACTGGACGGGCTGGATGAAGCTACAATCTGCGCACAGAGTCTTGTGTGCGAAGTACGCGACGGAAAATTAAAAACCTACAGAATAAACCCTCTTGACTTCGGTTTGCCGCTTTATGAACCTCAATCTCTTAAAAGTGAGACAAAAGAAGAAAATGTTTCCATAATACGCGGCATTTTCTCGGGTACAATCGAAGGTGCCAAAAAAGACATCGTGCTTTTAAATTCAGCACTTGCTTTTTATATAACGAGAAAAACCCCGACTATAGGAGAGGGCATAGAATACGCACGCAAAGTTATAGACTCAAAACGCGCGCTATATAAGCTTGACAGCTTTATAAAAGCTACAAACGGGGATTTATGAATATCTTAGAACAAATCGCACAAAAAACCCTCATAAGAATAGAAGAACTTAAAGCCTCCCGTCCGCTGAATGAGATTAAAGAAAAGGCTTTATCTTTGCCTGAAGGCGATTTTGCATTTGAAAAAGCGCTTTCAGGGGATAATATTTCTTTTATATGCGAAGTCAAAAAAGCTTCACCCTCAAAAGGCTTAATAGATGAGGATTTTGATTATCTCAGCATTGCAAAAGAATACCGGAATGCAGGCGCTGCGGCGATTTCATGCCTGACCGAGCCATACTGGTTTTTAGGACAGGACAGCTATTTAAGCAAAATTTCAAAAGAGGTTAAAATCCCCGTATTAAGAAAAGATTTCACGCTTGATGAGTATCAAATTTACGAAGCTAAAACAATAGGAGCGCAGGCAGTACTTTTAATCTGCGCGCTTCTTGATGAGAAAAAGCTTGCAAAATTTATAGATATAGCGGACTCTTTAGGGCTCAGTACCCTTGTCGAAGCGCATAATGAAGAAGAACTAAAGTGTGCGCTTCGCGCAAAGGCAAGGATAATCGGTGTCAATAACCGCGATTTAAAGACTTTTGAAGTCGATATAAACAATTCAATCCGCCTCAGAAAACTTGCGCCCGATGATATAATTTTTGTGGCGGAGAGCGGAATAAAAACACCCGATGACATATCGCACCTGAGAGAAAACAGGGTAAATGCCGTACTGATAGGCGAAACACTTATGCGCGCAAAAGACAAAAAAGCGCAGATAGAACATTTAAGGGGGCGCTGAAATGACGGTAAAAATTAAAATCTGCGGAATAAAGCGAGAAATTGATACCGATTTTATTAACTCTGCCCTGCCCGATTATACGGGTTTTGTTTTTGCACCGTCAAAAAGGCAGATAGGACTTGACTTTGCACTAAAGTTGAAAAATCTTTTGAATCCCGAAATTAAAACCGCCGGAGTTTTTGTAAATGCCGATGAAGATAAAATCCTCTCCTGTGCGCATTCGGGTGTAATTGATATAATCCAGCTCCATGGTAATGAAGATGAGGATTACATAAAAAGAATAAAAAACAAAACAAACCTCCCCATCATAAAAGCATTCAAGTGCGGTGCACAGGACAAAATCACAACATCTGCCGACTATATCCTGCTTGACAGCGCTCAAAACAACGCATTTGGCGGCACAGGGAAAACCTTTGACTGGACAAAAATCCCGAAACTCAACAAACCGCTTTTCCTTGCGGGGGGAATAAATGCGCAAAACATAAAAGAAGCGCTTAAAATAAAGCCCTTCTGCATTGATGTTTCATCGGGTGTGGAGACTAAAGGGTTTAAGGATGGAAAAAAAATCAAAGAGGTTGTAAAATTAGTTCGTAGCATTGAGGCATGTGAAAATGAGTGATACAAAATTCGGAATCTACGGCGGACAGTACGTTCCCGAGATTTTAATGAACGAGATAATAAATCTTGAAAATTCATACAATAAATATAAAAATGACCCTGCATTCTGCGCGGAACTTGATTCGCTTTTAAAAAACTACGCGGGACGCCCCTCTCTTTTGTATTTTGCAAAAAATATGACCGAAGATTTAGGCGGGGCAAAGGTTTATCTTAAGCGTGAAGATTTAAACCACACAGGTTCGCATAAAATAAACAATGTCTTAGGACAGGTGCTCTTAGCTAAATATATGGGCAAAAAAAGAGTCATAGCCGAAACGGGCGCAGGTCAGCACGGTGTTGCAACGGCAACTGCCGCAGCACTTCTGGGATTAGAGTGTGAAATTTTTATGGGCAAAGAGGACACAGACCGCCAGGCGCTCAATGTTTATCGTATGGAGCTTTTGGGCGCAAAGGTTCATCCCGTTATGACAGGAACGATGACTCTTAAAGACGCGGTTAATGAAACCATGCGCGAATGGTCGCGCCGCGCCGATGATACGCTTTATGTGCTGGGTTCGGTTATGGGGCCGCACCCTTTCCCGACCATTGTAAGAGATTTTCAAAGTGTAATATCAAAAGAAGCACGCGAACAGATACTTGAAAAAGAAGGTAAACTGCCAAATGCCGTTATGGCGTGCGTCGGCGGCGGCAGCAACGCGATGGGTATGTTTTATAACTTCATAAACGACCCAGGTGTTGCGCTAATCGGCTGTGAAGCGGCAGGATTAGGACTTAATACCGAAAAACATGCCGCAAGCATTGCAAAAGGCAGACTGGGAATCTTCCATGGTATGAAATCCATATTCTGCCAGGATAAAGAAGGGCAGATTGCACCTGTTTACTCTATCTCCGCGGGTCTTGACTACCCCGGCATAGGACCCGAGCATGCCTGGCTGCACTCCACGGGACGCGCACAGTATGTACCTGTTACGGATAATGAAGCGGTTGATGCTTTTGAATATTTATCACGCATTGAGGGTATAATCCCCGCCATTGAAAGCGCACATGCAGTGGCACATGCAAGAAAAATCGTACCCAAAATGAACAAAGACGACATAGTAATAATATGCCTGTCAGGCAGAGGGGACAAAGACGTTAAGGCAATGGCAAAATACAGAGGCAGGAAAATAAATGAGTAAGATAAAAGAGGCATTTAAAAATAAAGCGTTTATAGGGTTTTTAACCGCGGGCGACCCCGATATGGAATCAAGCGAAAAATACATTCTCGATATGATTCGCGCGGGTGCGGACTTAATTGAAATAGGCATTCCCTTTTCAGACCCCGTTGCCGAGGGCGAAGTAATCCAGGCTGCAACTCTTCGCGCACTGAAGTCAGGCACTACGGTTGATAAAGTCTTTTCTCTTGTTGAATCCTTAAGAAAGAAAACCGATGTTCCGTTTGTATTTTTAACTTATTTAAACCCTGTTTTTAACTACGGCTATGATATTTTCTTTGCAAAATGCCAAAAGGCAGGCGTGGAGGGGATAATCATCCCCGATTTACCCTATGAAGAAAAAAATGAAGTTGAAACTGTCGCGGATAAATACGGAGTGGATTTAATCCCGCTTGTGGCGCCGACATCGCGCGACAGGGTGCAAAAAATCGCAAAAGGCGCAAAAGGCTTTGTATATATAGTATCTTCAATGGGCGTAACAGGCGTCAGAAAAGAAATTACAACCGACCTTGAAACAATTGTAAAAGCAGTGAAAGAAGTCACAGACACCCCCTGCGCCATTGGTTTTGGCATATCAACCCCCGAGCAGGCGCAAAAAATAGCCTCCATCTCCGACGGCGTCATAATAGGCTCCGCCATTGTAAGAATAATAGCCCAATACGGCAAAAACGCCTCGGATAAGGTATATTCCTACGTCAAATCCATAAAAGACGCTATAAGGTAAATACACTTTAAAAACATTTTATTTTGTGGTATAATTTAGCGCAAAAAAAATTATTTTTGCGCGTTAGTGTTGTATAAGTTTAAAAAAGGTTGGTTAATTGATGATTGTAAGTCAAATCGGCGCTTATGAAAGCGGCAGAGATTATAGTAATTACAAGGGTGAGCGCCGCAGGCAAAGTTTTAAAACAGGAGCGCTGATAGGTGCGGCTTTAAGTATTGCAAACGATATTTTTCAACATAAAAATATAAAAGCAAACTACAAGGATATGGTGTCTCAAATAGGTAAAAACAAGGCATTTGTGAAAACAGCAGGCTCTATTGCTTTTAATCTGGGTGCGGCAATGCTTTTCTACGGTGCTCTAAACACACTCTTCGGCGCAATTGTGGATAAAATTGTAAACATAGGCAGAGTAAAGCACAGCTAGACTACCTTTCTTCAAATATTAAAAGAGAGTGCGGCGACTGCCTGTAGTTATTTGAAGGAATTTTTTCATCCCCGTCAACAAAAGACTTTTCGCGCGAAGTATCGCACACAAGGTGCCAGACTTTGCCCTGCTTGGGTGCAGGCAGTTTTACATCTATAAAATGTTCATCCGATGATGTGGATATAAAAATATCACTGCCGTCGCTTATTTTGTAGCACATAATGTTTGAATTTACATTATCCCAGTAACTGTTATCCCAGTTCTGGGCATACGAGCCGTCGGGTTTAAAGTATTGAATATCTTTATTAAACACACCGTAGCGAAGTTCGGGATGTTCTTTTCGAAATTCAATCATTTTCTTTGAAAAGTCAAAAATTCTGCCCTTTCTGGTTTCAGGGTTTCTGACTTTTGAAAAATCAAGATAGTTTGTATCATCGTCTTTATTATAACTGTTGTCATCTCCGCCTTTTGAATGCGCAATTACATCTCCGACCTGCAGCATGGGTGTGCCTTTAGACAGAAGCGTGAGTGCGATTTGTTTTTTCATGGCGCTCTCCTGACGCTTTTCGTCTTTGCCGTAATCGGTTGCAAAGTGCCAGCAGCCCTGCGGAGATTGATAAGAGTTAGCGTCATTTAAGTTAAATCCGTCATGAGAGTAGGCATAATTAATAGATTTATCGCCTCCGCCGAGCACATCGTAAGAACCCTCAAGAACATTTCTTAAAGCGCGCGGGGTGAGAGTGAAAGGAAAAGTGGAATCCCTTTTTATTGATTCTCTTGCAATATCATTCCACTGCGCCCACTCCTGGGGGAATCTCCCGAGTTGATAAGAATTATCTCCGCCGCAGGTCCACGGTTCGGCTATAAGATATATGCCATCACCCTTTTGATGAGGCTCAAGGACCTTAACACCTCTTTCCTTTAAAAGACCGCTTAACCTGCCCACAAGACTTCTGTTCGCGTCATAATAAACTTTCTCGCTTGTATCCGTATCCATTAATCCTGCCGCAAGGTCAAAGCGAAAAGCGTCCACACCCTGATTAGCCCAGAATGCAACAGAATCGGCAACAAAGTTCATAACTTCTTCCTGCGCCACATTCATATCATTCCCGCAGCCGGAGTTTGAATTGTATTTGCCCTCTTTTTGTTTATAGTACATTTGATTGTCAATTAAAGAAAAACCGAACTGTTTGGCACGATTAATATCATTATCCTTAAGCCCCGCTTCACCTGTGTGGTTAAATACAATATCCATACAGACTTTCAGGTTTTCCCTGTGAAATTCTTTTACCATCTCGCGAAACTCGCGCAGTGCACCGCCCGGGGTCTTATCGCTTGCATATTTTTTTGCGGGCGCAAAATAGCCAAGGGGCATATATCCCCAGTAATTTCCGCCGTTTTCCCTGTCATCAAACTCTGTTAAGGGCAGAAATTCAATCATGGTAAAACCCATGTTTTTTAATTTTTTTGCCATATTTTTTGCGCCCAGATAAGTGCCTGCGCCGTCAACATCTTCATTTATACTTAAATCTTTTATATGCACTTCACCTATTATTTCATCGCTCAATGCTCTGGGGCGCGCCTTAGGAATAAGTGCATCGTTATTTACGGTAAAAACACTTTTAGGGGCGTATTTTGCACTGTCCTTAAGGTAATTTTCTTCGCTTACTATATGAGCGCCCTCGCCAAAAGGGTTGTCGGACGGCAGATGGCTTAATTCTTTTGCATAAGGGTCAAAGGCAAGTTTATTAGGGTTATAGCGGTTTCCGTCTTTATCAACAAGGGTGTCAAAGCCGCTTTTAGGGTTGTTTATTTTCCCTTCTTCATTAAAAAAATCCTCACTGTAGCGCCAGTTAGGCCCGAACACCCTGTAGCCGTAATAAACAGGTTTTTTGCCCCCGCCCAGAACATCAATCGGGACTGATGTTTCCCATATATCAGAATCCTGTTTTTTTGTCATCCTGATGTTAAGAGCCGCATCTTTTCCTTCTGGCTCGTCAAAAATACACAAAAATACATCCGTTGCATTCATTGAAGCAAGTTTGAAATCAACGGAATTTGTATCCTTATTAAAATTTGCGCCCAGCCTTGTTTTATCGGTAGAAATCAAGCTGCGTCTTGTGCCGGAGAGAGCCTGCGCCTCAAGAGCACTTGCCGCTTCAAGAGAGGTAAAAGCTATATCGTTTTTTAACGGCACAACATTTTCCCCGCGGGCATTAAAAACCGCCTTCGGGATTGCATAGCTAAAATTTACGGGTCTGATGGCAAGTGACATATTACTCCTTCGTCTTGATTTATTGTGTTTTTGGTTTATGATTATTTTATCCTTTGGGGCGTTAGCGCACTGAGTGAGCGAAGCTTGCGAGAGTCATATTAGCGCATGGCGCTGCCAACGGTTGAAAATTGAATAGGTTTACCATTTGGGGCGTTAGCGCACTGAGTGAGCGAAGCTTGCGAGAGTCATATTAGCGCAT
>ERZ1090881.527-NODE-530-length-18254-cov-40.873290_pt1 | contig 18254 bp, 20 predicted proteins | sample MGYA00478470_ERZ1090881 | MGnify/ENA primary metagenome ERZ1090881 (study PRJEB33644, sample SAMEA5815736) | chicken gut metagenome | biome: Chicken; feature: Gastrointestinal Tract; material: Caecum | place: Ireland | collected 2019-01-01 | study: A study of the...
AAAGATTACATTCTAGAGAAGATGCATTATTGCTATACGCAGAAATGACAAAACAGATTGACAACGCTGAACATAAACTTAAAGACATATATAACAAAATTCCAAAAGAAAACAGAAATCTAAGGATATATTTTGATAAAGTATATTTTAAACTTAGTAATGCTAAATTACAGTTAAAATATGGACTTACTAAACAACAAATAAACAGAATAGTAAAAAAAATAAAAAGAGAACATCAATGTTCCCCTGATGTTCCGGTCAAGAGGTAAAATGTGCTAAGATGGAATAATTATCCATCGGACTAGAACCATCTAGTCGCCCCTTTAAATAAGCTACCATAGTAGGTAGCAGTCTGCATAAAGTTAAAAAAGCTATGGGGTTTAAGGTTATATATACAGGTTGCTGAGATGAGTATAAAAATTCCCCAGTTTTCAGAAGAAGAGTTATGTAGCTAATAACGAAAATCCTAATTTTATGCAGGCTGGTACTTATTAAGGCACTAATTTTTCTAACTCTTTCTAGCTACCTTATAGGTAGTGTACTGATAACATAACGTATCGAATTAGACGTATTCTAGTTCAAGGAAACTTTGAGCACGAAAAAGATGAACGTACGATAACATCTGAAGTAGGCAATAGGGAGAAAAGAAGCAGATTTATGTTATTGGTACAGTGCTTATAAAGCAACAGACAGAAGTTAGCAAGTCGACAGCCACATACGGAAGAACCTGAAGAAGGAGGCGTGGTGCAACACTATGTGAGCTATATAAACACTTTAATGAGTCAATACATCTCTATCAAGAATAGATGATGTCCTAACGCCGATTACTCGGTAGTTGTTTAACCGCTTTATGCGGTTTTTATTTTGTTATTTTTAAATCGCAGGGTAGAGCAGATAGTAGCTCATTGGTCTCTTTAGCCAAAGGTCGATGGTGCAAGTCCATCCCCTGCAACCAAATTGAAAATAGGAGGTGGTATCAAAGAAAAGAGCATTTAAAAGTGGTAAGGAATTTGAAAATAAAGTCAAAGAATATATTAATTGGTGTGATAGTAAAGGTAGACTCGCTAATGTAGCTGGTTTTGCAGTTTATGCTGATATAAACCAAGATACTTTTTATGCACAAAAAGAGTACTATTCCGAGAGCTTTAAAAAAGTAAATGATATGCTAGAAGATGAAGCCTTGAATAATAAGTATTTGAATGATACAAGAATTATCTTTTACATGAAAAATAAATGCGGATATAAAGATAAACAAGAAATAGATACCACTTCTTCAAATAGAATAGAAATTATAAACGATTTGCCAAGTGATGTAGATGAAGATAAGTAGTCTAATTGCACCATCTTTTTGGAATACTTTTAATTCAAAAAAGCCAAGACAAATAGACAAAGGTGGTAGAGGTTCTACAAAAACAAGCAAAAATTCTTTAAAAGTAAATCTTCATTGTTTAGAAGAAAAAAAGTGTAGTGCTATTGTTATTAGAGAATATCAAAACACCTTAAGAGATAGTGTATATAAAGAAATCAAACGAGCTTTAAAAAGATTAGGACTTGTAGAAAATATAGATTATTCGTGTAGCCTACAACCTTTAAGAGTTAAATTAAGCAATGGCAATAATATTTATTTTGCCGGTGCTGATGATTATGAAAAGCTTAAAGGTATGATAGACGAAAATACACCTATTAAAATTGTTTGGTTTGAGGAATTGACAGAGTTTAAGAATGAAGAACAAATAGAACAGATTATTGCTACGTTTTCGAGGGGAAATGATGACTGGTTTATTTCTCTTTATTCATTTAACCCGCCAAAAAACAAATACCATTGGGTAAATCAATGGGTAGAGAAAATGAAAAACAGAGAAGATGTTCTTGTTACTAATTCCGATTACAGAACGGTACCAGAAAAATGGTTAGGCAAGATGTTTATTGATGAAGCCAAGAGAATGGAAAAATTTGATAATAAACGTTATCGTTGGATTTATTTAGGCGAAGTAATAGGAATGGAAGGCATGATATATAATCCAGAGCTTATTCAATATGTTTCAGCTGATTATATAGAGAAAAATAATTTAAGAATTCTTTATTTAGATTTCTCGGTCGATGGTGGACATCAAACATCAGCTACTACTTGTGGGTGTTTTGGATTAGCAAATGACGGATACTGGTATTTATTAGATACCTATTATTATAGTCCAAATGAAAAGCCTAAAAAGAGAGCGCCTAGTGAACTTTCAAGAGATATTTTTAATTTTGAAATAGCAATGATAAAGAAATGGAAAGCTGGCGAAGATAAAGAAACCATTGATAGTGCAGAGGGTGCGTTAAGAAATCAGTTATACACTGATTATGGTAAAAGATTTCATCCAGTCAATAAAGGTAAAAATAAAGAAGAATTAATTGATTATTCACAAGCCTTTTTAGCGAAAGGAAAATTTAGAATATTAGATAATCAAAATAATAGTATATTTAAAAAAGAAAATGAAAATTATATGTGGAAAGATGGAACTGTTGAAAAAGGTAAACCCGAGCCTGACAAAACCGAAAAAGAATTTATAGGCGAGGAACCTTACTACAACAGTTGGGCAAACGATTATAGTTATTATTATGCAGATCATACGCAAGATGAATTCCAATATTGGGTAAAAGATAATTTGAGTAAATTAGGAATAAAGGAGTGATTTAGATGAGCGATGCAGTAATAATTACGCTGATAATTTGTATAACAATAGCATTTTTAGGAATAGTCGGTAGTTTTGGAGATAAAAAGTAGGTGGTTAAAAGAAACTATATCAAGATATACAGAGTAAATTAAGTAAAAAAGGCATTAATCTAGTAGTTGGCGATATTTACGATATGATGGCTATATGGAAGAGCTGGTATCGTGGCAATGTTAATGATTTTCACTATTTTCAAATGAAGATGGCTGATGGTACTACTAAACGATGTGAAAGGCTTACAATGAATATGCCAAAGAAAGTATGTGAAGACTTTGCTAAATTGCTGTGGTCAGAAAAGGTACAAATAAAGCTTGATAAGAAGAAAAACACGGAAAGACTATTAGAAGTACTAGATAGCAAGGAAAACAACTTTAAAGTGAACTTTCCCGATTTCCTAGAACGTGTTTTTGCACTAGGTAGTGGTGTTACTGTTGAATATAAGAAAGATAATAAAACATTAATTGATTTCATAGATGGTGATGTAGTAATTCCTTACAAATACACTAACTCATATATCAATGGGTTAATTACTGTAAGCAGATTTACAAAAGGTGTAGATTTAAAGAAAAAGTACTATACTCATATCACTTATCATGAATTTAATGGAAATAAGTATACAAAATTAAATGAATTGTACGTTTCTGAAACCGAAACTACGCTAGGCAAAGAAATTAATTTCAATGATATGTTTCCTGAAGTATTAGAATTTGAAGAATTTGATACAGATAATCCTCATTTTCAAGTGTGGGAGCCAGTTGTCGCTAATAACTTCGATACTGATAGTCCGATGGGTATATCAATATTTGCTAATCAGATAGACAAATTTAAAGCAATTGATACAGCATATGATAGCTTTAATCGTGAGTTTAGAACAGGAAAAAAACGTGTATTAATCGATAGAACAGCAGTAAAAAAGAAAACGGAAGTAGATTCTGATGGTAAAGTAAATTTAGTTAGCTATTTCGACAATAATGATGAGGTGTATGTTGCTATTGCGGGAATGGAAAATCAGCCAGTAAAAGAAATAGATTTCAAACTTCGTTATCAAGAGCATATTAATTCAATAAATGCACAATTAAACTATATAAGTGCAGGCGTTGGACTAGGTCAAAACTACTATAACTTTGACGGGCAAGGTGTTAAGACTGCTACCGAAGTAGTATCAGAAAATAGTGACACTTACAGAACAAAGAAGCATCACGAAATTATGGTTAACGATTGCTTATATGATTTAATCAAAGCAATATGTGAGCTTGAAAACATTTCTTATAAATCAATTAATATAGTCTTCGATGACTCTATTATCGAAGATGAAAATGCACTAATTCAAAGAGGATTAGAATTATATCAAAACAAAGTTATTTCCCTTGAAAAATTCATGAAAAAATATTTACATTATGAAGATAGTGAAATTCAAGAGGAAATGGCAAAAATTAAGAGTGAAAACAAGTTAGTTCAACCTGCCGGTATGGACTTTTTTGGCATGGAACAAGAAACAGAAGCTCAAGAGGAAGAAGTAGTGGAAAACGGGTGATATAAATGTCTTTAAACGATTTAGAAGAACAAGTTGAAAGAATTTATATTGACATGGAAAACGAATTACTTTTGAACATCGCTAAAAAGTTGTCTGCTGGTAAACCCATGGAAATAGATAAATGGGACGAAGTGAATCAGCAACCTTTGATAGGTAGTGGCGAAGTAAATGAATGGCAATTACAGAGATTAAAAGAACTTAATGGTTTAAACGAAGAAAATGCAAAAATAATAGCTAAATATTCAGGTAAAACTGTTGAAGAGGTAAATAAAGTATTTGACAGAGCTAGAGAAATAGGTATGACAAGAGATGAAACACTTATTCAAGAGGGAATTAAATTAGGAATACTTAATGCAATAGAGCCTGATACTGAAGAGTTGTTAGTTCGAAGCATTCTATCAAATGCAGTTGAAGAAATATTAACTACATTTAATAAGCAGAATAATAGTCTTTTAGTGAGTGCTGGAGATGAGTATAGGGATATAGTTAATAAAGTATCTTCCCAAGTTCTAGCAGGTACTAAAACCACTAATAAAGCTATGCAAGAGGCAGTCAGTCAGTTGGCAGAAAAAGGTTTAACTGGTTTTACTGCTAGAAATGGCGCTAGATGGAATTCAGAAGGCTATACAAAGATGGTTATTCGCACAAATACACAAAATACTATCAACCGTATTCAAGATGAAAGAATACAAGCTTGTGGTGGCGATTTCATAGAAATTAGTTCACATATTGGAGCAAGACCTTTATGTAGCCAAGATCAAGGGCAAGTATTTTCATTGAGTGGCTATTCAGGTTATATAGAAGATTTGGACGGTGGCAAAGTTAAAGTTAGACCGTGGAGTTCTTCAACTTATGGAAAACCTGCTGGAATTTTTGGAATTAACTGTGGACATTCAAGGTATATGTTTGTTCCAGGTTTATCCAAAAAAAGAGAAATGGACTTCACTAAAGCAGAAAATGATGAAGCTTATATCGAAAAGCAAAGACAACGTCAATATGAAAGAACTATCAGAAATAAAAAAAGAGAAATAGCAATGCTTAAACAAACTAAAGCAGAAGATAGCTATATCAGAATGAAACAAAATAGTTTAATCGATACCAGAAAAGAATATTTAGAGTTTTTAGATACAACTGGAAGAACTAGAATAACAGCTAATGAATGGATTGGAAGCACTTCGTTAAAATAAAGTGCTTTTTATATGCCTTAATAGTTTAGTAGGTGCAATTCCTACAAAGGCACCATAGAACGAGCAATCGTTCTTTTATTATGTCCAACATAAAGACAATAAAGAATGGTTAAGTCCAACTTAATGACTTAAAAGAAGGGAGAATTTATGGAACAAGAAGATGTTCAAAATGTTACAGAAGAAAAAGTAACTGAAAATACAGAAACACAGACTGCAGAAGAAAAAGTGGAGAAGACATTCGCTACTCAAGAAGATTTTAATGAGGCTTTAAAAAAGGAAGTTGCTAGAAAGACTAGAAACTTACCAAGCAAAGAAGATTTAAAAGCATTTAATGAGTGGAAGGAAAGTCAAAAGACAGAAACAGAAAAGTCTTTAGAAAAAGATAAAAAAATAGAAACTTTAGAAAAACAACTTGCTTATGCAGAAAACAAGTCAGTAGTCGCGAATGCTGGTGTAGATTCTAAGTTCCAGAAGTTTGTTTTAAGTGAAGTTTCAGAAATGGAAGGAGAATTTGAAGATAACCTAAAAGATTATCTTAAAGAAAATCCTCAATTTTTAATTCAAAAAGCTGAGACACCAAAAACTAATGGTGTAGCAACTCAAAAAATTAGCGAAGATGCCGATGATGGGGTTACTGCTATATTAAAGGCAAAACACCCAGATTTATTTTAGAAGGAGAGTGATTTAAAAGGCAAATGCTATTGAAAAAAATGGTACTCACGAAAGACAAGAACGCTATGCTAATCAAATTGTCAAATTAATGAGACCATCATTAAAGATTAGAAACACATTTTCAAGTGATTATATTGGTAATCCAACTGCTGGTGCGGTAAAAGTTCCAGTTAGAAGCACTGATGTTAGCGTCAGAGATTATGACGTTAAAAATGGTATTCCTTTAGAGCAATCAACTACTGATTATTTAAATATTCCTATTAATAAAAATAAAGGTATTAATGAATTAATCGATGGTTATGAAGCTTCAACGGTACCTGATAATTTGGTGGCACAAAGATTAGAGAGCGCTGCATATTCAAGTGCCTTAAGGTTAGAAAATGACGCAATTTCAGCTTTATTAGCTAAAAACACACCATCTTTACAAGATGATTGTACTAAGACAAACGTTTACGAAAATATCGTTAAAGATGTTTCAAAGGTAGCTAAACTTGGCGTAGATAAGAATAGAATGTATGTAGCTATTTCTTATGAAACTGAAAACTTGCTATTAACTGATGAAAAATATTCAAACACTGCAAGCCAAATCGGTGCAGAATTAGCACGAGAAGGTGTTGTTAATAAGATTAACGGAGTTAAAGTTATAACTCAAGACTTAGGTTCTGACTCAACTGGAAAAGCAATTGAATACATTGTTTATGCCACTGATTGGTGTCAAAAAATCGATGAGTGGAAGATTAATCCAAGAATTGTTGATTTAACTAGCGGTTCATCAGAATACATTGGTGCCTCAGCATTAAAAGGTCGTTTCGTTTACGAAGATGTAGTTACCGATGCTAAAGCTGTAATTGTAAAAAAAAAAGTCAGCCTAAGTGATAAAGTAAGTATTCCAAACGGAGAAACAGAACTTTATGGAAAAACAGTTGATGAATTAGCTTCAAATTTAGAGGTTCAAAGTGATGGTAAAGTGACTGGTACTTTAAACTATGTAACTGGTTATACTGATTTTAGTTCAAACGAAGAAGAGCAGTCAGGAAATTATTTCCCATTTAGTTTAGAAGTATCAGGTACTAACATGACATTTAAGAAAAATGGAGAAGTTTCAAAAGAAAGTATTCCGTTTGAAAAAGATAATGTTTTTAGAATCACTTCAAAAACAGATAAATTTGAAGTTTTAGTAGATAACGAAAGTGTTATCACGTTTGATTTTTCGGAAACAAAATTAAAAACAGCCACAAGATCAAGAAATAAAAAATAAAGGAGTGGATTTTATGGTTACAAAGGAAGAATATGAAGAATACTTTGGGCAGTCTGCTCCTTATAGTTTTTCAAGATTAGAATCAATAAGTTTGAGTACAATAAAATCTGTAATAACCAAACCAATACCTAAAGAAACTTGTCCTTGTTTTAAGGAATTTCAAGAAGCTCTTTTAGAGCAAATTGGATTTTATGAAGAAAATCCTGATTTAATTACAAGCACAAGTACTACTTCTAGCGGTTATGCATTGGGGAGTTATTCAGAAAGTGCTTCAAATAAGAATGAGACATCTAAAAGTATAGAAAGATTAAGTCCGATAACTTATGAGAAATTGTTAAATTGTGGCTTGTTACAAAGTCAGTTAGGAGGTTGTTGTTTATGGTAAAGTATAAAATGGGGGCAGTTGTTAAAGATGTTCCTAAAGGCTCTGAGAAGTGGTATCAAATGGCTGGTTGGAAAAAAATAGAAACAAAAAAATCAGAAAACAAGGATAAAAAAGATGATAAAACCGATACCGAAAAGACTGCTACCGCATAACTGTATTTATAAAAAATATTTAGGTAATAATGGTGAAGGCGATGAGTGGGATAAGGAAATAACACTTAAGTTTGTAAAAATTGAAGAAAAAACGCAATTGAAAGTTACTTCAAACGGCCGTGAAGTAGTTGGGAATGCACGTTTATTCTATGATTTAACTAATTCTAAAGGTTTATCCAATAAGCCAGTAGGAAACAGTAAGATTATCTTTAAAGGACATGAATATCGAGTAGTAGATACTGATGTTCTTTGTGGCGAAGAAGATAATCCTCATCACTATGAGGTAATGTTAAAATAATGCCAAAAAATGTAAAAAAATCCAACCTAAATAAAAATGTTTTTTATGATTTTAAAAGTGCAATGCTTTATGCGGAGGCTTTAATGGATGCAACTAACCACACGTTTATAGGAACAATTGCTGAACAAATTTACAAAGATTCAAATGAATTTACGTATCGTGAAAGTGGAGATATGTATAAATCAGGAGAATTATTAAGTAAATTTAATCAAGGAATAATCACTGAAAGAACGCCTTACGCAAGGCGTAGATACTATGAAGGTGGAAAAGCAGGAGCAGGGAACCCTAAAGCCCAGCCTAGATGGTTTGAAAAAACCGTTGCGAAATATGGTGATGATTATAAAAAACAATGGGGAAAGATTTTAGAAGAAAAGAAATAGGTGAAACATGAATACAGAAAGTTTAATTACATTATTGAGAAATGAAATTGAAAAGACTGGTTATAAATGTTATTCGCCAGATTTACCTCAAGACCTTGAAAAGATAGTTGCTATTTCGTTAGGAGAGGGAACAAATGAACGTTCTTTAAATAAAGATATTCTATATTCTAGGATACCTTTTTATTTGCTTATCAGAGGTACTTCTAACGATACAGAGACCAGAAGTATTGCTGATTCTATTTTTAAACAATTAGACCATAAAACAGAACTAGAAAACGACAATTTAAGAGTAATTTTAATAAGTTGCAATATGCCTAATTATGCTTTTAGAGACGAAAACCAAAGAATACACTACAATATCAATTGTAATGTTCAAGTTGAGTGGAAGGAGGAAATTTAAAGGCTCAATACGAAAGTTCAGTGAAAAAATTTAAAGTTCAATTTGATATAAGTGATGATAGTACGCCGGACTGGCAAGATTTAATTACACTTACATTAAGTTATGATCAAGGAGAAACTCTTGATACTTGGCAAGATTTATATAATTTTTTATCTAATAACGTAAAAACTGGACTAGACCCAACGTGGTCAGTATCTGTTAAGTTAGATAAATCAAGCCCAGTATGTCAGTTTATTTTAGCGAAAGAATTTGCAGTTGGTGCTGAAGCTACTGCTAAAACAAGAATTATTAATCTTTTAAAGGGAACTAAAGGTAAACAAATTGATTTTACAGCTACATTAAGTTCAATTACTTACGAAGCTTCAGCTGAAGAAGTTTTACAAGTTGATTTCGATTTAAAAGTTTATGACAATTCTACGTTTACCGAAAAGGATTATACACCAACAGAAGATTAATAACAGGGTAGGCTAATCTAGTCTACCCTTTATTTTTATATAGGAGGATTTTTAATGATTAAATTAACAAGAAAACAATATGAAATAGAAGAACCCATCCAAGTAGAAGATGAAAATGGGAATTTATTAGTTGATTATACTGTTAGAATTACACCAGAAGAAAAATTACAAATAAGAGATATTATTTTTGATGAACAAGATGTCAAGGATGGAAGAAAACTTGCAAAATTAGAAAAAGAAGGTAAAACTGATGAGTATGAATTATTAGAAAATGATGTGCTTGAACGTGCAAAGGCAAGGCAAGAAAAATTTGAAAAAATAGTATTCAAAGAAGAAAGAGAAAATATTAAGAAAAAAGCTGGAGAATTAATATATTTAGATTTGGTAGATACAATGTTTGATTTTTTCGTAAACGCCTTTGTAGACAAGAGAGTATCACAAATGAATACTTTAACTACAAGCCTTCGGAAGATTTCGAACAAATAAACCTTTTAAAAATTGACAATAAAGAATATAAACTTAATATTACGTTTAAAACAATGATGAAGCTTTTTGAACTAGGCAAAAAAAACACGCCTGAAAGCATAAAAGAAAGCCTAAACATTTTAGGAATAACAGATTTGCCTTACGAAGAACAGGCTTATGTCTTAGATGAAATTACAAAATATATTTTTGACGTTAACCAAAAAGGTAATGGTAAGAAAACATTTGACTTTTATTATGATTATGGGTATTATTTTCCAGATTTTATTGAGAAATTTGGAATTAATCTTAATAAAGATGAAATTAGTTGGTGGGAGTTTGATAAGTTATTAGATTGGTGTTTTAGAGATAAAACATCAAGCTTATATAATCATATGGACTTTAGGCTATATGAAAAACCTCCTAAAAATTCTAAAACAGCAGAAGCTAATGAACATAAATATCGCATGAAAATGAAACAGCTTCACGCTTTGCCTAATGATGTTTCATCAAGTGAAGCTTTAGAAAAGTTGTGGGGGTATTTAGAAAAGAAAGCTGGTGAGAATAAAGAATGACTTAATGAAATTAAACATCCAAATGTTTGCTGATGGAGAGATTTCTTACAAAGTAAGCATCGATGGAAAAGAAGCGGAAAAAACAATCAATGATTTATCTAAAAGTTCTGATGGATTATCAAATAAATTTACATCTTTTGGCACTAAAATGACTGTTGGTGTTACTGCACCACTTACAGCATTAGCCACTGCAGGAGTTAAATATAATGCAACAATGGAATCTTATTTAGCAAATTTAACTACCTTACTTGGTGGCAATCAGCAAGAGGCACAGAAGCTGTTAGATACTTTAAAAGAAATGGCTAATACAACTCCTTATGAGGCAACTGATTTAGTTAAAGCTACTCAAAAGATGATGGCTTTTGGCATAAGTGCAGAAGATAGTCTTAAATATCTTAATATGCTTGGTGACATTGCCATGGGTGATGCTAACAAAATGGATAGTTTAACATTAGCTTTTTCACAAATCTCTGCAAGTGGTAGGGCTTCAATGGAAGATATTAATCAGATGATAGACCAAGGGTTTAACCCATTAACAATAATTGCTCAAAAAACTGGTGAAAGTATGGCTGATTTAAGAGACAGAGTATCAGCAGGTGGTGTATCATTTGAGGAAATAGCTGGTGCATTCGAAACTGCTACAAGTAAAGGCGGTACATTTTATCAATCAATGGACAAAGCCTCTCAAACTACAGAAGGTAAAATGTCAACCTTAAAAGATGGATTTAATACTGCATTAGGTAGCATGACCGAGAGTTTACTTCCATTCGTAACAGAAGCGGTAGAAGGTTTAACAAAAGTTGCTGATTGGTTTGCTAATTTGGACGAAGACGGAAAACGTACAGTTTTGACGTTAGCTGGTATAGCTTTAGCAATTGGGCCAATAACTTCAGCAATAGATGGATTAATAAAAGCTGGTAGTAGAATCAATAAAATAATTAAGATTATAAAAAGTTGGCAATTAGCTACAAAACTTCAAACTGCTGCGACAAAAGCCATGGCGGTTGCTCAAAAAGCACTAAATTTAGTCATGAATGCTAACCCAATGGTATTAATAGTCACAGCCATAATGGCAGTAGTAGCTGGCTTAGTACTTTTATATAACAAATTTGAATGGTTTAGAAATGCAGTTGATAAGGTATTTAGTTTTGTAATAGGAATTGTTCAAGGAGTAATAGATTTCTTTAAAAACAATTGGCAAACAATTCTACTTTTTATTTTAAATCCGTTTGCAGGTATATTTAAGATACTCTATGATAAATTTGAAGGATTTAGAAATTTTGTAAATGGCGTTGTGGAAGCTATTAAAAACTTTTTTGTTGGATTATTTAATAAAATTGTAGAATTATTACAGTGGCCAGTTCAATTTGTTACAAATGTATTTTTGTTAATAGTAGCATTAGTAGCAACTTTTTTGGAAACTGTATATAACTATATTGTTTCGGGAGTTACTGCTGTTTATAACTTTTTTAGTACTATTGCAAATTGGATTTATAACAATGTATTATTACCTGTTTATAACTTTTTTGCTTCAATTTTTACAGCCATTTATAATACGGTAGTTAATTTTATAAATATGGTTATATCAGTTTTTTCAACTATTGCCAGTTGGATATACAACAACGTTTTAATGCCTATTTATAATTTCTTCGCTTCAATCTTTAATACAATATGGGGTGTTATTCAAAATGTAATTAATAATGTAAAAAATGCTTTCCAAAGTGCAGCTAATTTTATAAAAAACGCATTTACGACTGTAAAAAACACAGTTATGAGCATATTTAATGCTATAGCTACAACAGTAAAAAACGTATTTAATTCAGTAGTTAATGTGATAAAGTCTCCAATAAATGGTCTGATATCAGTTTTTAATAAAGTCATTAAAGGATTGAATAAAATTAAAATGCCTGATTGGGTACCTGCGATTGGCGGTAAAGGAATAAACATACCACTTATTCCTAAATTAGCTACAGGTACTAACTATGTAGCTGGAGAAGGCTTAGCTTACTTACATGAAGGTGAAGCTGTTGTACCTAAAAAGTATAACCCAGCAATTGGTGGTTATGGAAACTATAATCAACCGATTTATGTAACAGTAAATGCCGATATGGATGTTAACAAGTTCGGAAAGGCGTTTGTCAGAGACATTAAGACTTTTAGTGGTGGTACTAAAAACTCATATAACTATGGTGGTGGTAAATAATGTTTAAAATTTATATTGATGATGTAGAGGTAAAATGCGATAATCAATTTGATATAGAAGAAGAATTTATGAATCCGTCATCAATTATTTTAACGAATGTTTATCCAGCAAGTTGGTCTCCGACCGATTTAATGAATAATTATTACTTTCCAGAAGATTATACAAAATGTAAGATTTATAAAGACGACATTTTATACTTCGTTGGAATAGTAAAAAATAGTGCAGACATGGAATTAAATCCATTAAAACCTCACTATTGTAGTTTGCAAATATTAGACCCCAGCACACTTTTAAGCGAGGGAACAACATTAGACTACGTTATAGCTAATAAAACCGTTACAGAGGCCATAAATCAAGTAATAAATAGTATATCTGACTATGGTTTTGTAGCTGGAAACATTCAAATACCAGAACAGTACGATACTTTAATAGGAGCTTATTCTACTTTAGATAAAGCTCCTTTTGATGTGTTCCAATATCTCTCTCAAATATCATTAACTCGTTGGGGTACTAGAATGGTTGATGAAGATACTACCGCAATAGATTTCTTTAGCCCCGAACTTTTAGATAGTCAAGGAACTATTAAATTAGAAAAAGATTATTGTTCAGAACACCATATTGAAAGTATTACTTATGATTATTCTACTGATGATTACAGAAACAAACAGATCATAACTTCTGATGAGGTTTTTGGAAATGTTGAGCAAACTCAAACTATTCTTTCAAATGGTTATGATACTTCATTTACTACTGAACAAAAGATAGGTAAGATTAACTCGATTAAAGTTAATGATAGTGAAGCTACCTTTGCGACAAGCAATGAGAAAGATTTAGGTATAACTGCAGACTTCTATTATAAAGTATCAGAAAACACCTTTGATTCGGATAACGTCTATTCAGCAGGTACTGAAATAGAAATAAGCTATACACCAATAGTGCAAGGTAGAGAAGTATCTTATAACACTCCTGAAATAAATCGTATTAATACTAATTTGGGTAGAAATGGTACTATTTCGCAATACGAAAACCGTACTGATGTTACAAGTTCAAACGAACTTCAATTAGTAGGACAATCTTATATTAAATTCAAAGGAATACCTGAAATAACGCTTACTATTACGTCTAGGAGCGACTTTTTAACGTTGGGTGGTAAATACACATTTAGTGGTCCATTAAGTCAGCTAAACGGCGATTATTTAGTGAAAACAAAAAAAACATCAGTAACCCAAAGTGATGAATATAACTGGTTTATTTATGAGTACGAATTAACAAACTCATTTGATGTTGAAAATGAGTTAAATTATTTCGATAACCAACGTTCCAAAGCAAATGGAAACATCTCACAAGGTGAATATATAGCACGTAACGTAGATATAGAGAATACCGCACTTATCATATTTGATAACGCTGAATTAATAGAGGTCGAAATGGGAGACAACATCTTGAATGCACCATTGAATGCACCACTTACACAATAGGAGGTATATATGACAGAAGAAGCAAAGAAAAATTTGTTAGATTATATGCTAGGGAAAATGCCGAGTGAGAGTGGTGTTGAAGAAGAAATATTTCAAAGTATAAATGAAACAAATAGAAGTGTATGGGAACCTTTTTTACCAAGTTCGTGGAATGATTTTCATATAGAAGGGACTATATCACCTAATGAAACATCTACAAGCTTAGGAGTTATGTATGGTGGATACATTGATGAAAATAATGATGTTAAAGGAATTATTATTTTGTTTGATGAAAATTTTATGCCAGTTAAAACATTTTATAGCTATGATAGTGGCACTGATTTAAGATATATTCAATGTATGAAACAAGCCGAAGATGAAACTTTTTATATGATTGACAGTACAAATTTTTCATTTACTGCTAGTCAAGATTTAAAAACTAGCGAAAAAAGATTTGTTATGTTAAATAATTTTACGATTAAAAACAATAATTCAAACGATTATAATTTAAATTTAAGAACTTCATATATTTTTGGAACAGATTGCAATAATTTTTACTGCCAAGATATGTTTAAAAATGTTAATTCAAGTCATTATGTATTTTGCGGGAAATCGTTAAGGGCAGACATAACTACAGGAGGATACTTACAATTAAGCGTTATTGATTTAAAAATAAATATTGGTTCAACTAACGAATGGCAATTATTCACTACTAATAATAACATTTCATATAATTTGACATATTTAAAGGGTTTTGCATCGTTTGATGATAATGATAATTTCTTGGCAAAAATAATAACGACAACGGGTGGAATAACGGGTAATGGAGAAGTTTATAATTGGCAAAAAGGATACGAAGATGATAATTTTACCTTATCATCACCAATTTTAAGTAAACAAGGTACAGATTATTACGTTGATGATAATTTATCAAATCAATGTATTTTTAAAAATGAAAACGAAATTTATTTTGTAATAAATAACCAAATTTACAGTTCATCTAGTGGAATTGAACATTTTATAGCGCTTTATTATTGCAATTTGTCCACAAATAAAGTTGATGAAATATATTATAACAATTTTGGAATATCAACATCTTCGGTAACTAACGAAGAAATATATCTATCAGAAAATAATGGAACTGTATACATTCAATTTAACAATAATATTGATTTAACAGATGATGTTAGTGATTATTATATGCAGAGATTTGAAGGCGTTTGGGAGCCTAAATTGGTTTCTGAAAAAAAGACTTTTTTTAAAAACAGTAGAGGGCTGTTGATAAAATCAAATTATAATTTATTGCAAATATATATGTACCCCTTAAACATGAGTAATGCTGAATGGTATTTATGCAATATAAAAGAAATATATAACCCGTCAAATTATAATGGTAATTCATTCATAAATACCAACTCACTTAATTCAAATAGTGCAGTACTTTATTCAAATAATAACCCAGTATTTGCCCGTAATCTTTATAATAAGACACAAAATGGAGCTACAACGACATCTACAATAGAAATACCAAATAACTATCTAAATGATACGTTAGTAGACCAAAAAGACCTTATGTCAAAGAATAACAACGTTATTATCTCGGACACAAATGGATTTACTAAAAATGTTTACGAAACTGTTTATTTAAACTTCGTAAACACCATTTCAGTAGTAAATCAAAATGAAACACAGTCAGTATATAACAACAATGTTGCTACTAAACTAAATACATCAATAAATAATCCAGTTGACTACGATGATTTAAAATTAACTAAATATAGAATTAACTATCAAGACGGTACTAATTCTGTATCAAAGTTACAAGCTACATTACAAGAAGATAATAGCTATCAATTACTTATGACGTTTTACTTAAGCAAACAAGCTGATACTTTAGAACTTATTTCTGAAGATGAGCAAACAATTTACTTAACTTATGATTTAACAAGTATTCAAATAAATAAATATTACTCTTTCAAACAAAGAGTAAGAATAGGAGGTAATTAATATATGAAAATACTTAAAATTTCTCGGGGGGGGGCAGAACAATAGCTTAACCCCCAAAGGTGATAGGCTATGAGTTTAATTACATATGAAGATAAAGTTGCACTTAATGAAAATCCACAAATCGCAGATATCAATAAGGTAACTGCTGATGATATGAATCAAATAAAGAGTGCTATAAACAATCTTTTTCCAGTGGGTTTTATCATAGAAGTTGATAACGCAGAATTTGATCCGAATACTTCATGGGGCGGTACTTGGGAAAGATTAAAAGGAAGATTTATCGTTGGTGTTGATGAAGATGATGTTGACTTAAACGAAAGTGGTAAAACTGGCGGTGAAAAAGAAGTAACTCTTACTGTTGAACAAACACCAGCTCATGACCATAAATTAACTAATAATGGTAATAGTGATTTACAAATTACAATAAATGCATCTGGCGGTGGAAACAATTATAATATGCAGTATAATAGTGCCTCTGCTAGTGAAAATGGGCCTTATGTAGTTACTACTAAAACAGGTGGAGGAAAACCACACAATAATATGCCGCCATACTATACCGCTTATAGATGGATAAAAACAGCAATGTAATTAAACTCAAGTTCAAAAAATATGGCAAAAATAACTTATGAAAATAAAGAGTTTTTAAACAAAAATGAAAATATAACTGATAAAAATAAAGTAAATGATACAGACTTAAATGAGATAAAACAAGTTGTTAATGATAATTACGACGAATTTAGTGAATATACATCTGGTGTATGCATAAAGAGGCTGTGGTCTGGAAATGTAACAGAAAACAATCAAACGATTGAGCTCGAAGATAATTATACAAATTATGATGCATTGATAGTTTGTTTAAGGATTGATGCTGGAAATCAAGGATTTTTCAGAATGAATACCCAATTTATACCAATTGATTTAATAAATTTGGCAGACAATAATTTGACGATGTATATTCCAATTTCGGCTGGAGGTACAGTTATGTTAACGTATATCATCTCAAATAATAATCAAGTAATGACAAACGAAAATTTCTCGTATTATCACGCCTTAAAGGCAGTTTACGGATTAAAAATTTCAAAAAATTAATAAAATAGGAGGAAAAAATAATGGAAAATATATTAGAAAATTTACATTTTACAAATCAGTGGTTTGAATTTATCTTACCACTAATAATGATTATTTTAGACATAGTAACAGGATTTATAAATGCTTGGATAAACAAGTCGGTATCTTCAAGCGTAATGCGTGAGGGACTAGGCCATAAGGCAGGCGAACTTGCGTATATAGCTTTAGGCTTCTTGGCTTATGTTGCCTTTGGACTTCATGCGGTATTTTTATTAGCGGTATTCTATGTATGTTTTATGGAATTAGTAAGTATACTAGAGAACTGCTCTAAATTAGGGGTACCAGTACCACCGAAATTAAAAGAAATAATTGAAAATAAAGAAGGTGAATAAATGAAAATTAATGTCACAAAAGATAACGTTTGTATAATTAACAAGGAGTACATTCACGAAGGCGAGTATAAAATCAACGAATTATCGTTCGACTTCTCAGAAGAATATACCTCAGATTTAGTCATTAATGCGGTATTTACGAATGAATTAGGCAAGGCTTATCAAGTGTCAGTTATCGACGGTAAATGCCAAATACCAGCCGAAATTCTGGCTGATACAGGGCAAGTATTACTAGGCGTTTACGCGTATAGAGTAAATAATGATAATTTAGAATTACGCTATAGCCCTTTTCCAACCTCATTTAATGTAATTAGTGGTTCTTACGACCCTACCGCAGAAGAGTCTCAAGAAATCACATCAACTCAGTTTGAGCAATATATGCAAGCACTTCAAAATGGCTTAAATCAAGTCAAAGACTCAATAAGTGAGTTAAATCAAGCGACAGATAACGCGAACGATTTAGTAGATGAAATAAACAAGAAACTAGAAAATGGTGAATTCATTGGTCCGCAAGGACCTCAAGGTATTCAAGGTCCAATTGGCCCAGTTGGTCCGCAAGGTCCACAAGGACCACAGGGCGAAAAAGGGGACAAAGGTGACAAAGGAGACACGGGAGAACGTGGACCTCAAGGAGAACAAGGACCTCAGGGAA
>ERZ1090881.529-NODE-532-length-18176-cov-35.511892_pt1 | contig 18176 bp, 18 predicted proteins | sample MGYA00478470_ERZ1090881 | MGnify/ENA primary metagenome ERZ1090881 (study PRJEB33644, sample SAMEA5815736) | chicken gut metagenome | biome: Chicken; feature: Gastrointestinal Tract; material: Caecum | place: Ireland | collected 2019-01-01 | study: A study of the...
CGGGTGGCGTTGATGCCGACCAACCAGTCGGCACGCTCCCGGCAAAGGGCTGCTTCATACAAAGCATCGTATTCGGTTGAGGGTTTGAGGTGGGCGAATCCTTCCCGGATGGCGGCATCCTCCATGCTGCTGATCCAGAGCCGGGTAAAGGATTTCTTGCAGCCGCACTGATGGTAGACGAGCCGGAAAATCAGCTCACCCTCCCGCCCGGCATCGGTGGCGCAGATGAGCTGATCCACGTCGGGCCGTGCCATGAGGCTGTGCAGGACTTCAAACTGCTTTTGAGTCCCGGGCGACACCAGGTACTGCCACGTCTTTGGCACAATGGGCAGGTCTGCCTTGGACCATTTGACCAGCTTGGGGTCATAGCTACCGGGCGGAGCCAGCTCCACCAGATGGCCAATACACCAGCTGACGAGATAGTTTCCTCCCTCCAGATATCCATCCCGGCGTTTGGTGATGCCCAGGGCCTTGGCGATGGCCTGGGCTACAGAGTTCTTTTCGGTCACAATCAACTTGGACAAAGCGAGTCTCCTTTCCATCTTCTAATAAAACAAAAACAGCTCTGTGATTCACACAGAGCTGCCAAACGTTTATTCAATCGTTTCCCGGGGTTCAAGGCCCATCTCTTCCCAAGTTACACCATACGGTGCTCCACCAGAAGTGTAGCCGGCAATAAAGAAGAAACGATCATCCTGCCAGTCGGGAAGCGAGTTGGCTTGTTCCTGCTGCTTTTTAAGTTTTTTCTTTTTTGCTTTTCGTTGAGCCCGCTTCAGAGCCAGTTTTTCCGCCTCGGTCTTTTTGACTTTTGGCTTTCGCGGCTCGGGAATTCCATTCTTTTCAATTCGTTCTGCAAAATGAGCCTGTTTCTTCCGAAATACAGCCAGCAGATCTTCAAAAGATGCTTTGGGAACCATACTATGAAGCTGCGGGTACATTTGACGGCACATTTCCTCCAGGTCGCTTTCCGGAGGCATTGCCTGATGCTCGGCGTAGTATTTGCACACCTCGTCAAACATCCGATTGGAGATTCGGGCCTTTTGTGTTTGTTTCAGCTTTTTGTATGGAACCTGGGGGATTATCTTTTTATGTTTTTTGGGGGCCGTTTTTTCTTTCTCGTCAGTACAAATGATAATCGCCTCCTTAGATAAAGATTATATCGAAAGCTGAGAAAAACGCAATCTATTTTATGTATGGGCGGCCAAGCCGCCCTTTTTTGTTATACGTCCTCGTACCCGTCGCTGGTCTGGTATGCCTTGCGCTTGGTTTCATCACTCAGCTCATCCGCCGGTTCTTCCTCCAGCGGAAGTTCCAGTTCTTCCTCGCCCTCGCGGTAGTCGGCATCCGGGTCTACGCTTTCCTTTGCGGCCTGCTCCTTCTTCTTTTTCTGGATGAAGAAGTAGAAGCCGCCGCCAGCAGCCAGACCGACCAGAGCGATCACGCCCAGGAACTTGCTGGCAATGCCGGTGATATCAAAGTCTTTTTCCTCGGTTTCGGCCTCAGCTTCGGCTTCTTCGGCTGCCTTTTTGGCTTCTTCCTCGGCCTGTTGCTTTTCCAGCTCAGCCTGGAGCGCCGCCTCCTTTTCAGCGTTGTAGGCTTCGGCCTGCTCCTCCTCCATCAGGGCCAGCAGATCTGCCTCATCCACCATATTGAGGAAATGGACGGTCTGGTCCCCATCGGAAGCCCGGTCGATCACGAGATAAAAATAGGCACCCGACTTGCTCACCAGAGTAATGAACTGCTGCCCAGAGCCATCCGAATAGGTGGTGTGGTAGTCATCCACCAGAGTCAGGTTGCCCTCCGGCGTCAGGGGGCCGGAATTTTCGCCCAGCACAGTCACCGGGGGTTCGGTTTCCTCCGGTTCGGGAGCAGGTTCGGCTCCATAGGCAAAGGCCGGGGCGGCCAGACTGCCCATCAGCAGCACCAGCGTGGCCAGAGTACAACCGAGCTTATTCCATGCTTTCATCCGTGTCCTCCTCGTTGTCAAACGTTGCCCCCACCGCTTCCAGAGCTGCGGGGTTCGGAGCTGCATTGGCTGCCTGTTTCAGCAGCACCGCCAGCTGTTCCGGCGTGACGTTGGCGGTACGCACCATCTCGGCCACCTCCACCTTTTCGGCCTCCGAAATCCGGCGCTCCAGCAGCTCAATGCGATTGTTCAGCTGAATGCGGCGCTCCTTGGCTTTTGCCAGGTCAGCCCGCATCTTATCCAGTTTTTCGCTCATATTTGCCTCCGTTCTACTTGGGGATTCTTCCAAATCCCAGTAAGTGACTATCCCAGTAGCTGGAATGGATGTTGGAATACTTGATGGGGTCGCCGGCAGAAATCATCATGCCATCGCCCACATAGATGCCCACGTGGCTCGCGCCAGGGGTGTCATAGGTGCCCTCGAAAAACACCAGGTCGCCGGGTTTGGCCTCCTGTTCCGAGATTTTGGCAGCTTTTTGCCACAGGCCGTTGGCCGTGGTGCGGCCTACATCCCAGCCGGATTCGTTAAGCACCCAGCAGACATAACCGGAGCAGTCAAAGCCGGTTTCAGGACTAGAGCCTCCCCAGACATAAGGGGTGCCCAGATACTTCTCGGCTTCTTCCAGCATGGCGGCAAATTCCGGGTCAGTGAGTGCCTCGGCGGGTACCTGGTAGTCAATACCTGCTTCCCCGGAACCATCTGAGCTTCCCCAGGACAAGCTGCCATTGAACAGGTATGGCCGTCCTCCCTTGGTGTCCTGCAAAACCTCGTACCGCGCCCACTGGTCAGAGTCCAGCTCTTCCCGGATGACCGTTTCCAGCCCCCGGTTTTCAAGCTCAACGTGGAGAATATAATACACATACGGCTCCAGCGTGGTCGTAAAATAGGGCGGCACCGGACTGGGGACCACCACAACCCGATACCGGATCTGAGGTTCCACCCAGGTGGTGAGCTTGTACTGTTTGTTGAAGGTATCCTGCAAGGTTCCCTGCACTTCGCCCCGGGTGTAATCGTCGTGAAGGGTGGTCAGGTAGGAAGTCAGTTCCCAGGGATCGTGCTCAATCGGATCAAGATCGTACTGGTACTCGTCCATGCCGGGGTGGGTCATCTCCATCATGTCAATTTTCCGCTGGAGCTGCCGTTCCAGCTGCTTGTAGTCCTCCTCTGCGCCCCGGATATCTTCGTCCTCGGCAGTATAGGTGGTCTGGCCCATTACATGGGTGGTGCCGCCGAACAGGATGGAGCAGGAAGAAAAGATCGACAGGATCAAGAGAATCAGCACCACCAAAACGCCGATGATCGCCAGGATGTGGCCGTTGCTTTTCACCAGCATGGCCGCGCCTTTGGCTGCGCCGCCCACGACTTCCTTGCCCTTTGCGACAATGCCATTTACGCCAGACTGAACCGTAGAGCTCCCCGAAGCGGCAGCCTTTTGGCCCGCAGTGGTCGTTCCCGTCCGGGCAGCCTGCGCTGTGGCCCGTGCCTGCTGCTGGTATGCCTGGCGTTGCTTTGCCTTGGAGATGGGATTGGAGCCGGTTTCATCCGGCTTTTCCGCTGCGGTTTTCTTTCGGGCCCTGGTTTTCAACATCTTTCCACTTTTTTTCAACTTCTTGGCATACCGGGAATCGGATACTCGCCCGGCGAGTTCTGCGCCTTTCTCCGCCTCATGGGCACTCTTGATGCCAACGTTGTCGTCCTCGTACTGCTCCACTTCCCGATGGGCAGCGGATAAAAGGGCTGCAGAAGCGTACATCTCCCGCTTCTGCTCCTTGGTCATCCGGGAGGCTTCATCCACCGTAATCTCTGCTTTGCCAAAGCGCAGCTGTTCTGCCCGCTCTTTGGCTTTCTGCGCATCGCTTTTCAGCTTGCGGGGCTTGGACTTTTTCTCTGCATCTGCCTGGCTTCCGGGGGGTGCACGCCCTTTGGTTCCGCTGTTCTCGTCCACGAAGTTGATTTTGGATGATTTTCTCTCACTTGTCTGCACTGTTCTCCTCCGTTTTGTCCAACCAGCGCGTGGTCATAATCCGGTAGAGTTCCAAATCCTGGGGGAACCGGTCCACGAAGGGCAGAATCACGTTGCCAAAGAAAAGCAGCCCTTCACCTTCGCCCGAGTGGGTCACATAGGACAGCTGGTGGGGCGAGATGTTGAGCTGCTTGGCGAGAATCTGCCGGTCGCCGGCGGCCTGATTCAGCATGATAATCATGTCGCTGTTCTCGAAGATGTTTTCGACTTCACGCGAAGCAAGGAGGTCTTTGACGTTTTGGGTCAGCCCTGTCGGAATACCGCCCCACTTCCGGAACCGCTTCCAGATTTCCACCGAGTAAGCGGCGGTCTGCTCTTCTTTTAAGAGAAGGTGCATCTCGTCCATATAATACCGGGTGGATTTTTTCAGATTTCGGTTGGCGGTCACGCGGCCCCATACTTGGTCCTGAATCACCAGCATCCCGATCTTCTTCATCTGCTTGCCCAGTTCCTTGATGTCATAGCAAACCAGCCGGTTTTCCACATTCACATTGGTTCGATGATTGAACAGATTCAGGCTGCCCTTGACGTAGATTTCAAGGGCGGTGGCAACATGGTGGGCTTCCTTTTCCTCCTGCTGAAGAAGAGCGTTGTACAGGTCCTCCAACAGCGGCATATTCTCAGGCCGAGGGTCGTTGAAATAGCGGTTGTAGATCTGGTGGACGCAGCGGTCGATGACCGTTTTCTCCACCGGCTGCAAACCCTCCTTGCCGCCCACCACCAGCTCGCACAAAGAGAGAATGAAGTCTGCTTTCAGGGCAATGGGGTTATCTTCTTCACTGTAATTGCTGTTGATGTCCATGGGGTTGACATACTGGTCGCTGTTGGGAGAAATTTTAATAACCTGACCTTTCAGGCGATTTACCAGCGGAGAGTATTCTCCTTCGGGATCGTTCACGATAATATCATCATCTGTTACCAGAAAGGCGTTTGCGATTTCCCGCTTGGCGCTGAAGGATTTGCCGGAACCGGGGGTGCCAAGAATCAGGCCGTTGGGGTTCTTGAGCTTCTTCCGGTCCACCATGATGAGGTTCTGGGACAGGGCGTTCAGGCCGTAGTAAAGAGATTCCTTTCCGGTCTGGAACAGCTCCTGGGTGGTGAACGGGATGAAGATGGCGGTGGAACTGGTGGTCAGGCCCCGCTGAATCTCGATCTGGTTTTCGGCCAGGGGCAGGCTGGACATGAGGCCCTGCTCTTGCTGGTAATCCAAACGGACCAGCTGACAGTTATGCTTTTGTGCAATACTCGCCGCCTGAAAAACATTGTTTTCCAGCTCCTGTTCGGTTTTGCCAGTATTGAGCACCAGAAAAGTCAAAAGGAACATCCGCTCGTTTTGGCTCTGCAGCTCCTTCAGCAGGGCCTTGGCGTCTCGGCCATAAGTGGCCAAATCCGACGGAATGATGTCCATATCATATCCGGCGCGGACGGCTTTTTTCTGTTCCTCGATCTTGCTGCGGTCCAGTTCGGTGATGGTGCGCTTGACCGTCTTGATGGCCTTGTTCTGGTCCACAGACTGGATGTGCATGGTGACGATCTGGCTGGAATCCATCTCCAAAAAGTCCTTCAACAGCTGGTCACTGAGGTCGGAGGCGGTGATGGAGAGGAAGCTCATGGCCCCATACAGCCCGCCCATCTGGAAGCAGCGGCTGTTCTTGAAGGCAAAAGCCGTAGGGGCAATGGCGTCCTTTACCGAAAGGCCGCTCCGGGTGAAAGTGTTCCAGTCAAACTGGAACTTCTCCCCGCCGTCCATGTGGAAGATATGGTGCATGAGCTTGAGCCGCTCTTTGCCGTTCAAGGGCTTTGCAGCCACGCCCAGTCTGTGGAAATTGTTAAGCAGGTCGTTCTGGATGTGTTCCAGCCGGGGTTTGGCCAGTTTCATGCTGTTCGCCTCGATGCCGAAGGTGATGAATTTGGTCTTGGTCAGGCCGTTGTTGCCCTTGGCCAGCTGCTGACGGAGCATCTGGCTGTACTCAGCCCGCACGTCATCAAAGCCGTCCTGCTGGAACGGGATGCGGATGCTGCGCTCGAAGTCGGCGGCATCGGTGGCGACGTTCACGAAGGACAGCTCAAAGTGAATGGAGCTGTCGAAAAAGTTGAGGAAGGAACACCATTCCTCAAAGATGGCCGTCTTGTCCTCCTGCTGGGCCAGCTGGTAGTTGATGTCCTGAAATTGGATGGTGCGGGTGTAATAGTTGGACCTCACCCGGCAGGTGCCGTCCTCGAACATCCGCTGGAACGGGATGGACTGCTGGGCCGTCCTGGGCGGCCCCGTCGGCTTGTGCTTGCGGATCGCCGCCTGAATCTGCTTGTTCTGCTGGAGTGTCAGAGCCTCAGCCTTTTTCTTTTTCAGAAAGGGAAACAATCGCATCGACCTCCTGTTCCAAATCAGCCTGCTGCTGGAGCAGGGCGAAATAATTGGCGGTGCGGTAGGGCCGCACCTTGGGACGGATGAAACGGGACTCAATATAGTGGTTCAGGAACTTTTCCAGGGGCTGGCCGTTCCGCTCGTACATGGCGAGGAAGAACAGCGGCAGCATGAGGATCATCATGCCGAGGGTAGCGGCGGTGTTGCCGGCATACTCTTTGAGCAAAAAGAAAGACGGTACTCCAATGAGCACCGCCGTTCCGAAGCAGATGACCTGCCGCTTGGTGAGATTCATAAAGACTTTGGCTTTGACCCGGGTAAGGTCACGGGGAACCGAGATATAAGCTGCCATAAAATAAACCTCCTTAATGTGCGTTCAGAACGCTTTTGGCAATCGAACTGGTCTTGAACAGGGTGAAACAGAGCAGAACCGTGTAGCCGACAATACCCCAGATGGACGAGATGGCGTCGTCTGTGATGGACACCGACTGAATGAGAACAGCATAGACGCCCACACAGATCAGGATGAGGAAGCCCTGAAAACCCAGGGCAAAGAGGCTGCGCAGATAGTTCTGGCCCATCTGACTCTGCTCATGGCTGCCGAAGGTGGAGAACGGGATGGGGGCCAGACTGACGGCAAGGTAGATTTCTACCATGCGGCCATAAACGATCACAAATATGGCGATAGATAGAATCTGCATAGTGATACCGATGAAGAAAGATTGCAGAAACAGGCCGAACAGCGGCCCCACATCCATCTCCATGAGGCTGGCTTCCAGCCGGGCCAGACCTACCTCGTTGACAGCGGTGTTGCCTGTCACGATGCTGCTGGATTCGGCAATGACTTCTTGCGCCAGTTCAAAGACGCCCATGACGATATCGAAAGTGTTAGAGATCAGGTAGACGGCGCAGCCGGTCTTGATGATCCACTTGGTAATCAGGGCGGGTTCAAAGCTGGCGAGATTGTTGTGCTCGGTGACCATCTGAACCAGCTCATAACAGGCCACCAACGTCAGGAAAACACCTGCAATGGGCAGAATGGCAGAGTTCGACACCGCCTTAATCATGGCAAAGACCCGGGGCTCGAAACTCTCCGGGCTGGTCCCGACCTGTGCGGCGATATCTCCGACCTGGGTATTTACAGCGTCAAACAGGCCGGAGAGGTTAGACATGATTGCACCGGCCAAAATTCCTTTGATCCAGTCTGCAATCGCGTTGAGTACGGTTTCCAAGGGGTTTCACCGCCTCTCTCAGAAGAAATGGTTGATAAGACTCTTGAGCAGGTTGAGAACAAAAATGATGTGGGTGAGAATTTCCATAGAGACCTTCCTTTCCATACTAAGGTACAACGGATAGCCGCTTCCAATCGTCCAGGGCATTCTGTTATCTTTGCCGCTTGCCGCGGAGGGGCTGATACTGGCGTAATTGGAGAGGTGGCTGTATGTAATGCAAAGAAAAACAGGAAACCTTCAAACCGAAAGTTTCCTGCGCTATAAATTCCTATATTATCTTGAGGGTAAAATCACTTGTAAACCGCCGGGGAATTTCTTACCACCAACACTCTTTCTCCCTTGGTACTGGTTTTTCGGTACAGAATCTCTTTATCTCCCAACAGTTCAGACAATTCTTGCTCTTTAAAGGGATGAAAGATCATGCCCGCTCTTTTGCCCTGTGTATACAAAAGGCTTCCATCTTGCATCACTGTATGGGCAAGTCCCAGGTCATCTTCTTCCAGAGAATCAAACGCCAGAACCAACAGGCCATCCTTTTTGACAATTCGGGAAAGTTCCGTTAATCCCTTCTTAGCATCATCCACGGTCATATGATCCAGAACAGAATAGGCAATGACTGCATCAAACTGTTCATCCTCATAGCCTGTCTGCAAAATGCTGGCTGCCCGATATCCAGAAGTATCAATTTTATAGTTTCCAAGCAGCTCCTTTGCCACCGCTACGGCACTTTCTGAAAGGTCAAAACCCTCCACCTCAAAGCCATTGCTGGCCAGCAGCAAACTGTATGCACCAAACCCACATCCTGCATCACAAATATGCCGAACCCTGTGGGCTTTCAATACATCCAGGATTTCATCTTTTCCCTGGTGATACGGCTCGAGAGCTTTTTGCAAACTCTCCGCAGAGGTCTGACTCCATCGGCTCTCCCAATATGTATGACCAGCGTCTTTCATACCAGCTCTCCTGTTTTCAATTTTTTGGCTTATGCCTTATATTCAGGCATAAGCGCCTGAATTGCCTTCTTCTCATGCTGCTGCAAATAATGGGGATTCAGATTGGCTTTATTGTATTGCAGGTAGGTGTCCTTTGTTTTCCCCACCAAAAAACTTGTAAAAAACCGTTCCCAGCTGAAATATTGGCTGCTCTCTATACAAACCGAAGGGTCTTTCAGCATCTGCTTGGTCTCCCCCCGATTCAACAGTTCAGAGGATAAGATCAGCCATTCAAAAGACTCCGGCAAAAACAAGGCAATATTGCGCCTGCCGTGTTGAGCCAAGGTCTTTTCCATCTCAGGGCCGAACGCGGCACCATCGGCAATAACCAGAATCACACATCCAACCGGTGTTTTTGCGATTTCGGCGCAGATATTGGACTTTCCGTTGGCGGAGATGCAGCGGATGCGCTGCTCCTCAAATACATTTTTGAAGAACTGATACCCCGCGTTGGAATCTTCCACGATCACAACATCCGGTTTGGGGATTGGCTGTGCGCTCAATTCCTTCTGATAGATATGGGCGAACGATGTATATAAGCGTTTGACTTTTCCGTATCCCCGCGTCACGTTTTTAAGGGTATAGATTTCTTCCACACTGTATGGCAGCTGTGGAAGGGCCTCCCGCATTGCAATCACATAATAATTGTCGCTTTTCTTGACCAGTTCCGCAAATTCCTGCGTAGAAACAAAAGCATTGTCTTCATCAATAAACACAATGCTGTCCTTCGTCATGGAAAGCCGAATTTGCCATAAATCCGATGTCAAAACAATACAGGGCTTATCGCATTGGAGGAAAACGCCGCTGTTTTCTCCGTCCCGGGCATACTGAGCGATCAAGTCGATCAAGGTTGTTTTTCCGGTGGCGCTATTGCCCCGCAGAATAGTCAGATTGCGCCGAAGTGTAAATTTATATTGAACCCGGTTATTTTTGACCGTAACTTCATGTGTTCCTTTCATGCGGATGCCACCTTATACATACCGTGCAGCAACTTCTGCAAGTTCTTCCATGCTCTCTACCGTTTGACCGTTGTTTACGATGTTCGCCCGAAACTTCCGCTTTCCGAAATTCATAATATGCCGCAAATTGATGGTTATATCCTGAGTCTTGGCAATCTTCAAAATCCAACGGGCGCAATTGTCCCCGCAGTTTGAAGCGTTGAACACCTTATCCGGCAGATGGTGGATCAGCATGAGCGTCTTTACTCCGCCGGAAAGTTTGGTGGGCGGAATTACGCCAAGCGCCTCTGTTTCCACCGCATTGGGTCCAAGAGGCTTTCCTTTGTCGATTGCCTGAATCATCTCCCGATCCAGCGGATCATCCAGCCAGGAGTCCAAATACACATTGTTGAAATATCCGGATGTGTTGTAAATTGCGCTTGGCATATCACCAAAATAGATGTTTAGCATGAAGAAACCCCTTTTCAAAAGGATATGTATAGGCGGCAAGAGCCGCCTATCTGTCGGTTACCCGAACAGACCGCTCAGCAGCGGGATCAAGGTGGTGCCGATCAGAGCAACACCGCCGCCCGCCATCAGCTGCTTCATGCCCTGGCTCTTTGCGCCGGGGTTGTCGTTGCCATATCCTTCCAGCAGGTTGATGACACCCCAAACGCCAAGGCCAGCGCCCAGAGCGACAACGAGGGTCTGAAGCACTTCGATCGCAGAGTTAAAGAAATCCATAGCTTTTTCTCCTTTTATTATAAGGTGTTTTCAGAGGTTTGTACACTCCCGAAACCAATTCTTCTTCGCTGCCAACCGCAGCCCAGTGGATTTGCCGGTGTACACAACAACTGATGACAAACAAAAAGCCCCCTGGGTTCCAGAGGGTTACGGTTCAGGTTTCATCGGCCTCTACTACATCGTAGATATCCGAAGGTTTGAGTTTCAGGCGGTGATCGAGAAACTTCTCGATATCAAACATGTTTTTCTTGTCGTAATCCCCAGTCAGCTTATAGTTGGGATGCTGAGTGAGATCGTACTTGTCAGAGAGGAAAGGCCGGACGCCGCGCAGCTGCAGGATGCACTTGCCTCCATCCATGACGGCCAGTTCATCTCGGCTCATAAGTTCATGTCCTGTTTTCTGGTACGATGTGCCGTAGCTGGGGCTGTTGCCGCGGGTGTCCGATGTGTTATAAAGGTCGATTGTCTCTTTCCCTAGTGCTGCGGCCAGTTCTTTGAGGGTTGTGTTTTCGGAGCCGCCCAGAAAGACTTGGCTGTCCATGTTGCCGATGATGGTGTCGGCGTTGTCCTTATACAGCGCTTTGAGCTGCGACTGGGCCTGCAGAACCAAACATGCAGAGATTTCCCGGCTGCGGATGGTGGCCACCAACTTTTCCAGGTTCGGGATTTGCCCAATGTTGGCGCACTCATCGATCAGGCAGCGCACATGGACGGGCAGCCGCCCACCATACACATCATCTGCCTTTTCACAGAGCAGATTGAATAGCTGGGTGTAAACCATGGAGATCAGGAAGTTAAAGGTGCTGTCCGTGTCGCTCATAATCAAGAACAGTGCTGTTTTTCGGTCGCCCAGGGTATCTAGTTCCAGTTCATCGTAGGCCGTAATCTCCCGAAGCTCCGCAATGTCAAAGGGGGCCAGACGGGCACCGCAGGAAATAAGGATGGACTTCGCCGTTTTGCCGGCAGACAGCTTGTAAAGACGGTATTGCCGCACCGCAAAGTGGTTTGGTTGCCGCTCTCCCAGTTTTTCAAACATGATATCCACTGGGTTCTGGAACTCCTCGTCATCTTCCCGTACCTCCATCACGTTCAAAAATTCCAGCAGCGTGGCAAAGTTTTGTTCTTCTTCCGGGGCCTCATAGTGGATATAGGCAATCAACGACGTAAGCAAGAGCTTTTCCGCCTTGTCCCAAAACGGATCGCCTCCTTTGCCTTCGCCCCGGGTGTTGGTCATAAGGGTTGTTACCAGCTTCAAGATGTCCTTTTCCGAGTGGATATACACAAACGGATTATAGTGCATCGACTTCTTGAAGTTGATTGTGTTGAAAATCTTAATACGATAAGCCTCATAAACAACCTTGCCGTCTTTGCTTTTTATCGGTTTACCGTCCTTATTCAGCCTAGGCACACCACGCTGAAGCATTTTGCCACATTCTACCAAGATTGTGCCTTTGGGATCAGTGACCACATAAGAACTGTGCATCTGCATCAGGTTGGGTTTCAGCCAGAAGCGTGTCTTTCCGCTGCCGGAGCCACCTACAATCAGCACATTTTTGTTTCGGGCATTCTTGGGGTCCGGCGGTCGGCTGGAGAGCATCAGTCGTTCTGTTTTGGTCAGGATGACATTCTCCTCGAACTTGGGGTCCATGAACGGTTCGATATCTTTGGCATTGCCCCACCGGGCGGAACCATATTCGCTGCCGTGGCGGTACTTCTTGGCGTTTTTGCCTTTCAGATAGACGGCTAGGCGAAGCCCCGCACCGCAGCACAAACCCACCAGCAAATCCAGCGGGTGAGAACTGGGGATGATACGGCCCAGGGCATCCGGCAAAACTGCCATTAGGGACTGCATCTTCTCGGTCATGTCGGCTCCCGCCGCCATGCGCCAGGCCCGGCCCAGGTTGGTTGCATAAAGGCCCATCAGGATATAAGGCAGGTTCAGGATCACCAATCGTTTCGTGTTCTGATTCATCGGTCCCCGTGCTCCTGTTTTTTCTCCCTCACCTTGCCGGGCAGCTCTGACACCTGCTGAATCAGGTTATGCAGCTGGGCAAGCACCGAGGGCTTTTTTCCTTTTTGCAGTACCGAAGCGGAATACTCCTGAAAAGCGGCAGTCAGGGCGTCGCTGTCCTGAGCCTTGAAAAAGACCATATATTTGGGCGGGATGGCCGACTTGTCCTTGGTGATGGCAAAGTCGATGCCGTATTTCTTAGCGTACCGCTCAAAACCCCGGATGCCGGTCTTTTCGATCTCGATATTGGTCACGCCCTTGTTCTGTCCCACCAGCTTCTTGATGGACTGCTTACCCTGGGGAACGTGGCGGTTTCTGTTCTGCAAATAAGCCCGAACTGCATTGATTACAGTCCGGGCGGTCAACTTGGTCGTACTGATGGCCAGGTTGATCGTTTTGTTTTCGACTTCTTCCTGCATGAGAATCACCATCCCTTCCAGCCTGCAGCAGGGCTGCGATCAGGAACCCAAACCAGGTTCCCGCCGTAAAATGCGCCATTCCCGCCCACATGGTCAGTCCAGGCGGATGCCCACAAAGCTGTCCGGGCCAGTCATCAGGGTGACGGTGCGATCTTCCAAAAACTCTGCCACCTGGTAAAGATCATCCACCGTGAGGGATACCGTATATCCCTTTTCATCAATCCTGAAAAAGATCATGGGGCCGGTCAGGTAGAACTCCTCTCCGATTTGCAAAACCTGATCCGGGCAGTAGCTCATCATGACAGGGATATCCCTGAGCCCGTAGAGCAGGTCTGCCTCGTCAAAGCAGGGCAGGAAATCCGGAGCATCCTCCAGGCGAATGACAGACAGGGGCAGATCAGGGCCTGCTGCGGCCAGATAGCGCTGCTTTGCAGAAGCCGGAGAAGGCGGCATTTCCAGACACTCCTTGAGCATCTTCTCTACGGCACAGACCTTCTCATAAACCTGCCGGGTAGTGATGGTGGACGTAGTTTTCTTGGTTGCCATAGGCGTTACCTCCAAATTTTTGTGTTGTATTTTGTGATTGATGCCAGATAGTCAGCGTTCCTGACTGCGCTGGCGTTTCTTTTGCCACTGTTCCAAAAGTTTCAAAATGGTATCTTCCATCTGTTTCGGGGTGTAGGACTTGGGAAAATACTTGCGCAGTACGTCGTTCTTGATGGTCACGCGGTCCATTTCGGCCTTCTTTTCTTCGCCCATGATATCAAAGATAGCCTCATAGCTACACTGGCCGGCCTGGCTCAGTTTCTTAATTCGCTGAGCCTGGGACAGAGAGGGGGCGTTCTGGGTATCCTGCATGGCCTCAAAAAAATCCCGCTGTTCCAAGTCTGCCAGATACGACAGCTCCACAGCGGGATTGAAGGATATTTTCTTTTGATCTACCAGTTCCAGAAGTTCGGGGATTAGGTTGGTAAGGCGGATGAAGCGTTGGACCTGCGTTTTGCTTACATCCGAGTCATTTGCGACTCTTTCTACGGCCCAAGGCAACTTCTGACCAACTTGGTCAGAAGTTAAATCTGACCTAGCACCTTGATTTTTTATAGCTTCCAGCTTCATTTTATAGGCGAAAGCCCGCTCGCTGGGCAAGATGCTCTCGCGCTGCAAATTGCTGTCCACCATCTGGATCACTGCCTGGTCATCATCCATGTTGCGGACAATCACTGGCAGGGTTTTCAGCCCAGCCAACTCGGCTGCGTGCTGCCGCCGGTGGCCCGAAATAATCTCATAGCCTCCTTCCTCCCGCGGTCGGGCAACCAGCGGGGCCAACACGCCAAACTGTGCCACGCTTTCCACCGTCCGCTGCATAGCCTCATCGTCCAGAACCTTGAAGGGGTGGTTTTTGAAGGGATGCAGCTCACTGATAGAGATTTGCTGAATCTGCTCACACAGGGGCTCGGTTAAAATCGTTTCGTTTTTATACTCTGAAATGATTCATCACCTTCCAACAGAAAAGGCCTAGAGAAAACTCTAGGCCAAACATTTTATTTGATTTTGAAATTGTATCCTCCGTCACCTTGGTACATTTGTCCCTATGTTTTATTCCAGAAGGCTGATAGTGAACTGTAGGGCAAAGAAAAAGAGCGCCTTGGTTCTATGAGAAGAAGGACGCTCTGGGAATAAAATCAGCAACTATAATATTTTTGTTTGGGGCTGCCCGGGCGGTCAGGCAGAGTCATTTTGAGTTTACCTGCTGCAACGAGAGGCTTCACATAGTGACTGATCGCGTAAAATACGGTCTTAATGCCCAAAAAATCCGCGATCTCCTGCCGGGTGCGCGGAGTGCGGCAAAAAGCAAGCAGCTTGTCGCTGTCTTCCAAGGCTTCCAGTGGAGAAGATGCCTCTGCCTGCCCTGTCTCGTTGGAAAGGATCACGACAAACTCGCTGCGGCGATTCTCAAACACAGGCTCGGGCAGGCTGTAAGCAGCCATTTCCCGCCGGATCGTGGGGATGCCGGAATAGCGATTCTCTGCGTCGGTCAGTGTCTCCGCCATGACGGCCAGCGCCGGATTACGCAAGTCAGGCCGGGAGTGCCCCAGCTGCTCTACCGTTGTTCTCCCGTAGAGGCTGCCCGGGCTGTGGATTTCCAGACGGTCAGTGAAAAAATCCAGCTGCACCGGAGTGCCCTCGGTGTAGATGCTGTAATCCCGATGAATCAGCGCGTTCAGGATGGCTTCCCGCAGAGCACTGATGGGGTATTCTGTCTGGTCAGTACGGCGGCCTGTTTGAGGGTCAATGATGGTGCGGGTCTTCATGTTTCTTTTACAGAAGGCGAGGGCTTCCTCCACCATCTCGGCAATAGTCCCTTCGATGCGTTTGTTGTCCAAAAAGCGGGCAGCGTCCCCCTGAGCCGTCTCACCAATTTCTTTGCCCGGCACCACAACAGCAGTGATGCCCAGTTGAGGCAGATAGCCTTGGGGATAGATACCAAAGTTGAGCACTGCCGCCAAGGTAGGCGCACCGTCCCGGATGATATTGAGCATCTCCATCTGCTGGGCCTCATCCAGACGGCCAAACCCGGGACGATCGACCCGCCGGTCCAGCAGATAACGCTGCAAGGCGTCCTGATTCAGGGTGGAGAGGCTGGCTCGCTGGATAGGGCGCTCATCGTCGTGAAGATGCTTGCGGAAGGCTTCGTAGCTGTACAGCTCATAGTCGGTCATATGCAGATCGGCATCGCCCACCCGGATATAGGAGCCTCTGACCCGACCTTCCCCTTTATAATAACAGGGCCGCTCGGACAAATCGACGGCAGGTATTTCTGCCGCGCAGACCGGCAGGCCGTCCGCCTCTGCGACCGTAAAGACGGCACGGACCGGTGGTTCCATCTGGTTACACTGCTCCGTCACCTTCTTTTGCAGGTCCTGGAGGTCATAGACGCCCACCACCTGGAACTCCTGCTTCTCATCCAGGCCAAACAGTAGTACCCCGCCGCTGTCCTGGTTGGAAAAGCTGGACAGGGTATCATACAGGCGTTTCGGGCAGCCCTCATGGGCGGCTTTCACTTCAAGCGTCTGTCCTTCCGTCTTCTGACGCACCGTTGTGTTTACAAGTTCTAAAAGTTCTTCGGTAAGCATTTGCAAAACCTCCCTTCTTGTTTTCTATTCTAGTTTGTTCTTTTTGTAATGTCAACGGTTTCTTTTTGTTCTTTTTTGACATCGATCTTATAAGGTGTTTGATTTTTGCCTCGATTCAGAAAATGGATTGAGAATCTCTTTGTTTTTTATTTGATTTCTCTTTGCTTTTCACAAAAGATCAAACAGATGATGCGTTATAGATTTGCTCTTGCCAAGCTGCATCTCAACGACATGGCATAAACTCTTTTAAAAACCAAGTTTGTGCAATCAAGAGCATTTATTCAGGTCATGCTGCACCCTGGCTGCGTAGTAGTTGTACATGGTCAAAGGGGCATTATACAAGGCAGCCAAGAGATACTGCCGCATATTTCGCACTTGGGTAGTGTTCTCCTTCATGCACGTGAGAACAAAGCGGATATGGTCGCTGTCCAGCTTCATCAGTTTGCCTTTGACCACCTCAAAGGGCTTATCGTCTCCGGCAATGCGGATCATCTTCCGGTTGCTGCACACTGTATCCACCAAAAGCTCCAACATTTCCCGCAGCAGTTCTTCATCTTCGGGATGGCTTGCAAGCAGAGAATCGAAGTTGAGTTGATTCAAAAAATAATTCTGATATCTCGCTCGAGAGTCCTTCCCTTCGAGTTCCATTCCGGCGTCCTCGTCGGTTTCGCCTGAAAGGAAGGGATCAGTCTCAATTGAATCAGTATAATTCTGATTCGTCTTATTACCGTGTCCTTTTGACATCTCTTGCCGTGTGGATACGACACCTCTGGACGTGTCGTTTTGACACTTCTGGAAATTTCCGTCTGACACTTCTGAGAAGTTTTTCACATAGATCAGATTGGGCTTTCCCAGGCCCTGTCTCCTGCGTTCGATCAGACCGGCCTTTTCTTCCAGTTCGTGCAGCAGACCCACCGCTTTCTTGTTGCCGCAGGCCAGGCTCTCCATGATCTCCTCCACCGTAAAAATGATGTACACCCGGCCGGTGCTGTCCATCCAGCCATTTTTCGCCGAGAGGCTCATCCTGTCCAGCAGCAGGCCATAGAGAACCTTTGACTCGCAGGAAATGCTGCGAATCCGGGCATCAGTGAAGAGCGCCTTTGGAATCCGATAGAAGGAAAAAAGATCGGCCTGTCCGCCGTAAAAATAATCAAACATATCTTGTCTCCTTTACGAAAAAAGCGCACATTGGTTGACCAATGTGCGCTAAAAGTTGTATAAAATTATAAGGCGGGAGGTTCCTTGCTGCATTCATTCCTGTACTGACAGAGCAGAGCCAGGTGTTTCGGAGACTTGTGGACAATCCTGGTGGCCGTATCTCCCGCAAGGAATTCCAAAAGGGTAAGTTTTGAGATCAGCAGCTTGCCCTGGATCATGAATCCTGTAATGGCCTTGCTGTGATACCAACGGTAAACGGTCTGTGACTGATATCCGGTCAACTCACAGACCTCAGCGGTTGTCATAAGGTCCTTGTACTCGGCAGCAGCTGCTTGCCATGCTGCAAGCAGGCCGGGCTTTTCCTGGTCTGTAAAATGGAAGATCACCACAGATTCAGGTGCCTGGCCGCGGCGGATGTGCCGCTTGAGCTTGCCGCTGTTGCCTATGTAGTAGCCCGCGGGGGCGCGGTATTTTTCCGGGTCAAGTTCCCGGTCGATCAGGTAGGCCAAAACATCCTTTATCTCGATTTTGTATTTCCGTGTCTTTTTGCCAGAGTCTACACATTTCACAAGGCCGGAGTCCAGCAGGTACTTGGCGTGGCGTTTGCTGATGTGGCAGATGCGATAGAATTGATCCTTGGTAATTGTTGCAGGGAGAGCGTCCAACTGCTGTACAATAGAAGACAGGTTGTTCATACGATACCATCCTTTACTGTTCTGATTTTGTCAGCAGCAGAAGCAGGTAAAGGTGGGAACAAAGGGTGAAATAGTCTTTCCTACATCTTTCCAGACAGCCCAGAATCTCTCGAAAATCTTTCCAGCGGGCTGTTTTAAGGTCTTTGGGGAATGGGTTCAAATCCGTATATCCTGACTGAATTTTTTAGAATTTGGCCTCATTTTCATCGTAAACAGGGTGGTTTTTATCTTCCGGCTTCGACCTGCATCTTCCACAAGGTTCCCGCACCTACCGTGAAACCGTAAAAACTCGAAATCTCGTAGGCCGGGGAACCGGTGCAAGGGTTCAAATCCCTTCTCCTCCGCCAGTGATCCACCGCGATGCGTTCCGCATCGGGGTGGATTTTTTGTCCTTATCCACCCTTTTTGACAGCAGGGAGGTGCTGCTATGGATCTTTCCTTCTGCCGGACACCCTCACCCTCCTCACCGCACGGGAGTGACCCCCCGCCCCCCTGGCG
>ERZ1090881.530-NODE-533-length-18130-cov-13.013444_pt1 | contig 18130 bp, 19 predicted proteins | sample MGYA00478470_ERZ1090881 | MGnify/ENA primary metagenome ERZ1090881 (study PRJEB33644, sample SAMEA5815736) | chicken gut metagenome | biome: Chicken; feature: Gastrointestinal Tract; material: Caecum | place: Ireland | collected 2019-01-01 | study: A study of the...
GAACCTGCGACCCCCTCGTCCCAAGCGAGGTGCGCTACCAAGCTGCGCTACATCCCGATATGAGATATAAAATATTATACAACAAACATTAAAAATTAAACAACGCATAAAGTCATCCTTATGCGTTGTTTAATTTTGACACTAAAAACTATTGAACAAAAACATTTACAAACGCATACGCGCATTTATTTGAATGTTTTTGATGTCTTGCGCGTGCAGGGTTTTTAAGAGCTTTAGAAAAGTCATAAAGTTCATTTTTGCATTGAACAAGTTCTTTAAATACATCAAGATTTGACTCGTTTAAAAGATTTATATTTGCGCTGACTCTAAAGATAAAATCGCTGAATGTCTGTCCCAGAGCGTTAAATTCTTTTTCATCATACAACTTGCAGGCGGAAGCTATGATTGAAATTTTGTATTCATCAAGTTTTACACTCGACATAAGAAAACTTACGTCAAATGCGCTTAATTCCTTAATTTTTGCGAGGCTTTCAAAGTATTTTAAATTTTGCGAATCCGCATTAGAGAGGATTTCTTTAATTTCGCTCTGAGTAAACCTAAATTTTGAATTAATATTGCATTCCGTAGAAAAAAGTAATTGAGAAACCTGTTGAATAAAACTTTTTAAACTCATTTTGCCTAACCTAAATACACTAAATAACCAATCCTTATGTATATTTAAAGTATTTTTTGCGGCAGAAATTGACTTTTGATTAAGAAATGTTACGCAAAAAAATTATTACCTGAATGTCTAATATACAGCAAGAAATTTAAAGTTAATATAATCGTGTGAACATAATTAAAACAAAGGATATTAAATGACTACAACATCAAAGAACACATATACAGTTACGGAACTTACACTTTCTCAAAAAGAAAACATTATTGAAAATCTTATTCATGATTTAAAATCATCAATTTTTTCTCAAATAAACGGCTTGAACCTTATTATGCGTGATAAAAACTGCACTTACAACAAAATGCAGCTTGATATTCTGGGTAATTTAATGACTTCCAATATTTATATGCGCGATACCATCTCAAATGTATTAAGCAACTTCAAAATGGATAATAAAGGCTTAAATATTGAAAAATCAAATTGTTCAATAAAAGAGACCCTTGATTTTGTGATAAGAAGCATAGGATACATGTTTGAAGAAAAGAGCCAAAAACTTGATGTACAATACCGTTGCGGAAATCTGCGGGCTAACTATGACGATATTGAAATGAGGCGCGTTTTTGTTAATCTGTTATCAAATGCATCAAAATATTCAAAGGCACAAAGCATAATAAAAGTTGAAATAATTAAAGAAGACGGCTTTCTTGTATGCAAAGTAATAAACGAGGGCAAAATAGAGGATAAAAATATCGAGGATATTTTTGATATGTACTTAACTCAAAGTAAAAAATTTCAAATCCGCGGCAGCGGACTCGGACTTTACATCTCAAAGAAAATTGTCGAAGCGCACGGCGGTACAATTAAAGCACAAAATACAAAGAACAATGAAGTCGAATTCAGTGTTAAAATACCCTGTTAATACATCGATATAATTTCATTAATTGCATTTTTTGCAAGAGAAAAAATCTCGTCCATCTGTTCTTTGCTGAAAGGGTCACCCTCTGCCGTGGATTGGAACTCAATTATTTTGCCGCTCCGGGTCAATACAATATTTGAATCAACCTGTGCTGAAGAATCTTCATCATAGCACAGGTCAACAACCGCATTTCCGTCAACTATCCCTGCGGAAATTGCTGCAATCGGCTCAATTATCGGATTTTCCGGCAGCGAGCCTTCTTCTTTTAGTTTTTGAATCAGTTCGCAAAGTGCAATATAGCCGCCGCAAATTGAAGCCACACGCGTTCCGCCGTCAGCCTGAATGACATCGGCATCTATAGTAATTGTTCTCTCGCCCAGTTTTTCAAGATCAACACATGCTCTCAGGCTTCTTCCTATCAATCTTTGAATTTCCTGTGTTCTTCCGGAGAGCTTTGTCCGCTCTCTCTGACACCTTACATTTGTTGAAGCGGGCAGGAGCGAATATTCAGCCGTAACCCAGCCTCTTTTTTCATCTTTTGGCATCCATTTGGGTTTACTTTCTTCCACACTTGCACACACAAGTACTTTTGTATCCCCAAACTCAACAAGCACAGAGCCTTTAGCATGTTTTACATAGTTTTTGGTAAAGGTTATTTTTCTTATCTCGTTATTTGCCCTGCCGTCAATTCTCACTGCCAAAACCTCGCTAACTTCTAACTTTTAAGCGCGATTATAGCACAAAAGGACAATAAAATAAATCTGTTAAGAAGGCAAATATTAGAGTTTTTGTCAATTAAAGAAGCGTGCAAAAACCCTATATTAAATATATAAATCCTCAACTCTTCTGATTGCTTTATACCCCCTAATTTTCAGGGGGTTTATTTTTTTCTTCTTTTGGAGCCCTGTAGTTTATCTTTATATTGTTAAGTTCAAGAAGGTATTTTTTAAGCTCGGCAATATTTTCGGTTTCCTGTATGAGGTCTTTATCCTGCGGCGCAGAAACATTCTCAAGAGCACTCTGAAAACCGCTCTTTTCCTGTATCAGCTGCGCAACAAGGGTGTCTATGTCCGGCGCCTTTATATTTGAATGTTTATTTAAAATATCTTTCTCACTCATACCGATATCAAAGCGATAAAGCCACAAAAGCGTTAAAATATCCGATTGTGAAATATTGGTAACGCCGTACTGGTGCGGCACATACATAATATCACCCCTAAAAGGCGAGTGCCCGAGCCCTAGAGCATGACCTATTTCATGGATAATAGTGTGATACACTTCCGCTTCATCCATGTATTTATGATGGATAATTCCGTCGGAAAGACCTATCTGCACTTCGGCGCTATAGTATCTTCCGGATTTATCAAAATTAAAATGACAGTTACCCAGCGACTTTCTCTCGACCCTTTTCCACTCAAGGTTAATGTTTGAATCATAAAGATTTTGCACAATATTAAAAGAAACCACCCCGCCCGAGGCAGATGTCCATGCGTCCAGTGCATTTTTGACCATCTGTTTATATTTATATGCCTCATGGGAGCCTTTTGACCTGTACCATCTGAAATCGGCAATATGAATATTAAGCGGCATGACTTCCTGAGGCCAGCGCGAAATTTTACCGCCATGTAAAGAATGTTGCAGATAAGTTATTCTTTTCATACAATAATAATACCATATTAAAGATTAAGGGGAGAATACATATGAATATGATACAAATGATGCAGCAGGCTCAGAAAATGCAAAAGAAATTCAAAGAAACACAGGATGAGCTTGCAAACATTGAAATAACGGGACAAAGTGCTTCAGGTGCGGTTGAAGTTGTCTGCAACGGACAGGGCAAGTTTAAATCAATCAAACTTAAGCCCGAAGCCATAAATCCTGAAAATCCGGAATCTGTTGACAACGATACTCTTGAAATGCTTGAGGATTTAATAATTGAAGCAATTACATCGGCAACAGATAAGGCAAATGCGCAGATGGAAGCAAAAATGAAAGCTATCACAGGCGGTATCAGCATTCCGGGGCTGTTTTAATGGAATATACAAAACCTCTTGCAAAGCTGATTGAATGCTTTCAAAAGCTGCCTTCAATAGGCCCCAAAACTGCACAAAGACTTGCTTTGCATCTTATTAAGATGCCCGAGTATGAGGTGGAGAAATTTGCACAGACAATGATTGAAGCAAAAAATACGATTTCCTATTGTGAAATCTGCTTTAATATGACTTCGCAAAGTCCATGCGAAATATGCTCAAATCCGCTTCGCGACAAGTCCACCGTATGCGTGGTATCGGAAACAAAAGATCTTATTGCAATAGAAAAAACAAACGAATACAAGGGGCTCTACCATGTGCTGCAGGGTCTTATATCGCCGGTTGAAGGCATAGGCCCCGATGATATAAGGGTAAGAGAGCTTTTAAACAGGGTGCATGAAAATGATATTAAAGAGGTAATTCTGGCGCTTAATCCGTCAGTTGAAGGAGAAGCCACAAGCCTTTATCTGTGCAAGCTTTTAAAGCCGTTTGATATAAAAGTGTCACGCATAGCCTTCGGGCTGCCTCTGGGGTGCGAACTTGAATACGCCGATGAAATGACCCTTGTAAAAGCTCTTGAGGGCAGACAACAGCTTTAAGTATTAAGCAATTGTTAAAATATATTTTTTTTAATGTTATTTTTTTATGAAGTGTTAAGATATAGTTATGTCCGAGATAAAAATAGACAAAGAAAAATGTAAAAGCTGTATGATATGCGCGAGCGTATGTCCGAAAAAGCTTATAAAATTAAACAAAGAACATGTTAATCACGCCGGAAACAGGTATGTGGAATTTGTCGATAAAAACAACGAATGTCTCGGATGTGCCTTGTGTGCAATAAGTTGCCCCGATATGGCAATTTATGAAGTATTAAAGTAAGCGGACAAATAGATAATATGCCAAAAATTTTAATGAAGGGGAATGAAGCAATTGCGCAGGCTGCAATAAATGCAGGCTGTCAGTGCTATTTTGGCTACCCCATTACACCACAAAACGAAATAGGCGAATATATGAGTTCGAAGATGATTGAAATCGGCAGGACTTATATAAGCGCAGAGAGCGAACTTGCAGCAGTAAATATGCTTATAGGTGCAGGCTCAACAGGCACGCTTGCCATGACATCTTCATCAAGCTGTGCAATAGCACTTATGCAAGAGGCAATATCTTCAATGGCCACGGCTGAAATCCCGGGCGTTATAATAAGTGTTATGCGCGCGGGTCCGGGTTTAGGCGACATTACACCCTCGCAGGCGGATTACTTTCAATCCGTCAAAGGCGGCGGAAACGGCGACTACAGGACGGTTGTACTTGCACCTTCAACCATAAGCGAAGCAGTGCTTTTAACACAGAGGGCATTTTATCTTGCCATGAAATACAGAAACCCTGTAATGCTGCTTGCAGACGGCATTTTAGGACAGATGATGGAGCCTGTGGAAATGCCCGAAGGAAGTGCTTTTGACAAAGTTGACACAACTTCCTGGGCGCTTGACGGCATAGGGAAAGGAAAAGAACAAAGGGAAGCAAGAAGTCTTATGTCGCTGCACATGGGTGATAATATTCTTGAAAAATTAAACCACAGAATATTTAAGAAATATGCCGTAATTAAAGCAAATGAAACAACTTTTGAGAAATACCTGTGTGATGATGCAGATATTATAATCACTGCATTCGGCACAGTTGCACGCGTTGCAAAAACAGCCGTAAATATGGCCAGAGAAAAAGGCATTAAAGCCGGACTGTTCAGGCCCGTTACACTCTGGCCCTTCCCTGATGAAGAACTTTACAACACGGCAAAAGACAAAAAATGCGTCCTTGATATAGAACTCAACATGGGACAGATGATTCAGGATGTTAAAATCGCCCTCAGAGGCTCATCCCCTGTTGAATTTTTCGGAAAAACAGGCGGCGCTATTATAAACTCGGTAGAAATACTGAACAAAATTATAGAAATATCAAAAGAGAAACAATATGGAACAAACCTTACAGCGAGTATTTAAAAGACCCGAGCCTTATAAGAAAAATTACAACTATCCGTTTTGTGCAGGCTGCGGACACGGGGTAGTGCTCAGACTTGTAGCGGAAGTGCTTGAAGAGCTCAAAGTATACACAAAAACAATAGCTGTTGCTTCGGTGGGCTGCTCTATAAATCTTGATAAATTTTACAACCTCGATATTGTAGGCGCAGACCATGGCAGAGCGCCGTGCGTGGCAACAGGCGCAAAACGCTCCAAACCCGACAAAGTGATATTTACTTATCAGGGGGACGGCGATGCCGCTACAATTGGTTTCAATGAACTTATTCACACGGCGCTTCGCGGTGAAAATATTACAACCATTTGTGTAAACAATACAAATTTTGGCATGACAGGCGGCCAAGCCAGTGCAACAAGCATTTTAGGGCAGGTAACGGCAACCACAAAAAACGGCCGGGATCCCAAGGTTTCGGGTTATCCCATAAAAATATCCGAAATGATTGCAAACTGCGACGGAGCGGCTTTTGTTGCAAGGGTGGCGATTTTCTCGCCTCAAAGCATAATTAAAGCAAAGGCTGCAATTAAAAAAGCCTTTGAATACCAGATAAAAGGTCTCGGCTTTAGTTTTGTGGAAGTAATTGCCGCATGTCCGACGGGCTGGAAATTAAAACCCGTACAGGCACTTGAATATATAAAAAATGAAGTTACAAAAGTGCACAAACTGGGGATTTTCAAAGATTTAGCGGAAAGTATGGCATAAGATTATGGAAAAAAGCATAATTATAGCAGGATACGGCGGTCAGGGAGTGTTATTTTTCGGAACAACACTTGCGCAGGCTGCCATGCTTGAGGGCAAAAATACAACCTGGATTCCCTCATACGGAGCAGAGATGAGAGGCGGACATGCCAACTGTTCGGTTAAAATTTCCGATAACGAGATAGCCTCGCCGATAATAGATTACGCGGATTATGGCATATTTTTAAATGATAAAGCCATGGAAAAATTTGAAAAATCAATGGCTAAAGACTCGCTCGTCATCGCCAATGCTTCAATTATTGAAAAAACACCGTCAAGAAACGATGTTGACTATCTTATGGTAAAACTCGGCGACTGTGCACAGAGTATAGAAGGCGGCCTTTTGAATATAGTGACGCTCGGATATTTCATTAAAAAAACGCAAATCCTTAAAAAACAAAGCGCGCTTAATGCGCTTGAATTTGTATCCAAAAAGAAAAATCCGGCATTTTTAAAAAGGAATCTGGAATCTTTTGAAGCGGGATACAATTTTGAATAAAGCCCTGAAACTAGATTCCTGCACGGGTCTTTATCGTTTTTATATATTTTTATAATCGCATTTTATAAACACAAAAACAGCGGATAATTTATCCGCTGTTTTCATACCTTTTATCAAATTCTTTACTAGAAGATGATTAAGAGTTCTTCGCCCGGGTTCAGGCTTGATGAGTTAGAAAGGCTCGGAACAATGAGATATACGATTTCGTCACCGATTTCATAAATCACGCCGAATACACCGCCTATAATATTTTTGCAGGTATCATAAATTCCTTTACCCAGAGTAATAAATGAGCTTCCGAATCTCTTTACGCCTGCAACGGGTTGAAGCGAGAACGTATCTACAAAAGTATCTGAAAGCTCGTCACCGATTTCTTCCACACCATTTGCAGCGATGTTAACACCTGTTCCCACAGTTCTGCCGGATACACCGATGATTCTTGCCGCAGCAGAGAAAGGAGCACCTAAAAGTCTTGCAATAAAGTTAGGATTTTTAAGTTCTGCCGCCTGTGCTTCCGTTATGTTTTTCGGGAATTCAACAACGCAGTCGCCGTTTTTAATTTCAAGGAATTTAACTTTTATAAAACCGGGATTTTTGAGTCCGGGTCTTTTAACTTCGACAACTTCACCCTTTACTTTAGAGCCGGCAGGGAAAACATTGTTGTTTATTTCAACTTCTTTAGTTGTAACTGCTGCAAATTTTTGACCGATATTGGAAGTTTTTGCGCTGATTCTGTCAGAAAGTTTAATGTTCAGATAGACAGGCTTGTATGATTTTACACAGTCGGGCGCAAACTTGTCTTTTCCGATTTTTGAATTTGCGGTAGCAAAATTAGTTCTTAAGGTACCTACCAAATATGCAACCTGTTCTTTTGAAAGATACATATCGTTGTTAACTCTTTTGGGATCGGGCACCTGATCCAGAAGTTGTGATTTTACTACTTCTTTTGTGGGTGCGATAGCCCAGGAAGGAATGTATTCTATTGTTTTACCGTTAAACTCGGGGACAAGCAGGCTTCTGTCAACAGGTACATCTATAAGCTGCGCTATAACAGCAAAGATTTCAGCTTTTGTAATGGGCTGGTCAGGTTTAAATGTTTTGTCGGGGTAGCCTATCATAACACCTGCATCTGTTGCGCGGGCAATCCATTCATTCGCCCAGTAATTTGCCACAACGTCAGAATATTTTTTTGTTTTACCAACAGGTTTAATATCAAAACCTTCCGAGAGAACTACTGCCATTTCGGAACGCAAGATAGGCATTTTGGGGTTAAACAACTCACCGCCGCTTCTTTCTTTAATCAGAGAAAGAACATCTTTTGCCCATGAATTAACATAAACGGAATCTTTGTTTGTTACGCCGATTCTGTTTTTTGTTTTGTAAATTTTTCCGCCTACTTCATACACCCTGTTTCCGTCAACAAGAGTCTGTGCTTCCGCATTGAAGAGTGTAGGGTGAGCATAGGCTTCAATCTGGCCTTCCTTGCAAGGGCCTGCAAAAACCGCACCTGCGCTGAATACAAGTGTCAAAATTGAGGCTGCAAAAAGTTTTTGAATCTTTTTCATCAGTTCTCCTATTCTATTTAAAACAACCCGTGCTTTATAACGCGCTCATTATGAGGCAAAAACACAAGAATGTCAAGCAAAATAGGAGATTTTGTAAAGTTTTAAAAATATTTTTATTAATTTAAATTATTGAAATTATCGTGATTTTATGGGATAATTTGTGAACAAAAATACATCGTTTAACGGAGAAATTTATGACACTAAAAATTGCCGTAGTCGGTGCACTCGGTAAAATGGGACAAGAGGTTGTAAAAGCGGTTATTGCAGATAAAAGTCTGGAACTTGTCTGTGCAGTAGATAAGTTTAACACGGGCTGCAACGTACACGGCGACGTTGCAATCGAAAGCGACATAAAAGGCGCTTTTGAGCTTCATAAACCTGATATTGCAATAGATTTTACACAGCCCGACACGATTTTTGAAAATATAAAATTATATCTGAATCTTGGTATCAAGTCTGTCATTGGCACAACGGGGCTCTCAAAAGAACAGCTCGGCGAAATCGAAAATCTTTGCAAAGAAAAAAACACGGGCTGCTTTATTGCGCCTAATTTTTCAACAGGTGCAATACTTATGATGAAATTTGCACAAATGGCCTCAAAATATTTTAATAACGCCGAGATTTTAGAATTTCATCACAACCGGAAAAAAGACGCTCCCTCAGGAACGGCTATAAAAACAGCCGAGCTTATGGCAAAAGTGAACTCAAACTTTAAAACCGGAAATGCCGATGAAAAGGAACTTATAGAAGGTGCCAGGGGCGCGAATTTTGAAGATGCAAATATTTCCATTCACGCAGTTCGCATGCCCGGTTTTGTAGCTTCACAGGAAGTTATTTTCGGAGCCCCGGGGCAAACTTTAAAAATAAGGCACGACTCAATAAACCGTGAATGCTATATGGACGGAGTTATAATGGCTGTAAATTATGTTGCCCGAAACAACAATTTCATGTATGGATTGGAGAATATCTTATGACAAACAAAAAACCCAACATTGCCGTATTAGGCGCATCAGGCGTTGTAGGCAGAGAAATCCTCGGTATACTTGCCGAAAACAATGTAGAGTTTAACGAGATTAAGTTTTTGGCCTCAAAGCGTTCTGCGGGCAATAAAATAGAATTTAAGGACAAAGAGTATACAATTATTGAAGCAACTCCCGATGTTTTTGAAGGCGTCAATGTGGTTCTTGCCTCCGCCGGCGGCTCCACAAGTCTTGCGCTTGCTCCAGAAGCCGTTAAAAGAGGGGCTGTATACATTGATAACTCAAGCGCGTTTCGCATGGAAGAAGATGTACCGCTTGTAATCGCAGGCGTTAACGACGAAGATTTAAGAAAACACAAAGGTATAATCGCAAACCCCAACTGCTCAACTTCACAGCTTATGCTGGCGCTAAAACCTCTTGATGATTATGCAAAAATAAAAAGGCTTATCGTATCAACTTATCAGGCTGTATCAGGTGCGGGGCTGGCCGCCATTCAGGAGCTTACGGACAATACCAAAACAAACCTTATCGGCATGCCTTTTGACCATAAAGTTTTCAAATACGAAATAGGCTTTAATGTTATACCGCAAATCGATGTATTTTGCGAAAACGGATACACAAAAGAAGAAATGAAGGTTACAAACGAAACAAGAAAAATCCTTCACCTTGATAAGTCTGTACCGATTTCCTGCACGGCAGTAAGAGTCCCCGTTTATATCGGACACTCCGAGGCTGTCAGTGTAGAGTTTGAAAAGCCTATTGATGCAGACAAAACAAGGGAAATACTTAAAAATGCATACGGTGTAAATGTTATTGATGACACCGAGCATTACGCTTACCCGACACCTAAAGACGCTGCGGGCAAGGACCCTGTATTTGTCGGAAGAATAAGAAAATCCATAGCCTTTGATAACGGTATTGACTTCTTCTGTGTTGCAGACAACCTGAGAATCGGCGCTGCATTAAATACCGTAAGACTGGCGCAAAAAGTCATTGAAATGGGACTTTACTAAAGGAGAGAAGTATGACAATCAGATATGACGCGGGCGAAGTCATAACCGCCATGGTTACGCCTTTTAATGAAAAAAGGGAAATAGACTACCCCGCAGTTGAGAAACTATGTAAACACCTTGTAAATACAGGCTCCGATGCTCTGCTTGTTGCAGGAACCACAGGTGAAAGCCCGACATTAACCCATGATGAAGAATATGAGCTTTTATATGCCGTAAAAGCTACCGTAAGCGGAGCCGCAAAAGTAATTATGGGCGCAGGCTCCAACTCTACACGCACCGCAGTAGATGTAACAAAAAAGGTGGAAAGTCTTGGCGCAGATGCTGTTTTATCTGTTGTACCATACTACAACAAACCCAATCAACAGGGCATGATAGAGCACTTCGGCGCCATTGCAAGAAGCACGAATTTACCCATAATTCTATACAATATCCCCTCAAGAACGGGCGTAAATATGCTTCCCCAGACGGTTGCTTTCCTTGCAAAAGAATACTCAAACATTGTGGCGCTTAAACAAAGTAATTCTGATTTAGACTTAATATCGGAGCTAAAAGCCCAATGCCCCAAGGATTTTGCAATATACTGCGGAGATGACAGCCTGACACTGCCCATGCTGTCTTTAGGCGCGCATGGTGTAATATCCGTTGCATCTCATGTTGTGGGTGAAGAAATAAAATCAATGATTCACAACTACAAATCAGGACAGGTAAAAGCGGCAAGAAATATGCACCAGGTGCTCTTCCCGCTCTTTAAAAAACTTTTTATGGCACCCAATCCCGTGCCTGTTAAGGCGGTGCTCTCAAGATTAAAAATGATTGAAAACTTTGTAAGAAGACCGCTTGTAGAGCTTGGTGAAATAGAGCGTGCCGAATTATTCGACTGTTTGAGCGAAGTTTTAGATGCACTTAAAAACAGCTGACAGTAATTTTAAATGCCCCTTAAAAAGGGGCATTTTTATACCAGATCCCTGAGTTTTTTAATTTGATCGCGAAGTTCTGCCGCGCGCTCAAAATCAAGAACTTTTGCAGCTTTATGCATATCTTTTTCAAGCTTATTTAAAAGCTTGGGCAAATCTTTTTTATCTATATTAAACTCGCTCATCTGCTCTGCCACAATATCCTCAAGGCTTCTGTAGCTTGCAACAAGGCTCAAAAGATTGTTTTCAACGGATTTTTTAATTGTTTTTGGTATAATGCCGTGTTTTTTATTAAACTCAATTTGAAGCTTTCTTCTGCGGTTTGTCTCATCTATCGCAAGGCGCATAGAGTCAGTAATTTTATCCGCATACATTATTACATGGCCTGCGGCATTTCTTGCACTCCTGCCTATTGTCTGTATAAGGGAAGTTTCACACCTCAAAAAGCCTTCCTTGTCGGCATCCATTATCGAAACAAGCGAAACTTCGGGAATATCCAGCCCTTCTCTTAAAAGATTAACGCCGACAAGCACATCAAACTCACCCAGCCTTAAATCGCGGAGTATTTCAACACGTTCCAGAGATTGAACACCGCTGTGAAGATACCTCACTCTTATTCCCTGCTGAAGAAGATACTGTGTTAAATCCTCGGCCATCTTCTTTGTAAGAGTTGTAACAAGGATACGCTCTTTCTTTTCGGCGACTTTTTTAATTTCTCCCATAAGATTCTGCACCTGTCCCTCTGTCGGACGTACATCTATTTCAGGATCCAAAAGTCCTGTCGGACGTATGATTTGCTCCACTATCCGCTCCGAGTTCTCTCTTTCAAACTCGGCAGGGGTTGCCGATATAAAAATTTTTTGTCCTATTTTTGACCAGAACTCATCAAATGTAAGCGGTCTGTTATCCTTGGCGCACGGCAGTCTGAATCCGTAATCAACAAGGACTTCTTTTCTTGAGCGATCGCCAAAATACATACCCTTTAGCTGCGGCAGGGTAACATGAGATTCATCGATTACAACCAGAAAATCATCGGGAAAATAATCAAGAAGGGTAGCCGGCGGAGTTCCGGGTGTGCGGCGCTCGATAATCCTTGAATAGTTTTCAATTCCCGAACAATAACCCATTTCTTTAATCATTTCCATATCATAATGCACGCGCTGCTCAAGACGCTGTGCTTCAACGAGTTTATTTTGGGCATTAAGCTCATTAAGTCTTTGTCTTAACTCAAGGTTTATAAGCCTTATGGTTTCATCCATATCATCATCGTATGCCAGATAGTGAACAGCGGGATATATTACGGTTTCAGGTATACTTTCAAGTACTTCGCCCGTGACAGAGTCGATTCTTGAGATTTTTTCTATTTCATCGCCGAAAAAGTAAACTCTTGTTATGATTTTTTCATAGCTTGGCATAATCTCAACTACATCACCGCGCGCGCGAAAAGTGGCGCGCTTAAGCTCTACGTCATTTCTTTCATAGCGCGTTGATACAAGATGTGTCAGAAGCTCTTGACGCGTTATTTCCTGTCCGACCTTAAGTGTAATTGAGCCCTTAAAATAATTCTCAGGCAAGCCCAAACCGTATATACAGCTGACCGATGCCACCACTATTACATCATTTCTTTCATAAAGGCTTCTTGTGGTGTTATGGCGCAGACGGTCTATTTCATCGTTTATTGTAGCTGATTTTTCAATATAGGTATCTGTTCTCGGGATATAAGCCTCGGGCTGGTAATAATCATAGTAAGAAATAAAATATTCAACCGCATTATCGGGGAAAAGCTCGCGAAACTCATTATAAAGCTGAGCCGCAAGAGTTTTATTGTGTGCAATGACAAGAGTAGGTTTTTGCACACGCTCTATAACATTTGCCACGGTAAAAGTTTTGCCGCTGCCCGTTACACCGAGAAGCGTCTGGTTTTGCATACCTTCGTTTATGCCCTCAACAAGACTTTCGATAGCATAGGGCTGATCGCCCGCGGGTTTATGGTCAGATTTAATTTTAAACTTTTTCTTAATCATAACAACATTTTAGCACACACGACGGAAGTAAAACTTAATAATAGTTAATATATCCTAAAGCATAAACGGCACAATGACGATATTTAAAAAGAAGGGAAAATATTATGTCTGAAAATTTAAATATAAACGGCTACAATGCAGCCGACAGCAGGGTATATGAATCAATTAAATCAAGCGGGATAACTGCATCGGAACTTGCTTTTGCAGATAAAAACTCTGATAATACAATAAGCGAAGACGAACTCAGTGTATACATTGAGGAAGATTCATCAAACAGCGGCGCAATAAGTAAAAATAAAGAAATAGCACTTCTGCAGGCAAAGTACAATAACGAACTGACTGAAAAAAGGCGTCTGCAGCAGGAAATAATAAATCTTACCCGCGAAAAAGGAAACATACAGCAAAGTTATATTACCTGCGAAGACTCAGAACAAAAAAGCAAACTTAAAAGCAAACTGGGTGAAATAGACGATACGATAAACTCTGCAAATGACTTAATTTCTCAATGTAACTCAAACATGCAGGATATAAATAAATCCATAATCAAAGCACTTACAAACAGCAGCACGCAAACAAAAGGCAGTGTATCTTTCAGCGGAGGGACATCGGGCAGCTTTTCGGGAGTAAGCGCAAGCGGAAGCATTCCGCAAGAACTCGCGCAAAAACTTGACCAAAAACTGGGAAGCGGTTTTTCGCAAAAGTGCCAGAGTGTGGCAAATTCACTTGGCTGCAACCCAAATGATCTTCTTGCAATGATGTTCAGCGAATCCGGCATAAACCCGAATCTTCAGGCTTCAAACGGAGCGACGGGGCTTATCATGTTTATGCCTTCCACTTTAAGTGCAAACGGATACTCGGTTTCACAGGTAAAAAATATGTCAGGCGTTGAGCAGCTTGATGTGGTGGAAAAAATATTAAAAGCTTCAAAGTCTATGAGCGGTTACGGCGAAAATGAAAAAATAGACGCAGGAACGCTTTATGCACTGTGCTTTTTACCTGCTGCCGCCAAAAATGAAGTACTGTGCACAACTTCCGATTCCCTGAGCTGGGCATACAGTGCAAACTCGCCGCTGGACGCAGACAAGAACGGAGATATATCAAAAACAGACTTGGCAAGCAGATTGCAGAAAAAATATCAGGAAATGTATCAAAGTTTAATGGGGTAGCAGCCTGAACTTTCATTATTTTCACTTTAAACTTATAATCTGACTTAAGTGTGTTAAAATACCATAAGAACAGAGGGTTATGAGAACAGAGTTTAAATCTCTTAATGTGTGCAAACCTTTGTTTTTATTATATAGTGCGATATTTGTGATTTTTATTTATAATAAAATAAAAATCAGGCAAGGAGTAAGGAGAAAGTATGAATATAAATGAAAATTATTTAAATCTTGAGCAGAGTTATTTATTCTCAACGGTTGCAAAAAAGGTAAATGATTTTGCAAAAAATAATCCCGGCAAAAAAGTCATAAGACTCGGCATAGGTGATGTCACGCTTCCCCTGTGCAAGGCAGTGATTGAAGCCATGCATAAAGCCGTGGATGAAATGGGTGTGCAGGAAACATTCCGGGGTTATGGCCCCGAGCAGGGTTATGATTTTTTAAGGGATGCCGTAAAAGGTTATTATAAAACACATAACGTAGAACTCGAAGAAGATGAAATATTTATATCTGACGGCGCAAAAAGCGATGTCGGAAACATTCTCGATCTTTTTTCAAAAGACAATACCGTGCTTGTACCCGACCCTGTGTATCCCGTTTATGTTGATACAAATATTATGGCGGGCAGGAAAGTTATTTTTGCCGACGCCAACGCTGAAAACGGCTTTTTACCCATGCCTGATGAAAAAGTAAAAGCCGATATAATCTACATATGTTCTCCAAATAACCCAACAGGAGCCGTATACAATAAAGAACAGCTTAAAAAATGGGTGGATTACGCGCTTAAAATAAACGCAATAATACTTTTTGACGCGGCGTATGAGTGTTTTATATCAGATGAAACACTTCCGAAAAGCATTTATGAAATAGAAAATGCCAAAAAATGCGCAATTGAATTTTGTTCGCTTTCAAAAACCGCAGGTTTTACGGGAACCCGCTGCGGGTACACCATTGTTCCAAAGGAATTAGACAAACTAAATAAATTCTGGTTAAGACGCCAGACCACAAAATTTAACGGCGTACCCTACATAGTACAAAGAGGCGCCGAGGCTGTATTTAGCAAACAGGGTCAAAAAGAAATAAGGGAAAATATAAACTACTACAAAGAAAATGCCAAACTTATTTCACAAACCCTTAAAGAATGCGGCATATGGCATGTTGGCGGCGAACATTCGCCTTACATATGGTTAAAATGTCCCGATAATATGACTTCATGGGAGTTTTTTGATTATCTGCTTGAAAATATCCAGGTTGTAGGCACACCGGGCTCAGGCTTCGGTAAAAACGGCGAAGGATTTTTCAGGCTTACATCATTTGGCTCAAAAGAAAACACAAAAGAAGCAATGGAGAGATTTAAGAAGCTTTTTAAATAAAAAAATCCCCCTGCGCAATGCGAGGGGGATTTTTTAAGTATAAACAACAGCTGCTAAAGCGCAATTTTAATTCCCGCATTGTTTTTATTAAATTATACAAGGAAAAAGGGAGTAATTTTGATTGGCAAATATCATGCCTCAATTACAAACGAGGCGCTTGGCAGCAGCTTTAACGGGTATGCAATAAATTACATAAGCAAAGGAAATCTTGACTCGGATGAACTCCGTGACGAAATAACAGGGGTTACGGACGGGTACAACCTGAGCGCGCAGCATTTTAATAAAACATCACTTGAAGAATGCGACAAATTCCTCAAAGACACAGAAGCAGTGGTTGTGGATGATTTTATTCAGGCTGCAAAAGCAAACGGAGCCGATGAAGACGAATACTATGAACAGGCCTTTTATGATTTCGGCAGGCTGGTGCACAATATACAGGATTTTTATTCCCATACAAACTGGGTAAACTTCAACAGCGAAGAAATTTGGAACGAAGACATCGAAAATCCCAATCTTGAAGATTCGCAAAAACTCAAAACCGGAGAATACTCATATTTTTCGCAATTTTTAGACAAAATAAATCCGTTTTATAAAATGTATCTTTCAAAAAACTATGACAAACTCTACGAAGGAGATTCAAGCATTTCTCATTACGGCATAAATAAAGATGAGCCCGGGACTATATCTGACGAACTCTATGAAGAAAAATACGGGGTATCAGGTTTCAGTGCAGCCTCAGACCTTGCAAGAGAACACAGTCTAAAAAAATGGGAAGATATCGATGAAACACTTAAAGAGGAACTGAGTCCAAAAGAATACAGAAACCTGAAACAGGATATGGAAAACTTCAACCTGACACAGGAAGACTTTGACGAAAACCTGGACACTTTGAGAAAAAACTTTAATGCGGATATAAAAGAAAAATAATCATAACTTCAGCACTTGACACCCCTTGTGCGCAAAGATAACCACGGGGATTTAAATATTAGTCTTATATAAGTATTTTACAAAGTGCAAATATTATGTTAATATATCTCAAGGAGTGGTTAGCTGCTGCACAATGGATGTATATCAGAAAACAACTATAAAATGGACAAATATTCAAAAGAAATATCTTGCGGTTTAGATTTTAAAACAAAATTTTCAATAATTATACCGGTATACAATGTCGAGCCTTATTTAAATTATGCTCTGGACAGCATAAAAAACCAGACGTTGCAAGATTTTGAGGTCATTTGTGTTGACGACGGCTCTGTTGATAATTCTCTTGATATTCTTAGAGAATATGCAAAAAATGATGCAAGATTTAAAGTTATTTCGCAGCCAAATGCAGGCCAGGGAATAGCCAGAAACAGAGCAATTGACATATCACAAGGCGAATATATTCTGTTTCTTGACCCTGATGATTATATTGAATTAAACACTCTTGAGCTTTTATATACCACATTCAAAAAAACAAAAGCCCCGGTAATTCAGTTTGACTACAAACTTTTTGAAGACGGAACAAACAAAACGAAATTAAGAACTTTTAAAAGACAGGCGAAAAAAAGACTCAAGTATAATATTCCCCAAGACAGCTTCTTTAATTGGAAAAATCTCCGTACACGCACAATGTTGACGGAAATGTCGCAGGCGGCTTGGGTTAAGGCGTATTCAAGCGATTTTATTAAAAACAACAATATAAAATTTGCTCCAAATAAACACGGGGAAGATCATATTTTCTCTATAAGCACACTTCTTCTTGCAGATAAAATTTATTACATGCAAGAACCTCTGTACTACTATAGAGAAAGAGCCAACTCTGCCGTAAACAAGCTTTCGGATGACAATTTCTGTATTTTTGAAAACATCGAAATCCTGAGAAAATTTCTTCAGGAACATAAACTATACGAAACACTCAAAGCTGAATTTGAACAATATGTCAAAAATGTATTAAAAGTTCATTATAATTGTATCCTGCCCTCAAGCAGACAAAAATATTTAGACGAATGCTCAAAACTGTTTACACCCGAAGAAAATAAAACATTTCTGGAAGAACTCGGACAAGTTGATAAATCATTTATTGAAAAAATATTTTCGATAAAAAACAAAAAAGAAAACGGAGAAAAAAGTAAATTAATAACAATTTTTGGCCTTGCTTTTGATATCAAAATTAAATCAAACTCTTAGAGCATTATCAGCAAATACAAAATAGCACAATTTGCGTCTGATGCGACTTTGAGAGCGTTGAGCGAACAAATGCGGAATCGCACTGCGTTCGAATCGCAT
>ERZ1090881.534-NODE-537-length-18054-cov-12.019946_pt1 | contig 18054 bp, 19 predicted proteins | sample MGYA00478470_ERZ1090881 | MGnify/ENA primary metagenome ERZ1090881 (study PRJEB33644, sample SAMEA5815736) | chicken gut metagenome | biome: Chicken; feature: Gastrointestinal Tract; material: Caecum | place: Ireland | collected 2019-01-01 | study: A study of the...
CTCACAAATCCTGCGACTCTTGCAACTTCAACCATTTCTGTTGACGAAGTTGAAAACAACACGGCAAAATTTTCACGGGTATCAAAAAACAAATACGAAGACGAAACCGAACACGTCACAATCACATTAAATGACAATACATTTATCGGAGAAGATACACTTGAAATGAAAAAGTTCTCGATAGATAATAAACTTATAGAGCATAATGTTGTAAAATACAGACTTGAAGGTAAGAAAATTTCAGGCAGAAATGCCATTTTGTATAAGATGATAAGGGAATAAACATGAGCGAGAAAGAAATTTTGAACTATGATTTATTAATACTCGGGGGAGGACCTGCAGGTCTAAGTGCAGGAATCTACGGAGCAAGAGGGAATGTGTCGACAGCGATTGTTGATATCAGTATGTTCGGCGGGCAGCCATCACTGTATCTTGAAGTTGAAAACTACCCGGGGTTCAAACTCGTTGGCGGATTTGATTTGATGAACGAATTTGAAGAACATGCTGACAAATTTGCAATAAATAAATACCCTAATGAAGAAATCATCTCGGTAGACCTCAAAGAGAACGATAATACAGTAGAAACATCAAAAAAAATATTCAAAGCGAAAACACTTATCATAGCAGCAGGAGCACAGGCGAAAAAATTGGGAATCCCAGGAGAAAAAGAATTCGCAGGAAGAGGAGTCAGTTACTGCGCTATATGCGACGGGTCGTTTTTCAGAGATAAAGTTGTCACGGTTGTCGGCGGTGGCAACGCTGCTGTTGAAGAAGCGATTTATCTCACAAAATTTGCTTCAAAGGTCAATCTTATGCACAGAAGGGATTCTCTTCGTGCTGATAAAATCGTTCAAGAGCGAGCTTTCAAAAATCCGAAAATTAACTTCATATGGAATGCCGTTCCTGTTGAAATAAAGGGGGAAAATACGGTATCAGAACTTATAATTAAAAATACCAAAACAGATGAAGTTTCATCTCTCAAAACAGATGGAGTGTTCCCATACATCGGATTTGCTCCGAACTCCCAGTTGTTTGCTTCTCAGCTGGGTATGGACTCTGCAGGATTTATCGTTACTGATGAATATATGCAAACGAGTGTCCCGGGAGTTTATGCTGCAGGTGATATAAGAACAACACCTCTTCGGCAGATAATCACCGCAGCAGCAGACGGTGCCGTTGCAGCAACATCTGCAATAAAATATTTGGAAAAATTACACGAAGAAGTTGTCGTGTAGAAAATTAGCTTATCAGAGTGAATATAGGAGAAAAACAAAATGTTAAGCGAAAAAATGGTAAAAGAACTGAACAATCAAATAAACGAAGAATTGTTCTCTTCATATCTTTATCTTTCTATGTCATCTTATTGCAATGCACAGGGTCTTGCAGGCTTCTCAAACTGGATGAGAGTACAGGCTCAAGAAGAATTATCTCATGCAACAAAAATTTTCGATTACCTGCTTGAAAGAAATGCTCAGGTTACACTGGGTTCAATCGAGCAGCCGAAACATGAATGGAAAGATTTGCTGAATGTATTTGAAGAAACACTTGCGCATGAAAAACATATCACAGGCAGATTCAACCTTCTTATGTCAGTTGCAATAGAAGAAAAAGACTACGCAACACAATCATTCCTGAAATGGTTTATTGATGAACAGGTTGAAGAAGAGTCAAATGTTGACAATATGCTCAGCAAGCTGAAACTCATAGGCGATAATACAAGTGCTGTTTTCTATCTTGATCAGGAAGCATCAACACGTGTTTATGTCGCACCTACTGCAGAATAATATCAAGATAATTCATTTAGAGTAGAAAAAATATAAAAAAAACTCTTTACAATAAATTTTGACGTTGATATAATACACACATAAACTAAAGAGACGTTCCTCAGTAGCTCAATGGCGGAGCAACCGGCTGTTAACCGGTAGGTTGTTGGTTCGAGTCCAACCTGAGGAGTTTTTTATTTTGATATTTTTTGCTTTCTCTTAATTGTAAATATCAAAATTACAAGCAGGGCGATAACTGATATTAATATGCCTGCGGGGATAATGTATTTTTGAATATTGTTTTTTGACTGCTGTTTTACATCTGTTTTTTGAGGTGTATCGGTTTTTATATTTTTAAGTGTGTCTAAAGACTGCGATATAGGGGCAGATACGGTATTTTTGGAAGAATCGGGAAGCTTATTCTCCGGCAGGAGTTTACAGTCAAAATTGTAATTTATATTAATTTCGTCAATACCGGTAATTTCCTTTGGAAAAGGTGCAAAAGGAGCGGTTTTTTTAACTGCGGAGAGTGCATTATCCTGAAGGGCCTTATTGCAAGTTGAGGACAAAATCGTAATAGTACCTAACTCACCGCTTTTCTTAACAGAAAAAAACAATGTCGTACGGCATTCGCTTTTATGCCTTTTAAAACCTGAAATATCATACCAGGAGGCCTTTATATCCTTTTCAATCTTTGCGAGATAAGGACTCCAGACTTCCATCTGATCCTGCGCAAGAGCGGGAAGCGAAATAAACATTAGTGCAATTAAAGACAAAATTATTCTCATAGCTGCAATATAGCACTTATTTTAAAACATGCCAAATTTGTAAAATTTCATGCTAAAATCATTATATGCTTACAGGCCCTTTTCTGGATAAAAATTTTATTGGAGCAAGTGATGATTTTGATTCATCAAGAATTGTAATGCTCGGTATGCCTTTTGACGGCACCTGCACAAACCGTCCCGGGGCGCGTTTTGCACCGCAGCAGATACGTATTGAAAGCGTCGGGATTGAGGAGTACTCCGTGTATTTTGATACAAATCTTTCCAATTTGGGCTTCTATGATGCGGGAGAGCTGGAATTACCATTCGGAGCGCCAAAAGAAGCTCTTGATATTATTGAAAAAAATACCGGTGAAATATACTCGCAAAACAAAAAAATCCTCGGCATAGGCGGGGAGCACCTTGTTACACTGGGTACAATCAAAGGACTTTTAAAACATCATAAAGATATTGCCGTTGTGCAATTTGACGCGCATACCGACTTAAGAGCACACTATCTTGATATAGAACTCACGCACTCGGGTGTTATGCTGCAAATTGCAAAGCTTATCGGTTTTGAAAACATAATGCAGGTCGGTATCCGCTCGGGGGAAAAAGAAGAGTTTGAACTAATGAAAAAGCACTCCACGTGTGCTTTTAACCCAAATGAACTTGAGAGATTCAAGAACAAAAATATTTTTGTTACTATCGACCTCGATGTCCTTGACCCCTCAATTATGAGCGGCACAGGAACGCCGGAAGCCGGCGGGTTCAGCTACAGGGAACTTATGAAATGGGTTTTGGAACTTAAAAAATACAACATAATAGGCGCCGATATCGTAGAGCTGGCGCCCGATTTAGACATTACCAGGGTTTCAACCGCAACAGCGTGCAAACTTATAAGAGAAGTTTTAAACATTCTTTAACTCTTCTCTCAAGCTCTTCAAAAGTTGAATCATTTACAATAGTGCAGTCGCAGCGCGGTATTTTGCTTTTCTCATCACTCTGCGAATCAAGACGAAGTTTTGCATAGTCAAAGTCATAGCCGTTTCTTTTCATTAAGCGCTCAAGACGCACATTATAAGGCGCGCTCACGAAAATAACTTTATCGAACAAATCTTCAAAACCCGCCTCAAAAAGAAGCGGAACCGAGGCAAATACGGCTTTTTCGGAATTATTTACGGCAAAAAAGTCTTGAATATCTTGCCTTACAAGCGGATGAATGATTTCTTCAAGTTTTTTTAATTTTGTTTTATCGGCAAAAACTGTTTTAGCCAGAATATTTCTGTCATTTGTGCCAAACTCATCAAGAATTACTTTTGAATTTACAAGATGAAAATGTGCGCTCTCATCCGCGTCAAAGACTTTATAACCTGACAGCAAAAGAATATTTTGCACACCCGATTTGCCCGAAGCAATATTACCCGTTAAGCCGACCTTAATCATGACTTTATTTTACTTGAAAAACGTAGTATAATCCATCATGATATTTATGGAGGAGTTAATATGACATCAAATCCGATGACACAGAGTAATATTTACGAAAATATTGCTATTGACAGCGAGCCTATGACAGTAAGCGGAGCCGTCAACAAAACAATTCTGCTTCTGCTTGTAACTTTTGCGGTCGGAGTATTCACCTGGACACAGGCGTTTTCTGGGTATATGGACAAAGTAGTAATGCTTATGTGGGGCGGCATTATCGCAGGACTTATACTTGCGATTATAATGCGTTTTAAGCCGCAGAATGCAAAGATTTTATCCATAGGTTATGCCGTCTGCGAAGGTCTTGCAATAGGCGGACTGTCCGCAATGTATGAAATGCAGCTTCACGGCATTGTTGCAAACGCAGCTTTGATTACCTTTTTAACACTCTTTGTTATGCTTATTTTATATAAAACAGGTGTTATAAAAGCAACCGAAACTTTTAAGCGCGTGATTTTCACCGCAACCGCGTCAATTATGGTTTTCTACCTTGTAAGTATTGTAATAAGCTTCTTTAACCCTAATTTTATTTCAATATGGAACACGGGCTTGCTCGGCATAGGTTTAAGCCTTGTATTCTGCGCGGTAGCGGCGCTTAATTTCATACTTGATTTTGACTTTATTGAACAAGGTGCACAAAAAATGGTACCAAAATACTTTGAGTGGTTCGGCGCTTTTTCTCTGCTTGTAACCATTATATGGCTGTATCTGGAACTTTTAAGACTGCTTGCCCAGCTGAGCAAAAACAGATAGGATGAACTTTAGAAAAATAATACAAAAAGAAATACCTGAGCAAAGCAGGGAGTTTAAAAACTTTATCAAAGACCCCCTGCTTTGTGATTTGCTGTCTTTAAGAGGAATCACAACACCGGAGGAAGCAAAAGATTTTCTTGAATGCAAAAAGCAGCCCCTGAGTAAACTTGATGTATTTTGCGACGGCAAAAAAGCGGTAAAAAGGATTCTTGAAGCAGTCAAAAATAATGAAAAAATTCTCGTCTGGGGCGACTTTGATGCAGACGGGGTAACTTCAAGCGCACTAATGCACAAAACACTAAAAGCGCTTAATGCAAATTTTGAAATATTTATCCCGGACAGAGAAGAGCACGGACACGGCATTAATCTTAAAGCTGCACTGCAGCTTGTTTCCAGACACCGTGTAAAGGTCATAATAACCGTTGACTGCGGTATTTCAAACGCTAATGAAATCAATGTTTTAAATAAACTAGGGGTGGATATCATAATTACCGACCACCACAAGCTGGACGGGCAAAACCCTGAGGCATATGCCGTTTTAAACCCGCAGGCGCCTTATTCGCTAAGGGAGGATTTAAAACTTGACGAAATTAAAAAGCTAAGCATGCTCTCCGGTGTGGGTGTCGCCTATAAGCTGGCTCTTGCGCTTTTTGAAAAAAAAGATGAAGCGCTTGAAGAACAGCTTTTAATACTTGCTTGTATAGGTACAATATCAGATGTCGTGCCGCTACTTGGGGAAAACAGAACAATTGTCGCAAACGGGCTTGACCTTATAAACCAAAAAAAACACAAGGGTGTAAAAATGCTCTTTGAAAACAACGGCAGAGAAAACATTACAAGCACCGATATTGCTTTTATACTTACACCCAGAATTAATGCCGTCGGCCGTCTGAGCACACCGCAGCTTGCATTTGACTTTCTTGTCGAAGAAAATGAAAGCTCTCTTAATTTCATTTTAGAAAAACTTGATAATTTTAACAAAATCCGCCAGAGTCTTTGTGAAAATATTTTTCTGGAAGCACGCGATATGGTTCTTGCCGGAAAAAATTACAAAAATGAAAGCGCCATTATTCTTTTTAAAGAAGACTGGCACATAGGCATAATAGGCATTGTAGCTTCAAAGCTTGTAGAAGAGTTTTTAAAACCGGTATTTATGGTAACATCCGACGGCAAAAACGGCGGCAGGTGCTCTATACGCTCAATTGAAGGATATAATGTTTATGAAATTTTAAAGAAAAATGAAGACCTCTTTGAGGGGTACGGCGGACATTCTCTTGCCGGCGGATTTTCTTTTGATATGAATGCTCACCCTTTCGATGAAGTAAAAACAGCCATACTGCAAACAATCGAGGAATCAGACATTAAAGAAGCCGGGGGAAACTGTCTTTATGTGGACAAAATTCTTGAAGTGCAGGACTTAAACATTGATTTTATAAATTCGCTTGCCGTGCTTGAGCCCTGCGGGCAGGACAACGCCGCGCCGCTTTTTGCACTTAAAAACACAATTTTTAAAGGCTCAAAGACAATAGGCAAAAATGCAAACCATTTAAAATTCTTTTGCACAAAGGACGGAGAAACCCTCGAGTGTGTAAAGTGGAACGAGGGCACACTCAATCTTCCCGAAAATACACTGATTGATATTGCTTTCTCGCCGTCAATCAACCGTTTTAACGGACAGGAAACAATACAGCTTGAGATAGCCGACATCTTTAGTGAAAAATACTCGCCCAAAAACAGCGGCACAAAACTTAAAATCTACGACCACAGAAAAAAAACCGGCATTCTTTCACAAATTGCAGACTACCTTAAAAGGGACGATGTAGATATCGCTGTATGGGCTAAAAGCATAAAAACACTGGAAGCAATTAAAAATTTTCCACAAATCAGCAACAAAGCCGTTTCAGGAAAGAAAAAACATGACGGGATTATGTTTTTCGACTACCCTTCATCTTACGAAGAACTAAAGTCCATACTTTGCGAAATAAACCCCAGGAAAATACACATAATGAATGACAATTACAATGAGAATATAGAAAACAGCATTAAAATCCTCTCGGGCATGCTGAAGTATTCCAATAATCACAAGAGCGGAGAGATAGATATTGAAAAAATGGCGCAGATGACAGGCACAAGCGAAGCCTTTGTACAGCTTGCACTTGAAATCTTTGAATCTTGTACAATGATAGACATTTTAGATGTCGATAAAATACGGTATATAAAACCCGTCAGCATTGAAAAAATTTCTTCACACAGTCTCTGGGAAATACTAACGGAAGAGTTTAATAAAATAACGGAGTTTAAAAAACATCTTGCCGAAGACGACCTCGACAAGATGTATGAACTTATCTCTTCCTGTTTGGAATAATTATTTATTTTGCTGATCGTCAAAGTTATTATTTATGTATTTCTTTGACTTTTCTATGTTTTTGAGTTTCTTTTTTGTCTGTTTAACATTCTTTTTAAGGTCTTTTATTTCGGCCTTAATCTGGTCTTCTCTTGATTGTGCGGCACTCAGCTGTGAATTGTAGTTAATAAGCTGTTCACGAATTTCAGCCGATGCATCATCAAGATTTGTAATAGCTTTTTTAAAACTTTCTTCCTGAATGCTTCCCGATAACGTGTTAACCGCAGTTGAGGAAGTGTCGCTCACGGGTGCCAGCTGAACACTCGGGGCTTCATTAGTCGAATCCATTGATTGAAAAACCGCATCTTCCGCCATTACAGCTGAAGAAAAGGCAAAAACCAGTGATAGTGCAAGTATAACTCTCTTCATATTCCTGTATCTCCTAAAACATATATATCATTTTAACCCCTAAAATCCTCTCTTGCAATGTTTCAAGGGCAAAAATCAATCAAACATATTAAAAAACAAGGAATACAAAAAAGTGTATACACTAAATATCTTCCACCCAGATAGCATTTACCGGGCAGATAAGCGCCGCATCAATGCAGTCTTGCTCATTTCCTGCTATTTGCGACTCGTTAACATGTGCTATATCATCAACATGAAAAACATCAGGGTTTATAGCCTCGCAAGCGCCGCAGGCAGTGCAACCGTCCATAATTGAAACTATCATTTTAATTTCTCCTTATCACTCATTAACAAGGTTATATTAAAATATAATATACAAGTCATGAATTAGTCGATAGGGTATAATTAAGTTTATTCAAATATCTTTTACACTGCTCAATTCTGTTGTAACCAAGCATAATACCCAGGATAAAATCCTGCTCGGGCGTGAGTTTTGACAACTTTTTTCTTAAAAAAAGAGAAATTATATCAATACACTCTTTTGAGCCGAAAAAAATATTATCTTTGCAGCCGATATTTTGGATACAGCATGCGAGATTATTTTTTCTTATTTTTTCACAATATTTTTCTCTTAACGATGAACTAACGGTAATTAAAGCCATTGGCTTTGTACCTTTTTTAAGCTCGTATATGTAGGCATTTAAAACATCATCCATAAAACTCTCCTTAATTTATCAGACTAAAGGAGAGGAAAAAAGTTTCATTATTTTCTGTTCAGAATGCGCAAACCTGCTTTTATATAATTTTTAAGCTGAACAAAAGAGCGTATTTGCAAAAGCATTTTTAAAATATAACGCGGTCTTAAATAATATTCACGCACCAGTTTCTTGTGGTACATAAATACCTCATCGGCGGTTAAACTGTGTGTTCTGACACTGGGGTAATAATAGGGATGAGAATAGTTTAGAACACCGAGGCAGTTATTTTCAACATACTCATAAAAAGTTGTCCCCACAAGTGCAGCCGCAGTGTAAAAGCTTGCATAATCACAGTTCAGTTTTTTTGCAAACCCAAGGGTCTCATTAATCGTATCCTTTGTTTCCCAGGGAAGCCCGATAACATAATAAGCATATATCTGTATACCGGCTTTTTTAAAGGCCTTAACCGTATTTTCCACCTGATTAAGAGTGATATTTTTCCCCATTTTATCAAGCATATACTGCGAACCGCTCTCAATTCCCATCGAAACCAGCCTGCAGCCGGCTTTTTTCATTAGTTTAATAGTCTGAATATCGGCACTATCAGCGCGCGTATTTGTCGAAAAAGTAATTTTAAGACCCGAGTCAATAATTTTTTGACACAATTCGCGTGTTTTATTTTTGTCAAGGTTAAAAATATCCGACCAGAATATAAAGTTATTTATTCCGTACTTTTCAACACATTCTTTTATCTCGCCAAGTATATTTTCAGCACTTCTGTATCTGACTATTCTTCCGTTTAGAGGTGTCGCAAGGCAAAAAAAGCAATGATACGGGCAGCCGCGCGAAACTTTTATTACCGCCTGTTTTTTGTTATTATCGGGCCTTATATAAAGCGAGTTATCTATCAAATCTCTGGCAGGATAGGGAAGTGCATCAAGGTTTTCATTAAACGGGCGCCTTCTTGTCTGGATAATTTCATAATCCTGTCTGTAACATATACCTTCAATTTCCCTTAAGGGTTTTCCCTCAAGAATTTCCCCGAAAGTCAATTCGCATTCGCCGCACAGAGCAATGTCTATGAAATCATGTGTTTGCATAACCTCAAGCGGCAAAAATGAAAAATGCGCGCCTTTTGCAACCGTAACAACACTCTCGCCTAATAATTCCTTTGCTTCAAGAAGTGTTTCAAGGTCACTCTCAAGCGTGGGTGTGGCAACGTTTACCACAAGGTAGCGCGGTTTAATTTTATTCAGGTCTTTTTTAAAATCCTCAAGCGAAGCCTTTGCAAGCGAGTAGTCTTTAATTGTCGGTTCAAAACCTTTTTGCCTTGCAATTGAAGCAAGATACATTAAATCAAGCGGCGGGAGCGGAGGAATAACAATTAAATCATCCGTAGGCTGCTGGCAGCGCTCCTCGCGGTTCATAAGAGGCGAGGGCGGATATATTAAATAAATTTTTTTATTTTCCGTACTCATTTGCTTTTCTTGATTTAAGTTTTAATGCCATTCTTATAAATTTATTAAGTAAATCTTCGCTTAAAAACTTTGAAGCAAGGGCGCATATGTGCGCGTCCAATCCGACATTAATTACACATTTGGGATTCTTTTGATTAAGCACCTTAAATACCGCCCTGCCGACTGCGGCAGGCTCAAGCGCACCGAGAGAATTTTTACGGGCATTATCCAGCATGTACTTGCCTATATTTTCGTATTTACCCGTAAATTTTTCAAAATTTTCCCTGTTTTGTTCAATACTGTCGGTCCAAAATTTTGTCCTTATTGCCCCCGGTCTGATTGAAACATACTTTATACCCGCTTCATTTGAAAAAGACCTCAAAAGTATATCCGCAGCTCTTTTAGAAAGACAGTACGGCGACAAAAACGGATACACGCCGTAGGAAGCCATAGAACTGATATTAATGATTTTGCCTTCTTTAACCAGACAAGAAGAGAAATGCTTAATTACACGCAGCAGCCCAAAAAGATTAACATCCAGCTGTTTTTGAAGCTCAGACTCATCCAAAAACTCAACAGGCGAGGCAATTGCAATTCCCGCATTGTTGATAACGGCACAAAACTTAACATCTGAAAGTTTTTCCTTAAGCGCGCAGAAGGAAGTGTCATCAGTAACATCAAGAGCATATTTAAGCAGGTTTTTATCTTCAATATCCACAGGATTTCTTGAGGTAGCATAAACTCTATAACCGCCGTCAAGCATGAGCCTTATTGCTTCTATACCTATTTGGGAACTGCCCGCAATAACAAGAACGTTTTTATTCTCATCCATAAACTTCTTATACCATAAAACAAGAACAAATTCCATTATCCTTAACATTTTGACCCGGAACTAAATATGTGATAAAAATATTATATGTATGAGAATCTTGATATAATTACCATAGGAGAAGGGCTGGTAGAGCTTTCCAGCAACACCTCTTTAAAATTCGCCCAGATATTTGATAAATATTACGGCGGGGATTCGCTCTGCAGTGCGATAGCTGCACTCAGGTGCGGAAGCAGTGCAGGCTACATTACAAAACTTGCAACCGACAATTTTTGCGAATATCTTCTTGACGCCTGGGGTTCAGAAGGACTTGATACTTCCCATGTAAAACTTACCGGCGGACAAAACGGCGTATATTTTGTCGGAAAAAAAGATAATAAAAGCGAGTTTGTTTTCTACAGAAGAAAAACAGCCGCAATGAGTTTATGCATTGATGATATTGATTTTGGCTATATTAAAAATTCAAAATGTGTATATGCCACGGGTTTTGTGCAGTCTCTTTCGCTGAGTGTCAGAGAAGTTGTGCGCGAGATTTTTAAATTTGCAAAAGAAAACGACATTCTTGTAGCCTATGACCCCAATTTTTCCGAAAAGGTGACGACAAGCGCAGAAGCAAAAGAACTTTTTGAAGAAGTAAGCCCCTATATCGACATAATTTTCCTTAATACAAAAGCTGACACAGAGGCGCTTTTTGACACACACAGTATAGACAAAGTACTTAAAATACTTGCCGACAAAGCAATCGGGGCAAGTATTATCAGGGAGCACAAAAACGGGCTTCACGTTTCAAACTGCGGGTGCTACAACTTTGTTAAATACGAGTCTTCGCGTGTAGTAGATGCAACCGGATGGGAAGCCGCTTTTAACGGCGCATTTCTAAATTACTACCTGAAGGGATATGATACAATAAAATGCGCCCGTCTTGCAAACGCGCTCAGTATGCTGCAAATAAAGAATGTGGGCGCAATAAAATCTATACCCGACAAAATTGAAACAGAGAAATTATATAACGAGATTTATGGCTAAAAAAGTACTTATTTCGGGATACATTGGATATTCAAATTTTGGTGATGATGTAATTTTTGCAATACTCACCCGTCACCTAAAAGCTAAAGGTTTTGATATAACCGCACTATCCTCCAATCCCAAAAAAACAAAAAAACAATTTAAGGTAAATGCAGTAAATAATAAAAATCCGCTTGAAATCATAAAGAGTATTTTTGAGTGCGACTATCTTATAAGCGGCGGGGGAAGTCTGCTGCAAAATGCGACAAGCAGCTTGAGCCTGCTTTATTACCTCCTTATAATTATTTTTGCAAAGCTAATGTTTAAAAAGGTCATAATTTTTGCACAGGGCATAGGCCCGATATACGGCAGTTTCTGGAATAAACTGACAAGGTTTGCAATCTCACTGTGCGATTTTGTAACCGTTCGCGACAGTGAAAGCTACAAGCTTCTCGGCAAATGGAAAATCAAATCCCGCTATGTGGCTGATCCTGCCTGGGATATTCCGATTTTACCCAGAGAAAGCAGAGGTTATGTGGGTGTACAGCTCCGCTCGTTCTCAAACATGCATCCCGATTTCATAAAACTGCTTGTCAAATATATCGGCATATATTTTTCCGACAGACGAATTATCTTATTTTCACTGCAAAACTCACATGACTTACAAATGTGTTATCTGTTCGAAAAAACACTCAAGTCGCAATGGCCGCAGATGAAATATGAAATAAGAAGTGAAAATACTATTAAATCGGTTGTTGAAGGATTTTCCAATCTTGATTTTCTCTTTGCAATGCGTTTTCACGCCTGTCTTTTGGGGCTTAAATACGGAACAAAAGTGTTTGCGCTGTCATATGACCCGAAAGTCGAAAATCTGGCACGCGAATTTGAACTTCAAAGTATCGACGTAAGTAAAAAACCCGATGACTATAATGACAAATTCAGAAAATTTATTCAGTTTAAAGAACATAAAGAAATCACCGAAAAAAGAAAAACGGCCTTTGACTGGAGTGCTATTGATAAATTTATGCTCGGATAGAGTTTTTGTCGTATAATTGTCATACAAACAAATTTAAAGCGAGGAAAAAATGCTAATCCCAAGTATAGATTTAATGGACTCTAAAGCCGTACAGCTAAAGCAGGGTAAAGAAAAAGTGCTCGAGAGGGAAGATGTTCTTGAGCTTGCAAAATATTATGCAAGATTCGGAGAACTTGCCGTTATTGACCTTGACGCCGCAATGAATACCGGCAAAAACAATGAAGAACTTATTGCAAAAATTTGCAAAATTGCCCCCTGCCGCGTAGGCGGAGGAATAAGGGACAGAGAAAAAGCCAAAAGAATGCTTGCTCTCGGGGCAAAAAAAATCATAATCGGAACAGCGGCAGATGAGGAACTTTTATCAAAACTGCCCAAAGACAAAGTGCTTGTGGCGATTGATTCAAAAAACGGCAATATAACCCTTGAAGGCTGGCAAAAAGAAACTCAAATCAAAACCGCAGAATATGTTAAGCGTTTTGAGGACTACTGCAGCGGATTTCTATACACAATTGTTGAAAACGAAGGCATGCTTAAAGGTACAAACCTTGAAGCATTTAAGGAAATAAGAAAAATAACAAAAAAACCCATTGTCGCAGCGGGCGGCATAACAAGTATCAAAGAAATTTCCGAACTTGAAAAGATGAATATCTCATCCCAGCTTGGCATGTCGATATACACGGGCAAAATAGACCTGACAGATGCATTTGAAGCACAAATCGACTTTGAAAAATGCGGTAATCTTGTGCCCACAATAGTGCAGGATGTTAAAACACGTCAGGTGCTTATGCTTGCCTACTCCAACAGGGAATCTCTGAGAAAATCCCTGAAAGAGGGCAGAGCGACCTACTTTAGCCGCTCAAGAAACGAACTCTGGACAAAAGGCGAAACAAGCGGCAACACTCAGGAGCTTTTATATGCAAGATACGATTGCGACAGGGATACAATTCTCTTTAAGGTCAATCAAAAAGGCAATGCCTGCCATCTGGACAGATTCAGCTGTTTTGAAGACAAAGACTTCACAATAAATGAACTCTACGACCTTATTTTGGACAGAAAAGAAAAACTTCCCGAAAAATCATACACAACAAAACTTTTTAAAGACGAATTTTACTTAAAAAGAAAAATTATGGAAGAAGCTTTTGAAAGTGTCAACTTTGAACTCGGAGACGGTCTGAGCTGGGAGTCTGCAGACCTTATGTACCATATGCTCGTATTTATGGCGATGCACGATGTGACATTCAATGACTTAATAAATAACTTATCTTCAAGGACAAAATAATGAAAATTATTACCTCACATGAACTTTTTAAAAACCAAAACCATGAGTTTTTTAAAACAGCAGCTCTTGAAAGCCTGCAAAACGTTGAAGACATTATTGAAGATATTAAAAAAAACGGCGATAAATCAATAATTCATTATTCCAAAACATTCAACGACGGGGATTTTTCAAGCGGAGAAGATTTTATCGTAAGCGAAGAAGAAATCAAAAAAGCGTACGAAATGACCGATGATAAAACCATCAACGCACTTGAAAAATGCATTGAAAACGTCAGGGACTTTGCACAAGAACAGCTATTATGTCTTAAAAATCTTGACATGAAAAAAAACAATTCTCTTCTCGGACACAGGGTTATTCCGCTTGAAAGAGTGCTTTGTTATGTACCCGGCGGCAATTACCCGCTGCCTTCATCTGCCGTTATGACCTGCACTCCCGCAAAGGTAGCAGGTGTCAGAGAAGTTATAATAACATCACCCAGAATAAAACCCCAGACAATTGTTGCCGCAAAAATGAGCGGTGCGGATAAAATATACAAACTGGGCGGAGTTCAGGCTATCGGAGCCTTTGCATACGGCAGCGAATCCATTAAACCTGTTGATAAAATAGTGGGGCCCGGCAATAAATATGTAACCTATGCGAAAAAATACGTATACGGCAAATGTTCAATAGATTTTCTGGCAGGCCCGTCAGAAGTGCTTATTGTAGCGGATGACAACCAGAATCCAGAGCTTGTAAGCGCCGACATCCTTGCCCAGTGCGAGCATGACAGGGATGCACGCGGATATTTAATATGCTTTAGTAAAGATTTTGCACAAAAAGTGGCAGACTGCGCCCAAAAACAGCTTCAAACACTTAAAACAGGAAACATTGCACAAATCTCATTTGAAAAATCTACGGCTGTCATTGTAAATGATATAGAAGAAGCCGTAAAAATAAGTAATTTGCGGGCACCCGAACATCTGGAACTTATGTTTGACGGCGCTTGGGAAAAATCCAAAAATTTTACAAACTACGGCTCGCTTTTTATAGGCAGCTGTTGTGCTGAAGTATTTGGCGACTACTGTTCGGGCACAAATCATGTACTGCCCACCAATTCAGCCGCAAGGTACACCGGAGGGTTAAGTGTATTTGACTTTGTAAAAATCCAGACTTACCAAATGCTCTCCAAAAAATACTCAAAAGAGCTCTCTATTCTTGCCTCACAAATGGCACAGCAGGAGGGTTTAATGGGGCATAAACTTGCAAGCGATTTAAGGAGGATTTAATGAGGTTTCAATATAAAGAGCATGAAAAACTTCAAATACGCATTTTTTCCTTTCTTGCCGCACTTGCGTTCAAATTAAAAGAATTTACATACTGGTGTAAAAATGTGAATTATCCTGACGAACCCTGTATCTTTGCCCTCTGGCATGCACACCAGTGCGGGCTTTATTCGCTTGAGGGCAGACATAAAACAAATGTTATGATAAGCCGCTCAAAAGACGGAGAAATAATCGCCCGTGCGGCAGAAATTATGGGGCTCAAGACCGTGCGCGGCTCGATTACGCGCGGCGGAGCAAGTGCCACACTTGAACTTGTAAACAGAATAAAAAGAGGCGAAAACGGAGCAATAACCGTTGACGGCCCTAAGGGCCCCGCAAGGGTAGTCAAAAAAGGAATAATAGAAATCGCCAAAATGACAGGTGTGCCAATTGTTCCGATTACCTGGTACTCGCCGTCAAAAGGCTATATCAAACTTAAAACTTGGGATGAATTTCGCTTTCCTCTTTTTTGCAGAAAAATGCTTATGTACTATGGTGAGCCAATATACGTAAGCCCTGACGCTGACGATAAGGAAATTGAAGACAAGAGAAAACTGCTTGAGGACAGAATGAACTTACAGTATCAAACCGTAAAAAAAGATTTCTTCAGTCTTATTAAAAGCTAAACATCAGACAGTTTTTTAACAAAATCAGGTATCTTATAAGCTTCTGTCGTGCCGACAACGATTTTCCAGTCAGGAAGCGCCTCCTGCAGTTCTTCTCTTAAATCTGACAAAAGCCCCGGTATTATAATGCGTCTGTTCTTTACCTTGTTCAGTATATCATTTGCACTCACCACTTTTGAAGCAATTTCCGCCGTTATTTTTTGTGCCGACCAGGCGGTAAGTACACTCATGCCCTCGCTTGGCGTGATTACAAGATAAGAGCCGCATTTAAGACTTGAAAGTTCATTTGCAACAGCAAAGTAGCTGAGTGCAAAGTTTGTTGTTAAAAATACAAGAGCATTTTCGTCTGGATTGTTAAACTCATACACCTTAGACTCAACTTGCAGCGGCTTTTGAGGATCGGTATAAATATTTAATCTTAAAGTAATTATACTTGAGAGCAGAGCTTCGTTAAGATTTTCAAAAATAATTAAATTAGCATATTTACACACAAGCGCCGAAGCAATTGCGCACAAAGAACAGTAATCATCGCCGTACAATTTCACATACACGGGCTTTGAGAATTCCTCATTGCGTTTAATGACAGCCTGATACCGGATATTTGCAAGATTTAAAATAGTATCATCAAGCGTCGTATACTCTACCTCGTGCATATTTAAAAGAAAATCATCGTCAAGAATTTCTATGCCTTTTTCTTTTAATGCCTGAATCGCACTATTGACAGGATTTTTAAAATAAACGGCGTCAATTTTATACTTATTGCCGACACATTCTATTTCAAAGTTCAAAATCCTGCTTAATTTCTCTTCAAAATCAGGGCTCTTGGAATCCAGTGTTATAGCGTACACACAAGGGTTGATAAAAGTTTTCTCATGTCTGTACATAACATTTTCACCGCCTACTGTAAGCCTGCCAAGCTTCAAAGTCTGCTGCTGCACTTTTCTGCTGTGGGCAAGTTTCTGGCTCAGTTCATCATCCATATAAGGACAAAGACTGCCGTCGCACTGACCTTTTGAAAGTTTTATGGCAAACATCATACATGTTGCACATCCGCACTTTTTACAGTTTGCGTTTTCATTCCTTTTGCCGCCCGGCAATAATTTAAAAATATCCATTGCGCCTAATGACATAAATCCCCGCAATACTCTTTCCTTAAGACCTTAAGCGACTGCGGGTGCCACAGTACACAAATATTTGCTCCCGCAGCAACCAGAGCCGACGCGGTAGAAATTTCCCACATTACAGCCCTTTGTTCAAGCTCGCCCCAAGACGCACTAAAGTCGCTGCTTTTGGATTCTTTTGCCTTAAATGATTCCTCTCCCGCACAAACAATTACGGGCATATCAAGCATATCGTCGCCGGAATTTCTTGCAAGGCAAATACGCTCAATTATGCTGTAGCCGTAATCAATTCCATAGCCGATGCAGCCCATCTCAGGGTCAATTAAAATCTGTTCTTTTTTAATCCCTTTGTCAATTGAGAGGATATTCAACTCTTTGGTTAAATTAATATCAATTGGAGTTCTTAAAACAAAATAATGCTCAAAACCGCTTTTTTTTGCCGAATCAATAATTTGTTCGTAATTTGCAGCCTGAACAGGCGAGATAATAACCTGTCTGTCCAAAATTGGGAAAATATTTCGGGCCAATTCGCAATCCCACTCTGCCTGCCCGCTCAAACGAATCATCAGAGGCATTTTTGCTGAGTTTAGGATTTCTTTAAACACGCCGCAAGCTTTTTTTAATACTACGGTTTTTTGGCTATCTGCAGGTTCCGGAAGGTTAAAGTATACACTCAGTGCACACGCCCCGAGTTTTAGTCCTTCCTTTTGAAGCGCACGGAAAAACTCGACCGGAGAGTTAAGAGCCTCCCCCCAGAAGTTTTTAAGCACAGGCGAATAGCTGTCAGTAAGTTCAAACGGAAACTCAAGTATAAAAAAGGGAGAATTGCTTAATCCCTTTTGTAAATCAATATTCAAAAATGAAAACCCGTCTTGTGTCATTATGCTTGCTGCTGGCCCCTCTGCTCTATTATTTTATTCATAATTTCACTAAACTCGGCCTCATCAAGTGTTTCTCTTTCAAGAAGCTCTCTGGCAATTTTTCTCAGCATATCTTCGTTTTCGCTCAGCATTTGCTTTGCAATATTGTAACGCTCATCTACTATTCTTTTTACCTCTTTGTCAATATCCGCCGCAATCTCTTCACTAAAATCTCTTTGATGACCAAAATCACGACCCATAAAAACATGCTCCTGGCTTGTGCCGTAGGCAAGATTACCCATTTTTTCCGACATACCGTAAACCG
>ERZ1090881.536-NODE-539-length-18022-cov-4.797072_pt1 | contig 18022 bp, 22 predicted proteins | sample MGYA00478470_ERZ1090881 | MGnify/ENA primary metagenome ERZ1090881 (study PRJEB33644, sample SAMEA5815736) | chicken gut metagenome | biome: Chicken; feature: Gastrointestinal Tract; material: Caecum | place: Ireland | collected 2019-01-01 | study: A study of the...
CGCTGGCTCCGGCGGTCGGGCTGTTAGCCCTGCTGCGGTTCCGCAAGGTCCGCGAGGCTTTCGGCGGCGAGCTGAAATTCTTCGTGGGCGGCGGCGCGCTGCTCGATTCCGAGCTGCAACGCTTCTTCTATGCGATCGGCATCCCGATGTTTCAGGGATACGGCCTTTCGGAGGCGACGCCCGTCATCTCGACCAACTCGCCCAAGAAGCATGGGCACCGTTTCGGATCGTCGGGCAGGATCCTGATTCCGCTGGACGTGCGCATCTTCGACGAAGAGGGGCGCGAACTGCCGCACGGGCAGAAGGGCGAGATCGTCGTGCGCGGCGAAAACGTCATGGCGGGCTACTGGAAGAACCCCGGAGCCACGGCCGAAACGCTGCGCGGCGGATGGCTCCACACGGGCGACATGGGCTACCTCACCGAAGACGGTTTTCTCTATGTGCTGGGCCGGTTCAAAAGCCTCCTGATCGCATCGGACGGCGAGAAGTACAGTCCCGAGGGAATGGAGGAGGCCATCGTCGACAAGTCGCCGCTGATCGACCAGATCGTCGTACACAACAACCAGAATCCCTACACCACGGCGCTGGTCGTCCCCAACCGCGAGGCGCTGCTGCGCGAATTGCGCGGACTGTCGGGCCGCGAACGTGCGGAGGCCGCGGCCGACCTGCTCGGCGCCGAGATCGGCAAATACCGCAAGGGCGGGGTCTGCGCAGGCCAATTCCCGGACCGCTGGCTCCCCTCGGCTCTGGCGATCGTCGACGAGCCGTTCAGCGAACGGAACGGATTGGTGAACAGTACGATGAAAATCGTCCGCAACAAAGTCGAGGAGCGTTACAGGGAACGTCTCGACGACCTCTATACGCCCGAGGGCAAGGCGCTCCGAAGCGAAAAAAATATCGCCGCACTCGAAAAACTCTTGGGCTAAGGGTTGCAAATATCCGGAATTGGGATTATCTTTGCCGAAGCAATTCGCCCGGTGGGCGGTTGCGCTCTGCGGAAATAGCTCAGTCGGTAGAGCATCAGCTTCCCAAGCTGAGGGTCGCGGGTTCGAATCCCGTTTTCCGCTCGCGAGGTCCTTTACGAAGGGCCTTTTTTGTTGGATAAGGTTGTGGGCAAGGCTGCGCAGCATGAAGCAAACGATTTTGTATGTCAATTACATGCAGGACCGTTTCGTTTTTGTGTCGCAACAGGAGACGACAGCCTAACACCGTCTGACCGTGTGATTATTTCGGTGGCGGAATATTTTAATTCCCACCCGATGATGGCGGATTTTCCTATTCTTATGCAGGGGTCCATGTAGGGTTCTGCATGGGGATATACGGAAATGCAAGGGACACCAAATCAATCGACGAGGTATGTTTTCAATTACATTCAAAGGTCCCCAAGCTCCGCCCCCCCAAATGGTCAAGTTGGAAATGGTCTTTTACAAGACCGGTTATAACCGCATTCCGCGAGTAGCCGATGTTACCGGGGCCTGCAAGAACTGGGATAACGAGTCCCGGAATTTCACCTCCTCCAGCAGCGAATACGTCGAGAAGAACCAACCGCTGCCCGACATCAGGGGGGGGGTAAATACATATCCGTTGCCGAGCAGTGGGAACGCGAGGAGCGCAATTTCCCGGTATTGCAGTGGGCCGATTGTTTCAAGTCCAAAGGCGAGGAGAAAGAGAAAAAAAAGACGAAGATGCTGACCGTCTCGCAACTGCTTCAAGCCCGCCCCGATTATTTCGAGAACCACGAGAAAATCAAGAACGGCAAGCTCGTCAAAAGCGTCGGTACCGCTTCGATGTACAAACAGCTCCGCAATTCGCTCGCGAACTTTGTCCAAACGAAGTTCCGCAAGGAGTTGTCCCGCTACTATTTCACCGATATTACTCAGACCTGTCTTCTGGAGTACGTCGTCTTTCTGGAGAAACGGGGCATCGAGAACGGAAATAAGGCCGGCCTTCGCCAGCTTCTCCGCATGTTCCGCGCCCTTGTGAACCATGCCGCAGACGAGCTTCACATGTACGGGGCCAATCCTGCGATTTTCGAGTCCGCGGCAGAAAAGATGGCACGGGGATAATTCGAGGCGAAGGCAGTCAATGCCAATATCATCCGTCGCATGGAATTTATGGGCCGGAGCCTCTTTACCGAACAGGAGCGACCGTGTATCCACCTCTTCCTTTTCAGCTTTTACAGCCGACGGCATGGCGAACGTCGATGTCATCAACCCGACGTGGGACATGATTAACGAGAAGGAGGGCGCGATTGTCTATGGGCGCACGAAGTTCCCGAAGCTGGCCAAGCCCCTGCTCATCGACCGGTTCGCAGAAATAATCGACAAATACCGAGGTACGGGAATCGATGACTACGTTTTCCCCGTTTACACGAGGAAGCACCAGACAGACAAACAGAAAATAGGGCGTCGCAGCGGTTTCTCTTCGCAGGTCAGCGAAACGCCGGATAAGGTCTGCACGGTTTGGGGCATCGACGAGGAAATGACGCGGTACACGGCACGGGGAACTTTCATCTCCAGCGAGCTGAATGCCGGAACCATCATCTTCCATATGGCCGAGATGGCCGGAAACAGTGCCCGGACCATCGAGAAACACTACTACAAGAACACGAAGCAGGAGAAACTGAGGCTGCGCATGAACGCCCGCTACGGCGGCCGGAGACAACAGGCGACCGTACAATAGAACCGCAGAATGCTTGAGGTCGAAATACGGATCGCAAGCGAACAATGCACGAACCGCTTTCCCCGGCAAGAAAATGCCGGGGAATTTCCGCAACAGCCCTGTTCTCGCAGCAAAGCCAAGTGCCCCCGTAAGAAGCCAGACTGAGAAAATTCGTAATTTTCACCGGCGGTACGCTCGAACTCCTCTTACTCTTTCAATAAGGGCATACCGGCTATTTCCGGTATTTCCCAAGCTGTCGCCGACGGTCTCACGGAAAAGTCTTATTCGTTCAACGTGAACTTCCATGCGCAGCAGCAGCTCTCGTCGGTCATCTCCGGATAGCAGCTGATGCACTGGCAGGCGATGCGGTCGTCTATCGTCCGGGCGAAGCCGCTGTACTCGATGACACCGACCGACTTGCACGGGTGGAACTCCATGCCCTTGCGCTTGCGGGCCGTCTGCACGAAGCAGTCCACCATGCGGTACGTCAGCGTCCTGCCGTCTTCGCCGAACACGAAATCCTGCTTGTTGATGTGGGCGTAGAAGCGCAGTTGCAGGGCTTTCGCCAGCCCTTCGAGGCCGGGGCGCTCCGGCAGGCCGAGAAACGCTTTGATGCGCCGGGCTTCCGTCGCGGTATATACTTTCCATGCTTCGCAGTCGTGGTACATGGCCTCGTCCATGCCGAATTTGCGCTCGACAGATTGGAACCACACGCCGTCCATGGCGAGCCAGTTCTTCGAGTAGGCTTCGATCAGGGAGATGAGCTCCCCCTTGCTCAGCGAACTTAAAAGGTCATTCCGGTTCATGTTGTTCTTATTTTTAATGTTGGGGTTCAATTTTCACGGCAAAAAATCATTGCCTTGTTTTCGCTGCAAAATTAGATGCGGGACGGTGTAACTGCAATAAGTGGTAAATTTATCATCGGGTGAATGTTTTATCACCCGACAAAGTTTCGTTACCTTTGCGGGCATAAGATTGCGAACGAGTCGGACATGAAATACGAACGGAAAATACCCATCGACCTCGGATGCGGCGTGAGCATCTATCAGATCATGGCGGGCGGCAAATGGAAGCCCTACCTGATCAACTGCATGAACCGCGGCCTGCGTCGCCCCAGCCAATTCCTGCGCATCATTCCGGGAGTCAGCAAGCGAGTGCTTGCGCAGCAGCTGAGCGAAATGGAACGGATGGGAATAGTCGTCAGGACGGTCTACCCGGAGACACCGCCCCGCACCGAATACGAACTCTCGGAGACAGGACGCTCGATTATCCCGATCATCCGGATGATGGACGAGTGGGGCCTGAAGCACAACAACCTGTTCGACGAGATGGGGAAATACAAAGAACCGGACCGCTGAAAATCCGCGATGACGCCTCCAAGACCGCGTCCGCTCAAGGAGCCGGTCTTTTTTCTTTTCTTCCGCACCGGAGCTTCCGTAACCGCCCGCCTTCCCCGAACCGCTATTCTTTGACGTAACTTAAACAGCATCAAAGAACGGAACTGTTTCTCAAACGCAAGTACAAGGCGGAAACCTATACCATCGGCAACCCCTATATCGACGGCCGCTTTTTCCGCCACACCATCGAGGATAAAGTACGTGAATTGCCCGCCCGCAGTCCCGATACGCCGTGCGACAACCGGAACATCCCGCAACTGGTGCTGGGCGGCGGCGCGGCCGGCAGCGGGAGGTTCTTTGCATCAAGTGTCTGGCTCGTGAACGGCTGCAACCGCTTTCCCGACCTTCGCGCCGCGGCGGCCCGCAAGACGCTCAAGAGCCTGAAGGAGTCGACATAGAACACGATACGCACGGTCATCAAGCAGTGGGGGGGGGCGGTGAAAGACGAGCACTACCACATCAACAACGTGGCGGGCACGCTCCGCTTCCGGAACGACAAGCGTGATTATCATGCTCGACCTGACCGATCGCCCCTCCGCCCCCGACTTCGGGCGGTTCGGCTCGACGGAGGCGACCATTGCCGCGACGAAGCGTCCGAAGTCAGCCAGAAAACCGTCGAGGTGCTCTTCTCACGCCTGCGCTGGAAGACGCACGAGACGTTCAAGGTCTCGAAGATGCTCCTTACGCCCAACCCCACGACGAACTGGATTCGCAGCCGCTTCGTACAGAACGACAACGGCGAGCGGGCAACCTGCCGCGAGGGGGGGGCTGCGTCCCGTTCTCCGTGTGCGACAATCCCGACATCGCCTCCCGGCCGACCTACGAGTCCACGCTGAACAAGATCAGCGACCATGCGACGAAAGACCGCCTGCCGTACGACAACTGGGACTTCGTGGAGGTCAACGACACAGCTGTTTACAACCGCTTCGACGGGGCCCTGCATTTGGTCACGGGACTGCGGGCAAGGGCGTATGACCCGTCCCGTCCGCCGATTACCTTGGTGGCTTTGCTGCCGTTTGTTTCGGTACACATACAAAAAAAAGCGCGCCCCGAAGCCGCACCCATTCAACCCTAAGCATATAGTTCGCCTCTGAATGTCTATCCCGGAAGATTACTCGACCGAGATTCTTTACATCTTACCACGAAGGCGGGGTGCTGAAACCGATATGAATCTATAAAAATACTGGAATTATGACAAAAGCAGACATTGTTGCGGAAATTACAAAGCAGACAGGAATCGAGAAAGCGGTTGTATCTGAAGTGACTGAGGCTTTCATGGAAAATGTAAAAGACGCGATGGTCGGCGGAGACGAGGTATTCCTGCGCGGCTTCGGCAGCTTCATCATCAAGCGCCGGGCAGAGAAGACGGCACGCAATATCTCGAAAAATACGACCATCATTATTCCGGCGCATAATATCCCTGCTTTCGAGCCGGCCAAGACATTCATGGCGGCCGTGAAAGACAGCGAGTAGCCCCGTTCAATAGGCGAAAGGCCGATATATCCGTACATACGCAGTTTCCGGTTTTTGATAATGGCAAGGCGGCATAGAGTATATGCAAGTATATAGTTATCAATACTGGAAACTGCGTCTTATTCTTTAGTTTACCGTTTCATCCTTATCGGGCACGCGCTTACGACCGCCGTGCAGGCAGATGCAATCTCGTCCTTTTCCTCAGTTTGCAGGAATCGTTTTACAGGCAGACCGGTTCTTCGCCAGCCTTTTCGTCCGCAGCAGATAGTATATGAATCCCAGCGTAATCAGGAAATCTATTCCGCCGATGACTGCAAACACCCCGATTAACCCCTGACAGGCGGTATAATATCCGATAATCACCGCGAAAACACTCCGTCCGATGCCATTGCAAAGAATGATAAACCTGTTCGTCCGGCTTAACGGATCGCTCGAAACCGCCAACACGATAACCCCGATCAGCACCAAATCTATGCCTGCGGTATTGATAAAAAGCGTGTGAAATATATCGGACGGTATCGAAATATCGTTACCACCCAATCCCATAGAGGCATTCAGGCGGTTGAAGAAAGAAAGGTACGATTCATATACTTTGGGGACGATAAACAGGAAGGCCCCGACAATATTGAATATTCCGCTGAATCTGAGCAGCCGTTTGAACTGAATGACGCTGTTTTCCATTTTCGAAATCTTATAATGAACGAATGTTTCGTCTGTATGTTTGCAATTCCGCTTCACCGATATTTTCCCTCATCTTCCTTAATTCGGCCAAGATTCTGTTCTTGTCTTCGGGCAAAAAACCGTTTATCGGAACGGGATTGGATACGGTATCGGCGAGCAACGTCGTCCTGTTTTCGAGATTTCCGATGAAAGTCATCAGCTCCTCCAGTCTTTCGTGCTCGGGAGATACCGCATAATTTCCGTTTGCCACGTCCCCGTAAAGTTCCGATCCGGGAAACAGGGTCAAGGACACTACGGATATGATGTACGGTTTCAGCCGGCTGAATAATTTTGCGCTCGCCAAGGCGTTCCTCCGTCCATTCCCTTTCCCCGCAAGTCCTGTCAGGTAAACGATATAGTATTCTATTCCCGCTTCTTCCAATTTCCTGCACTGCTCGAAGGTGTCCTGTGCCGTATTCCCTTTATTCATTTTAGCCAACGTCATGTCGTCGCCCGTCTCCGTTCCGATGGAAAGGCCGTTGAACCCGTAGCTGCGGAGTTCTTTCAGTTGCTCCACGGTCTTGTTCTTTATGTCGGAGATTCGGGAGAATGTGCCGATTTGGCAACGGGGAAGATAGTCGTGGACGGTCATGGCGAGTTCTTTCAGCCTGTCGAAACTCAATGCGAAAGGGTTGGCACCGGTTAGAAACACGCGCCTCGCCCGCGGCTGGTAATGCCGGATAATCTCCAAGTCCGACACGATCTCGGACATGGGCGATACCCGGAACTCAATTCCCGGGTACAGACTGCAAAACTTGCATCGGTGGTGGGTACATCCCACGGTTGCTTGCAGGAGTACCGAACCGGCTTCATACGGCGGTCGCCATATCGGCCCCGTAAAGTGCATTTTTTCAATATCCATTCTAATTCTCATTTAATGGTTTGCCGAACCCGTATAAACCTTTGAAAAGATTATGGTTCTGTTCGTATATTTAATTACTTTTGTAAAGGCAAAAGTAAACAGGAAGCTGATATAAAAAAAGAACTAACATGATTGTCATATAATTACATCAATGTTAGTTTTGCTGAATACCACGACACTAAAAATGAGAATTTATGGAAAATAATTTTGAGGAGGCAGTCTGTCCCGCTTGCAGTATCATCGACAGGTTCGGGGACAAATGGTCCTTGCGCATTCTGATACTCCTGCATACTCACGGGACAATGCGGTTCAACGAGATATTCAAACACATGCCCAACATATCCCAGCGGATGTTGTCCGTTGCCCTGAAATCGTTGGAAGCGGATAAATTGGTGAGCCGAAAAGCATATCCCGAAATCCCGCCGCGGGTGGAGTATGCGTTGACGCCGCTGGGCAGAAGTTTGATTCCACCACTGGAAGGGGTTATCCGATGGGCGATTTCCAATGCCGACGAAATACTGGAGCACCGGAATAAATCAGGCCGGAAATAGATCGTTTTTTACGCACTGTTCTTATCGGGCACGCATACGACCGCCGCACCGGAAAACACGACCTCGGCGGCTTCGTCTTCCGTGAAGACGCCTTCGGCCGCGAGCTGCTGCATGCGCAGGCGTCTATCTGAAACCATATATCATGTCCCGACCATATACAAGGCGAGCAGGTTCCCGTCCAATTCTTTGGAAAACGCTCGGATCAATTCGCGTTCGTTCATGCTTCGGTTCGTTTTCGTTGCATAAAAAACGGCGACCATGTTTCCGATGGCCGCCGTTTGGCTGTATGGTTTCGGGGTTTTCCGTCAGAAGGCGAGGACGGGGCGCACACCATGGGAATTTAAGTCTTTCTGGACAATGCCAAACGATATGCCATTCTTGCCCGAATCACAACTTACGCCCTATTTCCCGTTATATTCCGATGAAGTCCCAAAATTACCGCGGACAAATTCCACTTTGCCTTCATTCGTCGTCTACCTCGACCCGCATTTCCTCCGTCGGGAACAACACGTTGGCGAGCGGTGTGGGGAGCGAGGCGGTTTCCGTCGGCAGCAGGTTCATCCGGCCGAGGTTTTCGAGCAGCCTCTCCAAGATGGTCGTCGAACAGCCGCACGAGAAACAATGCGCCCTGAAGGGTTTCTTGCGGGCCGTCTCCCCTTCGATAAAACTCCCGAACTTACCCTCTTTGCCGCAGAACGGGCTGCGGGCGATGAGGTTCTTGCCCCCGCCGTCCGTGCCCCGAGTTCCGTCCGCAGCCCGGCCACCAGCAGTTCGTATTCCTGTATCGAGATATACAGCCGCCCGAAGCGGAAACAGATTGGCAAAAACCTGTTTTTTCAAAATAGGATACGTTTGAAAGAAAATTCCGGCAATCGGAAATGAATATGCTACGTGATAGTTATCACCGCTCATGAAAATCCTGCAAATCCAAAATGCGATTTTAATTTTGCAGAAACACTCCGATGCAGTATCTATACACCGTATGATATAGTATGTTTTACTCCTAAATTTGATCGATTGTTGACAGGTGATTTTTCTGTCTTTATTAGGATGTGTATTACCCCGACAAGATAAACTGAAGTCAAAATTTGAATTGCTTTGATGTAAGATTATTCCTGTACTCCGACGGCGGCATTCCTATCCGTTTCTGCACATAGCGACTGAAGTAGGAAACGGAAGAGAAATTCATACGCTCGGCAATCGCAGTCAGCGGCAATTCCTTTTGACGAAGCAGGCGGGTAATCTCCTGAATGGTGAAGCGGTCTATCCAATAAGTAGCCGGACGGCCGCTTACCTTCCGGCATATTTCCGACAGGTAGTGCGGGGTAATACAGAGACGGGAAGCATAAAAATCAAGGTCACGGTTTCGCATATATTCACCGTTGTATAACAATTCAATGAATTTACGCAACTGCGAAGCGGTATGTTCAGAAGGCTGCAACACATTCCGGCTGCGGGCATGTATGTCGTAAAGGTCGAGGATATGCGCAGTTAACAGGCTGCCCAATAATTCCTCGCGGAACAGATGTTCCTTTTCTTCCATACGCATACGGAGATACCGCAGGGCGGCTTCGCATATCCGGAAGTCGCGGGCAGAGAGTTTCATCACAGGATTCTGCAGGAGCGACAGATGCCCGACGATACCGTAATTGCTGCGGATGGCGATCGAGGCGACGAACGCTTCCGAAAGGCTCATCAGAACGCCTCCGAAATCGTCGGATGCGGAGAATCCGGATCCGAATTCCGCATTGGGCAGGATGACGTAATCGCCCGCTGCGATATTGTAGCGCGTGTCTCGAAAGGTAAACCCCATATTGCCGCAGCAGCAAAGAATGTGTACGGTCTGTCCGGCATAGCGCAAGGCGTTGAAATCCCGCAACGTGTCGGCAAAAACAATCCCATCGAAGTCCGTCTGCTCCATAACTGTCTTTCTTTTGCTGCAAAAATAACTGGAAGCCACGAAAAGTGAAAATTCCTCCTCGAATTTCATAACAGCGGGACAACAAGAGCGCGGTAACTTTGCGGCAGAAAAATCAAATCAAGGAGATATGAAAGACGTAAGACTGAACAACGGGGTGAGGATGCCAGCCATAGGCTTCGGCGTGTTTCAGATTCCCGAAAACGAAACGGAACGGGTCGTAACCGGTGCCATCGAAACGGGCTACCGGCTGATAGACACGGCAGCCGCCTACTTCAACGAGGAACAGGTGGGCGATGCCATCCGCAGGTCGGGAGTGAAACGTGAGGAGTTTTTCATCACCACCAAACTGTGGGTGCAGGACTATGAATACGACGATGCGCTGCGGGCGTTCGACCTTTCGATGAAGAAGCTCGGACTGGACTATCTCGACCTCTACCTGATGCACAAACCCTACGGGAATTACTATGCCGCATGGCGGGCGATGGAGCGGCTCTATATGGAGGGGCGCATCCGAGCGATCGGCGTAACGAGTTTCTCTAACGAACGTCTGCAAGACCTTTTCCTGCACAACGAAATAAAGCCTGCCGTAAATCAACTTGAAACGCATCCGTTTTTCCAGCAGCAGGCGGCCAATACTTTTTTGCAGCAGGAAGGCATCCAGCACGAGGCATGGGCGCCTTTCGCCGAGGGGCAGAACGACATTTTCAACCATCCGGTACTGAAAGAAATCGCCGCACGGCACGGTAAGGGCGTCGGGGCCGTTATCCTCCGCTGGCTCAACCAGCGCAACATCGTGGTCATCCCCAAGACCGTGCGCAGGGAACGGATGGCGGAGAATTTCCATATCCTCGACTTCACGCTGTCGGATGCGGAAATGGCAGCCATAGCCACGCTGGAGACGGGCCGCAGCCCGATTTACGACGACATGGACCTGCCTACCGTGAAGGGGATAGGGCTGCATAAGATCCACGAATAGACGAAACCGAAAAACAGAGGAGTATGTTACGTCATGTATTCATCATCAATGTCAAAAAAGGGATTCCCGATGACGTGGTAGAACAAAAGATGGCCGAAATGCGTGCCATGAAAGAGAAGGAAACGGTAATCGAAGGCATCACGGTAGGCCGCACGCGCGGACTGTTCGGACGGCCCGATGCCGTGATGATGGTCATCGACCTTAAAGACAAGGCCGCTTTCGACGTATTGATCCGGAGCCGGACACACACCGACATTGCGGAAAAAGCCGGAGAGGCATTCGACATGCAGAGCGCCGATATCGCCCAAATAGAATATTAACCCATAAAACAGAATTATATGCAGACTGTAAAATTGAACAACGGCATCGAAATGCCGGTATTAGGATACGGCGTTTTTCAGGTATCGCCCCAAGAGTGCGAGCGTTGCGTGCTCGATGCCATCGGCGCAGGTTATCGGCTGATAGACACGGCGCAGGCGTATTACAATGAGGAGGGCGTGGGCGCAGCGGTCGCCAAATGCGGCGTGCCCCGCAGCGAACTGTTCCTCACGACGAAAGTCTGGATTACCAATGCCGGAGAGGAAAAGGCCGCCCGCAGCATCCATGAATCGCTCCGCAAGCTGCGCACCGACTACATCGACCTGCTGCTTATCCACCAGCCGTTCGGCGACTATCCGGGAACATGGCGGGCAATGGAACAGGCTGTACGCGACGGGAAGGTACGCGCCATCGGTCTATCGAATTTCTATCCCGACCGCTTCGTGGATATGGCCGAATATGCCGGAATCAAGCCTGCCGTGAACCAGCTGAAGACGAACGTGTTCAGCCAGCAGTGGGATGCCGAAGCGGAGATGAAGCCTTACGGGACCCGTATCATGGCTTGGGGGCCGCTGGCGCAGGGAGATCCCGACCTGACCACTCGTCCCGCGATGGCAGGTCTTGCGGAAAAATACGGTAAAACGGTGCAGCAGGTCGCCCTGCGTTACTTGGTGCAGCGCGGTATTATCGCCATTCCGAAAAGCACGCACCGCGAACGCATGGAGCAGAATTCGGACGTGTTCGACTTCGCCCTGACAGTGGAAGAAATGGAGGGCATCCGTCCGCTGGACAAGCCTGCCGACTTCCGCTGGTCGCACCGCAACCCGGAATTGGTGAAGTTCCTGTTGAATTACGACAAACAGTTTAACCCGGATAACAAGAAATGAAATACGGAATCATAGGAACGGGCGGTGTGGCTCATGCTATCGCCACGAAATTGATCGAACTCGGTCATGAAGTCATGATGGGAGCACGCAGCGCTACCAATGAAAAAGCTGTAAGCCGGACGAAGAGCAATGGCGAACGGGCTTTTAACGGCACTTTTGCCGATGCGGCCCGATTCGGAGAAAGAGTATTCAACTGCGTGCAGGGCATTCACTCGCTCGAAGCCCTGCACGCTGCCGGAAAAGAAAATCTGAACGGGAAACTGTTGATCGACTTGGCAAATCCGTACATCTACAAAGACGGACATATCGCGCTCGATTCGAGGTGGAGCGGTACAACCAGTTTGGGGGAAGAGACGCAAAACCTTTTGCCGGACACGAAAGTCGTGAAGACGCTGAACTATCTCTGCAATCACCTGATGGTTCATCCGGGACAACTGCCGGATGCCATTACGGGCTTCTATTGCGGCAACGATGCTGACGCAAAAGCCGAAGCGGCGGCACTATTAAAGGATTTCGGTTGGGAGGATACCCTTGATTTGGGCGACATAAGCATGTCGCGCTACACCGAAATGCTCGGTGCGTTCTGGCCCGCTGCCCTGAATGCTACGGGGAATATGGAGTGGGGATTCAGGTTAGTAAGGAAACAATAAATAAGAAAAGCATGAAGACAAGAAAACTCGGAAATATAGAAGTATCGGCAGTCGGATTGGGCTGCATGGGCTTCACGCACGGCTACGGCGCGTGCCCCAGCGAGACGGAGTCCATCCGGCTGATACGGAAAGCCTACGACGAAGGCTGCACCTTTTTCGATACGGCTGAAATATACAGTTGTTACAAGAACGAAGAACTTGTCGGAAAAGCACTCAAACCGTTCCGCGACAAGGTGGTAATTTCCACCAAATTCACCCCTGCAACTCTGCCCGGACAGGAAAGACCGGAAGGCAAATTAAGCCGAGCAGGAATCCGGCAGGCGGTGGAAGGATCGCTGCGGCGGTTGCAGACCGATTACATCGACCTTTACACGGAACACCGTGTCCCGAAAGAGAGCGATCCGGCCGAGGTTGCGTATTGGATGGGCGAGTTGATACGGGAAGGCAAAATCCGTGCATGGGGACAGTCCGAGCCTACGCTCGAACAGCTCAAAGCGGCCCATGTCGTTACACCTATAACAGCCGTGCAGAGCGAATACTCGATTATGGAGCGTAAGTGGGAGGCCGACGTCATTCCTTATTGCAAGGCTGAAGGCATCGGCTTTGTCGCTTATTCGCCTATGGCAGGCGGTTTCCTGAGCGGCAAGTATCGCCATGCCGCCTTTGAGGGCGACGACGTGCGCCGCGTCATCAGCCGCTACACGGAGGAAAACATGCAGGCCAACGCTGCTTTGCTCGACCTTATCAACCGCTATGCGGAAGAGAAGCATTGCACCGCCGCACAAATCTCTTTGGCTTGGGTGATGTATTCCGGTCATATTGTTCCTATACCCGGTATGCGTAGCGATGCCCGTATTCTCGAAAATCTGGGTGCTGCGGAAGTGGCGCTTACCGATGCCGAGTACGCCGCCATGAACGAGGCGTTGGGGCATATCACCATACACGGAAACCGGACAGACGAGGATATCGCCAAGTTGGGGACTATCGAAGGAAGCCGGCAGAAAGTAGCAAAGGCGGAGCGATGAGAACGAATGATTAAGCAAACCAATTATCAAACAATAATTATGTACGAATCCTTAAATAACAAAGTCGCCCTCGTAACCGGAGCCGGAACAGGTATCGGAAGAGCCATCGCCCGACGTCTGGCCGATGAAGGTGCTAACGTATTGATCGTAGGACGCACGGAAGCGACACTCGCCGAAACAGCATCCCATAGCGATAAGATAACCTTTCTTGCTGCCGACCTTGAATCGGAAGCCGGGATACAGGCGGTGGTTCAGACTGTCGGCGAGCGGTACGGCCGCCTCGATATTCTCGTCAACAATGCCGGATGGGCGCCCGTCACGCCGTTTGCCGAGATGAAGATCGAAGAATACGACAAGGTATTCGCCATCAACGTGCGTACCGTCGTGATGCTTACCCATGCCTGCCTGCCGATGATAAAGGCGGCGAAAGGAAACATACTGAACATCACCACCACGATGACGACCAATCCTATCGCAACGATGGCGAACTATGCCGCCTCGAAATCGGCCGTATATACCATGACCCGTGCATGGGCAAAAGAGCTGGCACGCGACGGCGTGCGTGTCAATTCGCTCGGCGTGGGGCCTATCGAAACCCCTATCTACGGCAAGACCGAGCTTTCGGACGAAGCCGCGAAAGCCCACAAGGATATGGTAACGAAAAGCGTGCCCCTCGGTCGAATGGGACAACCCGAAGAGGTTGCCGCTGTCGTCGCTTTTCTGACAAGCGACGAAGCCAGTTTCGTAACCGGAGCCGACTATAAAGTGGACGGCGGTGTAGGTGCATAATAAACAATGATAATCCGAATATAATATGAACAATGTTTTAATCATCAGCGGACACACGGACCTTGCAACGTCGGTGGCCAACAAGACCATCCTCGAAACGCTTGCCAGACGCTTGCCGGAAGCCGAAATCGTAAAGCTGGACGAACTCTATCCCGACTTCAAAATCAATGTGGAAGCCGAACAGCAACGCCTGCTCCGTGCCGACATCATCGTGTTGCAGTACCCCCTTTTCTGGTACTCTGCCCCTTCCCTGTTGGAGCGTTGGATGGAAGAGACCTTCCGGCACGGATTCTCGCACGGCAGCACGGGCGACAAGCTGAAAGGCAAGAAACTCGTTTTGTCCTTCACGACGGGAGCACCCGAAACGATGTACGGCCGCGAGGGGGCGATGGGCTATGATATCGAAGATTTCCTGCCTTGCTACAAGGCTACCTGTCGGCTTTGCCAGATGGAGTTCGCCGGATATGTATATACAGGCGGCGTAAGCTACGGCAACCGGACCTCGCCCGAACTCATCGAACAGCAGAAGATTGCATCGGAGCAACATGCACAACGGCTTATCGAGTTGTTGGAAAAAACATCCTACCGTTAATTTAACGGATAGTTTTTCTACCGTCCACTAAAATTGTGGACGGTAGTGTGTCTATTTATATAAAAGATATAATTTACCTTCTTCGTTTATAAGGGATATGTTCTTTTTCTTTATCATCATCCCTCCATCCCCGGTCGTTGTCGCTTCCGCCACCTCCACCGCCGGATGCGGGTACAATATGCGGTTGCATAACCAGTTCCTCAACCGCTTCTCCGATATTTGGGACAGGGAGAAATCCGCTGTCCGATGAACCGTCCGTTCCGATAAGGCCGCTTGTAGATTCGTTTGTTGGCCCTTGTCGGTGAATCTACCCGTCTGCATCGTCAGTCCCTTGCCGTCCCCAATCAGGCAGTGGTGCGGATATACAATAGGACTGTCGGCAAATACCGACCCTTTCCGCATTCAGCATTCAGCCTTCAGCCTTCGATCAAGGCTTTTGTAGGTCATGGAACGGTCAATCCGACAACCGCTGAAAGAGATATTATCGCAGATCCCCCCCCTTGATTCTACCATCGGTTTTACTGGTAAAATCTACTGTGATACCTTTTTCCGACAGGTACTCTTTCAGCTCCTTCCAGTCGAGCCTCTCAACGCACCATCGACGGTATCATGGATACGGTACTTGACCGCATTTTCCCCCTGAGCCGATGACGGTTCACCTTCTTTTTATCCTTGCCGAAGGTTCAATCTTATTCTCTTATAAGGTCGCTTATCTCTCGGAACAACCTCCTGTTTTCGTCGGCGATGTACTGCGGTCGTGGATATGGGCGAAGTGCGCCAGCTGGTTCAGTTTGTTCGCCATACCGGCCAGTGCGCGGAGCGCATGCACTACATCTTGCGGCACGGCTTCTTTGACATAGACGTTGCCAGTTCATAGACAATCTCGGAAAGAGGCTTACCGATCCGTTTGCGTTGGAACAGCAATTCGGCATAGTTCTTTCTGGCGAAATTGACTTTGGCGGGACAGTCCCGTTTCATTCATGGCGGCAGTTTCGGACGGCCGCTTTTCTTCGTTTTATTGCAGCGTCTATCAAAATATGTTTGGATACTCATGCCGTTTTTTCCTTACTACGGTGTCCGGCGACTCTTCGGTACGCCCCGGAGGTTTTGTGTCCCACAAAACTTATACTTGCTCCCAGAACGCATTCCCACATCGGCATACGCCCGACACTTAAAATAAAATTCGAATTATAACTTAGTCATAATTACGATATATTCTTCGGTCATAGTGCTAACATTAGCCCCTTTCTTATTAGAAGGACTGGTTTTGCTTGGCATTCTTTTATTAGGAATGGAGCGAACATAAGTAATTTCGTGCTTGAAACCATGTTTCTCAAATATTTCAGCAGTAAAATAATCCAATGGAATTTGTACGTCTTTTACGGTTCTGTTTCCGACAACATAACAAACTCGGCCTCCCTTTCTAATAACACCAGCCACATTCTCGATAGACCGAGAATACTCGTCTAAAAATGTAGTGACCTCGTAATATCGTTTTATGTCAGATTGTTTTATCTGTTCCAGTTCCGTCGCCAAAGCAACTGTGTCTATGGAGTCGATTTTCTTAGGCATCCCCCCCATAAGGGTCCGGTCTATATTTTTCGCATTAGGAAACCGAAACCACTCACCTGCCCATCTTGAGAATTGTCCATAAGCAACGGTTGTCCGACTGTCTCCATAGGGAGGCGAGGTTACTACCATATCGACACTCTCTTTGGCTAATAACGAATGGGGTATCTCATACACACTGTTGCAGTCGGATATGTTTACCGTAAATTCCGAAGCATCTTTTAAAAAATTGTTTAAACCATCCAAATTCCGTTTTATTTTATCTGCGATCAAAACGAATGGATTCGGATTATAGGTCGGAATTTTATTGGCCTCAATTCGATAACGTTTAAACTCTCCGTTCCGAGTAAATGAAACATCTCTTATGGTTTCCGCTAATGCAAGATTGAAAAACGATTTGGTAGCCGCGAATTCCATACTGTCGATTACCGATGATAAGTATTTCAATTTTATTAAGTTCTCTTTGCTATACCAATAGTCATGTTTAGTTATGTGCTTAAAATCCGTTTCTACATATTTCCAAGCGCTAATATCAAAACTATCTATCTTCCTTAATATATAATTAAATGATTCTTCAACCTCATTGATATTGAATTTAGTCGTCTTGACTTCTGCAATAAAACGAGCCAACGGGTTGACATCTATTCCTACCGAATCAATCCCTTTTATTGCAGCCTCAACGAGAGTTGTTCCTGACCCCATATATGGGTCCAGAATCATACTTACCGAACCTTCAGGAGCGAAATCGCAAATTAATCTCCTTGCAATCTGCGGAATCATCATTGCAGGATAGTTATGATAGCAATGTGTATATTCTTTAGTATTTGAATCCCTAAAATCCCAATCTGACGTATATTCTCTTCTATACATTGTCTCAAATATTTTTGCAAATATAAGAAATTACTCTCAATATGAGAGTGGATTAAACTTTTTTGTTTCCGATTTTTGCTCTCAAAATGAGTGCAATATTATGGATGTAAAGAAAACAGACTATCAACTAAGAATTATCAATACCTTAAAAGAGTTAAGACAAAATCAAAATATGACACAGGCTCTTGTCAGTGATCTTTTGGGGATAAATAGCTATGGACAAATCGGAAACATTGAAAGTCCCAAGTTTCCACATAAGTACACTCTTAAGCAAATAAGTATCTTGTGTCGAGAATTTAGTTATCCCATTGAATCCGTGTTCCTTAATGAAGAAGAGCTTAAACTGGATAAAAATGAACTTGTAAAACGTTTAATTGAAAAATTAGTAGAATATGATGGATAAGGAGCTGATCGTTAGTGAATTTAACAGAATCAAGGCTTTGGGGTATCTCAAAAGCCGCAGAACTCATAATACGGGTATAGGCAAGACCTTTGAGGATTATCTCGGTGTCGATGAGAATAACAACAAAGCTCCTGATTTTGCCGGATTTGAGGTTAAAAGCAAAAGAGCCGAAACAGCATCGTACTTGACTTTATTTACAAAAAGTCCCTCTCATCCACCCAAAGTAAATACTTATTTAAGGGACAAATATGGGGAAAATTATAAAGATAATCCTAATCTAAAAAGGTTACACACTTCAATATTCTCCAATAAATGTAACACTTATAGAAAAATTTACGGCTTTATTATAATAAATGAC